>ENA-ORCT01000541-ORCT01000541.1-marine-metagenome-genome-assembly--contig:-NODE-541-length-17640-cov-3.645903_pt1 | contig 17640 bp, 9 predicted proteins | sample MGYA00248632_ERZ508511 | MGnify/ENA primary metagenome ERZ508511 (study PRJEB26182, sample SAMN06268839) | marine metagenome | isolation source: Tt an P1-techrep anaerobic enrichment on pine from sediment...
CTTTGATCATGAATTTAAAACCTCATTCTAAATTATCGGTTATGAAAAATATTTTCGTTCTTTTAGTTCTGTTGACCTTTGCTTTTGCTACGGAAAGCAAAGGCCAGACCGTAAAAGCTAAAATTGATTTTGAAACACTGGAGCATGACTTTGGCTCTTTTAAGGAAGAAGCAGGTCCGCAGACTTACAATTTTAAGTTTGTGAACAATGGTGCATCCCCACTTATCCTGAACAATGTGAGGGCGTCGTGTGGTTGCACAACACCGCAATGGACAAAGGAACCCGTTGCTCCGGGGCGCGAAGGTTTTATTAAAGTAAGTTACGATCCACGTAACCGTCCGGGCCCGTTCAATAAGACAGTAACTGTTTCGTCGAATGCGGAAAATGCAACAGTGGTGTTGCGTATTAAAGGTGCCGTAGAACAGCGGGAGAAAACGCTGGCAGAAACTTATCCCCGCGAAATTGGCCCCCTGCGTGCGAAAACCAACCAGCTCTCATTTGTTAAAATCAATGAAAACGAAGTGAAGACTGAAGAACTGGAAGTAGTTAACGATACCGATGAGCCGGTGAAAATTGAGTTTAAGACCCCGCCATCCCATCTGACGGTTAAAGCAGTTCCGGAAACGATTCCTTCCAAAGGCAAGGGAAAAGTAGTTGTGACCTACGATGCCAAGCAATTGAACACCTATGGATTCATGATGCACCGGATTTATTTAAACATCAACGGCGAGTCCAACTACCGCAATTCCATTGGCGTGTCGGCTACGATTGAGGAAGATTTTTCTGCCCTGTCAGCCGAAGAACTGGCGAATGCGCCTGTTGTTTCATTCAATGAAAAAGCCCATGATTTTGGCGATATTAATCAAGGTGATGAGGTGGAATATACGTTCACCATTAAAAATGAAGGTAAGCGCGACCTGATTATTCGCAATGTGAAGACCTCTTGTGGTTGCACCGCTGTGACGCCGGAAAAGAAGATCATCTCGCAAAATGAGGTCGTTCCGTTAAAGGTCAAATTTAATTCAAGAGGCAAACGCGGTCGGCAAAACAAGTCGATCACGGTGATCACCAATGATCCCAAAAATCCAACAACCATTCTGAGAGTATCATCCAATATTAAAGTCGCCGGATAACAACAAAACGATAAGAATTGGAAGCCGCTTCATTTTTTGGAGCGGCTTATTTTTTTGTTGTTCAGCGATGTTTTACCTTCGTACAAATTTTTTTGTCATGATAGCCGATCACGATTATCATCATATCGAAAATGATGACCAATATAAAGGACTGAATGTCAATAAGGGAGTTGATCAACCCCAGACATTCAACGAAGATTCAATTCAACGTTTTTTGAAGCAGAAGCGTAAGAAAGTATTGTCGGCCGAAGCCTACGTTGATGGCATTCTGAACGGCAACATTACCATGCTTAGCCAGGCGGTGACTTTGGTGGAAAGCTCAAAGAAAGAACACCAGGAGATTGCCAACGAAATTATTACCCGATGCCTGCCTTACAGTGGGAACTCACTGCGTATTGGCATTACCGGTGTGCCAGGAGTCGGGAAAAGTACTTTTATCGAGTCGATGGGGAAATTTATTACCCGACGCGGCGGGAAATTAGCTGTTCTGGCCATCGATCCCAGCAGCGAGCGATCCAGGGGAAGCATTCTGGGCGATAAAACCCGCATGGAAGAATTGTCCTCCGACCCCAACGCTTACATCCGGCCTTCTCCCTCGGCAGGCTCGTTGGGAGGAGTAGCCCGGAAAACACGTGAGACCATTGTGCTTTGTGAAGCGGCTGGTTTTGATACGATTTTTATTGAAACCGTGGGCGTGGGGCAAAGCGAAACGATGGTTCATTCAATGGTCGATTTTTTTCTGCTGCTGATGCTGGCCGGTGCCGGCGATGAGTTGCAGGGGATTAAGCGGGGAATTATGGAAATGGCTGATGCCATTACCATCAACAAAGCCGATGGCAACAACATTGAGAAGGCGGAGATGGCTCGCGTTCAGTACCTCAATGCTCTCCATCTGTTTCCGCCAACCGACTCGGGCTGGAATCCTAAAGTATTGACATGTTCTGCCTTTCATCATATTGGAATTGATAAAATTTGGGCGACCATTGAGCAATACGTCGAATTGGTTAAAAAAAATGGTTATTTTCAGCACCGGCGAAACGAACAATCCAGATACTGGATGTATGAAACCATTGACGACCGCTTAAAGTCTGATTTTTACCAAAATAACGAGTTGAAAGAAATGACGGCAGCTTTTGAAAAAAAGGTACTCGGACAGGAAATGAGTTCGTTTGTTGCCGCTCGCGAATTATTGGAAAACTATTATCAATTAAAAAAAACTAACAAATGAGAAATTTAGGATTATTTGTTCTTGTGTTGCTTTTCATTGCTGGCTGTCAAAGCAATTCAGCAAAATATCAGGTCAGCGGTACGATTGCCGGGCTTGATTCGGCCATTGTATACCTTGTAAAAGCAGAAAACGGACAGGCAGTAACAATCGATACCACTGACCTGGCTCAAGGTGAATTTATGTTTGAAGGAAGTATTGCTGTTCCTGAATTGCACTACCTGCGTTTAGGCGACCGGCAATATTTTGCTCAGTTCTTCCTCGAAAATGCAGAAATACAGGTTGAAGCCAACAAAGACAGCCTGCGTAACACTAAAGTAACAGGTTCGCCCCTGACCGATACGTTCAATGAATACCTGGACGAAGTGAAATTGATGAACGAAAAGGTCAGCGGATATCAGCAACAATACTCAGCAGCAGCAGCAGCCGGTAATCAGGATGAAATGGACCGGATCCGTATTGATGCGGAAGCGACCAATGAAAATATGCAGGTTTATGCCAAAAACTTTGTGAAGGAACACAGCAGCTCGATCGTTGCTCCGTTTATCACGCTCACACAGCTGGCGCAGCAATTGGAATACCCTGAACTGAAAGAGTTGGTTGACTTGTTTCCGGCGGAGTTGGATTCGTCAATTTACACCAAGCAACTAAAAGAGTTTGTTGAAGAAAAAGGACGAACGGCTATTGGCACCAAGGCGCCGGAGTTCACGATGAATGATACTGAAGGCAACCCCGTTAGTCTGGCTTCTTTTCAGGGAAAATATTTGCTGATCGACTTTTGGGCAGCCTGGTGTGGCCCTTGCCGTCAGGAGAATCCCAATGTTGTAAGCGCTTACAATAAGTTTAAAGACAAAGGATTTGACATTCTGGGCGTTTCACTCGACCGCGATAAAGAAGCTTGGCTGAAAGCCATTGAAGACGACCAATTGGCCTGGACCCAGGTTTCGGATTTGAAATACTGGCAAAATGAGGCAGCACAATTGTACGGGGTAAATTCTATTCCTCATTCGGTATTGCTCGATCCGCAGGGGGTGATTGTTGCTAAAAACCTGCGAGGACAGGAATTGCACGATAAATTGGGCGAACTGCTGAATTAGCAATCGATTAGTGTGCTTTGAATCTTATCGTCCTTCCCAAAGAGGTGAAGGGATGGCGATAGGATTGAAAAAATTGAAACCGGTTTCTTTTGGAGCCGGTTTTTTTGTTGGTTTTCCGGCACCCAAATCTAGCAGTCGGTATTCGCTTCTTTGGAAAACTTTTTGCAACTTAAACTGTTTTTTAAAGCGATCAATCAAATTCAGTTAATCAATCATTATGAGTTACGATGTATTAGTTATAGGAAGTGGCCCCGGTGGTTATGTCGCCGCAATCCGGGCTTCTCAGTTAGGATTTAAGGTAGGAGTTGTTGAAAAAGAAAATATTGGGGGTGTTTGTCTCAACTGGGGATGTATCCCAACCAAGTCATTGCTGAAGAGCATGCAGGCTTTTGACTATGCCAGGCATGCGGCCGACTACGGCGTCAGCATTTCAGGCGAAGTGAAGGCTGATTTTCAGGCCATGGTCAAGCGTAGCCGCGAGGTGGCCGGAGGAATGAGCAAGGGAGTTCAGTTTCTTTTTAAGAAGAATAAGATTGAAGTCATTAACGGTTATGGGCGGTTGAAAGCCAAAGGAAGTGTTGAGGTGGAAGATGAAAAAGGTAAGAAAACAACAGTTGAGGCCAAGCACATTATTATAGCAACAGGAGCGCGTTCGCGTCAGTTGCCCAGCCTGGAGCAAGACGGAAAAAAAATTATCGGCTACCGCGAAGCCATGACCCTGGACAAGCAACCCAAGTCGATGGTAGTGGTTGGATCGGGTGCCATTGGCAGCGAATTTGCCAACTTCTACCACACCATTGGCACCGAAGTCACCTTGGTGGAATATATGCCTACCTTGGTGCCCAACGAGGACGAGGAGGTCGCTAAAACGCTTGAGCGTTCTTTTAAGAAGGATAAGATGAAGGTGATGACCAACGCTTCGGTCGAGTCGGTTGACACAAAAGGCAAGCTGTGTAAGGTGGTCGTGAAAACCAAAAAAGGCGAAGAAACACTGGAGGCTGAGATCGTCTTGTCGGCAGTGGGGATTGCACCAAATATTGAAAATATTGGCTTGGAAGAACTGGGCGTGGAACTGGAAAAAGGTAAAATCAAAGTGGATGATTTTTACCGGACCAACGTAGAAGGAGTTTATGCCATTGGCGATGTTGTTCATGGGCCTGCACTGGCACACGTAGCATCTGCCGAAGGAATTACCTGCGTAGAGAAAATTGCCGGTAAAAACCCTGATCCGGTAGATTACGGGAACATTCCGGGATGTACCTACACCAGCCCCGAAGTGTCCTCGGTCGGTATGACGGAGAAAAAGGCCAAAGAGGCCGGTTACGACATTAAAGTGGGAAAATTTCCTTACTCAGCCAGTGGTAAAGCAAGTGCGGCGGGACAGAAAGATGGTTTCGTGAAACTGATTTTCGATGCCAAATATGGAGAATTGCTGGGAGCGCACATGATTGGTGGAAATGTGACGGAGATGATTGCTGAACTGGTGGTGGCCAAAAAACTGGAAATCACCGGTCATGAGTTGATCAAATCCATTCATCCACACCCAACCATGAGTGAAGCCATTATGGAAGCAGCAGCAGCAGCTTATGATGAAGTAATTCATTTATGATAAAATAAAGTTTAAGGTTAATACGAAGGCCGTTTCAGAATTCACTTTCTGGAACGGCTTTTTTTTGCCTTACGCAATGGTGCCGCCTGGCTACCTTTCAGCCAATTCTCAATGCTTAAGTTGCTGCGACTTTACAAACTTAATATGCGGGCAACTGTTGATGTATTTTGAGAAATCGACGGAAATTAAATCTTTGGTTTGTGCTGTCGTCAGGCAGGCCATTTGCTTAAACAATTCATTGATTTCCATGTTTTTGAAAATTGAGACCTGAGTAGTTTGTTAATCGGTTAAGGTTTCGGTGTTTGTGAAATAGGTGGCAGCATAAGACAGGTTGAAGGAAAGCGGAATTAGGTTTTCAGTCATAGGTTTTATCTATGTCAGGATAGAAACTTCGAATAAAAATAACACCAGTGATTTTCGTAAATTGTAGCTAATAACTAAAAAAATTAATCAAGGATGAAAAATGAAAAACAATCGAGTACACCAGGAGACGGCAAAGTTTGGGATGTGAACGAATCAAACCGATGCCCTTTTACCGGTGGTGCAGTAAAGAAAACAGCAGGTAGTGGCAGGTCGAACCGTGACTGGTGGCCAAACCAGTTGAACTTAAATATTCTTCGTCAGCACTCCGCGCTATCCAACCCAATGGGCGAAGACTTTAATTATGCAGAGGAGTTCAAGAAACTTGATCTGAATGCTGTGAAGAAAGATCTTTTCGATCTGATGACCGATTCGCAGGATTGGTGGCCGGCTGACTTCGGTCACTATGGGCCGTTCTTTATCCGAATGGCATGGCACAGTGCAGGAACTTATCGCATTGCTGATGGTCGTGGGGGAGGCGGATCGGGCTCGCAACGTTTTGCGCCGCTCAACAGTTGGCCGGATAATGCAAACCTCGACAAAGCACGCTTGCTACTTTGGCCGGTTAAACAGAAATATGGCCGGCAGATTTCCTGGGCCGACCTGATGATTCTGGCCGGAAACTGCGCCTTGGAGTCGATGGGATTTAAAACTTTCGGTTTTGCAGGAGGACGTGAAGATGTGTGGGAGCCCGAAGAAGATATTTACTGGGGGTCTGAAGGCGAATGGCTGGGCAACAAGGAACGCTTAGCCGGCGATGAGCTTGAAAATCCACTTGGCGCTACTCACATGGGATTGATTTATGTGAACCCCGAGGGCCCGAATGGTAACCCCGACCCGCTTGCTGCGGCAAAGGATATTCGCGAAACCTTTGGCCGCATGGCCATGAATGATTATGAGACCGTAGCCTTGATTGCCGGAGGACATACCTTTGGAAAAACACATGGTGCTGCTGATCCGCTCAAATATGTGGGGCCGGAGCCTGCCGGTGCCAGTATGGAGGAACAAGGCCTGGGCTGGAAAAATACCTTTGGAACCGGACATGGCGAACACACCATTACCAGTGGTATTGAGGGGACCTGGACGAAGACCCCGACCAAATGGAGCAACAATTTTTTCGAGAACCTTTTCGACTATGAATGGGAATTAACCAAAAGTCCGGGTGGTGCGCATCAGTGGAAACCGCGCGGACAAGCTGGTGCCAATAGTATACCCGATGCACACAATCCGGAAAAACGCCACGCGCCGTTTATGCTGACCACTGACCTGTCTTTGCGGGTCGACCCGGAATACGAAAAGATAGCAAGACATTTTTATGAGAATCCGGATGAATTTGCCGATGCTTTCGCCCGTGCCTGGTTCAAGTTAACCCACCGGGATATGGGGCCGGTTGCCCGTTATCTTGGTCCCGAGGTGCCCAGTGAAGAGTTGATCTGGCAAGATCCTGTGCCTGCCGTTGATCACGACTTGGTTGACGAGCAGGATATTGCATCCCTGAAGACGAAGATTCTCGAATCTGGTTTGTCAGTCGCTCAATTGGTAACCGCCGCCTGGGCGTCGGCATCCACTTTCCGTGGTTCAGATAAGCGTGGTGGCGCCAATGGTGCCCGAATTCGCCTGTCACCCCAAAAGGACTGGGAAGTCAATAATCCGGCTCAGTTGGCTAAGGTCCTGGCCAGGTTGGAGGATGTCCAAAAAGCTTTTAACAGTGCTCAGTCTGGTAACAAGCGGGTATCGCTGGCCGACTTGATCGTGCTTGGTGGATGTGCAGGAATTGAGCAGGCGGCAAAAAATGCCGGACAGGAGCTGACCGTGCCTTTTACGCCCGGACGTACCGATGCTTCGCAGGAGAAAACTGATGTCGAAGCGTTTGCTCCTTTGGAGCCGAATGCAGACGGCTTTCGCAATTACCTGAAAAAAAGAGACGATATAAGCGCTTCGGCAGAAGAAATGCTGGTTGACCGGGCCCAACTACTCACCCTGACGCCGCCTGAAATGACCGTTCTTCTTGGAGGTATGCGTGTGCTGAATACCAATTATGACCAGTCTCAACATGGCGTGTTTACCAAACGCCCGGAAGCGCTGACCAACGACTTTTTTGTGAACCTGCTTGATTTGGGAACGACCTGGAAGGCCACTTCGAAAGAAGAAGAGCTGTTTGAGGGAACGGATCGCAAAACTGGCGAACACAAATGGACGGGTACCCGGGCGGATCTCATTTTTGGATCGAACTCCGAGCTTCGGGCTTTGGCTGAAGTCTATGGATCTGTGGATTCGCAGGACAAGTTTGTGCGCGACTTTGTAGCAGCATGGAACAAAGTAATGAATCTTGATCGCTTTGATTTGGCTTAATCGTAGCACAGCTGCGCAGTTTGAATGAATATTGATTTTCCATGGAAATAGAAGCGGGGCAACCGGAAACAGGTCGCCCCGCTTTGTTGTATATGAATTTAACTAAGTTTTCTGCCGGGGATTTTCTGCGCATAAAAAAATCAAAATTTGGTATGTGCCGTGTCGGTTTATACATCGCTTCCCTGCCAAAAAGTGCAGCCGTGTCTGTTTAGTCATGGCCTCCCCAACCAAAAAGAGAAGCCTTGTACGTTTGTACACGCCTTCGCTGGCAAAAAGTGAACACGTGTAGGTGTCTACATGAGCTGTCCAATCAAAAAGTGGAGCTTTGTACGTTTGTACACGCCTTCGCTGGCGAAAAGTGAGCCCATGTCAGTTTGGACACGACCTCCGAAAGAAATCGTGCCGTGTAGGTTTGTACATGGGCGTTGCTGGCAAGAAAGGAGACGGGGCGCTTAGTCTTCGTAAGTCAGGCCGAACCCAAACGGGAATAGCGGACCTTTGGAGTCATAAGGCACCTCTTCTTTCTGGGTTTCCGCAGCTTCCATGGATGAGGGGAGTTCAAACGGAAGTTTAGCCTCCGGCTTAAAGTCTCCAAAAATTACATCCAGCACTGCATCGTCTTCAGCGCCGAAATCAGCCAGCAGTCCGCTGCATTGATCGGTAATTTCCGGAATCACTGCGGGGCGATCCAAATAAAGACAAACGATCGTTGGCTTTTTCTGCATGACCTTGAGTAACCGCGACCGTTCCGGCTCCTGGATGTTGAGGTCGACAGGGGCGACGAGTTCGGTAAAATTGCTGGTTCGCGGTTCAGCCGGCATTTTCATCCGCAAAATGGCCAGGTCAGCCTCTTCGAGCCGGTTGACCACGGCCGCGTAATTGGAAGCAACCGCACGGTCAATATTTTCGGTGTAAATTTTTATTCCTTTTTTCAGCGGAAGAATTTTCGAGGTATCGGTATTTCCTTGGTTTTTTAGCAGCACAATCGACCTTCGCTGTGCCATTTTTCCCTGCTCCCTAAAACTTTTTTGGTTGACAATCTCTGTGGCTTTTTCCGGATCGACAAATGGCTGGTCAAACAGCCCCAATTCAAATTTAACCCGGAGCAAGCGCCGGGCTGATTGGTCGATCCGATCTTCGGAAACCACGCCTTTTTCAACCAGGCGGATGAGTTGCCGGGTGTGCATATTTCCCCCAAACTGGTCAACTCCGGCAGCAATCACTTTGGCAATTCGTTCTTCAATCGACAGGTCTTCGATCCCTCGGTTTTTAGCTTCCACCAGTTCGTACCCCAAGAACGAAATGCCTTCGATAATGCCCCATTCAGAACAGACAACTCCTTCGTAGCTATATTCCTGGCGCAGCAGTTGGGTAATGACTTTCTTGTCGAAGTTCATGTCAAGATGCTCGCTTTTTTGGTCGATGGCGGTTCCATAATAGGGCATCATCATGGCGGTGCTGGCTTTCAGTGCTGCTTCAAAAGGAAGGAGATGATAAGCGAACTTACGGCTCGGAGCAAGCTGATTTTTCTCCTCGAATTGAATATTTGTTTCCTTTGGGTCGCTGCCAGGCCAGTGTTTGGTCATACAGGCAACGCTGTTTTTTCCCAACTTGCTGCCTTGAAACCCATAAATATAGGCTGCCGTTAGTTTTGCTGCCAGCCGGGCGTCTTCGCCAAAGGTCTTACTAAAGGGTGCCCGGTGCGGACCGGTTGCCAAATCGGCCTGGGGGTGCAAAGCGACTTGAATTCCCACTGCGCGGTATTCCTGGCGGGCGATTCGTCCAAAATCGGCCACCAGCAGTGAATCGCCAATAGCGGCCAGTCCCAGCGGTTCAGGCCAGCGCGACCAATCTTCATTTTGTAAATCCATTCCGTTGGAATTCGAAAGTCCATGTCGTGGAACAGTGCTGATGCTGATGGGAATTCCAAGCCTTGTTTGTTCGGCCAGGCGCTGCAGCTTGTTCGACCAAGTCGCCAGTGCTTCTGCGCCCGGAGCTCCAAGCAGGTTGAAATGATTCAACTTTTTCTGAATGACAGCATTATAAGTGGAAACCGAGCTCACAATTCCGGGCTTGGGTTGAAGCGCACCCTGGTCGCCGACCCCAATTGGGGGATGCCACATTAAACCGACTTTTTCTTCCAGGGTCATTCGCGAGAGGAGATCTTCAACCCGAATCGAAACCGGTTGCCGGTGATCTTCGTACGGATCAAGCTTTCCATTTTTATTCAAATCCCGAAATAGTTCACCATCAAGAGCTAGTTGAGGTACCTCCTCCAGTTCTTTTCCTGCCCGCTTATTCAAGACCGAGTAATAAGCGTTGAAAACAAGTGTGGCAACCAAAATAATTCCCAGTGCAATTAGCAGAAAATAGAGAATGACTTTGAATAGCTTTTTCATATCTTGCTTTTCAGTTTAATGATCTGGTTTTTTATTCTTAATGTCCGTTTCCTTCGTTCAGAAAAGTCTCAAACGCTGTTTTCCTATCTTGTTTTTCATTACGAGACCTCCACGTTAAACTATTATTCGAGGCTTTGGTAATTCAGTTACAAATGTCTTGAACTGTTCCTGAAAAAAATGCTGGTGAGTGCAAAGTGTTTGTTTTCGTTCACTTTGTCTCTGTTCAAATTCAAATTTTGTTTGAATAAGATAAGCTGAATAATGCTTTTGATGAAATTTTATCGACTGTTCAACAATATGTTTTAGTTAATTCTTGCCAAATGTAAGGTGTTATTAATTATTGTTGATTTTAACTTGAATTGGTGGCATTCTACCGCGCATTTTCATATCTTTAGAGAAAGCATTCACCTATGGATTTACCTCAGTTAGTACAAAACGATCGGTATCTTGAGCCGCATGCGTCAGTAATTATCGATCGAATAAATGGAGCGAGAGCGAAAGAGAAGGAGCTTACTCAACATGGCTCATTGAAGGATTTTGCCAGTGGGCATCATTGGTTTGGATTACACAAAACCAGCGAAGGATGGGTTATTCGCGATTGGGCACCAAATGCAACCCAGATTTATATGGTTGGCGAGTTCAGCGACTGGCAGGAACGCGATGACTATCGTCTGCAGTCGATTGGCGACGGGCGCTGGGAATTGTTTTTGCCCGAAAATAAGTTGATGCACGGACAGTTATATGCTTTTTCGATGCATTGGAATGGTGGAAGCGGAAAGCGTATTCCCGCCTGGTGTAAGCGCGTGGTTCAGGACGAAGGATCCAAACTTTTCAATGCCCAGGTATGGATTCAGGAAAAGGATTTTGAGTGGAAATACCCCAAATATAAGAGGGCCGAAGAGGCACCGCTGATTTATGAAAGCCACGTGGGAATGGCCGGTGAAGAAGAAAGGGTGCACACCTACAATGAGTTTCGGGAACAGATTTTACCGCGCATCAAGGCAGCCGGCTATAATACGGTGCAGCTGATGGCGATTCCGGAACATCCCTACTACGGGAGTTTTGGATATCATGTATCCAGCTTTTTTGCACCATCGTCGCGTTTTGGAACACCCGAAGAGCTGAAACAGTTGATTGATGAAGCTCATGGGATGGGATTGGCCGTCATTATCGACCTGGTTCATTCGCATGCCGTGAAGAATGAGGTTGAAGGACTTGGAAATTACGACGGCACCCGTTATCAGTTTTTTCATTCGGGCGCCAAAGGCGAACATCCGGCCTGGGATTCCTACTGTTTCAACTATGGAAAAAATGAAGTACTACACTTTTTATTGTCCAATATCCGCTATTGGCTGGAGGATTTTAAGTTCGACGGGTTCCGTTTTGACGGAGTGACCAGCATGCTTTATTTTGATCATGGGCTTGGGAAAGCCTTCACAAAGTACGCCGATTATTACGATGAGGGTGTGGACCGGGAAGCCGTCAGCTATTTTTACCTGGCCAATAAGCTCATTCATGAAATAGATTCCAATGCCATTTCTATTGCTGAAGAGGTGAGCGGCATGCCCGGATTGGCAACCCCAATCGAAGAAGGTGGGTATGGGTTCAATTACCGAATGGCAATGGGTGTGCCTGATTTTTGGATTAAGCTGATTAAAGAAATTCCCGACGATAACTGGGATATGGGGCAGATTTTTTATGAACTGACCTCGAAACGGCTGGATGAAAAAGTGGTGAGTTATGCCGAATCGCATGATCAGGCGCTGGTGGGCGATAAAACGATCATCTTTAGGTTGATCGATAAGGAAATGTACTTCAGCATGCGAAAAGATCAGCCCAACCTCTTGGTTGACCGTGGAATGGCCCTGCACAAAATGATCAGGCTGGCAACGGTGACCTGCGCTGGCGGAGCCTATCTGAACTTTATGGGTAATGAGTTTGGGCATCCCGAGTGGATCGACTTTCCGCGTCAGGGCAACAATTGGTCGTATAAACATGCCCGGCGAATTTGGAGTTTAGCAGACAACAAAGAATTGCGGTACCACTGGCTGTCGGATTTTGATCAGGAAATGATGCGTTGGATTCGGGAGGTCGGCTTGCTGGAAAGCCCTGAAGTTATTCGACGCTACGATAATAATGGAGACAAGGTTTTGAGTTATCAACGGGGCGAATACCTGATGGTATTTAACTTCAATCCGACCCAATCGTTTACAGATTATGGAATTCCGTTTGAAGCTTCCAAATTTAAAATCATTTTCAACACGGACGAGGAACGCTTTGGAGGCCAGGAGCGGATTGACAAGCAGATGATCTATTATACACGGCCGTCAGCTGGCTTGGCAAGTCAGCACTATGTGCATTTGTACCTGCCTGCCCGAACAGCAATTGTACTGAAGAAAGAAGCTTTTAAACGCGTACGATAAATGAACCAGTACTATACCGAAGTAAGCATAAAGGATTTGGGATGGAGGATCAATCACCGGTCAAAATTGATGCTGATTGGTTCCTGCTTTTCCGAAAATATTGGTCTGCGGATGCAGCGCCTGAAGTTTCAGGTTGATCTAAACCCATTCGGGATTTTGTATAATCCCAGGTCGGTTGCCAGGAGCCTGCGCTTGCTTATGGATGGTAAAAAATATACCAAGGCTGATTTATTTGAACACGATGGTGTGTGGCATAGTTTTGATCATCACAGCCGGTTTTCTTCAACTAACCTGCAACAGGCGTTGGATGGAATGAATGAGCGGTTAAATCTTTCAGCACAACATTTAAAGGAAAGTGAGCTGCTAATCCTGTCGCTGGGAACTGCCTGGGTTTTTGAATTAAAAAGTAGCGGACAGATTGTTTCAAACTGCCACAAACTGCCTGCTGCAGCGTTTAATCGACTTCGAATGACACCCGGTGACATTGTGGAAGAATATCGTGAACTGATTTTGGCGCTTTGGAAATTTAACCCAAAGTTAAAGATACTCTTCACTGTCAGCCCGATACGTCATTGGAAAGATGGTGCCGTTGAAAATCAGTTGAGCAAAGCAAGCTTATTATTGGCAGTCCATCAGCTGATCAAAGGGTTTGGAGAAGAGCAATGTGCCTACTTCCCTTCCTATGAAATTGTGATGGATGAATTGCGCGATTATCGATTTTATGCTCCTGATATGTTGCATGTTAGTGAGCAGGCGGTGGATCATATTTGGAAAAAATTCAGTGCTAAAATGATTGCAGGTGAAAGCCTGAAGCTTGCTGATCAGGTTTTGAAAATTGTCAAGGCAGCAGAACACCGTCCTCAGAGAAAAGCAACTAAAGCGTATGAGAATTTTCTGTTGTACAACTTAAATGAGATCAATAATTTATTGAAAACTTTTCCTTTTCTTAATTTAGGAAATGAGAAAAAACACTTTGAACTTGAATTAAATGGTTATCAGCAGGGAAGCCTGAAATGAACGGATTTCTTTCCGTACATTTGTACAGAACCGCTATCCCATTCTGATCACCTGTTTTTGCTAATTTAATTTACTAATTTGATTAAGCCCAAGATCTGGACCTATGAGCTACCTTAAATTTGATAAAAGTCGTTTAGTTAATCTGGAATACTCCCTTTCACGGGAAGTTCTCCGGGCAAACCGGGCAGGTTCATACATTAGTACCACGATTTCCGGATGCAATACCCGAAAGTACCATGGTTTGTTAGTCTGTCAGCTCGACGAACTGGATGGTGACAAACATGTGCTGCTATCTTCTTTTGATGAGACGGTTATTCAACATGGAGCCGAATTTAATCTGGGCATCCATAAGTACGAGAATGATTTTTATGAACCCAAGGGACATAAATACATTCGCGATTTTGAGGTTGACCGGATACCAAAGACCACATTTCGTGTTGGGGGAGTTGTGCTGTCTAAAGAACGTATTCTGGTTGAAAACGAACAACAGGTGCTGACCCGTTATACGCTGGAGGAAGCCAATTCGCCAACAATCTTGCGGTTTAAACCCTTTTTGGCCTTTCGAAGTGTACACGGATTGAGTAAAGCCAATCTGTATGCCAATACAAAATATAAGGAGGTACCGAACGGAATAAAGATGAAACTGTACGAAGGCTATCCGTTTTTGCATATGCAGTTTTCCAAACCGGCTGAATTTATTGCTGTCCCCGACTGGTATAACAATATTGAATACTTGAAAGAAAAGAACAGAGGCTACGAATATCGTGAAGATCTGTTTGTTCCCGGCTATTTTGAGTTGCCGATCAAAAAAGGAGAGAGCATCGTGTTTTCGGCTTCTCTCGAAGAGGCAAGTCCAAACGTAATTAAGGGCAAATTTACCCGGGAACTCAACAAGCGGCCGCCCCGCGAAACCTTTGCAAGTTACCTGTTAAATGCCGGACGTCAGTTTTTTGTAAAACGAGGCGAATCAGATGATATTATTGCTGGATTCCCCTGGTACGGATCGATGCCGCGGCAAACATTTATTGCCTTACCGGCGTTGACACTCGACCAGGATGAGTCTGATCTTTTTGAAGCTGTGGTTGACACGCAGGTGAAACAGCTGAAGAATGGCTTATTCCCCAATGTTAGTGGCCAGCGAAATCCGGTTTATCACAGCGTGGATACGCCTCTTTGGTTTTTTTGGGCTTTGCAACAATACACAAACGAAGCAAAAAATTGTAAACACATATGGGAGAAGTACGGGAATGTCATGAAGCAAATCCTGAAAGCCTATCGTGACGGAACCAGCTTCAATATAAAAATGAATGAGCATGGCCTGATTGAAGGTGAAGCCGAAAACCTGGCCTTGACCTGGATGGATTCGTATGTGAATGGTAAACCGGTTGTACAGCGAGCCGGAATGCCCGTTGAAGTCAATGCCCTTTGGTATAACGCCATCTGTTTTGCGCTTGAGTTGGCCGAGGCGGTCGGCGATAAGGCATTTACCAAGCAATGGGAAGCCTTACCCAAGCAAATCGCTGATTCCTTTATTCGTGAGTTTTGGTGCGAAGAACATGGCTATTTGGCTGATAGCGTTCGAAATGGCGTTAAGGACTGGTCAATCAGGCCTAACATGGTCATTGCAGCGGCACTGGATTATAGCCCGCTTGACCGTGAGAAACAGAAACAAATATTGAGCAACGCCAAGCAACAGCTGCTGACTCCAAGGGGATTGAGAACATTGTCACCCAAAAATGCAGATTATGAAGGGGTTTGTGCCGGCAGTATTTCCGAACGGGAAAAAACCCTGCACCAGGGAACAGTTTGGCCGTGGTTACTCATGTTTTTTGTAGAAGGTTACCTTAAAATTCACAAGCGTGGCGGATTGCCCTTTGTGAAAAAGCTCATTGAAGGATTTGAAGAAGAGATGACCGAACATTGCATTGGTACCATTCCGGAGAATTACAACGGAAACCCGCCTCACCAGGGAAAAGGGGCAGTGTCACAAGCCTGGAGTGTTGCCGCATTGATTCGGGCAAACAAAATGGCAGTAAATTTTTTAGAATAATTGTTTTAATCTGAGTACGCATGAAAGTATTAATGTTTGGTTGGGAGTTCCCTCCACATATATCCGGAGGATTAGGAACTGCTTGTTACGGATTAACAAAAGGATTAGCTGAATACAAAGATGTTGAAGTCATTTTTGTGGTTCCCAAAGCTCATGGTGATGAGGATCAATCAAGCATGAAATTGGTGGGCGCCAATCAGGTCCCCATCACAAAGAAACAAGTCCACTTTCGTGATCTCCAAAAGAAAATTGACTACTACGAGGTTGAATCCGGGATGGTTCCTTACATGGATCCGGAGGAGTTTTGGAAGTTGAGCAGTAAAAAGCATTCAGAAAAAACCCGTTTTGTGGAAACTGATGCGGAAGGCCGGCTCGAATTTACCGGAACCTATGGTAAAGATTTGCTGTATGAGATTTATAAATACTCCCTGGTTGCTGAAGTTATCGCCCGTGATCATGAGTTTGACCTGATTCATGCACACGACTGGCTGGCCTATCCGGCGGGGATTGCGGCCAAGGAGGTTAGCGGTAAACCTCTGGTGATTCACGTGCATGCCACCGATTTTGATCGCAGTGGCGGCAGCGTTAACCCCCAGGTGTTCGATATTGAACAGCGGGGTATGCGAGCGGCCGATAAAATCATTACAGTGAGCAATATGACCCGACGCATTGTTATTGAAAAATATGGAATCGACCCCAAAAAGGTCACCACGGTTTACAACGCCGTTGAACCGATTAGCCATGAAGAAAAAGTAAGGTTGAAGAAAGGTGTGGAAGAGAAGATCGTTACTTTCTTAGGGCGAATCACCATGCAAAAAGGGCCGGAATATTTTGTTGAGGCCGCAAATCTGGTTCTTCAACGAATGAAAAATGTTCGTTTTGTAATGGCAGGCAGTGGCGATATGATGAACCGAATGGTGAAACGTGCTGCAGAGCTGAAAATATCCGATTATTTTCATTTCACCGGATTTTTGAAAGGAGATGATGTTTTCGATATGTTCCGTATGAGTGACGTGTTTGTCATGCCTTCTGTGTCAGAACCTTTTGGGATTGTGCCTTTGGAAGCCATGCAGACCAATGTCCCGGTTATTATCTCCAACCAGTCAGGAGTTGCCGAAATCCTGAAATACGCCGTAAAGACCGACTATTGGGATGTGCATGCCATGGCCGATGCCATCTATGGGTTGCTGAATTATCCTGGCATGTGGAATATGTTTATGAAGCATGGAAAAAAGGAGGTAGACAGCCTGCAATGGAAAAATTCAGCAAAGAATGTCCGCGATGTTTATTATGAAGCTTTAAAAATTGACTAAAAAATCAAAAGATATGAAAGCCATCTGTTTATTCTTTCAAGTTCATCAGCCATTTCGTTATCGTCGTTACCGTTTTTTCGACATTGGCAACGATCATTATTACTACGATGATTACGCAAACGAAACCATACTGAGGAAGGTCGCTGATCATTGTTATTTGCCTGCCAATAAACTGATGCTGGAGCTCATTAAAAAACATCAGGGAAAATTTAAAATAGCTTTTTCGATTACCGGAACAGCGCTGGAGCAATTTGAAATGTACGCTCCTGAAGTGTTGGACTCCTTTCAGGAACTGGCAAAAACCGGACAGGTTGAGTTTTTGGCTGAAACTTATTCTCATTCTCTGGTGGCTTTAAAAAGCAAAGAACTGTTTAAAGAGCAGGTTGACAAGCACAGCGATGCCATGCTGCGCTATTTTGGGAAAAGGCCTACGGTATTTCGAAATACCGAAATGGTCTACTCCGATGAAATTGGAGCAGCAGTAGCCGATATGGGCTTTAAGGCAGTGTTAACCGAAGGAGCGAAACATATTTTAGGCTGGAAATCGCCTAACTTTTTATACTGCAATGCCGTGAATCCCCGGCTAAAGGTTTTGATGCGCAATTTCAAGTTGAGCGACGACATCGCTTTCCGGTTCTCCAATCAGGCGTGGAACGAATATC
>ENA-ORCT01000542-ORCT01000542.1-marine-metagenome-genome-assembly--contig:-NODE-542-length-17628-cov-3.349667_pt1 | contig 17628 bp, 11 predicted proteins | sample MGYA00248632_ERZ508511 | MGnify/ENA primary metagenome ERZ508511 (study PRJEB26182, sample SAMN06268839) | marine metagenome | isolation source: Tt an P1-techrep anaerobic enrichment on pine from sediment...
ATGGATGGTAAAGGAATAAGAAAAAGCCCCTCCTATCCTCTCAGCTCAATTGCCCCATCCCCTCAACCCGGCAGTCCACCTAATCGTGCACGGGCACGAGCACGATTGACGTTCACGTGCACGATTTAAGGTAAACCAATCCCCCACCTTGAAAGATCCGCCATGGGGTTAACCACTGCAGAATGAGGATCGCAGTTTTCGTACACGTACACGTACACGTGCTCGTGCTCGAAAAGGCCTGGATGGTAAAGGAATAAGAAAAAGACCACACCTATCCTCTCAGCTCATTTGCCGCATCTCCTCATCCCCGCAGTCCACCTGATCGTGCACGGGCACGAGCACGATTGACGTTCACGTGCACGATTTAAGGCAAACCAATCCCCCCACCTTGAAAGATCTACCATTGGGTTAACTACTGCAGTATGAGGATCGCAGTTTTCGTACACGTACTCGTACTCGTACTCGTGCTCGTGCTCGTGCTCGTGCTCGAAAAGGCCTGGATGGTAAAGGAATAAGAAAAAGCCCCTCCTATCCTCTCAGCTCAATTGCCCCATCCCCTCAACCCGGCAGTTCACCTAATCGTTCACGGGCACGGCTTCATGGCAACCTGCCCAGTCCCCAAAAGCTTTTTTAATCTGGAGACCATCCGCCGGCTCACTGCAAACGGATCGGGATGTCCGAACACATTTACTACCCACCTTTCTGTTTTTATTTTCTGAATACTCCTGACCTTTTCCCTGTTGACTATGGTGGATCGGTGAACCCTTAAAAATAACGATTCAGGAAGAAGCTCTTCCCATTCCTTAAACGTCTTTCGTACGATGAGTTTTTTTCCGGGATCCAGAAAAACGGATGTATAATTTCCGCCGATTGAACTGATGACCCGAATCGTTTCCACAAGCACGAAGACCTGCTCGGAATCGGTTTTTAAAAAAACCTGGTCCTCCGTGCAAAGCGGTTTCCTCGTTTCAGAAGGTAAAGCCCGCCGTCCGGTTCTTGCCTTCAACCGGTCAATCGTTATGGCCAACCGATCCCCTGAAAGGGGTTTGAGAATGTAGTCCAACGCATTGATCTCAAAGGCCCGGACGGCATATTCGTTGAAGGCCGTAATAAACACAATGCTCGTATCCGGCGGGATAAAGGGAAGCAACTCCATCCCGCTTCCGCCCCTGAGCTGGATATCAAGAAAAATCACGTCAAGAACGTGCTCGGCAAGCATGCTCTTGGCCCGCCCAACATCTCCCGCTTCGCCCACGACATCAATCTCCGGATGGATCGTCAGCATATGCCGCAGATCGTCCCGGATATACGGCTCGTCTTCCACTATGATTGCTGTCAGTTGCATGTAAAATTCAGTTCCTTCTTACATCGTTTTTCCGTAATGGCGCGCTCGTGCTCGAGAATCCGGGATGGGACAAATATGGGAAAGAGCCCAATTATCCATTGAGCTCAATCGCCCCGTCCGTCAGCCCCCGCAGTTCACCTAATCGTGCACGTGTTAATACAATGCATGGAAAACAGGGACGGATTTCTTATGTCCTAAATACTTCACTCAAGCCACCCGCACCCCATCATTTTTCACCCCGCGTACCGGCAGCACGATATCCACATGCACCCACCCCTCTTCAACCCGTTGATCGAACCGGTAATCGCCGGGATATAATCTCTCCAGGCGCTGGAGTAGATTCTTGATCCCGATGCCGGTGGATGTCCATGGGGATTTTTCATCGGATTCCAGCCACCTGCCGGTATTGGAAACCCCCAGGCTAAGATATCCCTGCTTCTTTATTCCGGCATGAATACGGATGGAAAGCGAATCCGGGCAGGTTCGAGCGCCATATTTCAGGGCATTTTCAACCAGGGGCTGGAGCAGATGGGCCGGTATGGAAATCGTTTTCGTACCGGGATCAATGTCGATGGTCACATCGAGATAATCCCCCAGGCGACGCTGCTCCAGATTTAAAAATTGACTGACGATTTCCAGTTCCTCATTCACGGTCAACTGATCATACGCCCCCCGGGAAAGTGTCAGGCGGCAGAACCCGGCAAGAAAGGATATCATCTCACGGGCGGATTGGGGGTTGCTCAGTATGGCTCCCCTGATAGACGACAGTGCGTTGAACAGAAAATGCGGATTGAGCTGATAGCGGAGCTTTTCAAGCTGGGCCTTTTCCTCCTGCATTCTTTTAAGCCTGACTTCCTGTTTAAGAGTCAAATTCTCCATCAGGGTATCATGAGCCTTTCGGATTTGAAGATGGCATGTCACCCGGGCCATCAATTCATCCGTTGAGAACGGTTTGGTCAGGTAATCGTTGGCGCCGACCTCAAAACCCTTCACCAGATCGGCGACACGGTTCCGGGCCGTCAGCAGGATAATGGGAAGACTGGCTGATGAACAGGTTTCCCGCAACCGCCGGCAGACCGCATATCCGGTCATCCCGGGCATCATGATGTCCAGCAGGATCAAGGCGGGAACGTCGCTGCTTTCGATGCGCTCCAACACATCCTGCCCACCGGCGGCTGTCTTATAGGCAATGCCGTGAACCGACAATTGATTGGCGATAACTTGTCGATTGACAGAATCGTCATCGACGATCATCACCCAGTCGCCGGAGTTTGTCCCGGCCGGCTTTTCCGCGTTAATTTCATCCGTCGGCTTCAACTCACAGCGAGTGTCGGGTGGTGGTGGATCGATCAAGTGACCGGTCCATTCATCGCTTCCAGCCTCGATTGTCTCCGCCAGGGTTTCATCCGCCGTTTTGATTTCCTCCTGAGGTTTTTCAAGACTGATGGGAATCGTAAAGCGGAACGTCGATCCTCTGCCGACATCAGATTCCACCGCCAAGAGTCCCCCGTGGAGTTCCACCAGATGCCTGGAAATGGGCAGCCCCAGGCCGGTACCGCCGAATTTCCTCGATGCACCTGAATCAACCTGTTCAAAGGATTGAAAAATCGTCTCGGCCTTATCGCGTGGAATACCAATGCCGGTATCCGATACCATCACCTCGACCATCCCGTCCCTGACTTTCGCCGAAACCGTCACCGCCCCGCGTTCGGTAAACTTGATGGCATTTCCGATGAGATTGTAGAGTATTTGCTGAATCCGGTCTTCATCCCCCACCACGTACGGAATATTTTCCGGTATATCATTGGACAGCCGGACAGGTTTGTCCTGAACGAGTTCTTTTGAAACCGTGATCACCAGTTCGGTAATCGTCCGGAGAGATATATTTTTTTTTCGCAGCCGAATGTCCTTATGTCTGAGCCGGGAAAAATCGAGCAAATCATTGATCAGACTGGCCAGTCGCTTGCCGCTTGAGACAATCATGGCCAGGTTTTCGGCCACTTGTGTGTTGGGTTTACCGGCCACGCCGGCCAATAATGATTCGGCCAGGCCGATAATCCCATTCAGCGGGGTGCGAAGCTCGTGGGAAGTGTTGGCCAGAAACTCGTTTTTGAGGCGATCCAGTTTGGCAAGGGCAATATTCTTCTGCTCAAGTTCTCCGGACAGTTGCTCGACCGCGGAAAACGCGCGTGAATACCGCAACGAGAGAACAAATGACTGGGAGAATACAAGGGCCAGCAGGCCGGCAGGGGCAATAAGCAGAGTATACAGAGCGTCGTTGGTATTCAGGATATCGTTAATGACGGTCACAAAAAGAACCAGAAAACCCGCCAGCATGATGGCGGCCCCTTCCCGCTTTTTGACCGTCGCATTCACCAGAATGAAGGTGATATAGAAATAGGCAAACAGGGTAACGAACTGGAATGGGATGACGAGGTGACTGGAAGTGCGAGCCGTTGTCACAATGGCGATCAGGCTCCAGAGCAGACCGATGCCCTGGACCAGGCGCAGGACAACTTTTGATCCCTTTTCACCATACAGGGAAAAAACAAAGGTCAGCATCAGGGGAATCGACAGGGTAACTGTCAGAAGCTCGGTTGTATACACAAATTCCCAGGAGAGACCCGGGAAAAGATAAGTCAGAAATCGGTCACCCGTAACAATGATTCGAATGCCGACCGTCAGGCAGAATGCGGCAAAAAAAACAGCTGACGGATCTTTTCTTCTGAGCAGATAGAGCCCGGCATGATACAGGCTCATAATCAGCAGGCCGCCGAACAGAAACATGTCGAACGCCCAATGCAGATGCTGCCGCTTGTGGACCGGGTCCTCATTACCGAAAAAAATCGGTTCCCAGACTCCGCCTTTCCGGTGGTTGAAATTCGATACCTGCAGGATCAGTTCAAGAGTTGCCCGCTCACACCGAAGCGGTTTAACCTGCACCAGATATTGCGGTGTCATCGCCTTGCGGCTGGTGCCGACCACACCGTTTCGCGCGATTTCCTTCCCGTCAATCCAGAGGCGATACGCCGAGGATGCATCCCGGATGCGAATGGCTTTCAGCTTATCATCCGGCCGGATATGAACGGTGATCCGAAAGGTGGCATAGCCATCACCGCATTGTCTGACACCTTCGATCTCGCGGCCGTCCCATCTTCCGGGGATGGTGAAAACACCGGTCTTTTTCACCATATTTTCTTGTAAAAAATCTTCCGGAGACAACAGCTGACGCCAGTACAGTTCCCATTCCCCATTGAGCTGAACAATGCCGTCGTTTTCAAAATCCCAGCTCGTCAGGTCCAGCACGCCGTTGACGGCCTGCGGTGCTTTTGTTGTTTGGCCGCACCCGGCCGGGAAAAAGCACAGGATCAAACAGAATATAATCGCAACAAACCGGCTGAATTCCCGCATGCGGTTCCCGTCTTATTCAGAGCAACTGTCCTTTGAATTAGCGACTCGGCACTAACAGCAAGCAATGGTGCCTGAAAACCGATTAGTAAGGGCACGCCGATTATTCTTTGTCAACCCCAAAACAACAATCAAAAGGCCCCGCAAGGTATCAATATATTGAGGAGCAGTGGTTATCCGGTGCGAATTTTCCACCGCTTTTCCCGGATCTCACGGGGCGCATCAGTCCGGGCTTTTTCCGGCCGGAACGGATATTTTTTTTGGCAAACGATTTACAAGTGACCGAGCACAGGGCGAGGGCCGACCGTAGGATCTGGCCGCCGCCCTCACCACAAGAGCCAGCGATGGTAATCTTATTTCACCTCCTTGCCGGCACCGCTGAGCATCAGGCTCGAGCGGTTCAACTCCAATGCTGTATCCTGAGGCTTTTCTGCAGCCGAGCGATGAAACAATTGACAATCTCATAAAGTCTTCCTAAAGTTGATGGACATTGCCAGGACTATCATCATAACCGACTGAAAATTCGAAATATATTATTAAAAACCGAGAGATGAGTTCAATCTATGACCTCCACCCCGTCGTTTGAAGAATTGGTGAACCAGATTGAATCGTTGAAAAAAGAACTTGAACAGTGTCGAAAGGCCAACGAAACATTACAAAACAACCTGTGTAAATACCACCGCATCATCGGGAGTTCATCAGAAGGATTCATATTGCTGAATTCCGGCCTTGAAATAACGGATGTCAACCAGGCTTTATTGACCATTTCAGGATTTGAAAGAAAAGATTTCATCGGACGCCGGATTGACACCTTTTATGACAAAGCCTCGGTCGTTTTCCTTTCCGCGAGCCCCGATCATTTAAGTTTTGAAGCCAACCTCCGGGCCAGTTCCGGCCATATAATTCCCCTGCTGTTCAATCGCAGCGTCATCAGGGATGACAATGGCCAAGTGACCGGTTTCATGTATTTTTTGACTGATTTAACCGAACTGAAAACCACGCAGGAAGAACTGAAAAGAGCGGAACAGCGTTATCGAAGCATGTATCAGAACGCACTTCAGGGCATGTTTCAAAGCCGGATGTCCGGCAGAATTATCCGGGCCAACCCGGCATTTGCCCGAATCCTGGGATATGACTCGCCCCAAGAAGTGCTCACCATTGAAGAAGGCGCCAACCGATTCTATTTCAATCCTGAAGACCGTGCCGACATGATCCGGGAAGTCAGAAAAAAAGGAGCGGTGAAAAATTATGAACTGAAGCTCAAACGAAAAGATGGTAAGCCGGTGTGGATATTGGCCAACATCCGGCTTACCGACACCGATCATGGGCCGCCGATTCTTGAAGGAATGCTGATAGACAATACCCGGAAAAAAGCACTGGAAAAAGAGCTTCGCCAGGATCGGAAAAAATTCCGCAACCTGTCCATCCACGACAACCTGACCGGGCTTTACAACACAAGGCACCTGTACAAAGCGCTGGATGAACTGATCATGGAAAGCGGCCGGGCCGAAACACCATTTTCACTGGTCTTTATGGATATGGACAACTTCAAGCTCATCGTCGACACCTTTGGCCATCTGAACGGAAGCCAGGCACTCAAAGAGGTCGCCGCCAGCATCAAAGGCTGCCTGCAAAAGCCCTGTTTCGGGGTCGCCTACGGTGGTGACGAATTTGTCATTGTACTGCCCGGCTATAGAAAAACCAGGGCCATGGAAAAGGTTGAAGAAATCCGTTTACTGATGAAGCGATCCACCTATCTGGTCGAAGCCGGCCATAATGTTCGTCTGGGGGCAAGTTTCGGGATCGCCACCTTTCCGGAAGATGCGGATAACCGCGAAGGGCTGCTGGCCCTGGCCGATCAGGCCATGTTCAATATCAAGCAGACCGGCAAGGGATCCATAGGGATTTAGACCATCTGATAGAAAACCTTGTAATCGGCTGTGTCCTCAACTATCTTTTCTGCCTGTCGGCCCCGGCGGATTAATGCATGGCACCCGGATTCCCGGTAGCCCAGTGACGTATGAAAAGGAGAGTATGGACCGGTGAAGCCAACCACACAACAGAATCCGGAAACGTCGAGTGAAACACTGCACCAGATGCTCGCAAGGCTGAAGGATTCCGAGGAAAAATTCAGGCACCTGTTTGAAAAATCACCGGTTCCCGTGTACGTGACCGACCGCAGCGGTACCTTTTTAAACATCAATGATGCCGGCGTCCGGTTGCTCGGGTTTTCCAGTCGCGACGAACTGGTTGGGCGCACATCCATCGATGGGTTTGTCGACATGGAAAACCGCCGGAGCTATATGGAAATTCTCGAAACTCGCGGGGCGATCAGCGATTTTGAAACACGGCTCCGCCGCCAGGACGGAACAATCCTTGACGTTCAATTGACAGCGGCCCTTCGCACCGGAATGAGCGGCAAACTGGCAGGGTATGAAGGATTCATTCTGGACATCACCGATCGAAAGCGAGCCGAACGGGAACTGCGGGAGTCCGAGGAAAAATACCGCACGGTGCTCGAAAACTCACTGGCGGCAGTCTACATGTTTCAAAAAGGCGGTATTTTCAGCTACGTCAATCAGCGCCTGGTCGAAATGCTCGGCTACAGTCATGCCGGAGAAATCACCGGCCGTCCGTTCTGGGCGTTCGTCCACCCGGATGATCGGGAATTTGTAAAATCAATCGGCCTCAGGCGGGAAAAGGCGGAAACCCACCCGCAGCACTACACATTCCGGGCGCTCCGGCAGGACGGCAGCACCCTGTGGGTCGACAACCGAGCCACCCACGCCTCCTACAGGGGAACCCCTGCAGTGGTGGGAAATTTTATCGATATATCCCAGGCCAAACTGGCCGAGAAAAAAGTTCGCCAGCTGTCCGGAAAGCTCATTGAAGTCATTGAGGAAGAACGCCGATGCCTGGCTGCGGATCTTCACGATGAGTTCGGCCAGGCCCTGACCGCCCTTCAGTTTGACGTGGATGCTCTTCAGACCCAGTTGCCCCAAGGCGCCGTCGAGCCCACAGACCGCTGCAGCCGGATCATGGAACGAATCCAGGAGTTGGCCGACAGCATTCGCCGGACAACCTCGAGACTGCGTCCCGACCTTTTGGATCACCTGGGACTGATCCCCACCTTGGACTGGCGGATCCGGGACTTGAAAAAGCGGATGCCCGGCCTGCAGATCGAGTTCCAGGCCATCGGTTTCAAACGGCGGCTCAGCGCCAAAACCGAACTCGCGTTGTACCGAATCTTTCAGGAAGGACTGAACAACATTATCAAACACGCCGAAGCGGATCGGATCAGCGTCCTGTTGACCTGCAGTCACCCCCTGGTAATTTTGAATATCCGTGACGACGGGCAGGGATTCGATCAGGGGGAAGACGGTCTGCCGCTGAAAACAGGCCAGGGTATCGGCCTGCTCAGCATGAAAGAGCGCGTCGCTTCCATCAACGGAACCATCTCGATCCAGTCGACCCGGTCCAGCGGCACCGATATCCGTGTGGAACTGCCGATAGCGGCAAATGAAACCTATGAAACCGATACGAATTCTTATCGCCGATGACCACACCGTGGTCCGGGAAGGCCTGCGGGTGATTTTTTCGGCGCAATCTGACCTGGAAGTCGCCGGTGAGGCCCGCGACGGCGTCGAGGCGCTGGAGCAGGCCCGAAAACTTCGACCGGATGTCATTCTCATGGACATTGCCATGCCCAATCTCAACGGGCTTGAAGCCATCGGCCTGATCCGGGAGGCCGTGCCGGATTCCCGCATCGTAGTGCTTTCCATGCATGCCAAGGAAAATTACGTCCAGCAGGTTCTCGCCTCCGGGGCACTCGGGTACGTGCTCAAGGCATCGCCGAGTTCCGATATTCTGGAAGCCGTTCGCTCGGCATCGAGGGGCGAGTATTTCCTCAGCCCGAAAATCAGGGCCGGCGTCATCGATGCCTATCTGGAATCCCGAAAAACCAAGCCGCCGGCGCTGGGGTACGACCTGTTAACCGACAGGGAACAGCAGGTTTTCAGGCTTGTGGTGGAGGGAAAATCCACGCGAGAGATAGCAGATTTTCTCTGCGTCAGCCCCAAAACCGTGGAAAAGCACCGGGCGAACGTGACCGTCAAACTGGGCGTCCAGGGCCGTCTCGAACTGCTCAAATATGCAATCAAGATCGGCGTGGTCAACCCCGAGCTGTGGGAAAATTGAGTCGGCCCGCTACCGGCCGTTTCTCCCTCCGGCGCCGTTGCCGTCGGGGTGGGGCGAGTTTTGCGAAATAGATAGTGTCGGGTTCAGTGCCTTATCCACATACTTCTATCAGAAAAACCAAAAAATCTGACTGGCTATTCCTAATCGCTATCGGGATCGGATTCGGATTCGGAATCGAAAAGACACGGGACTTGGACGCGACAAACCCGAATCATCGTCTTTCTTGAATCTACCGGACTCCCCCCGTGCGCCGCAAAGTAGGGTCGTTCCCCAGCGGATTGGGGGACGCCCCCCATTGACGCGTGCCGACGATTCACCTAACTGTCCTACCTTCTCAGACCAGCCTGCCTTCAGGCTGCTCGGTCATGGCGCATCCGGCGAACGGATGCACCGTGGCCCGGGTCAACAGGTTGAGGAACGCGGATTTATTTAATTGCAAGAATATTGCGCCGAATGGTGGTTCATCTTCAAGGCGCGTCAGCGGTTTCATACTGTACGCATGAGGCAGTTGACGCAACGCCGAAGATGGGCCAACAGGCAATGAGATCCTTAAGCATAGAATAAAAATCGAAATGCGCCGTAGCCTTGGCGAAGGCGGAGCAAGAAATTGTAATTAATTAAATTCGCGTTCCTTAGACCAAACCATCACCCAGAGGAGGTCAAATGGCCGTAAAATGTATTGAACCCACCCCGTCCGCCTATGGTTACCCGCTGCTCATCAAAAACCTGCTTCAACCGGCACTGATCAATTCGCCGGATCAGGAAATCGTCTATCGCGACAAGCTGAGATACACGTATCGCGCCCTCGCCGATCGAGTGGCCCGGCTGGCCAATGGTCTGGAATCGATAGGCGTCTGCCAGGGGGATACCGTCGCGGTGATGGATTGGGACAGCCACCGGTATCTGGAGTGTTTTTTTGCGGTACCCATGATGGGGGCTGTCCTGCATACCATAAACATCCGGTTGTCGCCGGAGCAGCTCATATACACCATCAACCATGCCGAAGACGACGTGATCCTGGTCAACTCGGACTTTCTGCCGCTGCTGGAATCAGTCAAGGATCAGTTTACCACGGTAAAAAAAATCATTCTGCTGACCGATGATGAAGCCAGCCCCGTTACCACGCTGATGATCGATGATGAATACGAGTCCCTGCTCACGACAAGCAGCGGCGAGTATGAATTTCCGGATTTTGACGAAAACGCCATGGCTACAACATTTTACACCACCGGAACGACAGGGTTGCCCAAGGGCGTTTTTTTCAGCCACCGTCAGATTGTCCTTCACACCTACGGACTGATGTCCGGACTCTGTGCATACAACACCCATGCCTCGGCCAATTCCGGGGACGTTTACATGCCGCTGACGCCGATGTTTCATGTCCATGCCTGGGGAATGCCGTACCTGTTCACCATGCTCGGAAACAAACAGGTATACCCGGGCCGTTATGAACCCCAGATGATCCTGAAGCTTGTCATGCACGAGAAGGTCACCTTCTCCCATTGTGTGCCCACCATCATCCACATGCTGGTCAGCAGCCCGGTTATCGATACGGTCGATCTGTCCAGCTGGGCGGTTGTTATCGGCGGAGCGGCTTTGCCCAAGGGCCTGTGCAAAGCTGCCCTGGGCCACGGCATCAACATCTACAGTGCCTACGGCATGTCCGAAACCTGCCCCCTGCTGACAGTTGCCAATCTCAAACCGCACATGCTGGACTGGGACATGGACAGACAGGTAGAGATGCGATGCCGCACCGGCCTGCCCGTGCCCAACGTTCAGCTGGAGATCATTGACCCCGACGGAAAACCCGTGCCCCATGACGGGAAATCAACCGGTGAGGTGGTTGTCAGGAGCCCCTGGCTTACCCAGGGCTATCGGAAAGACCCGGAAAAGGGTGAGGAATTGTGGGCCGACGGCTGGCTTCACACCGGAGATATCGGTTACATTGACAGCGAAGGCTATCTGCAGATCACAGACCGGGTCAAGGATGTCATTAAAACCGGCGGCGAATGGGTCTCCTCTCTGGAGCTTGAAGATATCATCAGCCAGCACGAAGCGGTCAGCGAAGCGGCAGTCATCGGCATGCCGGATGAAAAATGGGGCGAGCGGCCCATGGCACTGGTTGTCCTGAAAGAAAATTACCAGGGCAAAGTATCCGAGGATGAGCTGAAGGGATTTTACATGAATTTTGTGACAGACGGCACCATTCCCAAATACGGCGTCCCCAACCAGATCCTCATGGTCGACAGTATTGCCAAAACCAGCGTCGGCAAGATCAACAAAAGGGAACTCAGAACCCAGTTTCTTTAGGCGCTTAGCAGGGTCGTATCGACAACGTATTGTCGATGTCACCGGATGCTTTGATAATTCAGAGTTGTCAGGTTTCGGGTGTCAGACCTCACCGGTTCCAATTTCTGAAACCTGACACCTGAAACCCATAATTGCGCCATTAAATGATCAGGGCGTTTGCTGCCCCGAAGGGGTCACTTTTCACGAACAGGGTTTCGAGAGCATTCGTACCGACAATGCGTTATCGATGTAACCGGATGCTTCGATAATTCAGAGATTTAAGGTGTCAGGTTTCGGGTGTCAGGCCTCGCAGGAGCCAATTTCTGAAACCTGACACCTGAAACCCATAATTTGCGACATTAAATGATCAGGGCGTTTGTTGCCCCGAAGGGGTCATTTTTCACGAACAGGGTTGCGGCTTATCCGCATTTGAACAAACCGGCAAAACAAATCAGCCCGATTGGTGATCTACGCAATCGGGCTTTTCTATGGGGTTGCAACCCGGCAAGTGCCGTTAAGGAACGCGGATTTAATTGCAATTCGCGATCCTAAAGCCACCGCTCATTTCAGTCAGGTCCCGAGGACGCGCCCGTCTGAATATAAGCCAGAAGCATCTCCTGGACGACACGGCCGATCCGCTTCATGTGTGCGATGCGTTCGGCTTCGGTGCGGCCCGGGTATTTCCGGAAGCTGATCATGATACCGCTCAGGGCGGAAAACAGGGTATGAGAAAGCAGCCGGGTGTCGCCCCGGTAGTCCATTTTTTTCAGTACAATTTCAAGAAGGTCCATGAGCTGGCGGGCGATGAGATTCAGCTTTTCCGCCGATTCCCGGCTGATGTTTCCATGCAGGGCAAAGTGGGTGATCATGCGCCAGTGGGCTTCGTGCTCAGTATAATAATCAAGAAAATAATTGATAAACAGTTCGATGGAGTGACGTTTTTCCTGCTCCAGGCGCTTGGCCAGCGATGCGATAAACCGCTCCGTATCCCTGAAGGAGGCCTCCACGAAAAGCGCTTCCTGATTGGGGAAATAGGTATAGATGGACGACTTGGCGATACCAGCCTCTTTGGCGATTTCGCTCATACTGACTTTATCATAGGTTTTGGTGCCAAAAACGGTTCTGGCCGCGTCGATGATCAGGTTTTCCCGGATTTCCCGTTCCTGTTGTTTGAGTTTACTCAACGTGTCTTTTTTCATCATATCGCTTCGCTGCCACCATTCCCGCCGGAATGGCGCGGAGGGTTTCTCGATTTCAAATTCATGAATTCCATGAACATCCATATGCAATAGGAGCTTATTACCATCGCAAGGGGCGGAAGGCAACCCTTGGTTGACAAATCGACCAGCGTTCGGTATGTAGACCGACATACATTTCCATAAAAAAACCCGACACCACAAAGAGGATGCGAATCCGATGGCCGAAAACAAATCCTGGGGGCAATTGAATTTCGCACCGAACGCCCCCTTGAGCCTGGTGGGCGAAATCGCCTTCACCGAACTGGCCGCCCAGGCGATTGAAAAACTTACAATTCAGGGAAAATACGCCGGGGATTGAAACTGGCACGATCCGGAATAAAACGGGAAGGAGTCCAAGCAATGGAAATTTTTCAGCAGTTTCTTGACATTTCCGGCGATCCAGAAGGCTACGCGCGGGACTGGAAGGCACGAACCGGTGGTAAGGTCGTTGGCACGCTGTGCTCCTATGCACCGGAAGAACTCATCTTTGCCTCAGGTGCGCTGAGCTTCCGCGTCTTTGGCCGCGGCGGCGCTATTTCCAGGGCGGATGCTCACCTTCAGGCTTACAGCTGCAGCCTGGTTCGCGGTGCCCTGGAAGATGCACTGGCCGGCCGGCTTGATTTTATCGACGGCATGGTGTTTCCCCACACCTGCGATTCTATCCAGCGACTGTCCGATATCTGGCGAATGAACGCCGGCACCGGTTTTCACATGGATGTGGTCATGCCGGTCAAGCTCAACACCGACAGTGCCCGGCACTATATGGTCGCCGTGATAAAAAAATGCAGGGCCGAACTGGAAAAAGCCTTGGGCCAGGCGATTACCGATGCGGACCTGGAGCAGGCTGTCCGGGTCTACAACGGCATTCGGGCCGGCATGGAAAAACTCTACCGCCTGCGAAATGAACGCCCCGGCCTGATTCCGGGCAGCCTTATGCATGCCGTTGTGAGAGCCTCCATGGTGATGGACCGCAATGATTTTCTCGACGCATTGAACCGGCTGCTCGCCGATCTGTCTCAGTCGGACAAAACCGCTCAGGAATCCGGCAAACGCCTTCTACTCGCCGGCGGAGTATGCAATCTTCCTGATCTCTACGGGCTTATCGAGAAAGCCGGTGGCAGCATAGTCGGAGACGATCTGTGCACGGGCAGCCGGCAGCTGACCGGCCGCATCGACACCGACGGGGACCTGACGGCAGCCATTGCCCGGCGCTATGCCCGGCGGGCGATCTGCCCGGCCAAACACGGCGGCATCACCGCCAGAGGTGATGAACTGGTTCGCATGGCACGTGATGCCCGGGCTCAGGGCGTGATTTTTCTCTATCTTAAATTCTGCGACCCCCACGCATTTGACTACCCGTACCTGAAACAGATGCTGGAGGCCGAGGGCATTCCCAGTCTCCTTGTAGAGCTCGAGGAGCAGGTCCCTGCAGAGGGACAGTTCCAAACGCGGTGCGAGGCCTTTATCGAAATGCTGTAATCACTTGAAAAAGCCGGAACCCATACCAAGGAGGCAGCCATGAGCCATCCGGAAAAGCCCATGGATCCTGAAAAGGAAAAACGCAAAATCAAGTCGGTCAAGAAGATGAAAGACATCATGACCAATTACTATATCGACGCCAAAACCGCCGAGCAGACCGGAAAAAAGGTGGCCTGGATCACCAGCGGCGGTCCGGTGGAACCGCTCATTGCCATGGACGTCATACCGGTCTACCCGGAAAACCACGGCGCCATGATCGGCGCCTCCAAAATGGGGGTCGATCTCTGCGAAAAAGCGGAAGCAATGGGCTATTCCAGCGATCTTTGCTCGTACGCCCGGGCGGATATCGCCTGTGCAACGGTCGATGGCGGACCCATCGGCGGTCTGCCAAAACCCGACATGCTGGTCTGTTGCAACAACATCTGCGGCACGGTACTCAAATGGTACGAGGTCCAGGCCCGGTTCTTCAACGTGCCGCTCTTTATTCTCGATACGCCCTTTTGCCACACTGAATTTTCCGATGAAGCCCGCCGGTATGTCCGCAGCCAGCTGGATGAATACCTGAGCTTTCTGGAAACCGCCTGCGGGAAAAAATTCGACCACGATCGGCTGGAGTCGGTGGGCCGGCTCTCCATGGAAGGGCAGCGGCTCTGGCAGGCCGTGCTGGATACGACCACAAACAAACCGGCGCCCATGAGTGCCTTTGATGCCTTTTTTCATCTGGCCCTGATCGTCACTCTGCGCGGCACCCAGACCGTCGTGGACTACTACAGGGAGCTTCTCGATGAGATGCAGACCCGGGTGGCTGAGGGCATCAGCGCCGTGCCACAGGAGACATACCGACTCCTGTGGGACAATCTGCCCATCTGGTTTCGCACCAAGTGGCTGTCGGAAAAATTTGCGGCTCACCAAGCCTGTCTGGTGGCCGACACCTATACCTCGGCCTGGTGCGGGTCGCTCAAATACATGGACGAATCCGATTTTCTCGGCTCCATGGCGGAAGGTTACTCTCGAATCTATCTCAACATCGGTACCGACGAGATGGCCGAGTCGGTAATCGAGATGATCGACAAATACGGTGCCCACGGCCTGGTGATGCACTCCAACCGAAGCTGCAAGCCCTATTCCCTCGGCCAGTATGACATCCAGCGGATCGTCCAGGAAAAACGGGGCATTCCCACGCTGATGATCGAGGCGGACATGACCGATGCCCGAAATTTTTCCGAAAGTCAGATCGATACCCGAATCGATGCCTTCATGGAATTGCTGAAGGCCTGAGCATAAGCATCGGCGTATACATTCAGGATCCGTTTTTTTTATCTCAAAGACAGCTGGCAGAAGGTTTCAGGTGTCAGTGTTCAGTATCCAATCCTGAAACCCGACACCTGATCATTTCTGTCGCAAGCCATTTCTCGCATGTGCGGACAACCATCACCTGAATCAAGCAGACAACCGTATTCTGGAGAAAACCCGTTTTACTGAGTGCTATAACGATCAAGAGGAATACACACCCATGCTGACAGTTGGAATCGATATTGGATCCATCAGTGCCAAAGCGGCTGCAGTACGAGACGGAAAATTGATTGGATCAACGGTCATCATGACCGGATATAATGCTAAAAACGCCGGGGAAACGGTTTTTAATGATCTGCTGGCCGAACTGGCCATCCCCAGGAATGCCGTGGACCGGGTGGTGGCTACCGGCTACGGCAGAAACAGTGTGGATTTTGCGGACAGAACCATCACCGAAATCACCTGTCATGCGGCAGGGGCATATTTTCAGGACCCGACGGTTCGCTCCGTGATCGACATCGGCGGTCAGGACAGCAAGGCCATTGCCCTTGACGAAACCGGCCGCGTGCGGGATTTTGCCATGAATGATAAATGCGCGGCCGGTACAGGTCGATTTCTCGAGGTCATGGCCCGAGCCCTGGAAGTGGACCTGGATGCCTTCGGCGACATGTCGCTCCTGGCCGACAAGCCGGCCGCCATCAGCAGCCTCTGTACGGTCTTTGCCGAATCGGAAGTCATTTCGCTCATTGCCAAGGGAGAGAGCCGGGAGAACATCATTGCCGGCATTCACGAATCCATCGGCGCACGGGTGGTGGCCATGGCCAACCGCATCGGCATCAGTGAACCGGTGATGATGACCGGCGGTGTGGCCAAGAATATCGGCGTTGTCCGGGCGCTGGAAAAAAAATCGGGCAAATCGATCCGCCTGTCGGCCTATGCCCAGGTTAACGGTGCCATCGGCGCCGCGCTGATCGCTGCCGGCAATCGCTGAAACCACAGTCTCACGGCCAATCCACTCAAACCGACAGAACCTGCTCTTGCCATTTTTATCCCCTTTGGGTATAGAGGCCGGTTTGTTTCAGCCCCGGAGGGGGGGTGGAACAATTTTTCGGGAACGCGGATTAGCGGATTTCCCGTTCCCTGTCTCCGGACGAAATCAACGAGCCGCAAAGGGGCGACGGCAGTAGTATTCTCTGCCTTTTTCGACGCGTCGACATCGTCCTTCAGGTTACCGCTTGACTGGTTTCAGGCCTGTTCAGGAACGTAATCAGCGCCTGAAGTTGAGCCGGGAGGTTGTTGCATGGATTGTAAAAAAGAAGCGCTGAACTATCACCAAAACCCCTGCCCCGGAAAAATCGAAGTCGTCCCGACCAAACCCTGCCTGACCCAGAGCGATCTGAGCCTTGCCTATACGCCCGGTGTGGCCGTGCCCTGTCTGGAAATCCAGGACCGCGCGGACCTGTCCTTCGACTACACGGCAAGGGGCAACCTGATTGGCGTTGTCACCAACGGTACGGCGGTACTAGGCCTTGGCAACATCGGTCCCCTTGCAGGGAAACCGGTCATGGAGGGCAAGGGCGTCCTGTTCAAACGATTCGCCAACATTGACGTTTTCGACATCGAACTCGACACGACCGATCCGGAAGAATTCGTCCGGGCCGTAAAGCTGCTGGAACCGACCTTCGGCGGGATCAACCTGGAAGACATCAAAGCCCCGGATTGCTTTTATATCGAAGAAAAACTGATGGAGGCCATGTCAATCCCGGTCTTTCACGACGACCAGCACGGAACGGCCATCATCTCCGGTGCCGCTCTGCTGAACGCCGCCGAACTGACCGGGCGTCAAATGGCGGACATGCGGGTGGTCATCAACGGTGCCGGCGCCGCCGCCATCGCCTGCGCCCGGATTTATCTGCGCCTCGGCGTTCGGAAAGAAAACGTTATCGTTCTGGACTCGCGCGGCGTGATTTACAAGGGGCGGGCCAGCGGGATGAACCCGTACAAGGAAGCCTTTGCCGTCGACACCGATCTCCGAACTCTGGAGGAGGCGACCCGTGGCGCCGACGTACTGGTGGGACTTTCCGTCAAAGGGGCCTTTACGCCGGAAATCCTCAGGGGCATGAACGAAAAGCCCATTATCTTTGCCCTGGCCAACCCGGATGCTGAAATCGAATACAATGAGGCCCGACGGGTTCGCCCCGATGCCATTGTGGCCACCGGCAGGTCCGACTACCCGAATCAGGTCAACAACGTCCTCGGATTTCCCTACATCTTCCGCGGTGCTCTGGATGTGCGGGCGTCAAAAATCAATGAAGAAATGAAAGTAGCAGCCGTCAGGGCACTGGCCGACCTGGCACGGGAGGATGTGCCGGATTCGGT
>ENA-ORCT01000543-ORCT01000543.1-marine-metagenome-genome-assembly--contig:-NODE-543-length-17626-cov-3.506980_pt1 | contig 17626 bp, 7 predicted proteins | sample MGYA00248632_ERZ508511 | MGnify/ENA primary metagenome ERZ508511 (study PRJEB26182, sample SAMN06268839) | marine metagenome | isolation source: Tt an P1-techrep anaerobic enrichment on pine from sediment...
AAAAATTCAACGCGCCGATTTTTCGCCCAGGCCGTTTCATTCTGTCCGTTGGCAACCGGCCGCGTTTTTCCATAGCTCACTGTTTCGAGCCGATCGGCGGAGATCCCTTGCTGGACAAGAAAGGTTTTTACTGACTCAGCCCTTCGCATGCCCAGGGCCAAATTGTAGGCATCGGAACCGCGTTCATCGCAGTGTCCTTGGGCGACGGCCCCCGAATCGGGATAGGATCTCAAATGGGCGGCAATTTTGGCCAACACCGCCGGAGCGCGGTCCGACAATGCCGAACTGTCAAATTCGAAATAAATCGGCTGGACGACGAATGCGACGTCCACAGGCGCCGGCTCCGCGACCTGTCCGGTTTCCTTTTGCGGTTGGGCTGGTTCAGCAGATCGATCAGACTGAATGGTTTCTTCTGATTCGTTTTGCATAACCTGTTTCCCGCACGATGCGACAAACGGAATTAGGCCAACCAACAAAAACAGCGCGAATGCCGACAGCAGGTTACGTTTCATCTTTTCTCCTTTTGTCTTCAATTATGGGTTCTCGACAATGGTTTCGTTTCTCTTTTCTGAAAAACGCACCGACAGGCCTTCAGCAGCCGGCAGGCAGGATGATCGATTTCACTGCCCGGCACACACTTTTGGGTTGTTGAACTCGCCTCCGTCGACATCAGGTGGCGCTGGACGAAGCGGGCTGCTTGCCGTCCGCAGCAAATGGGTTCATTTCCATTTTATCCTTTCGGATGGTTGTGATGCTGTTGAGCGCCTTAACCGACGCCATCTCCAGACTGTCCACGATTTGGCCCGTGGTCGACGTCAGCTTGGCATGCAGCAGCAGGAGCGGAATCGCCGCCATCAGGCCGAAGGCGGTGGTGTTCATGGCAACGGAGATGCTGGCCGACAACAAATCGGCTTTCTCGGCGGGGTTCGCATTGGCCACCGCGGTGAAGGCTTCGATCAGCCCCATGATGGTGCCCAGCAGGCCAAGCAGGGTCGCGATATTGGAAAGCAGCGCTACGTACGGCGTGCGCTTCTCAAGCTGCGGGATTATCTCCATCATGCTCTCTTCCATGGCGATTTCGATCTCTTCCCGCCGCCGGACCGCACCCTGGAGCGCCAGACCCATGCTCAGCATCTGCGATACACCGGATTTGTCCGTGTTGACCATTTTCCGTGCTTTTTCAAATTCGCCTTCAGCCAGCAACGGATGAATCCTGCCCCACATGTTGCGGTTGGCGCTGTGAACGCGGTTTAACTGAATCAACCGCTCCACGGCAATGGCCATGCCGACCGCAAATACGAGCAGGATGGGGTACATGAACATCCCGCCCTTTTGAAAAAAGGATACCAGTGAATAAAATCCCATTACTTCTTGCCTCCCGGTGTTTCGTATATGTTACATTAACGATTCGAATCCGCTGTGCTGATGCGGTAGAATTCAAGCTGTCTTTTGAAAACATCCCGGTCAACGGGCATTTCTCTTTCGCTCAGCATGGCCTTCAGACCGGTTTCCACTCCGATCTCCGAGCTTTTCCACGGGACGATGTAGAGGGACTTCGGCGCTTCATCATTGCCGACGATGGACATACCGGACAACGCCTTGGCACCCGAAGTCCCGTGGGCGACGTTGTTCTTCTCTTTTGCTTTATTCTCATCCTGAGCCATGGCCACGGTGGCCATGAGCAGAAGTCCAATCAGGCACAGCGCTGTTTTGCGAATCATTATTCCTCCCGCCGGCGCAAAGCCCGGCAAACCTATTTTTTCCCAAGCCGGCCATTCAAGTCGGCAATCCACAATTTGACCTGTTCATCCTCGGGTCTGGAAAGACTGTAGGCGTTGTAATGCGCCAGGGCGCTTTCCATGTCATTGAGATAGAGATCGCAGAGAATGCCGAGATTGCGGTGCAGCGGGTAATAATCGGGAAAACGCACCAGGGCCTGCTCATACACGTTGCGGGCGTCTTGAAATCGCCCCGCTTTTCGGAGGAGCAGTCCATATTGATTACTCGCCACCGGGTGACCGGGAATCAGCTCCAGCGCGGCTTTAAATTGCTCTTCGGCCTGATCCGGTTTGTCGATACGCTGACAGGCGATCCCCAGGTTGATGTGGGGCGCCGTGACACCGGGGGACTGATCGATGACCTTCTGCAGCAGCTCGATGGCTTTGTCGCAGGCGGCCTCGTTGAGAAGGGCGACGGCAGTTTCAAAATCCCTGCGCGTTTCATCGTTCAGCTGGCACGGTTCGGTGATCATAAAGCCCCGCCGGCCGTCGTCGAGCTGCATAACGGAGGGGCCTTCGGGTTCGGCAGGGCCCTGGGCTTCCTGGGCTTCCTGGGCTTCCTGGGCTTCCTGGGCTTCCTGGGCTTCCTGGGCTTGCTGAGCTTCTGGGGCTTCCGGGGCCGGCTTAAGGCTCTCCAGCTGGCTTGTGCACCCGGTCAGAAGCGCCAGTGCCGTCACCAGAACCGTGAGGCCGGTCCAGCACCGTGATGTTGACCTCCGCAATGTTTTTATCTGCATGCCTTGCATTGCACAGATTCCCTTCTTTCCATCCGTTTTCATTGAACGGCAGTGTCCTGAAGACTTCCCGGATCACCGCCATGTTGCGCCGTTATCTCATCCGCGGCAGTTTCCGATTCCCCGGCCTGTCCGGATGCTGGGGTTCGGTCGTCTGTACCGGCTTCGGCCTCGTTGACCTGCACCGGCGCCGTGGGCTGAGCGTTTTCAGCTGACGGTGATTCATCGGTCTTTGTTGGCGTCCCGGGCTGAGCGGTTGCCGCCGGACCGGCCTGGGACGCCGGCGGTGTGGTCGCTGCCGGCCCTGCAACTGCAAACAGGTAAGTTTCCAGCGAACGGATGATGCCGCTGGCCTCTTCGGGTTTGTCATAGCGGGCGGGCATGATGTCGGCCAGTTTTTGCAGGCTTTTCTCCACCCAATCGTTGTAGACGCCCATGGTGATGAGCTTGAGGTTGCTCTCGTGGACGTTGATGGCTTTTTCTTCAAATGGATAGGCCTGCTCTTCGAGGGCCAGTTCGTACTGTTCACGCTCCGCGGGGAACAACCCTCGAGGTATTTTAAGCTTTTTCCCTGCAACGATGAAATTTGATTTGTTGATAGTGTTTGCGCGGGCAATTCGTTTGACTTCGCAGCGGTATTGCTTTGCAATTGCAGAAAGAGTTTCCCCGTGTTTTACCAGGTGGTAATCAAAGGTCAGCTCGGGGCGCTCCGAAGTCATCAGGGCCTTGCTGAAGTGGGCGTATATCTCGGCCAGATAAAATGTCGCCGCCGCGGTAAGCTCTCCCCGCTCATAGTCCATGAGGCCGTTGAAGCCTTTGATGGTTTTTTTCATTAAACCCTGCTTTTTTTTCAGGCTCTCCTCGATCGGCTTGACCAGCTTGACTGCCACAAACGTTTCATATGTGTTTTCAGCCAGCACCAGGGCCGCATTCCCAGCCAGGTAGCGGGTCCGTGGGGTGCGGTCGCTTCCTGCGGATGTATCGATGGCGACGATTTTTTCGAGTTCCTGCAGATAGGCCGGCCGGTCGTTCTGCGTTTTCAGGATGTCGGCGATTTTGTTGCGTGTTTTCAGGTTGAGCTCAACCGGTTGCGGGAAATTGTCCGCATAGCGCCGGTAAACCTCCAATGCCTTGATGGAGTTGCCGTTCCGGGCATACAATTCCGCCGCAACCTGCAGGGCATCCTGCCGGATGGCATCGTCCGTGGATTCGGTTTCGATGCGCTCATATTCACCGGCTGCCAGCAAGAGCTGGCCGTTTTCCTTGTAAATCCAGGCGATTTTTTTGGTGACATCGGGTTGCAGCTCATGCTTGGGGAACCGTTTACGGAAGGCCTTCAACACGGCGGCTGCCTCATCCCACGCCTTGAGCTGGATCAGGGCGGCGGCGCCATCGTAGTCGGCGCTGGCCCTGATGGTGGAGGTCGGTGCCACCCGTCCCACCCGTAAAAAGTGATCTGCCGCGGCCCGGTAGTCCTGGGCGGCATTGGCCTGCTCACCCTGCTTGTAAATGGATGCTGCAAGGTTATCCACAATGCCGTCGCAGGCTTTGTCGTTTGCCGGCAGCATGGACAGCGTTTTGATGTAGGCCGCTTCAGCCGCTTTGTACTGCTGAAGTTCGTAAGACGAGTGAGCACAGACCAGCCAGGCGGTGCGCATGATTTCAGTATCGGCGGCGGGGTAATCGTTTATGAGTTTTTTGCCTGTGGCCAGAGCCTTTTCATAGGCCTTCATGGCGTAAAGGTCTTCAGCCGTCGCCCCCAAAACAATGGCTGCCTTCTCGTGCCGGGGAAAGGTGTCGACAAATTTAGTGGAGCTGCGCACGACGTCCTGTCTGACCGGATCCCGGTAGTCCGGAGCGGATGCCTCAAGCTGCTTGCGAAGGGCGTAAACCCCCGCATAGCCGGCTTCGGCGGATTTTTCATGAGACGGGTAGGAATAGGCGGTCTTTTCATATTCCACTGCCGCTTTGCCGTACTCCCGGTTTTCCAGGAGCAGGTCGGCCAGCTGAAAGTTGATGGCCGGCGATTCGCTCTCCGCGGGAAACGAAATCAAAAACTCACGATACCAGTGCAGGGCCTCTGTTAAATGGGCCGGTTTCTCCTCTTTTTTTCCAGGTTTCTGGTAGGCGGCATGGTAGTGATGAGCCAGGTCGGTCAGATTGGTTTTCAGGTTGTCGATAACGTCCTGGCGGGCGCCGGGTTCGTGATGCTTCCAGTATTCGGCCTTCAGACCATAGGTGCTGGAATAGGCTTTTTTGGCATCCAGTACCAGGCTGGGGAAACCGCCGGCGGTATGAATGTTGATTACCCGCATGTGAAAGTTGGGCGCTTTTTTGTGGAACGGATTGCGGCTCACGAAGGCGTTGTAGGTGGAACTGGCATCGGCAAAGCGGCGCTTGTCAAAGTAAAATTCGGCCAGATTGCTGTATACGCTGTCCTCGTAACTGCGCTTGCCGTACCGGGAAAAGTAGTCCATCACTGAATCGGCGCCGCCGAGGTTGGAGAAGCTAAGACTGATGACGCGGAAGGTATCATCCGTGCGTTTGCGCTCGGTTTCATCCTCGATCTGGTCAAAATCGTATCCCACCGAAACCTTGTGGTCCAGCAGAGCGATGAACCGGTGCTGGGCTTCCTCATAAAGCTCCTGCTTGTAGAAGGTCCACCCCAGTTTGTAGAGGGCCAGTTCGTAGTACGTCGATCCCTCTCCCGCATCTACGATGGTCTTGTAGGCGTCCTCGGCGTCCAGGTATTTGCGGTGGGCGAAAAAGAATTCAGCGCGCCGGAACTGGACCTCATCGACATAGCGCGACCCCGGGTATTGACGCACCAGACGCTCCATCACCTCCATGGCCTCTTCTATCCTGCCCAACTCCTCGTAAGCGCGGGACATCTGGTACAGTACCTGGTCGTTACGGCTGTACAGGGGGTATGTGGCGAGCAGTTTTTTATAGAGCTCAATTGCTTCCAATGGGCCCGCCCGTTCCAGATCGTCCAAAGGATCGACCGGTTTTTTATCTCCAGACTGTGCGGCGGGCAGGGGCCGGCTTTGTGTTGCCCGTTTTACAAAGTCCGCTTCAGTCTCCCTGTTCTGCGGTGCCTGGGGCCGGGTTCGGTCCGGTGCAACCTCTGAAGCGTCCATGGGGGCGGCCTTGGCCGGTGCGGACAGTGCAGGCGCCGATTTTCCTGTTGCGGGGGGATGGGAGGTCTCAGCCCCATCGGTCAAGGTACCATATTCCTTTTCGATCTTCAGATCGGCCAGACGGCGAATGGCCTCAGGTGCCAGGGCACTGTCCGGCATTTCTTCCAGAAAGCGCCCATAGCTTAGCATCGCCTTATCCAGTCCGCCTTCGATCTTCTCCTCCCTGATGTCGACCTGCGTATCACGCAGCGTGGCAATGGTGTCCCCGTCGCTTATGGATTGACAGGCGGCCAGCAGCAGCGGCAGGGCCACTATGAATAGCCGGATCCGGTTCATTGACTCACCTTTTCCTGGGTCTGGGCACGGGTGGCCCGGTCGTAGCTGTCCGCCATGGCGAAGCGGGCCTTGATCTGAAATTCGGACAACCGCTCGCGCCGCCGGGTCAGTTCATTCACCGCCATGGTTTCAAGCATATGTCCCTGGCGGGCCATCAGTTCCCCCACCGTTTCACCGGCCTCGCGGATGCGCAGCCGCAGTCGGCGGATCCCGTCGTTGTAACCTTCGTAGCTTTGAGTGGCGGCCTGGCGGGTGCGCACGAAAGCGGTGTACTTATTTTTCAACCGCTCCACGTCCTGGTTCAGGTCGCGCAAGTGCTTGTGGGCTTCGGTAAAACGCCGGTCGTAGTCCGTATAGATGTTCCAGTGCAGCACGCCCCGCAGCCGCTGGATGCGGGCCTTGATATCGCCGGGAATCGTCGCGCCGCCGGCTGTCAACTTCTTCTCCAGCCGGGTGATCTGCTCGCCGATGATGCGCTCACGGGAGGTGGCCAGGTAATCCGGTCTCGGCACCACCAGCATGGAGTTCAGGCGCTTTTCGATATGGTCCCGCTGTTCCAGGCGCAGCCGCATCTGAGCGTCCAGCTTCCGGAACTCCCGGTCAATGGCCGGAAGGCGCGGCTGGTAGTAAGCCCGGCGCTGCTCGATGATCTGCTCAAAAGCGTCCAGATCCCCTTGCCAGAACGCCATTTTGCTTCTCAGCTCTTCCAGATCGAGGTAGTTTTTCAATGATTCCTGGAAATCGTGGGATGCCATCAGGTCCAGCAGGTAGTAGGTCTCAGGCGCTTGTGGAAGATTGCGCAGCTTGACAACCCAGTTGGCATCCTGTTTCAGTTCTTCGCGCACCAGGGCTTTCAGAAAATGGCCTTCCCGTATGCTTTTAATCGATGACTCGAGCGTGTCGATTTCGGCGCCGAACTTCTCCAGGGCACTGCCATACAGCAACGCCGCCTTGCTGTAGACATTCAGCTTGCCGTAGGCATAGGGAAGAGCGAGCATGCCCTCCTGCACGGAGGCGTCGGTCACCTGCCGCTCGACCAGGATGCTCCAGGGTACAAGGGCTCTCTCGAAGCGGCCCTGGAAAGCATCCGCCCAACCTGCGCCCAGCAGCGCCCGATTTGAGAACGGGCCGCTCAGGCGCACCCGGTCGAGCACCTGCCTGGCACCCTCGAAATTGTTTTCATCCAGCAGTTTGGCGCCGAGCACCAGGTTGGATTTGTCTTTGATCGCCAGTGTCATGGGATCGGCGCTGTCGATTTGGCCGGTCTCGTCCAGATACCGGCGGCCCTCCGTTTTTTTGCCGTCCCTGATCAGGGCGATTCCCAGATTGTATGTGCTGAAGCCTTCAAGGCTGTCAGTGCTCCGGAGAGTTCTCAACATATCTGCTGCTTCGGGAAAACGGCCGTTGGCCATCAGGATCTGCGCCCTCAGGAAAGCCAGATCGTCCTCGATTCCGGGCGGCACTTCGCCCCGGATACGTTCCACGGCGTAAAGGGCATTGCGCGGCTGGTCCTTCTGGAAGTAGATCCGCGCCAGGCGGAAGATGGCCTCATTTCGCACCGGTTCGGCAACGTTTCCCTCGATGACGGCCGTGATGGCGCGTCCGGCCCTCAGATGCATCCGGTAGGCCAGCTCGAAGTCGCCCACGGCAAACTCAGCCTGGTTGATATGGTAGTAAAGGGTGTCGCGTTCGGGCTCGTCTACCCCGTGGTGCTGTGCAAGCTCCGTGTCCAGCCTGGCGATGGCGTCGAACCATTCCCCCTGGAAGGCATTGAACAGTGCTTCCCCGAAAAACGGATCCTCGATCGTATCAGGAGCGGCCGTACCGGCCGACGCTGACGAGACGGCCACCAGCAGGGCTGTCAGAATCAAAAGCAACGACGAGACGATCATCATCAGAGCTGTCAGAATTAAAAGCAATTTGGACATGAACGACCTAATCCTTGAGGGTGATGCCGTTGGACGTAAGGGATATCTCCACGATTTTGGGACCCACATCCTTGTTGACCGTGAACTGCCCGGTTTGGTGCAAATCGGTGCCGCCCGATGATTTGCCCCTGATGGACACCTGCATTGCATGGTCACCGCTGCGGATATTGTCGGTGTAGATGTTCTGAACGCCGCCCTTCCGGAGGGCTTCCAGCTCCTTGAAGGTGTAGATGTGATGGGCGACCGGCCGGCCTTCCAGTTGAATCTCAACTGAATCGAGTCGGAAACTCTCGTCCCTGGCCAGTGATACGAATACCGCGACCTGGGTGTTGGACGGGTAGAGCAGCTTCTCTTCAAGCTGATTGAGTTCCGCGGCAATACCCAGCACATCGCTCTTGATCTCCTGGACCTGCTCGTCCAGACCTTTGAGCTGCTCCCTGGAAAATTCCTGTCCGTAAGCGGTCAGGCTCAATGCCAGCACGGATATGCCGATAACGATACTTTTCAACGCGTTGATCATATGGGCCACCTTGCAATCTTTTCCGATTTTCGTTTACTTCCTGTTTCGTACAGCATGAAATGGATGGGCACCGTGCCCTGAGCACGTTCACAGCTTTCCGACCAGATTGATGAACAGTCCCTGGTGATCGTAGTCCAGTTGAGTCAGATCATCCGAGAAATCACTGAAGTTATAACCGATACCGACCTTGAGGTGATTGCCCAGCTGCCGGAATATCCCCACCAGGATCCCGCTGCGGCTGTCCTTTGCGTCAGGCAGATCCAGCCGGCGTCCCTCCAGGAGGGCATCCCAGCGGTGGGTGACATGCCAGTCCGCGCGCAGCACATACAAATGGGCGCGACTGTCGAAGTAATCCGGATCGCTGCGGTCCACGGCCACCTCGCCATGGCGGTAGGCGTACTTGCCTCCCAGGGTCCAGCGGGGTGTCACGTCATACATGACATCCATCGATCCGATGTGGCTGCGCTGGATATAGTCGGTCGCCGAACTGCTGCCGCTCACCTGATCGGTTGACGGCAAATTGTAGAAATAGGTGTATTTGAGCAGTGCATTCAGCCGATCATGATGAACCGGTCGATACGCGTATCCCAGGACCGCTTCCGTATAATCGCCGTCAAATGACTCGCCCAGTGAGCTTTCACTTGTGGCGTAGTTGAATTTGCCCAGCAGTCGCCAGTCCGGAGAAAGCTGGTACTTGCAGCTGTTTTTAAACAGCCAGGATGTGCGTTCGGAAAAACTGGTATCCGGCTGCTCGGTGTCGTCGACACGATATTCAACGGCGCTGGCGATCTTCAGCCGGTCGAAACCGTATCCGGCGCTCAGACCCAGCGCTTTTCTTTCGAGCTCGGCAGCCGTTTCGGGATCCGTGAGAGTCCCGTAATCCAGATTGGCACCGAAATTGAGGTGGTCGGTCGGGGCCAGATCCACACCGGTTGAGTGCATCAGACCCGTGGGCACGTCACCATGGGTGTAGCGTTCCTCCAGATAGACGCTTGCACTGTCCGAATACCTTGTGCGGAAACCGGAGGCCAGGTTGCCCTTCCTGGCGCGCAGCCCGTTGTCGGAGCGCTCGTTCTCAAAAGTATAATTGCTGTACAGCGTGGTCCGGTCGGAATACAGGAATTCTGTCTCCAACCGTCCGCCCGTTCCCAGGTCTCCTTCTGAAGCCTCGCCGGCGATTTTGAACCGGTCGGTAAGGCGCAGGCTGCCGCCGACACCCACGCGGCTGTTGTCTTCACGGTTGCCGCTGGTCTCAATCGTCTCCTGCACATAGCCATAGGTTGTCCAACTGGCCCGGGAATCGTAGAGCAGCTTGACCACCGCGTCCGTTCGGTCGCCTTCTTCCTGGGTCTCGGGGACCTCGGCCGAGTTATCCTCCCGATTATCGAGCCGCAGGCCCGAACTCAGCGTATAGTGTTCGCCCAGTCGATAATCCACATCCAGCTCACCGGATTCCGTTTCCAGGCCTTCCTGCTGAATTCGCCTGTCCGCTTTCAAACCAATGCTCAGGCTGTCGCCGACAGGCACCTGGGCCCTCGCACCGTATTTCGTCAGATCCCGGGAGGTCTCCTGACCCGTGGCCGAATAGCCGGCTTCCTGATCCTGAAGGTACATGGTGATCCGCCCGCGGGCGTTCTCAAAGACGTCCTTGACATCGAGGCTGGCGTCCACGCGATAGGCCGACGCCTGCTCTCCGGTTTCTCGGGTGTCATTGTCGCTGCCGAAGATGTACCCGCCGTTAACGGAAGTTGTCGCTGTCACGCCCGGTCCGTCGGTGCGGCCGGTTTCGAGTTTGAGCCACGAACCCGCCGATTTGCGAAGCGTCAGATCGGCCCCTGCCAGGTTGTTGTCGAGTTCGTCGTCTTCTTCGCTGCTGGCGGTCAGACCCAGCTTGACGTGATCGTTCAGCCAGTAATGAATCCGGCCGCCAGTGGCCAGCAGGTCCGGATCGTCAAGACCCGGTGTGAACTCGTACCGGCACACCAGAAAAACGAAATTCCCGCTGATCGAGCCGTTTTGCACCAGCAGGTCGTCTTCGGCCGTTGCCGAGAGGGGCTGTGCCAGCAGGATTCGTCCCTGCAGGTAGTCGATGTCGTAATCCAGGATCGGGGTCAGGTCCTTGACCTCCAGCACGATCCCCGAATCCTTGTCGCGCACTTCGACGCGCACCCGTTCCGATCCCTCCAGGATGTCCTGCCGGCTCAGGAAATAGAGTGAACCGCCCGTTCCGAGGAGCTCGTCGCGTCCGGCCACGGTCCCCGGATCGGCGGCAAACCCGTCCACCAGCAGGCGCGGCTCGCCGAAAGGTGTGATATCGAGGGGTTGGTAGTGCAGGTTGGCGCCGTACAGTCCCCGATCCACGTGCGTCAGGTCATTGTCGGTGTATCCGACCTTGAAGTTGCCCCAGAGACCGTAGGTTTCATCCTTTTGCGCCTTGATATAGAACTTGCCCGAGGTCGGTGCATCTTCCGAAACCGTAGCGTCATCTCCGAACGTCGGATAGTGGCGGTCCGGGTCCATCCTCCGGAACAGGGCGTCAGGGGACTTGTCCATGAAATTGGAGAAGATCTCGCCCAGAGAATCTTCGCGTGTGTCGGCGCTGGCCGTCAGCGACCACCCATTTCTGAATTTTCCGTTCGTATAGAAGGCCAGGCGTCCCTGCATGTCCATGGCCTCATCGTAATGGGGGTTATCCGGTGCGAGAAGGTCGGCGGGTCCGTTGGTCATGTTCCCGGAAAGCGTCAGGTCCGCGATTCCGACGGTGAACCAGTCGCTTTTTTCCAGCGCCAGGTCCCTGAGGAAGAGTTCGCCGTTGCCGAACTGGTCCAGAACGGCCACCTCGACCGTATGCATGCCTTCCGGCAGGATCTCTTCGGCCACGAAGGCTCCCCCGGCATCCACGGGTACAGCATAGCCGGCCAGCCACACGCCGTATCCTTCCGGGATGGCTGTGCCGTAGGCCAGAACCGTCCCGCCGCGCAGCGGGATCGAGCGGCTGGTGATGCGACTTTCACCGTAACCGGCCAAAAGCTCCCTGCGCGGGTCGGCCCGAGCCACCGACGGGTCGATACGATCGGCAACCCATAGCGGTTGGAGACTGGTTTCATCGAAAAGACCGTTCCTGTCATACACGCGCACCAGGTACTGCAGCTTGCGAACCGGTGCGGAAAAGGTCTCAAATTCAGCCTGCCATTGGGCCAGACCGTCGGCATCCAGTTCGATAACGGCGACGGGAATATCCCGCACGGACTGACCGTCTTCGAAAATCCTGACTTCCGCCCGGTCGATAAAACTGCGGTAGTTGGTGTACAGACGGAAATGCACCCGGTTTTCGGCAAATTCCGTATCCGCCAGGTCCTGATAGCGGATGGTGCGCGGCCAGGCGGTCACGTTCAGCCGGGGCTCCAGCTTCAGGCTGTCGTGCTTGAACCGGATCCGGGCGTTATCAAGGGCCACATCGGTGCATCGCTGGACGTCCGAGCTGCATTTGCCCGGATCATCAACAGGCTTTCCGTCCACCGTGATGCGCATGAGATTCAAGCCGAAGGGATCGGCCGGCGTCACCTCGCGCGTAATCGGTGTGATCTCCACCCCTTCGTATTCATCCAGGATGGCCGGCTCGTCATAGACCACCTGCACCCGGACACGCGAGATATCGGACTCGATAAAACCGGCGTTGACCACATCGTCCGACTGTACATAGCCGCGGCCGTCGAATTCTGCCTGCCCGGGGGCCAGGCCCATCTGCTCGCAGACTGCCTCCATGGCCCGGCGGGCGCGCGCCATGGACAAACCGATGTCATCTCCGTAAACCGCAGCCGTGCGCCGATCCAGGCGCTGGTTGCCGGTATGGCCCACAAAACGAAGGCGCACATTGGCCTTACCGCTGATTTCCTCCATGATGCGGCGCAAATGTTCTGTATAGCCCGCCGGTATAACCGGCTTGCCGCTTTCAAAAAGGATTGGATCGATGCTTCCCGATGACGGGTCGTGAACCCGCGTGACGGTTTCGGCACCGGCGGCGTCCGGGCACAACTGGGGTTCGTCAGGCAAATCCTGCAGCGGATCGTCGTGCCAGAACTCCACTTCAACGCGCCGATTCAGCGCCCGTCCCTTCTGGGTATCATTGGAGGCCACCGGCCGCGACGCCCCTTTGCCCTCGGATTCTATGGCCGTGTTGGGCAGGTCCAGGTCATCCTGAATGGCCAGGGAAATGCGGCGGGCCACCGCTTTGGAGAGGCCCAGGTGGTTGCCGTAGATGCGCTCCTCGCGTCCGGCGAGGGGACTGGTATCGGTATAGGCGGTAAACTTGACCACCACATTCCGTTTGTCTCCCAGGTTGACCAGCGCCTCGCCGATCTGCTGCAGGAAGGCTTCGGGCACATCCAGGTTGCCGATGTCGTAGTGCAGAGGCGCAATCAGGTTTTTGATGCGCGCGCGATGGGAATGGCCTTCCTTGTACCGCAGTTTACAGACCGTTTCGGTGCGGCAGATTTTGATGCGCTTCACCTGGCTCGGGACGAACACTTCCTTTTCGACCGGCTTTTCACTGATTTCGTCGTACCAGACCTGCACTTCAACGCGGCGGTTCAGCTGACGACCCTGCTCGGTGGCATTGTCGGCGATGGGACGGCTTTCCCCGAACCCCTCATAGGAAATCGCTTCCGGGGGCAATCCCAGGGCGCGCTGGCAATATTCGGCAACCGTGCCCGCCCGTTCGCGTGACAGACCGACGTTGTCGCCATAGCGCGCCTGAAGCGCCCCCGACAGCGGCAGTGAATCGGCATGGCCGACAAAGTGCAGCCGCACGTTGTTGCGATCGCGCATGCTCTCAAGTACATCGCGCAGCTGCTTCAGGTAGTTATCGGGAATGTCCACCTTGCCCAGGCCGAAATGGATGGGGGGAACCCGGTTCTCCAGCTTGATCGTTTTAACTTCCTTTTCCATGACCGTGCGCATTTCCGTGCGATCGCCCTGATCCTCCTCAAATATGGCGGGATCAAGAATCCATGGCATTGGGGGTTGGTCGGCCGGCAAGTGCATCTCGGTCGCTTCCGCGCGCCCGTCCGTTTCCCTGACCCCTGTCTGTGCATATGAAGAACCTCCGGCGCAAACCGTTGTGACCACACCTAAAGACAAGACAGCGATGCTGCCCTTGAGTAATTTTTTTATCCGCATGAACAGGGTAGGGGGCATACGTTCCATCTGTCTGTTATCTCCGGCCGCCTTGCGGAGCCCCGCGGCGCCAGAAAACTTCAGTTTCAACGGACAGCCGGTAGTCGCCGCCCGATTGGTTCCATTGCCGGGTGATTTCCTGCTTCAGCGCATGGAGACGGTCGTCCACCAGATCCTCACGCTCGACATCGCCGAGGTATGACAGCCGCAGAACGGACGGCCCTTTTTTCAGCTCTGTGATCAATTGAGCGATCCTGGGCTGCCACTGCAGCCGCAATTCGCTGCTGTCGGGCTCGAATACCCCTTCGGCGATATCGATGCGCACCACGCGGTGGATGGTCGCGCCGAAGTTGAAGCGCAGCATCTTGCCGCGGGTGGCGCGTTGCACGCGGGGATTTTCGGTGGTCAGGCGATAGCCGCCGGGCAGGCTGCGCTCATCGAGTTTGAGGATGAAATTGCTGCCGCGATCTTCGTCGGGAACCGCCGCACACGTGAAGTGGAAACGCCCGAACTGGTCGGTGGTGGCGATCAGACCGCGCACGGTCACCACGCGAACACCGGCCAGGCCGTCGTCGCCCGGATCCTGCTGCCCGTTGAGGTTTCGATCGTCGAACACCTTGCCGATCACATCGGTGCAATCGAAGTCCGGATCGGGAATGACCCGCACCGTGGCCGTCGCTTCCCCCGACACAGCGGTGCCGATGGCGGTGTTGACCACCTGGGCCCGGTTGACGTATTCGTCTTCGGAGACGCCGGAACCCACTACCAGCAGCAACTGAAGGGTGTATTTCTGGTTGACCTGAAGTTCGAGATTGTCCCAGACCAGTTCCCGGCCGTTGACCTGCGGTTCGGCCGGATTGCCGTCCAGGCGGGCGGAACCCTCCACATACTTGAAGCCGGCCGGGATACGGTCGACAATACTGATATCGTACAGCGGCACGCCGAACACGTTGGTCACGGTGATGGTATAGGGGACCAGCGTCGAACGGGTCACATTGGTCATGGACGAGGTTTTGGTGATGGCCACAGACCCGTCCAGCTCGGGATCGACGGGGATGGGGTTGTTGAAGATCTGACTCTGGCCGGGCACGGTCCCGTCGCTGAGCAGAAGGTGCAGATGATACGTGGTGCCGGCCGTTCTCGGGGGGACCGACAAAGGCGGGACCGCGGCAGATGCGATACTTTCGCAATACTCGGCAGTGGCCGGTACCGCATCGGCCGCGGTGGCCGGGCAGGTTGTAACTGAGAAGGGCGCGGTGGTCGCGTCGCTTGCGGGAGGAATAACCAGGGAAGGCGCAGCCATGTAGCCGGTGGCCGGCGGGGTCACTTCGATCAGGTAAGCGCCGCCGGCCGGGCAGGCCCTGTCGCTGAAATTCAGATCGAATTTGTAGAAACCATCCGCGGATGTAACCTGATTTTGCTGAACCGGATCCTCGAAACACTGGCTCGGCAGCGCCACGCCGGTGGCGGCATTGCGCAGTGCCAGACTGGCGCCGGCTACCGGCTGGCGCACGATTGAATTGTACACCGCACCGTTCGGCCAGAGCGGCAGGTTCAAGTTCTGTAAATTGCCGCCCGACGCTGCGGTTATATCGGTGATCCGCTGAGGGCCGTTGGTAAAGGGCGAATCGCCGCTTCCCATGGAGGCCGTGTTCGGGCCTGCCCCCGGTGCACGGAAGCGCAGTTCATAACGGTCCGTCGTGGCTGCATTGGGCGTCAGGCCGCTGATCCGGTATGCGCCGCCGGCGTCGGTGACCACCGTGGTGATCAGCACATTGTTGCGGTACAGTGCCACCGACCAGCCTTCAAGGAGGGTTTCATCGCTGTCCGGGATGCTGTCCATGCTGGCATCGTGCCAGACCGTTCCGTTCAGGGCCGCGCTTCCCGGCGTGCCGCCCATATCGAGCGATACGCTGGCCGAGGCATTCTGCCCTGAATCGCTCCAGGTAACCTTGGCGGTATTTTTGATTGTTGTGCCGATTGGCAGATCGGGATTGATCTTCACGCGGAAGCGCACAAGGAAGCTGCTGCCCGGCGGCAGATCGCCATACCGGGCGGCGAAATTCGCCGTGAGCATCGAGGCCGCGACGGTCACGCCGGCCGTGGAGCCGTTCATTGTGCCGGATCCGGCCACATAGGCCACCTGACTGCCAAGAGTCCGGCTCAGGTCATCGGTCACCACCACACGGGTGGCGGGCAGGGTGCCGACGTTGGTCACCCGGATCAGGTACTCCAGCTGACTGCCGGGTTCCGCGATTCCGCCGCCGACCACGAATACTTCCTTGGTGACAGCCAGCATCTGGACATCACCCACGACAACCCGGGTGGGCTGGTCACCGTTGGCATCGATGCCGTCGGCATCGGTCGGCTCGTCCTGCAGTTCATCGGGGCTCACCCCCCCCTGGTTACTGATGACGGTACCCGGGGGTACTCCGGCGGCCACCTGGACATCAAAGGTGATCACGGCGGATGAACCGGGGGACAGCGTACCGTTGCCGGATGCAGGCAGCGGCGGGGTCAGGTCGGAAGAGCTGACGGCGATGCCGGAGACCAGCGGAGAAATACCGCCGTCGGGTTGCCCTGCCGGTATGCCGTTGAGCACCACCGAATCGGCCACGTAGTCTGTATTGCCGGGTACGGCGTCGGTGAACATCACACCCGTTGCAGGGATGGCGCCAGAATTACTGATGGTGATCGTGTAGCGGAGCACATCACCCGGGTCGACGATGTTTGCCGAACCGTTATCGACCACGATTTGTACCGTCTTTTGTGCATCGACCAGAGGCAGGTTGCCCACAATATCAAGGGTCGGGTCATCCGGCGTTGTGGTCGACGGATCATCGGACGGCTGTTCGGCAAACGGGCCGCTGCCCCTGCCATCGCCGGTCAGGAAGCCCTGGTTGGAGATGATGGTGCCCTCGCGCACATCCATGTTGATGGTCACGTCAAAGGTAATGGTCGACACATTGGCCGTGGTCGACGTGGCGTCGGCGCGCATCACACCGGCCGTGGCGTCTTCGGGCGCACTAATCCGGATGCCGTCCTGAAGCGGCGGTATGCCGGCGCCCGGATCGGCAACGGCCGTGCCGTTCAGGGTCGTGCTGTTGGCCACGTACGTGGTGTTGGTGGGAACCTGGTCACGCAGGAATACGTCGATCGCGTTTTCGGAGCCGACATTCTTGACGGTGATGGTGTAGCGCAGGGTCTCGCCGGCCAGAAGCACATTCGGATCGCCGGTGAGATCCCTGGAGGTCTTCCAGACCCGGAAGGCGGGTTTTGATGTGATTACCGTTCGGGTTGGATCCTCGTCTCCGGCCACATTGGGATCATCAACCCCGTTGACGGTGGGATCGTCGCTCTGCGCCAGCTGAATGCCGTATGCGCTCAGATGCGCCTGGTTCAGCACCGCCGTGCCGCTGGAGATAACCGGGGCCAGGGTCACCTTGAAAATGACGTCCATGGAATCATTGGCCGTCCCCTGCGCGTCAAGGCTCAGGTTCCGGATGTCCAGCAGGCCGGTACCAACTGGGCCGCCGTTGGGATCGGTGCTGCCGGTATCGGCGCCCGGGGGAACCGAGACGATGGTCAGGCTTCCCGGCGTGAACATGGCCGACGCATTCAGACCGTCCAGTTCATCCACTATCGAGAAATTCTGAAGGCCTACCGGGCTGACGTTCTGAACGTGCAGGGTGTATTGCAGGGTGTCACCCGGTTTGGCGTCGGTTCCCGGGTTCTGTCCGCTGGTGATATTGACCACAGACTTCTGGAATACCAGCACCGATGTATCGGTGGTGAGGGTATGGGCGTCCTGCTCGTCCAGGATGCCCACCGTGCCGTCGCTGAGGATGCCGGTGTAGGTGCGGATCGAACCTGTGGCGCCTGATCCGGCGGTGTCGCCGCTGAACCACTCGGTGGCGGCGGCCACGTTGGTCAGGGAGGACGTGCCGCCGACACTGTCGGCATCCAGAGAGGCGTCATAGGTCACGATGAGACGCTCGCCGGCGCCGATGGCGGC
>ENA-ORCT01000544-ORCT01000544.1-marine-metagenome-genome-assembly--contig:-NODE-544-length-17621-cov-151.299647_pt1 | contig 17621 bp, 15 predicted proteins | sample MGYA00248632_ERZ508511 | MGnify/ENA primary metagenome ERZ508511 (study PRJEB26182, sample SAMN06268839) | marine metagenome | isolation source: Tt an P1-techrep anaerobic enrichment on pine from...
CGGCAGTATGGCAAGAGTGGTACTGTCCAGGCAGCCCCATATCCAGCTTCAGCTGGGTCAGGTTATCGGGATGGTGAACCGCCGAATGGAAGCCCGCCGCATCGGCATGCTCGATCCAGTCCCCACAACAGCCACAGGTGGGGCTTTTGTAGACTCTCAACTCGGTGCCAGTTGCATCGGCAGTCTCCTGGCGGGGCTGCTCCACCGGCGCAGATTTTGATGCCGTTTCAGCGGTTGCCTGAGAGTCACTGCAGGCACTGAGCAGGGCAGCCGATGTGGTCAGAAAAATGGTTGCAAGGGCGGTACGATAAAAAGTCATTGAAGTGCTCCTGGTGCGTTCGTTATACGCACGGCTGTTTCAGTGTCGGGAGCCGGGCTCCCGGGCCATATGCAGGTCAGAGCACGGGTCTGGGTGGCTGATAGCGAGCATACACCGGGGCGTCCGGCGGGTGCATCAAATAGGTGTAACGGTGGGCTGCGGCCGGTACGGGCAGTGCCATCAGGCTACCAAGAACCAAAGCACCACCCTGAGCACAGTGATCAGCGCAGTCCATGTGGGTACTGTCACAGCAGGGCTGCTCTGCCTGAGCCTGGTGACAGTCATTGTCTGATGTGACCTGCAAAACCTGCATGCTGTGCATACAGTGGTCTGTTGCCGTACGCGGCTTCTCGGGCAGCGACGCCTGCACTGGACTGAGTAGCTGCAACAGCAACGCAGCCACCATCATCAGTGTCACAAGGGCCCGAGGGCGGTTTTTATCAGTCTGTGCAGGGCAGGTCTTAAGCACGCGGTGATCGTCTATCCAATAGAAATTGTACGTTAACCATAACGAGGGTCGGCTTCAATCCTGTAGACACGCCAAACCTCATTTAGTTTTGTCGCGGATCAAGGATGGCCAGTGGTCGGGTACCAGAAAGAAACGTCGCCGCTCGACCCAATGCCCCTCTTGCCACTCCAGCTGTGCGAACAGTTCTGGTGCGGCACCGTTCGCAATCCGGACAGCCTGCTCCATCGCCGCGGTGCCATTCGGTTTGCGCTCCTGCCTCCAGGATCCAAGCCAGTCCGGCTTATGCAATACAACACAGTGCTGCAACACAGCCTCATTGATCTGCCTGGCTCGCATCCAGTTCCCATGCAGATGACGGTTTGCGGCATCAGGCGGAGGCGGCATCGGCACACCGTCCGGATAGAACAGATACCCCGGCAGCAAGAACCGGGATCGCACTGGCTGCGGCAACCCCATTTCAGCCAGCAGGGCGTGAGTGGCAGGATGTTGTGCCATTCTGACCTGATGCTCCAGCAACCTTGCTACCTTCAAATCCAGTCGGTCACGGCTGTTTGGGCCGAGCCAGCAGGGTCCTTCCATGTGTGTGCCCAGATAGAACTTCACGGCAATTTCATGGTGCTCAACCTCGCCGCTGAGGGGATTGCGCAGCAGAAAGTCCAACTCACCCAGAGTACGCCCCCCATCCGATATCTGGATGTTGCGTCCCAACAGTTCCCAGCCCAATACCTCGGTCATCAGGCAGGCATACAGCTCTTCAACATAGAGCCCCAGCCGCCGTTGGGAAGCCGACTCCAGTGCGGACAACCAATCCTGACACGCAGCCAAACGGCTGATACGGTCTGGATAGTCCGCCGGCAGTGCCGCCATCAGATCAAACACCCGCCGGTGACGGATCAGGGAGGGCGTCTGACACAGCCAAAGCAGATGGCGCAGGCTTCGAGGCCATTGTTCGGGCATAAAAGAATCAGGCACAGCAGGCTCCTGGCTATTCATTGATACGAAACCCTTCGCTTCGCGCATTCATACTAGGGTAAATCTTCCATCCCATCGACACAGCCTGACCTATAGGGTGTTGACCCGTTGCTTTCGGGTATACTCGTGAAAATTTGGAGTAGATGGACAGGAGCAGATGCCATGCGTTGTCATGAGGTGGACTACGAGCTGATCGGATCGGAGATGCAGCTGGTGGAGGTGGAGCTGGACCCGGGCGAGACCGTCATTGCCGAAGCCGGTGCCATGACCTACATGGAAGAGGATATCGCCTTCGAAACCAAAATGGGCGATGGCTCCAATCCCGATGAAGGCCTGATGGGCAAGCTGTTCTCGGCCGGCAAGCGCGTTTTCACCGGCGAGTCGATTTTTACCACCCATTTCAGCAACCGTGGCAGCCGCAAGCGCCGGGTTGCATTCTCCGCACCCTATCCGGGCAACATCGTCCCCCTGAACATGGCTGAACTGGGTGAAAAGGTGATCTGTCAGAAGGACGCCTTCCTGTGCGCGGCGCTGGGCACCAGGGTGAGCATCAGCTTCAACCGCCGCATCGGCGCCGGTTTCTTCGGCGGCGAAGGCTTTATTCTGCAGAAACTGGAAGGGGACGGCATGGCCTTTATCCAGGCCGGCGGCACCGTCATCAAACGCGAGCTGAACGGCGAAACCCTGCGCGTGGATACTGGTTGCCTCGTTGGCTTCACGGACGGGATCGACTACGACATTCAGCGCGCCGGCAACCTGAAATCGATGGTATTCGGCGGCGAAGGTCTGTTCCTGGCCACCCTGAAGGGAACCGGCACGGTCTGGTTGCAAAGTCTGCCGTTCTCACGCATGGCCGACCGCATTCTGGCCCACGCGCCCTCCGAGGGCGGCAAGGACCAGGGTGAGGGCTCCGTGCTGGGTGGAATCGGGCGGATGATTGGTGGGCGTTGACGTCAGGTGACCTGTATACAATGAGGTGCAAGGATGGCCAATCAGCGAACTGGAATCCCGGGCCCAGTTACCAATAAAGGCCTGCTCTCCACTACGGTAGATGACGCCAGCATACAGGCGGCGATCCAACCCTGGATCGGGATGGAGTTTTATCAGCTGAGCCGCGGAAAGCAGGTCGCGCAGGTAGACATCCTTGACCTCGGCAGCCAACAGATCGTCCGGGAGAGCCAGCAGGCGTCTGTGCAAAAGCTGGGCGCCACCCCATCGGACCTCTGCACCGTTTCCTACTGCACACTGGACCCGACCTTTCGCTTTTCCGATCATATCGCGGGTGACAGCGACACACTCTTTTTCATGCCGGAAAATACCGAATTCGATATTTTTGTGCCCGCCGGTGTGCAAACCACCTATGTCACTTTCAGCCAAAAGTCCTTTCTGGAGGGTGTACGAACGCTCAACCCCTCTGACTGGGATCGAGCGCCACAGAAAGTGCTCTCAATTCATGCCGCCCACAAAAACGCCTTGAGGGAGATAATTGATCCACGGCTCACGCTGGCCGATACATCCGCCGCCCCCGAAGTCTCTCCCGATATGAGCGCGATATATGGCCTGATTCTGCAAACGGCTCTGCAGCTTGCAACCGCAACACGACCGGGTGATCTGAAGCCATCGCCGATGGAGCGCTCGCGTGCGTTCCACATCTGCCGCATGGCCCGCACATTTGTCGAGGACAGTCTCGCCGTGAATGTTGTCCCCACAATCGTCGATATCTGCAGGTGTGTCGGCACCTCCGAGCGCAACCTTCAATACGCTTTTCGCGCCTACGTTGACATGTCGCCCCTGGCTTACCTTCGCTTGTGTCGCCTGAACCGGGTACGTGCGATCCTGCGGGCCTCTGATCCGCAAACCACCACCGTCACGTCGGTCGCCATGCAGTTCGGTTTTTTACATCTTGGCCGCTTTTCCCTCGATTACAAACGAGTATTTGACGAATCACCCTCGGTCACACTCGCCTCCTGATTGTCCTCAGCACCTTCTGGTTCTGGAAGCCAATATCCATAGCATTTTTGCGGAAATCGGATAGCCCTGTTTTCAGGCTGAACCCAGACTGCATCAAATATCCGCAAAATATTAGATGAGCTTTTTGTCTCCTGTACGGGCAAGCAAGTGAATAGGTGAAAGGCGTGAATAAAGAACAGACGATCAACATGTCAGGTGGGGCTGCTCCCATCTGCCCAAGGATTAAGCCCCTGCGCTTGGCAATACTCCTGGTACTGGCGGGAGGTTCGGCAAGCCATGCTCATGCTGCCAGTTGTGCAGCAGGTGCTGTCACGATCGCTGGTGGCTCCGGGGGATGCGAAGTGGATGGCGCAAATGCGGTAACGACCGTTCACTTCCAATCGGGTGTAACAAATGCAGATGCATTGACCTTGCAGGGTGGCAACACGCCTTCCGGGGCAGTGACCAATCAGACCGATGGTCAAGGCAGGGTAATTGTAAGTGCCGACACAACGAGTCAAGGCAGCTTTGGTGTTGCTGGTAGCGGTGATCTCAATCTGGTAAATGTCGATGATGGGGTTACGTTCAATATTGGCCATGATCTTGCAACACGCTATCTGAATCTAGGCGGCTTTAATGGCGGTTCCACCATCAACCAAACAGCCGGAACGATAACGGTCACACAAGACACAGGCAGCTATTTTAGGCTGAGTAACAATACGACCTATACTCAGTCGGGAACAGGGGTGCTCAATGCTCGCCGGATTAGTTTAGGTGCTGGGACTAGGCTTACCCTACAAAATCAGGGATCGGGACTTATCTACGGCAACCCTGCAGGTTCGGGCACACTCATCTTTGCCGGAGACTATGATACCGACTCAAGCTTGGGAACCGATCTCCCTGGCGGCTTGTTCGGTGGACGCCTGGCGTCCATTACAGTCAATGATGGTGTGACCTTGACGCTGGACCAGAATGCCAGCGCCACGACCTTCAATATCGGTCAAGGTGCAAGTGGCGTTGTGAATCAGTCTGCCGCCACCTTAACCGCCACTACGCTGAACATCAATGACGGTGCCGCATATAACCTGAGCGGCACGGGTACCCTCAACGCAACCACTATCACGGTTGGTGATTTTGCAGCGCTGAACGTGAACCAGGGCGGCGATACCAGTATTGGCTCAACAATCAGTGGTGCAGGCGGTATTACCAAGGCTGGCACAGGCACTTTAACCCTGTCCGGTACCAATACCTATAGTGGCGGCACGGCAATCAACAATGGTGCAATATCGGTATCAGGGAATGCGAGTCTGGGTGACAGTAGCGGTACGCTCTCTTTCGACGGAGGTACTCTGCAAACTACCGCCAGCTTTAGCACCAGCCGCGCAACAACCCTGAATGCGGGTGATGGTACCTTTTCGGTGAATGCAGGCACCACACTCACCCACAGTGGACAGATCAGCGGTACGGGCACCCTTATCAAAACCGGTAGCGGAACGCTGATACTCAGCGCACTGAATAATAATTATACCGGCGGCACGGTTGCGTCGCAGGGAACCTTGCGACTCAATGCTTTTGCTATATTTCCTGCAGGAGACATTAGCAATAACGCTACGGTAGAGTTCAACCTGGCGTCAGCAGGTGGGACTGCCAACTACTTTGACATAATGAGTGGCACGGGCAATCTGATCAAGACCGGAACGGGTTTAGTTAATCTTTTCGGTGCCAATACTTACACCGGCGGCACCACGATATCAGACGGTATCCTGAATATTGCTGGCACGGCCGGTTCTATCGCGGGTGATATTGTTAATAACAGTCAGTTAGTTTTCGGCCGCTCAAATGCTTACACCCACGCCGGCAATGTTTCTGGGACGGGTGTTATAGAACATTTCGGTATTGGTACGACAAGCATTATCGGGGATTTGACGCATACCGGTGGTACGACCATTTCAGATGGCATATTGCAGATCGGTGATGGCGGCACCACCGGCAGTATTACCGGTGATGTCGCCAACAACAGCACGCTTGCCTTCAACCGCTCTGATGCCCTGACCTTTGGTGGCGTTATCAGCGGTACCGGCGGTCTGTTGCAAAACGGTAGCGGCAATTTGAACCTCACCGGCATCAACACTTACAGCGGCACGACCACAATTAACAGCGGTATTCTTTCCGTCAATGGTTCCATTGCCAGCTCCACTGCCACGGTCAATACAGGCGGCACCCTGGGCGGTGCCGGCACGGTCGGGAGCGTTACCATCAATGGCGGCACGCTCGCTCCAGGCAACTCCATCGGCACCTTGAATATCGCCGGCAATGTGGATTTCAGCGCAGGCGGTACTTACGCTGTTGAAGTTGATGCCGCAGGCAACTCCGACTGGATCAACGCCACCGGCACGGCAACGCTCACCAACGGTACTGTTTCTGTCACCCCAGAGCCGGGTAGCTACGATTTCAGTACCAATTACACCATCCTCACTGCCGCAGGTGGCCTGGGCGGTACATCATTCGACAGTGTCAGCTCTTCCCTGGCATTCCTGACACCTACACTGTCATATGACGCCAACAACGTGCTCCTGAACCTTCGGCGTAATAATGTCAGTTTCTCAGCCCTGTCAGGCACACCCAACCAAACTGCAGTGGGTATCGTTATCGACGAGCTCAACACCACCAGCCCCGGTACCGTTCTGGACTTGCTCAATAACCTGTTCATTCTCACCGCCGACGGTGCCAACCAGGCCTATGACTCCCTGAGCGGTGTACAGCACACCCACGGCAATCACATTGCCCTGCAATCCACCAGCCAGTTTAAGGGGCTATTGTTTGATCGCGTCGAGGGCAATAACAACACCCTGACTGATGCCGGCAATCCATTGCTCGCTGGCTCTATGCCTGCCCAACGCGGATGGTGGCTGCGCGGCACCGGCAACTATGGCGAAATAGACGGCACATCGAATGCCAGCGGTGCACACTACAAGGCAGGCGGTATTGCCGCTGGTCTTGATGTTGACCTCACTGACAGCCTCACTGCAGGTGCAGCCTTCGGCTACACACGCGCTGATGTTGATGTTGCCCATGGCGGTTTGGGTATCGATACATACCAGGCCGCTCTCTACGGCAGACTCACTCTCGTCAATGACTACTATCTGACCGGCATGACGGGACTCGGGTATCACGACATGGACAGTAACCGCCGTGTCACGGTTGGCCCCTTGATTAATACGGCCAAAGCCGACTATGACGCCTGGACTGGCAATATCGCCGTTGAAGGCGGTCGTGAAATCGCCCTGAGCGCCAACACCAGTTTCACCCCGTTTGCAGGTCTGGAATATGCTCTAATCAATCGAGACAGCTTTATTGAGAAAGATGGCGGCGTCACCAACCTGCGTGTCGATGAAGAGCAGCAGGAGTCGCTGCGTTCGTCTCTCGGTGTCCGCATTGCCCACAACTGGATAGCCCAAGACACCCGTATCACCCCTGCGGCAGAACTGGCCTGGGTTCATGAGCTCATGCACGACGACGCCAGTATCAAGGCAGGCTTCGCTGCTGCGCCCACGACCACCTTCAGTGTGGATGGTCCCGAGCTCGACCGTGACCGTGCACGTCTTGCCCTTGGTCTTGATGTACAGCTCAGCGAGACTACCCACCTTAACCTGGGCTACCAGGGTGAGTTTGCCAGCTCTGATGAACGTCATGACGTTGCGGCGACGCTCAAGATGGTGTGGTAGAAAGTTCAGGTGGATGGAGTAGCCGTTCCGAAGGAACTCAGTAACATAGGGAGAAGTAAAAAATGGCGTGCCCGGAGGGATTACTCGGCTACGCCTCGCCCTTCGGGTCGTTGCCTTCGGCAACGCGGTCTCGCTTCGCTCGGCTCGAACCCATCGGGGGTTCCCACCCTCCAGGCGATAAGGCTCTGTTTAAAGCTATAGAGAAACTGGAAGGATGTTGCAATAAGAAAAAATGGCGCGCCCGGAGAGCAAATAACCACACCCCAATCGGATAATAAGCATTTGATTATAAAGGATTAAAGCTCAAGCAGGAAGCCTTCGCATTCTGTTACTTGATACCGTTTATGATACCGTTTTGGTCAGTGGAAAAATTCTGAACGGCCCTTCTATATGACGTAGCCGCGTTGTTCCCCCCATAGGCCCCATGAGTAAGCCATCCCCCAACCTTCATAGCCAAGGCCACTTGCCAGTTTCATACCACCGCTGGAATTGCTGCTGCAACTCATAACCAGCTTGCCCATCAAGATAGATAGACTCACGATTCAACATCTCACGGGTTACAGCGTAGTTTTGGTACTCCGGTGAAGGCAGGTGGCGGAAAGCTGTTTCAGCTTCCCTGAAAGAAGTAAAAGGGCCTGCATAGTATTCAAGCCTTTGACCAACCCTGCGGAAGACCCAATACTTTGCATATACTCTGCTAGTATCAAGGTCTTGCATTGTACTCACCTGCACGAATCAGAGGCCAAGCAATCTCATAGGCCATTACGTCCTCGTGATGGGCACGCCAATGGGCATCAATCCCACCCCAACCATGCCCCTGAAAATTATGTCCACACTCAGGACAGATCTTAGGCAACTGCTCATTCGGGTTAGATACTGGACGTTTCGTAAACCCTTCTACTGCGTCTCTTAACTCCATGATTCCACCTACATGTTCGACAATTGCTGACAACAGTTTTGAGTCATGGCCGGGGCAAAACTTCCCACCTTTCGTTTCCTTGCCACATCCACAGCAACACGGCCGGGGTACTTTCTTTCTGGGCATAGAGCTTTCATCGGTTGATTATTTTATGAACAATTTACATACAGGGAACACCCCCGGTCAACCCCCGCGTGTACCTAGTGGTTATCTTCTCCGATTGTGTACATTAATTTATAAATTACTTTACATCCCAAAACCCTCCGATTAGAGTGTAAAACAAATCGTACATTATATAGCCTAGTCGTAGACTGTACACAAATCGATTTAGTTGACACTCAGGACAGCACACAACATGACCCGTATCGGATACGCACGCGTCTCGACCAACCAGCAAGACCTAACCGTCCAGATCGAGGCGCTCAAAGCAGCGGGCGTTAAGGACCATCCAGACTTCCTCTTCACTGACAAAGCCAGCGGCAAGAACGATAAACGGGAAGGGCTTCAGCGAATGCTGGCAAAGGTCAGAGAAGGCGACCATATCATCGTTAAGAAGCTGGACAGGCTTGGGCGCAACACGGCAGACATGATTGCTATCATCGAAGACCTAACCATGCGTGGCATCACTATCAGCTTCCTTGATGATGGCATCAGCACCGAGGGCACAATGGGCAAGATGGTCGTTACCATTCTCGCAGCAGTGGCACAGGCAGAGCGTGAACGTATCCTCGAACGCACAAATGAAGGTAGGAAAGCAGCGATTGAACGGGGTGTGAAGATGGGCAGAAAACCAAGCATCACAGAGCAACAGAAAGAGCAGGTGCTCGCAGACGTGGCGGCAGGGGAGCTGAGCAAGGCTAAAATAGCGGATAAGTACGGTATCAGTCGCCAGAAAGTCTACGACATCATCAAGGCCCTTTGAGCCTTTCACCCCACACACTAGAAGGGAGGCGGCACCAACTTCCCCTTTCCCACACACATAAGCATAGCCCGAGGGCGGAGACATCAACTCTGAGCTACGTCTCTGCCTGACCACCTGTTTTTTATCTCACCCACAACCCGAAAGGATTACCGAACATGAACTCCAGAGGCCTCATCAGAAAGAGCCTGTGGCTGCTGCCTGCTGTCTGGCATTCGTTGCTAGCTGAAGCAGAAAAGCGAAACCAGAAACCCAGCAAGACGCTGGAAATACTCATCACCGAAGCTATCGAGAGCCGAAAGGAGGCCGAGCTGAATGAAACCCAACACTCAAATTACTGAGATACCAGTAGAACAAATAACCATTCATAAACTGCTTCAGAACCGCTGCACAGCTGCAGAGGGCATACGTGAAGACAAAGAGGTGAAAAAGCTGAACCAGCACATCAAAGACCTAGCCCGGAGCATCAAGCACAATGGACAGCAAACACCTGCCAGAGTGATTCATGATGGGCTGAAATACTATCTTGTAGACGGTCATCATAGACTAGCAGCAATCAAGGAGGCAGGGATAGAAAACATCAAAGTGGAGGTCAGTAAAGGTGACTTCAGTGAGGCTGCGGCACAGTCATTCCTTGCAAACAGGCAGGTCATGCAACCGCTCACATCAAAGCAAAGGACTCAAAACGCTTGGCATGCACTCATCACCCCGCACACCACCAACTTCAGGGATATGCTAATTAATCAAGGTCAGAGAGCTGTAGCGAAGCAACTAAACGTATCGGAGGGCACTATTAGAAGCATGAGAGCGGCACTACTGCAGTGGGCAACAAACCAGATCAGAAGCATGTATTCGTTTGAGAACGAATGTATAGAAAAAATACCAGTCTCAATAACCGAGGCTGAGGCATACTGGCTTCAGAATGTTGCCGATATTCACAACCACCCTTTTCATCATTTATGGCGCTACTTCAACAACCGCTCTAATGCCGCTGAGACGAAAAGCTACCACCTGCAGGTCCAGATGTTGAAGGAAAAAATACTCGATAGAGTAGGCGATGAGCTAGATGATGCTGACCGTGACGTTGCCGTGGAAGCCCTGAGTCAACTGGTTCATCAGCAACGGCAAAAGCCACAGCATTCAGCAGAGGACTTTGCAGGCGCTACTGAACAACCTGACTTCATCAAAGACTTCATGAATGACTGTCCCTTTTGAAGCCGTGACATGAAGAGGTGCGTACAGTAAGCGCGTAAATACGCACTAAAGCGTTTTCAAAAGGTCTGCTCTGAGGTTCTTCAATGCAGTCTGCTTACCGTACTGGTCAGCAACTGAGTCTCTACTCCAGCCCTGTATTTCCTTCGCTCTTGGTTCTGGGACATCTGCATCACGCAACCGAGTACGCATGGTGTGACGGAGCCAATGAGGAGTCTGGCAATCCAATCGACCCATAACCTTGCGGAGGGCTGCAGAAGCGTTATCGTTCCTGAACCCTTCATCAGACATGTACCGTGGAAAAAGGTACTTACCACCAGCAGCCTCAGCAACTGCACGTTGTGCTGAGAGCAAAGCCTCACCGACCAGAGGGATTGTCCTACGTGAGGCTTTTGTTTTCAGCCGTCTCATAGGGTTCTCATGTATCAAGACATGAGGAATGGGAGTATCAAGACTGACATCCTGCACCCACAAACCACCAATCTCAGAGAGCCTAGCCCCTGTGTCCATCAAAAGACCAATCATATTGGAAGTTGCGCCAGCAGTAGAGCGGACATACTCCCTGAGCGTGAGTAATTGATGAGGTGTCAAACTATCACGCTCCGCTGCATCCTCCCCTAGCTTCGGTATTTCAAACCGCTCAAAGGCATTGCGGATATCAGCCAGCTCGTAGTCGCGTATCAAATCATTAACAGCGGCCCTTACTGTCCCCAGACGCTTCCTGATTGAAGCGGTCTTTAGACCATCAGCCAATGCCTTTCTAATAGCCTCCTGAACTTCCCTACGGCGATACTTATCTAGTGGTTTGTCGCCCAAAGGCTCCATCACCAGTGCAAAAGCTCTGTTTGTGTCGTTGACCTTCTTCTTATCACCAGCAGCATCACGTTTCTCAAGATAATGCCGCAGAGCATCACTCAAGCGGTACTCATATGTACCATTAAGCAAATGCAACGCAGTCATTTCGTGCTCTTTGAGATATGAAGCCGGTGCATCATCACCTGAAACTTTGCTCCTCAGGTAGTCTAAAAATGCATCTGCGTTGGCTTCTCTAGTATCCATCAGCCCTGATACAACAGCACACCCAGTGACTTCATCAAGCGTGTCAGCATAACCCCGCCTGTACGCTTCGAGGTTCTGGGTATCTATACCGAAATCCAAGAGCAAAGACTCGGCTGCCCTGTAACCGCTCTTAGGAGACAACCCTCGCCTGATGCGCTCCCATTCCACATCATCCTGACGGGCCAGCCGAATAATCAGCTTTGCTGCCTCCTTGAGGTCATAGGTCTTGAGCGATACAACATGGCACTTGGGTACCGGCTGACCAATGCGCTCAAAGTATTGAGCTATGTCTTTTGGATACACTCTGCGGTAGTACCATGGACCATTAGGACGTTTCTGCCAACTAAAGCGAACAGTCACACGTAGAGCACCGGAATCAAATACAGGAATGGACATGGCATCACTCTGTCTCAGGACATAATGTCCCATTTGTGATACCGATCGGAGCGGATTTTCGCCAAAAAACCCTTAAGAATCAAGGATATGGCAGATAAAAAATGGCGCGCCCGGAGGGATTCGAACCCCCGACCAACAGGATCGGAACCTGCTACTCTATCCAGCTGAGCTACGGGCGCTTTGGAAGTGTTTGCGGGCCATATAGTACGGATCAGACCCCTGTTTGCCAAGTGAATTCTGACGCTGATCGCGACTGGCCGGTGATCCCTGCGACTAAAAGGCAGGTATAAAGTGAGGCGGGAATGCTTCAACTCAATTTCCGTATGGGCTTTTTTGCCGGTATAATCCCGGGTCAGATTTTTGTGTGCGCAGTCATGTCTGCATCAGGTCCTGCCGACTCGGCATTTTCAGGCCGTCAGCCAGGCATCGCTGCCCCGCCAACTTACCAAGTGATGAGGTCGTGACTGTGAAAAAATTTGCTGCAAAAGCTGCGTCTGCACTCTGCGCGTTTGGTCTGGGCATGGCCCTGACCGTTTCCGTTCAGGCTGCAACGCCTGCTGAAGAGAAAATCATCGAGCGCATCCAGCCGGTTGGTTCCGTCTGTGTTGAAGGTGACGAAAACTGTGGCGGTGCCGCAGCCGTTGCCGCGACCGGTTCTGCTGGCGGCCGTTCCGGTGAGGAAGTCTATAACGCCAGCTGTGCGGCTTGCCATGCCAGCGGCGTGCTGGGTGCACCGAAGTTCGGTACCAACGAAATGCAGCTGCGTCTGGATGAGAAAGGCATGGAAACACTGCTGACTCACGCCATCAATGGCTTCAACGCCATGCCGCCGCGCGGCACCTGCTCCAGCTGCTCTGATGAAGAGATCCAGGCCACCATCGATTACATGCTGGCCAACTGATATCGGTTCGGATATCCGTGACAAGGGCTGCTTCGGCGGCCCTTGTTGTTTCTGACCGGCACGGATGGCCGGTTACCACTACTTGAATCAAGGATGACGCATGTTCAAGCCTGCTTCCCTTTGCCTGTTTCTGGGCCTTCCGATTGGTCTGTGCGCCGCCGCTTCTCCCTCTCATATGCCCATGCTGGCAACGCCGACCTCCCCGGGACTGATACAGTCAACCGATCTTCACGACTGGCTGGTCAGTGAGAAATATGATGGTGTTCGCGCCTATTGGGATGGCAAGAAGCTCTACAGCCGCAGCGGTTACCCAATCCGCATACCCGACGCCATCACACAGAATTGGCCCGATAGCCCCCTGGAAGGCGAGCTGTGGAGTGGCTATGGTCGTTACAGCGAGGTTGCGGCGCTGATCAACCGCCACCAGACAACCACTGAGGACTGGCGGGAGGTTCGCTTCATGCTGTTTGACCTGCCTCACTGGCCCGGGGACTTTCGCCAACGTACGGATCGGCTTGAATCCCTGCTGGCGGCCACTGGGGCCACCAATCTGGTGCTGATCGAGCAGCGCAGCGGTCTGAGTCAGTCGGCTATTCAACGCTTGCTGAGCAACGTAGTCAGCCGGGGTGGCGAGGGATTGATGCTGCACCGCGGCAGCGCGCTGTACCAGTTCAGTCGCAGCCGTGATCTGTTGAAACTCAAGCTCCATCAGGATGCAGAAGCCGTCGTGGTGGCACATCTACCGGGCAAGGGAAAGTTCTCCGGCATGCTGGGCGCCCTGCTGGTTGAGCTGAAAGATGGGCGCCGCTTTCGCGTCGGCACCGGTTTCAGCGATGCGGAACGTGCGAACCCACCTCCGATCGGCACCCGCATCAGCTTCCGCCATAACGGACTGACGACCCATGGCCTGCCGCGTTTTGCTCGATTTATGAGAATACGCCTGCCCGAATGACACTGCTCAAATTCAGTGCACGTCGGCATATGGTTTTCATTCGCGGGGTGACGTAGGATCAGGGTCTGATAATCTGACCTCTGAATACGATAATCCATGACACGTCCCAGCCTGACCGATATTTCCCTGCGGTTCTGCAGCACTGCGCTTTTACTGCTGCTCAGCCTGCCGCTGACGGCCCAGACACTGGTGCTGGCGCAGATCAGTGATCGGCCCAAAAAGGATTTCCGTCAGCTTCGTCCAATGGTTCAGTTCATGGCCCAAGAGCTGGCCGATCACGGCTTCAGCCAGGGAGATGTACGCCTGTTTCCCGATTATGAGCAGCTGAGCGCTGCGGTACGCGCCGGTGAGGTCCACTGGGTAACGGAAACGCCACTCACCGCTGCCCGGCTTGTTCAGGCCGGACTGGCCACGCCATTGCTGCGCAAATGGAAGCGAGGGCAGCGCTCCTATCAGAGCCTGATCTACGTTCGTGCCGACAGCGATATTCACTCACTGCAGCAGCTCCAGGGCAAAACCATCACTCTGGAGCATCGCAACTCCTTCAGCAGTTATCTGCTGCCCTTTATGGCGCTGCAGTCCAATGGGCTGAATCTGGTACCACTCGACAAGCCAGGTCAGATGCCCAACGCCGACCAGGTGGGCTATCTGTTCAGCCGCAACGAGAAAAACAATATCCTCTGGGTCGACAAGGGGGTCACTACCGCCGGCAGTGTCAATGACGGCGACTGGACAACACCCGGCCGGCTTCCGGACGGACTGACCGACAAGATGCGCATTATTTACCGTTCAGAAGCATATCCACGCGCTTTTGAGCTCGTAACCGCCGCATTGTCGGATACCGCGGCAAAAGCGCTGGCACAACGCCTGAGCACGCTGGACACTCGGAAACCCGAGCTGATGCAGCGCTATGAGCAGACCAGCCGCTTTGAAGCTGCCAGCGAGCAGGATCTGACTCTGCTGCGCCAACTGCCCACTGGAGTTACGCCATGAGGCCGATGCGTTCACTGGCGGACCGGCTGACACTGAGTTTTGCACTGGTAGCCTGTGTGCTGGTTGGCATACTGATGCTCACCCTGCTGTCAGCATTCAGTCAATTTAACCAGTTCACAACGGAAAGCGGTCAGCGTCACCTGTCCCAGGTGCTGAGATCCCAGCTGGAGCAGGATGCCACCTTGCTCGCCGATACGCTCAGTGCTCAACTGGATATTCCGCTCTACCATCTGGATCTGACCGAAATCGGCAAACAGCTGCGTCAGGTACAGTCAAAGCCGGGGCTTGAGTACGCCTTGCTGTTCGACAGCAACGGCCAGCTGGTACACGATGGCTCCGAGATCGTCGCCGACTATGGCCGCCCGATTGATACCCTGGAACATGTACCTGGCAATACCGATCAGGTTTGGGTGGGGGAAGCCCTGCATCTGCTCAAGCCAATAGAGGTTTCAGGCCAAACCATTGGCCAGCTGGCACTCGCGGTTGATTTTACACAGGCACTTGAGACCCTGTCTGAGCACAGCCAGGCCATATCCATCGAGGCGGCCGAGAAGCAGCGACAACTTGCGACACAGCTGGTAGCCGGCTCCGTCACCTTGCTGTTGCTGGCGCTGCTGTTGATCTGGCTGGTCTGCCGCCGCCTGTTTCGTCCTCTGCGCCAGCTGGCGGATAAAGGCCTGCGTTACGGAGAGGGTGACAAGAGTGTCAGCTTCAGTCTGGAGCAGAGGGATGAACTGGGGCAGCTGGGCAATGCATTGGAGCAGATGCGACGCAGCCTTGAGCAAAGTCACCATCAAACTACCCAACTGGCCTATTTGGACAACCTGACGCAGCTGCCCAATCGTCACTGGTTTCAGCAGTCGCTGGAGCGTCTGCTGCAATATGCCGAGCGGCATGGACAACGCCTCGGCGTGGTATTCATCGACCTGGACCACTTCAAGGAAGTCAATGATACCGCCGGCCACGATATGGGCGACCTGCTGCTGTTCGAGGCTGCCGCACGGCTGCGCAACCTGCTGCTTGAACTGGACATATGCGACCCTGAAAGTGGCGATGTGCTGCTGGCTCGCCTGGGTGGTGACGAGTTCGTGACGCTCTATCCCGCGCCGGAACGCAGTGACCAGGTCGCCGAGCTGGCCGGCAAGGTTGCCACGACACTGGATCAGCCATTCCTGATTGATGGCCGCTATTTCAATATTTCCAGCAGCATCGGCATTACGCTCTACCCGGATGACGGTGCCAGCAGCAGTGAAATTCTGAAAAATGCCGATATTGCCATGTACGCAGCCAAGCAGAGCGGCCGCAACCAGTACGCGTTCTTCTCGCCACAAATGAATCTTGAGCTGCATGAACGACTGGAAATTCTCCAGGGCGTCCGCACAGCCCTGGCAGAGGCCCAATTTCACCTTGAATATCAGCCGGTCATTGACCTTCGCAATGGCTCTATTCGGGCAGCAGAAGCCCTGCTGCGCTGGGAGCACCCCGAACAGGGCCTGATCTCACCGGCACGCTTTATTCCCTTGATTGAGGACTCCGATCTGATGGAGCCCGTTACCCGCTGGGTGGCACAGCAGGCGATTCATGACCTGCTTGAGCTGCAGTCGATCTACCCCGGATTTGTCATTTCGATCAATATTTCAGGAGCCGCCCTGCACCAATCCAGTACCCGGGATTTTCTGACCGACCTGATCCAGTCACAGCATGTTCCGCCTCACTGCCTGAGCATCGAACTAACCGAGACGAGCATGATCCGCCATCTCGAGGACTGTCGCGAAACCCTTGTCCAGTGGAAGCATGCAGGAGCCAACATCTGGATAGACGACTTCGGCACTGGCTACTCTTCGCTCAGTTATCTGCATCAGCTGCCCATTGATGGCCTCAAGATCGACCGCAGTTTTATCCGGGAACTCCGACCGGAGTCCGACCACTCTCTGGTGCAGTCGATCATCACGCTGGCGCGCGGCATGAAGCTCAAGACCGTGGCCGAAGGGATAGAAACCGACTCTCAACTGACCTGTATCACGGCGCTGGGCAGCCACTACGGTCAAGGCTTCGGTCTCTACCGCCCGATGCGTTATGAATCACTGAAACCTCTGCTGGAACAACAATGTACCGAAACAGCCTCCTGAGTACGCTGCTGTTGGCAGGCCCTGTGCTCGGTATGGATATCGAGCTCAAAACCGATCTGGAATACAGTCGCAGTCCCGAAACCCGTGAAGTTCAGTACAAGAAAAGTGGCGCCTTCGATGAGTTGGACGTCAAGCGCAAGACTCGCTGGGAGAGCAAGACCCTGCTGACACTCGGTGTTTGGGAAGCGGAGCGCTGGAGCTGGCAGGGCCGGCTGGGCATGAACTACCGTCGCACACGCGACATGAGCCTGGAGTTTCATGAAGATGGCTCACTGAAAAATGACAAGAGCCGAACCGAGTGGCGCACAACGCCCGTTATCGGCGCCGGCTTTCGTTACGACATAGGCCGTGCACTGGGAGGCTATGGCTGGACGCTTGATGGCTACCACGACCGCTTTATCGACGTCACCTACAAGGCCACCAGCGTTGCCCCCGATGCCAATCAGCGCAGTGGTCGCGGCTACGGACACGAATCCGCATTGCGACTGAACGGCGAATACATGACGCCGGTCAGCAGCCTGTTTTTGCAGCCCCGGCTGGAAGTAAAGCATCAATATTTCAGCCAGTGGCATGACACTGCCCGTGAGCGTGACGAGGCGGCAGAACAGGAGTTGCAGCATGAGGTCAGCCTCTGGCTGAACTGGATCCCGCCACTGGATGGCTGGGAGCTGACCCTCGGCCCTACCTGGCAACGGGAAGACAAGGC
>ENA-ORCT01000545-ORCT01000545.1-marine-metagenome-genome-assembly--contig:-NODE-545-length-17602-cov-3.255064_pt1 | contig 17602 bp, 16 predicted proteins | sample MGYA00248632_ERZ508511 | MGnify/ENA primary metagenome ERZ508511 (study PRJEB26182, sample SAMN06268839) | marine metagenome | isolation source: Tt an P1-techrep anaerobic enrichment on pine from sediment...
GATCATTGATGCCAACAAGAACAATCCGCTGGGCTACGAAGTTAAGTTGAAGAAAGCGAAGCTGGGATACTACATGGGTAATCTGAGTTGGGCACAGGCTCAGTTGGATGTACTGAAGGCCAGTACTTCGAAATTGATTGCCAATGATGCGCTGGAGCTATCCATTTTCATCAGCAGCAACACGGCGCTGGATACCACTGAAATACCGATGCAGATGTTTGCAAGAGCCGACTTGTATCAGTTTCGCAGGCAGGATTCGCTGGCTTGGGCTACACTAGACTCCATTGAAGCACAATACAGCTACCATAGTCTGCTGGATGATATATATTTCCGCAAGGCTAAAAGCTCAATCAACCGTGGAAACTACCCGCAGGCAGCTACTTTTCTCGAAAAAATAAGAAGTGGGTTTGCATACGATTTGCTGGCCGACGACGCCCTTTTTTTATTGGCCGAACTGTATGAGGAAAAGTTGGATCGCCCGAACGAAGCCGGAGAGTTGTATAAGCAAATGCTGGTCCAATATCCCGGAAGCATCTATGTGGAGGATGCCCGTGAACGCTATCGTCGTTTGCGCGGTGAATTGCCGGTTGACAGAGAAACCCTGTTCTTCAAGAATCCCGAAATCAATTAAATGAAGAATCAACAAAAAGCCATTTTGTGGGCTTTGCTGGCGGTCGTGTTTTGGTCGACCGTGGCTTCAGCTTTTAAAATTGCGCTTCGGGGGCTAAGCCCTTTTCAGCTGATTTTTGTGGCTTCTGTTACTTCTTTTTTAGCCTTTTTTGTTCTGATTCTGGTTCAGGGAAAATTTGACGTTTTGCTGAACGTAACTTGGCGTGGTTTGTTGCTGTCGGTCGGGCAGGGGCTCTTCAATCCATTTTTGTATTATTTGGTGTTGTTCAAAGCATACGATTTGAATCCCGCACAGGTAACGCAGTCGCTTAATATGGTTTGGCCCATCGTCCTGGCTTTGTTATCCGCAGCAATTTTAGGCCACAAAATAAGCTTTCGAAATGTTTGGGGTATTCTTCTGAGCTTTATGGGCGTGGTCTTTATCGCTTCGCAAGGAAGTATTTCTGGCTTTTATAAAACCGATTTGATTGGTGCGCTGTTGGCCCTGGCAAGTAGCGTGATTTGGTCGTTGTACTGGATTTTCAGTATTCAGGAAAAGCGGGACAAACTGGTGGTCTTCTTTTGGAATTTTCTTTTTGGAATTTTTTACCTGGTTTTATACGGGCTGTTGGTTCCCGGTGAGCGCTTTCATGTGTCGGTCGATAGGCATTTTTATGTGGCCGTTTACATTGGGTTATTTGAGTTAGGAATTACCTATATGGTATGGATGAAAGCCTTACGATACAGCGAGAACAATGCAGTGACAGGCAATTTTATTTTTCTGTCACCGTTTTTATCCTTGATATTCATCCATCTTATTTTGCGTGAAGTGATTCATCTGACCACTTTTTTGGGGTTGGCCTTCATTATTTTTGGCATCTTTGTTCAGCAGTTGAAACTGAAGCGATGGCAAATCCGTTAATTGGCTGGAAATCGGATCAGTTTTTGTAGAGTCAGTGGGGTTGCAGCGAGTGAAACAGACCTGTTTTAGCCGACGATTGCTATTTGTAATATAAAATGAATCAGGCGTTTGTGTTCTACTGCTTCACTTCGTAAGTTGGATGGAAATACAATTAATTAGTTAAGTTTTTTTCGAATGAAGAATCGATCAATAAGCGGCTTATTAAGCCTTTTTCTTTTAGGGGTTTTGTTTTTTGGAATTTCATGTTCCAAAGAAGAAGTGATACTTGAGATTGAAGAGGAAGAGATTGTTGAAAACAGCAGAACTTACATCTACGATACTTTCCAGGATTGGTATTTTTGGCTGGATAAGCTTCCTGAAGTTGACCCAAACAACTACGCCACAAACGAAAGTTTGGTGGATGCCCTGATGTATGATGAGTTGGACCGTTGGAGCTTTGTAACTGACCTGGACGCCTATCGCGCGCTGTTTGAGCAAGCGCAGACCAAAGGGTTCGGTGTAGGAATGGCCGTAACGCCCGATCAAAGATTGATGGTCAGGTTCACTTACAAACAGTCTCCCATGGGGCTCGCTGGTGTCGATCGCGGCTGGGAGTTCATCAAAATTAATGATGTCCCCCTTCAGGATATTCCCGATTTGGGTGCTGCTTTCGATACCGATTCTGAAGTCAAGTTCACTTTTATCAATACCGAAAATGAAACGGTTTCCTACTCAATGACCCGAACGGATTACCAGATGAACACGGTGCTGCATCGCAGCGTACTCGATCTTGAAGGAAAAAAGGTCGGCTATCTGGTGTTTGAAAGTTTTTTGGCGCCATCGGAAGCTGAGTTGAATGAGGCCTTCACTTACTTCAAGGCTGAAAATATTGAAGAACTGATTGTTGATTTGCGCTACAATGGGGGCGGAAGCCTGGGGATCGCTTTTTTACTGGAAGAACTCATTGGAGGCAGCGAAATTGAAGATCAGTTGCTGGGACGCATCATTTACAATAAGAATCACACCGGCGACAATGTTAATTTTGGCACCCAGGGAAACGATTTGTCAGTGGATGTTGATCGGCTATTTTTTATTACCACTCGCGCATCTGCTTCAGCCAGCGAGATGGTCATTAATGGCATGTTTCCCTTTAAGGAGGTCGTGACAATTGGAGCTCCAACCGCCGGGAAGCCTGTTGGAATGAGTGTTTTCGAGTCTGAAGAATATAATATAGCCTTGGCCCCGGTTACTTTTAAGTTGCTAAATGCCAATGACGAGGGGGACTACTATGATGGAATTCCTGCTGACTATGAAGTGGTTGATGATATTTACCATGGATGGGGAAATACGGAAGAAGCTTGCTTCAAAGCGGCACTCGATATTATTGGCGGCAACGACGTTATTGCCTTAAAAACAATTCAGCTTCAACCCAAAGGATTACCGTTGAAACGCGGGTTGCAGGAAATTACAGGCGCTTATTAATGGGAATTACATCGAAACGAATTTTAGGAATCGACCCCGGTACCGTGGTGATGGGTTATGCCCTGATCGAGATTGTGGATAATAATCCGAAGATTTTGCACACGGGGGTTGTTAAAACCGGCAAGTTAAAAGATCATTACCTGAAGTTAAAGCAGATTTTCATTCGGACACAACATTTAATGAACGAGTACTTGCCGGATGAATTGGCGATTGAATCCCCTTTTTACGGGAAAGATATTCAAGCCATGCTGAAACTTGGACGTGCCCAGGGAATTGTAATGGGCATAGCACTGGAAAAGGATATACCGGTGTTTGAATATGCACCGCTCCGTGTAAAACAAGCCATAACGGGCATGGGACGTGCTTCGAAGGAGCAAGTGGCTTTTTTTCTTCGAAACATGTTTAAAGAAGATCAGCTACCTGCCGAGCTGGATGCGACCGATGCTCTTGCCGTTGCGGTCTGTCATTACCTGCAACTAAAAAGTCCGCTGAAAGGAAAATCGTACAAAGGCTGGGGTGACTTTGTGAAAAAGAACCCCGGGCGGGTGAAGTGAATGCTGGAGACTGGAGGCTTGATTCTTGATGCTTGATTGTTTTGTACGAGCTGCGCGGTTCCAACTCCTTCAGGGTATATGCTTTGTGCTCAAAAAAAAAGCCATCCTGAAAACAGAATGGCCAGCACTATTTTTTCGAATTGATTTTCTTAGTCAATTCCTGAAGCAATATTTTTGCGAAGGCTTTCAAATTCTTCGTCACTCAATTTTACTTTGTCTGAAAAGTGAAGTAAATCCTTTTCTGACTGCATGGGCACCAGGTGAATGTGTGCATGCGGCACTTCCAGTCCCAGAACCATTATACCTACTTTTTGACAAGGGATGGCTTTTTTTAAACCGATCGCTACTTTTTTAGCAAATTGGTGAAGGCCTAAATAGGTTTCATCATCCAGGTCAAATAAATAGTCTACCTCTTTTTTAGGAATGACCAGTGTGTGTCCTTTCGCTGTTGGAAAAATATCCAGAAACGCCAAATAGTTTTCATCCTCAGCTACTTTGTAGGCTGGAATTTCTCCTGAAATGATTTTAGTAAACAAGCTTGCCATGACTTAAAGCGCAATATCAATAATTTCAAATGGAATGATACCAGACGGAACCTGGATATCGACAACATCGCCCACCTTCTTGCCAAGTAATCCTTTGGCAATTGGTGTTTCAATTGAGATCTTTCCGGACTTCAAATCAGCCTCATGCTCCGATACAATGGTGTATTGCATGGTGGCATTATTCTTTTTGTTTTTGATGGTTACTTTGTTCAGAATCTGCACCGACGAAGTGTCTATTTTCGATTCATCAATGATGCGCGCATTGGCTATTTTGCCGCGCAGTTGAGCAATCTTTGCTTCAAGCATACCTTGGGCATCTTTGGCTGCATCGTATTCAGCATTTTCTGAAATATCACCTTTTTCAATGGCCTCACCAATTTGCTTTGAAATTGCAGGACGTTCCACATTCATCAGGTGCTCGAGTTCTTTTTTTAGTTTATTCAATCCCTCTTGGGTAATAAAGGTCACTTTTCCCATTATTTTCACTTTTTTGATGTGACTACATAAAAGAAAAAAGAATTCCGAACGAGCGGAACTCTTTAGCTTCACAAAGCTATATAAAATATTTGGTATTTGCGAGTGTTAAACTTTTAAAAAGCTTATAAAATATTGTTTATGAAACCGTTCTAGTATTTTCTTTCCAGAATTTCAGCGTAGATGACGGCTTTGCGTAACGAAAAATCGCTTAAAATGGAGTCGCGATCCACTTGATCATCTGCTTCGTTTTCGGTGAGCGGTGATGCAATTTTGTTACGATGGATCGCATCGCCGATTTCAGTTTTTTTAAGATGTGTTGAGCGAAGCGGTCGCCGCTGCAGTTTCGGTTCAGGTATGCGCGTGTTCGTATCAGTTCGTTGCTTTTCAACCACCATGGGTTCCGGTGCTGGCTTTGGTTTTGGCGTTTCGCTGAATACCGGATCATCAAAAATCTGGTCAAAGAATGAAGGCTCACGTTGCGATTCCTGCTCGTCTTCCTCCATTTGTTCCATTCTTTTCTTTTTGTTCTTGTTAATCGCTCCAAAGATTGAAAGAACAATGGCAATAAGAATAAATATATAATCTTCCATTTTATCTTAATTTTGATGGGTCTAAACCAAAATAATTTGATCTTTTCGTTGTTTTAAGAATTATAAAGATATAAAAAATGAGTGGCATAAAATGGTTCTCCAAACGGTTTAGTTTTTTTCTGGTTCTTTTGCTCGCTATTGGTTCATCCTGCGACAACGACTTTGATTCTTCAATTCCTTATGTCGAGGTAAATTTTTATGTCAATATAGTCAATCACAATGCTTTGAATACGGTTGGGTTCCCTGTGTTTTTTAATGGTGGCTATGGAGGTATTGCGATTATTAACAACGGGGTTTCCTTTTATGCTTATGATTTGACTTGTCCGTACGAAGTCGACTTCAATTGCCGTGTTGAAGCTGATGGCGTGATTGGATCCTGTCCTTGCTGTGAAACGCAATATAACTTGCTGGATGGCGGCTATGTCGTTAGTGGTCCATCAGCCGAACCTTTAAAGCAATACCGGGTCAATGCATCCGGAAGCCGGTTGCATATCAGCAATTAACAATCAGCAAATTTCATGAAGTTCTTGGTTTGTTTCTTCCAAAAGGAAGATGCGGTCGAATGAAGAACTGAATACCCAGTTGGTTAATTTGTTGCGGTAGTTGAAATTCAGTTGATTCTGAAATGAGCGCAGGTGGATGAGCAGCCACAGTTCAACCGGTTTATTTTTCTGGTAGAGGTAGATTTTTTCCTCTTTGGCTGAAATGGTATGCTCAATGTTTTGATAGAGCAACTCTGGATTTGTGTAATAGCCATGGTTGTCGTAAAAGGTTTGTCCGTGCAATTCGGTTAGCTCAATGCCGATCACTTTTTTCCGGTTAAGGCGAACTAAAAAATCGGGCGATTCGGTTGGCAGCACTTTCCCTTTTGGAAAGTCGGCAATCAAATTCCTGAAAATTTGAAGAATCTGGTGCTCATGTGCTTTTTTGTCAGACATGTCCGAAGATACAAAAAAAAAGCAGCCGTCATGCTGCTTTTTAGTATCGATTAGTAACGATAGTGTTCTGGTTTGTAGGGACCTTCTTGTGGAACGCCGAGGTAGCTCGCCTGATCTTTCGTAAGCTTGGTCAGTTTTACTCCCAGTTGCTCCAGGTGTAAGCGGGCAACTTCTTCGTCCAAATGCTTCGGTAAACGATAAACATCGGTTGGATAATCATTTTTCCATAATTCAATTTGTGCCAAGGTTTGGTTGGCAAACGAATTACTCATTACAAACGAAGGGTGACCCGTGGCGCATCCCAGGTTGACCAACCGGCCTTCGGCCAATAAATAGATGGCGTGACCGTCTTCGTAGATAAATTTATCAACCTGCGGTTTGATGTTCAGTTTTGTGATGCCTGGCCATTTTTCGAGGCGTGAAACCTGGATTTCATTGTCAAAGTGACCAATATTACAAACAATGGCCTGATCTTTCATCCTGGCCATGTGTTCGGCAGTAATAATGTCTTTATTTCCTGTGGTGGTGACAAAAATATTTCCCTCATCCAGTGCATCCTCCATGGTTTTTACCTCAAATCCTTCCATGGCGGCTTGTAAGGCGCAAATGGGATCGATTTCGGTAATAATTACCCGCGCACCGTAGCCACGCATTGATTTGGCGCAACCTTTACCGACATCGCCGTAGCCGGCAACAACAACGACTTTCCCGCCAATCATGACGTCTGTGGCACGCTTTATTCCGTCAGCCAGCGACTCGCGACAGCCATAGAGGTTGTCAAATTTAGACTTGGTAACCGAGTCGTTGACATTGAAAGCCGGGAACAGCAAGGTTCCTTTTTCCATCATCTGGTAAAGCCGGTGGACGCCTGTTGTGGTTTCTTCTGACACCCCCTTAATTTCGGGTGCTGTCCGATGCCAACGCTGAGGATCTTCGTTCAGAATTCTTTTCAGGGTTTTATTGAGTTGAATTTCATCTTCTGCTTCCAGTTCCACATCCAGCAGGGCCGGGTTCTTTTCAGCCGCGTAGCCATGGTGGATCATGATTGTGGCATCGCCTCCATCGTCAACAATCAGTGTCGGGCCTTGTCCGTTGCCAAAGTCAAGTGCCCGTTCGGTACACCACCAGTATTCAGCCAGAGTTTCGCCTTTCCAGGCAAACACAGGAATTCCAGCTGCTGCGATGGCTGCTGCGGCATGATCTTGTGTGCTGAAAATATTACAGCTGGCCCATCGTACGTCTGCGCCCAGTTCAACCAGGGTTTCAATCAAAACGGCCGTTTGAATGGTCATATGCAGCGAACCCATGATTCGGGCGCCTTTCAATGGTTTTTCATCAGCGTATTTTTTGCGGATGGATATCAATCCAGGCATTTCCTTTTCTGCAATGTCAATTTCTTTTCGTCCGTAGTCAGCGAGTGAAAGATCAGCCACTTTATAGTCCATTTTTTTTTCTGTCATTGTTGTCATAATATCTTCATATTTTGGTGTGCAAAGATAACTATTCCACATGAAATAACTGCCAGAAAGCAGAATTGTTTCGAGTGGATTTGTCTGGTAGCGTGAATGGTTAGCCAAAAATGGGGCGGTAGGTGTTTATTCCTGCGCAAAAAACTCAAGGACATCCAGTTTGTCTTTCTCCAGTTGAGAACGCAAACTGTCGATAGATCCAAATTTTTGCTCATCTCTCACTTTTGTAATAAACTTCAGCTCAAGCTGCTTCTGGTAGATGTCTTGGTCAAAATCAAAAATATGGACTTCGATGCTTCGATGGTCAGCATTGTTATTGATGGTTGGTCGGATTCCAATATTGAGCATCCCTCGGTGAACAACTCCTTCCAGTTTTACAAGAACAGCATAAACACCGTATGCTGGAATAATTTTATGCGGATCGGATGCTTCAATGTTCGCAGTGGGAAATTGGATTTTACGTCCGAGTTTTTGTCCTTCTACAACTGTCCCGTGCAGGCTAAACGGATAACCCAGATAGCGATTGGCTTTGGTGATGTTGCCATTTTGAAGGGCCTGGCGAATTTTGGTGGAGCTGACATTAATGTTGTCGGACAGCAATGCATCGAGCTTTTCCAATTTAAAGTTAAAAGCCATGGCGAGACCCCGAAGCATTTCAAAATCGCCTTTGCGATTTTTTCCAAATTTGTGATCGTAACCAACAACCAAGCTGTCAATACCAAGTTGATTGACCAGAAGAATCCGGACAAAATCAGTGTAGCTCAGTTCGGAAAACGCTTTGGTAAAGGGGTAAATAATCAGGTGGTCGACACCGGCCTGGTCAAGCAGCTCAATTTTTTCGTCCAGTGTGGTGAGCAGGCGCAAACTTCCCTGGTCTTTGTTTAGCACCAGTCTCGGATGTGGCGAAAAGGTGAAAATGACAGACTCCCCTTGCTTTTGTCTGGCAATTTCATTTAGCCGGCTAATCACCTTCCGGTGCCCCAAATGCACACCATCAAAAGAACCGACAGTGAGCACCGGTTTCGTTACATTAAATTCGTTGACGTCGCGATAAACTTTCATTTAAGTTTTGTTTTCCAGTGCCAAAAGTAGTATAATTTTGCATTTTTGAATAGCTGTCGATTGTGAAAACCAATCCAAAAACAAAAGATTTCATACTAGCCGGAGAATTGATTGGTAATTTATTATTTTTACCCTCCATTTTAAAAATTGAAAAAAACTGAATCGTGAAAAGACTATTTATATTGGTAATTTCGATTGCTGCGTTGATGACGGGGTGTGATGATTCGACGCACTACAAAATTTCGGGACACATTAGTAATGCCGAAGGACAGTATGTTTACCTTGATAAGTTGAAGGTAAGCTCATCAGAAAACGTGGATTCAGTAAAATTGGGAAGATCAGGAGCGTTCGAATTTGATGGAATTGTTCAGCATCCTACTTTTTTTCTGCTGAAGCTTAGTGAGCGAAATTTTATTACGTTGTTGGTTGATTCTGCAGAGCAAGTTCAGGTATCTGGCGATGCAGCTAATTTCTCACGCGATTATTTGGTAACCGGATCAGAAGGTTCGGCATTGGTACAGCAGTTAAACCAGCGTTTAAGTCGCACCAAGCATCAGCTGGATTCAATTAGTTCGTTGCATGTTTTGTTTCGAAACGATCCGAACTACCCTGCGCTAAAAAAGAAATGGGAAGAAGAGTACAACGAAGTAGTGGAAAAGCAAATTGAATTTTCTCAAAATTTTGTAACCTCACATCCGTTTTCAATGGCCAATGTTTTGGCGCTCTATCAAAAATTCGACAACGACAATTTTGTCATTCAGGATATTCAGTCTTTAAAAACCGCTGCTTCAGCCCTGAACTCTTTTTATCCGGAGTCTGAACATGTTAAGGCCTTGTATGCAAATACGATTAAACTGATGCAGGATGAGCGGAGTGCACGACTTCAGAAGTTGATTCAGGAACAAGGAGAAAACAGTCCCGAAATTGTGTTGCCCAATCCGGATGGAAAAGAAATTGCCTTGTCGTCTTTGCGTGGAAAATATGTCTTGCTTCATTTCTGGTCATCGCAAGACCGGGGATCGCGGATTATGAATCCGGTTTTGGTTGAGCTATACAAGAAGTATAACCGAAAAGGTTTCGAGATTTATCAGGTGAGTATTGATGAGAATCGCTACGAATGGATTGATGCCATTGATCAGGATAAGCTTTCGTGGATCAATGTTGGGGATATGGAAGGAAGCCGGACGGCTGTGCTGAACTACAATGTCCAGCAGGTTCCGTTTAATTACCTGCTTGATGAAGAAGGCGTTGTTATTGCCCGAGATTTGAAGGGGCCGGCTTTGGACAAGTTGTTGAGTGCAGAACTGAATTAACCGCTGTTTAATGTTTTTCGTGCGCTCGACTGATGTCATGCACATTCGTAAAACTCAATTTAATACTGATATATTTGTACGTTTTTTTGACAAAAAAAGTAGAAATTGACTGATTATCAAGGTAAAATATATTTTATTTCTGACATCCACCTGGGAGCTCCTGCATTGAAGAATAACCGTGAGCGTGAAAAATTGTTTGTCTCCTGGCTCGATGAAATAAAAAAGGATGCTGCAGCCCTTTTTTTGATGGGTGATATTTTTGACTACTGGTTTGAATATAAGACCGTTGTTCCACGTGGATTTACACGAACTTTGGGTAAACTCGCTGAGATTGCGGACTCCGGTATTCCCGTTCATTTTTTCACAGGCAACCACGATGTTTGGGTATTTGATTATTTACCGTCAGAGCTGGGTGTTCAAGTTCACCGCGAAGCCATGCGGGCAACATTTTCAGGAAAGAAATTTTTTCTTGCTCATGGCGACGGGCTCGACCCTTTTGACAAAGGCTATCACCTGTTGAAAAAACTTTTTACCAATCGGTTTTTACAATGGCTGTTTGCCTGGGTGCATCCCAATTGGGGCGTTTCACTGGCACATGCCTGGTCGAAAAAAAGCCGTTTAACCAAGGGCGTTTTTGTGCCTTTCCAGGGAGAAGAGAAGGAAGGGCTTTACCTTTTTGCAAAATCAACCCTTGAAGATGAAGAAGTTGACTATTTTATTTTTGGTCATCGCCATTTGTTATTAGATTTGCCACTTGGAAAAAATACACGCTACATTAACTTAGGCGATTGGATTTCCCATTTTTCCTACGGCGTGTTTGATGGTGATAAATTTGAATTGAAAACATATAAAGGTCCGGGCGAAAGCCTATGAATAGATTGTTATGGCAAAGAAGATCTACACAAAAATTACCGGTACAGGAAGTTTTATTCCTGAGCAGGTGGTAAGAAACGATTATTTTTCTGATTACAAATTTTTTGATCCGTCTTCGCGAAAGCTTTTTGATAAGACCAATGAAGAGATCATAAAAAAATTTCATGAGATTACCAATATTGAGGAGCGTCGCTGGGTAAAGAGCGATCAGGTAGATTCGGATATTGCCGCAGAGGCGATTAAGAATGCCTGTCAATCGGCCGGGATTAGCTTGGAAGATTTAGAGTTCATTATTATTGGGCACAACTTTGGCGATGTGGCGAAAGGTAAAACACATATGGATGTCCTTCCATCCCTGGCAAACAAAGTAAAAGCCAAGTTGAATTTGAAGAATCCGGCTTGTATTTGCCACGATGTGATTTCCGGATGCCCGGGCTGGACCCAGGGCATGATTGTGGCGGATGCTTACATCCGGAGCGAAACCTACCAACGCGGAGTGGTTGTTGGAGCCGACGTACTCTCGCGCATCTCCGATCCGCACGACCGCGATTCCATGATTTATGCCGATGGAGCCGGAGCAACGGTCGTCGAGGGAACCTGGTCTGATGAGCCGATTGGAATTCTGGCACATGCGAGCCGGTCCGACTCCATTCCGTACGCCAACTTGCTCACCATGGGAGGCTCGTTGAATCCGGATTACGCAGGCGACGATCTGTTCATTAAAATGATCGGACATAAACTGTATGTGTACGCATTGAACTTTGTTCCGGGAGTGGTGAAGGACAGTCTTGATAAAGCTGGTTTGAAGTTAAGTGATGTGAAAAAAGTGCTGATCCATCAGGCCAATGAAAAGATGGATGAAGCCATTTTGAAAGGTGTCTTTAAACTTTATAAGGAGAAAAATATTCCCGATGGCATTATGCCCATGAGTATTAATAAGCTCGGGAATTCATCGACAGCTACCGTTCCAACCTTGCTCGATTTGATTGTAAAAGGGAAGATGGACAAGCAGGAGATTCTGCCGGGCGATTACATTATTCTTTGCTCTGTTGGAGCCGGAATGAATATTAACTCCATCGTTTACAAATGGTAACAGGTATTGTATAATCCACATAATGAAGCTGTCTCAAATCATCGAGGCAGCTTTTTTTTGCCGCTTGCCTTTGACTTGTTATTGAGCGGATCAGTTCGGCTGATCCGCTCAATGATTGGTTGTTTATTTTTTGTGCTAAGCTTTGCTCATCTCCGCAAAATACTTGTAGAACAGCGGAATGGTTTGAATACCCTTGTAGAATTGTTCCAACGGGAAGTTTTCGTTGGGTGAATGGATGGCATCCGACTCGAGGCCAAAGCCCATCAAAATGGTTTTGATGCCCAGGATTTGCTCAAAGGTGGAGATGATGGGAATGGAACCTCCGCTGCGGTTAGGCACCGGACGACGGCCATACACATCGAGGTAGGCCTTTTCGGCCGCCTGGTATGCCGGCAGTTCAATTGGGCAGGCATAAGCTTGTCCGCCATGCAAGGAGGCTACCTCTATTTTTACCGATTTTGGCGCAATGCTTTCGAAATGGGATTTAAACAAATCTGCAATTTTTTCATGATCTTGGTTCGGAACCAATCGACTGCTGATTTTGGCATAGGCTTTTGATGGCAGTACCGTTTTGGCACCCTCGCCGGTATAGCCGCCCCAAATACCACACACGTCAAACGACGGCCGTATGCCGGTCCGTTCGATGGTTGAGAAACCGGCTTCACCAGCTTCTTCTTCAATATTCAGTGCTTTTTTGTAGGTATCCAGATCGAAAGGGGTTTTGGCCATCAAAGCCCGTTCTTCGGGCGACACTTCCAATACATCATCATAAAAACCGGGGATGGTAATGTGTCCGTTGTCATCAGTCATTTGTGCGATCATTTTTGAAAGCACATTGATTGGGTTGGCTACTGCGCCCCCAAACATGCCTGAGTGCAGGTCGCGGTTGGGGCCGGTTAGTTCAACCTGCCAATAGGCCAGGCCGCGCAATCCGGTGGTAATTGTTGGCAGGTCGGGCCGAATCATGGTGGTGTCTGACACCAAAATGACATCCGCTTTCAGCATTTCCCGGTTTTCTTCGCACCATTTGCCCAGGTTTGGCGATCCAATTTCTTCTTCGCCTTCAATCATAAATTTCACATTGCAGGGCAGTGTGTTGGTTTTTACCATTAATTCGAACGCTTTGGCGTGTATCATGCTTTGGCCTTTATCATCGTCTGCCCCACGAGCCCAAATTTTGCCATCATGCACTTCGGGTTCAAAGGGTGGCGATTTCCAAAGATCGAGTGGCTCAACCGGCATTACATCCATGTGGCCATACACCAGCACGGTTGGCTTCGACGGATCAATAATTTTCTCACCATAAGTTACGGGGTTGCCATCGGTTTCAAACACTTCGGCACGATCAGCACCCGAGCTAATCAGCAGCTCCTTCCAGTATTCGGCAGCCCGGTACATGTCGGGTTTGTGAGCCGATACAGAGCTGATGGAGGGGATACGAATTAATCCAAATAATTCATTCAGAAAACGATCCTTATTGTCCTCAATGTATTTTTCAATCAAATTCATGCTTTTTGCTTTTAGTTTCAGAATCAGTAAAAATAGAGTTTTCACAGGAGAATGAAGAAGAGAAAACTCATGGAATTTGGATTCAGCGTTTAGCTTGAGACTTCTTCGTTATTTTTGTTGATGAACTCCGCCTGATGTAGCAGTTGATTGGTGACATCGGCAATGTTGTAGAGTAGGGTGAACTGCATGCGGTTCGATCCCTGTTCCGGAGCTTTGATATGTTGCCGAATTTGCTCCAAAATAGTCTGAAGATCTTTATTGTCTTGGCGAGTGTTTGTTTTATCGGTTTGGTTTGTTTCCTGCAGGGCTTGCAGAATTTTGTTGGCAAATTGTAATAATTCAGCATTGGGATTTTGCTGTTGTTCCCGGTGAGCGCCAAAGGCCGACAGATACGACAGCAATGCGTGGTTCAGGTAAGTTAGGGTGAACGCCTGGTTTTGAAACTGCTGCCGTTTTTTTGGTTCTACCTGCATGTCCTGCCAGGCAAGCACCAGCGCGTTGTCGGCCTGGTGTGCTTCGCGGCGTGCAATGCGGTAGTTGAGGTCATCGTCGGTTGATGGTTGTTGATATTCCCGGATGATGGCCCGAAAGTAGGCGGTGTTTTTAAGCAGCGCGTGGTTCAGTAGCTGAGGTAAGCGTTTGTGCTGCCAGTCGGGCCAAAGCAGCCGGACGGTGCCGTAAGCCAGGGCCGCGCCAATGAGCGTGTCCAGTAAGCGGGGCCACATGACCGCCACACCCTTATTGGCAATCAGGTTGAAAGCACTCAGCACGAATATGGTGATGAAGATGACTGAAACCGCATATTTTCGGCGCAGCCAAACAAAAAAGGCAAAGGCAGCAGCCAGCAGCAAGACCAGTTGGCCGGCCACTGTGGGGAGCAGCTGAACGATCAGCACACCGCCAATTACTCCGCTGATGGTACCCAGAATCCGTTGAAAAAGACGCCGCCGGGTTTCGCTGTAGCTGGGCTGACAAACAAACAGGCTGGTTAAAATGATCCATTCGCCTTTGGCCACGTTAAACCCTTCGGAGATGGCAAAGCCAAGCAAGAAACACAAACTAAGCCGAATGGCATGTCTTAGTCGCGGATGGCTCAAACTAAGCTGGTTTTTCAGTCGTTCACCAACGGTGCGGTTGTCTTTTGCCAATTGGGGTGTCATGCTGCGTTGTTGATTTTCGCTTAAATTGACCAGCGACTGGTGTGAGCGTGTGAGGTTTCGAACCAGCAAGGCAAGCGGATGTGTTTGGCTGGCTCCATGCTTCTGCAAATGATCGTTTAGTACGTTGACCACCCAGCCCAAAGATACCGGGTGTCGGTAGGGAGTTCCGGTCAGCAGGCTGTCGGCAAATTGCCTGGTTGCCTGTGAAAGTTGAAGCAGCGTTTGACCAATACCTTCCAGTAGTTCCTGGTTTTCCGGATCGCTGCTTAGCAGGTCGTAACGCTCATGACTGGAGGCCGCTCGCTCGTGCAATCCTTGCAAAAGCATAAAATAGCGGAGGTACGGTCTTAAGGGGGTGTCGTCGTTTAGTGCATCACCGTAACTGTTCAACACCTCCTTGCAGCGCTCCAGCGCGTCGACCACTTTAACATTTTGCAGAGCCAGCTGGTTTCTTAACTTTCCTTGCTGCTTCTCATCGCTTGGGAATAAACTGGCTTTGAAATCGAGGTATTTCGACAGGGCAAAGAATCCTCGTGCAAGCTGTTCTTCAAGCAATCGCCAGGGATGATAGTAAAGAAATACCAGGGAAATCAGGCCGTAAAACAACGCTCCTGCTGGCAGCAGAATGGGTTGCCAGTACCATTCCGGGCTGATTTCGGCTCCAAGCATGGCATAAATGCCCACCAACATGGCTCCGAAAGTGACACCTCGGTAGCGTTCGCCGAGTCCGCCGATCAGGAGGAACACAATGGTGGAGAGTCCCAATCCAAGTCCCAGAAGAATGGGGTAGGGACGAAGCAGCTCCACGGCCAAACTGGAAATGCCAAAGCTGACGACCTTTAAACCCAGTGATTTAATCCGGCCTTTGGGATGGTCGTCGGTTTCGGACAAGGCACCTGCCAAAGTGCCCAGGGCCAGGGTGATCGCGAAAAACGATTTTCCGGCAATGACAAACGGAACAGCCAACAGTGCAATGGCAAAGGTGGCTTTGGCAGCCATCATGAGATCAGGCTTGCGGAGGAAAGCTTGTTTGATAGACACATACCACAATTTGTTTCGGATTCGATCAGTTAATCGCAGGTTTTCATTCCTTTTGGTCATTGTGTGTTTTGTTTTACTCGCTGTGTTGCCTTCAAAATTAGCAAAAATGCCCGGATGCCGTTTCCGGTCTTAAAACAAGCCAGCATGGGCAGCGGGTAAATCATTTTCGTTCCGTAAAAAAACAAAAGCACCAATCGCTTCGATTGATGCTTTTTTAATTTTTTGTATCGGTCTTTCTTACCGTGACAATTTCAGCCATGAGCTGTTTTCCTGGTAATCCTCTACCACTATCATATTGGTCTGCAGCTTGAAAGTACTCATGGTTTGCTGAATTTCCTGGCGCAGCATTTCCAATCCGCCTTCAATCAAATCTTTCCGAAAGCCTTCGTCGGCTAACCGGTGAACCATATCCATGGAGATTACCCGACCCAACACTTGACCCAGATCCACCAATTTTCGCTGGGGAAGCTGCAGGTCCAGCTCAAAATTGAACAAATCTTTTAGTTGATCAGCCGACCGATTGGTTAATTCAAATCCTTTCAGGAAGTTGAATAAATTTCGTTCTTTCAGCTTGCGCATTTGTTTCACGATTCCTTCCGAAATTTGTGCATATAGAATGTCATTCGAGCCTTCAAAGATTTGAAAAGGGCGACTGTCAACAATTCCGCGTCCACCCAGATGACTAAGTTTATAGGCTTGTGCACCTACCAACTGGGTAAGCGACTGTGCCGCTTGTTGCATTAAATCGGTTACGACTGATTTGACGGCATTGGCTTCAATCCCGATTCCGGTCAGGTCGTTTTCAACACCTGCTTTTTTTGCACTGTTGGAGCACATGGCAGAACAAACGGTGAAAGAAGCTTGCAGTTTGGAAAGTCTTTCCTGCACCTGATCGTAATTGAACAGGCTTTTGCCGCCAATAAGTCGCTGTTTGCAATGGTCAATGGCTTCGTCCATTATGCGGTGGATAAAGCCCATGGCCATCCCGGGAAACTGCATGCGTGAACGATGCAGCAGGTCGAGCATCATTTTTACCCCGGTTGAATGCGGTTGCAGGCGATGGGTTTCCGGAATTTTTACGTCAATATGGTTTCGTCCGTAGGGAATCTGGTACAATCCCAGGTTGTCATAGAACTCTTCTACTTTAATCAACTGATCCTGTTGGGTGACATCGCAGATAAAGAAGTCAATGTCGCGTTGCAAATCACCACCACTGTTTTTTCTGCGGGCGGTTAACAGCCAGAAGTCAGCCCATCCGGTTAGTCCGGCCCAGTGCTTCTTCCCTTTGATGTGAAATTGCCCGTTCGACTCTTTAAAATAGGTTTGCATGCTCAGGGCATCGCTTCCAAAATCCGGCTCGGTAATCATCAGTCCGCCCATATTCCGGTTTTCGAGAAAACGCTTGAAAACAGCCGCTTTCGCATCTTCTTGCGCATATTTTCCAACGGGCTGCAGAAATAAAGCAGAGTTGATTCCAAAAGTGAGCGACAGCGCCAACGATTCGTAAGACGCAGCTTCCAGAAGTGCAATATTTTCATTCATCAGGGCGCCCCGTCCGCCATAGGCTTTGGGGATTCCGATCGACAACGGATTGCATTCCATGATTTCGCGCATAGCAAAGGGCGGAAGTCCTCGTTGTTGGCTGTATTTGTCAATATCACCACGCTGGTGATAGACTTGTTTCATTTTTTCTTTAAGCTTAGCTAAAAATTGCTGGATGGGTTCTTGGGTGGTTTTTTTATTCTCCGCAGAGTTTGTCTTCATCTCAATAATCTCATTCATTCTATGTTCTTTTAAAACAAGGCAAATTAAACCTCGCAAAAGTTCAGAACACTTCATCTGTGATATTGTTCTTCTTCGTTTAAATTTAGAACGTCACTTATTATGTGTGGCTGTTGGTATTGGTTAGGGGCGTTACGATGGATTTTTCTGCATTTGCCCTGGCAAATTGACCGGTTGATTGGCCTGATGAAACTGATTTTGGTA
>ENA-ORCT01000546-ORCT01000546.1-marine-metagenome-genome-assembly--contig:-NODE-546-length-17558-cov-3.666323_pt1 | contig 17558 bp, 8 predicted proteins | sample MGYA00248632_ERZ508511 | MGnify/ENA primary metagenome ERZ508511 (study PRJEB26182, sample SAMN06268839) | marine metagenome | isolation source: Tt an P1-techrep anaerobic enrichment on pine from sediment...
GAGCAGGGTCAGGCCCTGCGCGGCGAGCTTTTCCTCGACCAGCGGGCGCGAGGCGGCCCAGAGCGCGCGGGCCTCGTTATAGCTGCTGGCCAGGAAGGGGATCGAGTCGACCGCGAAGACCGGGTCCTCGTTGGCCAGGCGCGAGATCAGCGTCTCGCCGATCGGGGCCAGCCCGCGGCGCACGGAATCCTTGATCTCCGGGTGCGCGAACAGCGAGCCCGCAGAATGCACGGTGATGGTCAGCGCCCCGCCGGTGGCCTCGGACACGTCCTCGGCGAACTGGATGATGTTCTGGGTGTGGAATACGCTGTCACCATAGGGGGTCGGCATATCCCAGTTCTCGGCCGCGGCAGGAAGGGCGAAGGCCGCGCCGGCCAGCGCGCCCAGCAGCGGTTTAAGCATCGGAAGAGTCATCGTGTTGTTCCCTGTTGATAGCGGGCGGCCAAATCGGCAAACGGGCCGGCCGCCCTTGGCCCGTCACAGGTAGCTTGACCAAACGTTTTCATTTTGTCAATAAAATGTAAGTGTAGCGAAAACGCATAGCCGGGAGGTGCAAGATGGGCCATCACGCGGGAAACGGACAGACCACCCGGCGCTGGGATTTCTGGATCGACCGGGGCGGCACCTTCACCGACGTCATCGGCCGCGCGCCCGACGGGCAGCTCACGGCGATGAAGCTGCTGTCGGAGAACCCCGGCGTCTATGACGACGCCGCGATCGAGGGGATCCGGCGCATGCTGCAGCTCTCCCCCGGCGCGGCGATCCCGCCCGGGCGCGTGGGCACCGTGCGGATGGGCACCACCGTGGCCACCAACGCCCTGCTGGAGCGCAAGGGCGACCGCACGCTCCTGCTGATCACCAAGGGGTTCCGCGACGCGCTGCGCATCGCCTACCAGGACCGCCCGGACATCTTCGCCAAGGAAATCATCCTGCCCGAGCAGCTCTATGAGCGCGTGGTCGAGGTGGAGGAGCGCGTCCGCACCGACGGCACCGTCGAGCGCGCACTCGACCCCGCCTCGGTGGCCGGGGCGCTGGCCCAGGCCAGGCAAGACGGGATCGACGCGGTGGCGATCGTGCTGATGCATGCCTGGACCTTCCCCGAGCATGAAAAGATGCTGGTCGAGGCCGCCCGCGCCGCGGGGTTCGGCCAGATCTCGGCCAGCCACGAGGTCTCGCCCCTGATCAAGCTGGTGGGACGCGGCGACACCACGGTTGTCGACGCCTACCTCACGCCGATCCTGTCGCGCTACGTGGCGCGGGTGGCCGGGGCGCTCAGCGCCACGCCGCCCGACCAGCCGGGGCCGACGCTGCAATTCATGATGTCCTCGGGCGGGCTGACCGCCGCCGACCGCTTCAAGGGGCGCGACGCGATCCTGTCCGGCCCCGCGGGCGGCGTGGTGGGCATGGCGCGCACCGGGCAGCTGGCCGGGCATGACCACGTGATCGGCTTCGACATGGGCGGCACCTCGACCGACGTGGCGCATTTCGACGGCACGTTCGAGCGCGCCTTCGAGACCCAGGTCGCGGGCGTGCGGATGCGCGCGCCGATGCTGCGGGTCCATACCGTGGCCGCCGGCGGCGGCTCCATCCTGCATGCCGAGCCGGGGCGCTTCCGCGTCGGCCCCGACAGCGCCGGCGCCCATCCCGGCCCCGCCTGCTACCGCCATGGCGGGCCGCTGACGGTGACCGACGCCAACGTGATGCTGGGCAAGCTGAACCCCGAATTCTTCCCCGCCATCTTCGGCCCCGAGCAGGACCAGCCGCTGGACCGCGACACCGTGGCCGCCCGGTTCGGCGAGATCGCCGAGGCCGAGGGCAAGAGCGCGGAGGAGGTGGCCGAGGGCTTCCTGCAGATCGCGGTCGAGAACATGGCCAACGCGATCAAGAAAATCTCCGTCCAGCGCGGCCATGACGTGACGCGCTACCTGCTGAACGCCTTCGGCGGCGCGGGCGGGCAGCATGCCTGCCTGGTGGCCGACGCGCTGGGGATGACCAGCGTTCTGATCCACCCGCTGTCGGGCCTGCTGTCGGCCTACGGCATTGGGCTCGCGCGCGTCACCGAGGCCCGCCAGCAGGGGCTGGAGGTCGAGCTGCAGGAGGCCGAGCTGCAGGGCATCGAGGCCTCGCTCACCCGCCTGACCGGCGAGGTGCGCGCGGCGCTGGCCGCCCAGGGCGTGGCCGAGGAGGCGATCGGGCTCACCCGCCGCCTGCACCTGCGCTATGCCGGCACCGACACCGCCCTGCCCGTGCTCTGGGACGGCGACATGGCCCGGGCCCGCGAACAGTTCGAGACCGCGCATCTCAGCGAGTTCGGCTTCACCGACCCCGACGCGCCCCTGCTCGTCGAGGCCAGCGAGATCGAGGGCGTGGCGGCCGAACCGGCGGCCGAGCCCGAGCCGAGCGGCACGCTGGCCGAGGGCGAGGCCGAGGCCGAAACGCGGGTGCCGGTGTTCTCGGGCGGGAAATGGCACGACGCGGCCGTGGTGAAGCGCGAGGCGATGGCCCCGGGCCGCACCGTCACCGGCCCCGCGCTGATCATCGAGGCCAACCAGACCGTGGTGGTCGAGCCCGGCTGGCGCGCCGGGGTCACCGCCCGCGACCACATCCTGATGACCCGCGTCGAGGCCGCCGCGCGCCAGCGCGCCGCGGGCACCGAGGCCGACCCGGTCCTGCTGGAGGTCTTCAACAACCTCTTCATGAACATCGCCGAGCAAATGGGCGTGGCGCTTCAGAAAACCGCGCGTTCGGTGAACATCAAGGAGCGGCTGGATTTCTCCTGCGCGGTGTTCGATTCGCAGGGCGCGCTTGTCGCCAACGCGCCGCATATGCCGGTGCACCTGGGCTCCATGGACCGCTCGGTCGAGACGGTGATCCGCCTCAACGAGGGCCACATCCGGCCCGGCGACGTCTACGCCCTGAATGCCCCCTACAACGGCGGCACCCACCTGCCCGACATCACCGTGGTCACGCCCGTCTTCGATGCGCAGGGCAAGGAGATCCTGTTCTGGGTCGCCTCGCGCGGGCACCACGCCGACGTGGGCGGCATCGCGCCGGGTTCCATGACCCCGCGCGCCACCCGCGTGGACGAGGAAGGCGTGCTGATCGACAACTTCAAGCTGGTCGAGGACGGGCGCTTCCGCGAGGGGCCGCTGCGCGAGCTGCTGACCGACCACCCCTACCCCTGCCGCAACCCGGATCAGAACGTCGCCGACCTCAAGGCGCAGGTCGCCGCCAACGCCCGCGGCGTGGCCGAGCTGCGCCACATGATCGAGGGCTTCGGGCTGGACGTGGTGCAGGCCTATATGGGCCATGTGCAGGACAACGCCGCGGCCGAGGTCTCGCGGGTGATCGGGCGGCTGTCGGACGGGGCTTACGAATACCCCACCGATACCGGCCAGGTGATCAAGGTCAAGGTGACGGTCGACCGCGAGCGCGGCGAGGCCACGGTGGATTTCACCGGCACCTCGCCCGCGATGGAGAATAACTTCAACGCGCCGGCCCCGGTGACGCGGGCAGCCGTGCTCTATGTCTTCCGGGTGATGGTCGAGGCGCCGATCCCGATGAACGCGGGCTGCCTGCGCCCGGTCAGGATCGTGGTGCCCGAGGGCTGCATGCTGGCCCCGCGCTACCCCGCGGCGGTGGTCGCGGGCAACGTGGAGACCAGCCAGCATGTCACCAACGCCCTCTTCGGCGCCTTGGGGGCGATCGCCAACAGCCAGGGCACGATGAACAACCTGACCTTCGGCAACGAGCGGCACCAGTATTACGAAACCATCTGTTCGGGCAGCCCGGCCGGGTGGATGAACGACGGCACCGGCTTTGCCGGGACCGACGGGGTGCATGTGCACATGACCAACTCGCGCCTGACCGACCCCGAGATCCTGGAGCTGCGCTACCCGGTGGTGCTGGACGCGTTCGGCATCGACGCGGGCTCGGGCGGCAAGGGCACCTGGTGCGCGGGCGACGGCACCACGCGGCGCATCCGGTTCCTGGAAAAGATGGACCTCGCGATCCTGTCCTCGCATCGCGAGATCGCGCCGAGGGGCATCGGCACCGGCGGCCCGGGTCGCGTGGGACGGACCGAGATCCACCGCGCCGACGGGACCGTCGAGGTTCTGGCCGCCGCCGACCAGACCCATGTCGACGAGGGCGACAGCGTGGTCATCGTCACCCCCACGGCAGGCGGCTGCGGCTAGGCAATCCCCGACGCGGCCCCGTGACCTTTGGAGAGGGGGCCGCACACCCGGCCTCACGCGCCTGCGGCCTCCCTCACCGCCCGAAAAACCCCGGCGCGGCCGGTTGATCGTGGCCTGGCCGCCACGACCTGTCGCGAATTTGCGTCGCATCAGGAAAAATAGATGGACGCCGCACGGGACAACTTGTGCGGGTGCCGAAAAAATTGCACTCCTAACACAATCAGAGAAAAACCGGGGAGCGGGCAGTGCACGGTCAGCGTGGGCATCAGGGAACCCAGACATCGAATACCTCCGTTCAAAACGACCAGCTGAATTCTGATCCGGGTCCCGCCGGCGGGCCAATCGCCCCGGCGCAGCGGCAGGACCAAGGCATCCTGGACCGGATCGCCGAGATGGCGCTGCGCACCAGCAATCTGGTGGTCCTCACCGATGCGCAGCGCCGCATCACATGGTGCAACGAGGCCTTCGAAAAGCGCAGCGGCTATTCGCTGGATGAGGCGCGCGGCAAGACGCCGACCGAATTGGTGCATCACGAAGACACCGACCCCGAAACCAGGAAACGTATCGGCGACGCCCTGAACGCCGGTAAACCGGTCGAGGCGGAAATCCTCAACCGCGCCAAGAATGGCGAACTGTACTGGGTGGCCCTGCGCATCCAGCCCGAGCACGACGCCAACGGGGTTCTGGTCGGCTATACCGGCGTGATGACGGATATCACGGATCTGAAGCGGAAGGAGGCCGAGCTGAACGCGCGCGTGGCCGAGGCCGAGGCCGCCCGCGAGCGCCTCGTCGAGGCCGCCGAGACGATGGAAGACGGCTTCGCCCTGTTCGATTCCGACGACGTTCTGGTCGCCTGCAACAAACGCTACCGTGATTTTTATGCCGAGACCGCGCCGGTGCTGGTCCCCGGCACCAGTTTCGAGACCATCGAACGCTACGCGCTGGCGCATGGCCAGCTTCCCGAGGCCGAGGGGCGCGAGGAAGAGTGGCTGAAAGAGCGCCTCGAAGGGCGCAGAAAGGGCGGAACCAGGCTTCTGCAGCGGCTGCCCGACGGGCGCGTCCTGCGGGTGATCGAGCGGCGCACCCGGTCGGGCGCGCTGATCGCCATTCATTCCGATGTCACGGAACTGGAAGAGGGCAAGCGGCGCCAGGACAACATCATCGCCGGGGCCAATGTGGGCACCTGGGAAGCCTCGATCACCACCGGATTTTACCGCGTCAACGACCGCTGGCTGGAGATGATCGGCTACAGCCGCGAAGAGCTGGAGCCCATCACCTACGACACCTGGGCGCAACTGCTTCATCCCGACGACCTGGCCGTTGTTGCCCCCGAGATCCAGAAGACCAGGGAGGGCCTGAGAGATGACTTCGAGGCCGTCTTCCGGATGCGCCACAAGAACGGAAGCTGGGTCTGGGTCCAGTCCCGCGGGCGGATCTTTCGCCGCCACCATAACGGGACCCCCGAAGTCAGGGCCGGGGTGCATATCGACATCACCGCGCAGAAGCAGGACGAGGCAAAGCGGCAGGCCGCGGTCGAACAGGCGGAACGCTCCCGCCGCCTGCTTTTCGAGGCCGTGAACGCGCTGCCCGACGCCTTCGCCTATTTCGACGCCGACGACCGGCTGGTGCTGTTCAACAAGAAATACCGCGAGCTCTACTCGAGAACCGGGGCGGATATCCGCCTCGGCGCGAAATTCGAGGATATCCTGCGCCAGGGCCTGGCCCGCGGCGAGTATCGCATCGCGATCGGGCGCGAAGAGGAATGGCTGCAAGAGCGCCTGGCGGCGCATCGCGAGGACTACAACGAGGTCGAGCAGCAGCTTGGCGACGGCCGCTGGGTCCGGGTGACCGAAAAGGCCACGCCGGATGGCGGGCGCGTGGGCGTCCGGGCCGACGTGACCCTGATGAAAAAGGCAAAGATCCGGCTGGCCAACATTATCGAGGGCGCCGAGGCCGGCACCTGGGAATGGGATGTCGAAACCGGCGAGAACCTGATCAACGAACGCTGGGCCCTGATGCTGGGATACAGCTCCGACGACCCCGGCATCCAGAGATACGAGCACCTGCGCGATCTCATGCACCCGGCCGATTGCCAGGCGGCCGAAGAAAAGCTCCAGCGCGTGTTCGACGGCGAGATCGATCTCTACGAACACCAGCAGCGCATGCGCCACAAGGACGGGCACTGGGTCTGGATCCTGACCCGCGGCCGCATCACCGAGCGCGGCGAGAGCGGCGAGCCCAAGGTGCTGTCCGGGATCCACATCGACATCAGCGAACAGATGCAGCGCGAGGCCGCCCTGAAGAAATCCAAGGCCGACCTGGAACTGGCGCTGATGGAGCGGGATGCCGCCGAAAGCCGGTTCTTCGACATCGCGGAAATCAGCACCGACTGGTTCTGGGAGCAGGACAGCGATCTTCGGTTCACCTATCTCTCGGAAAGCTACACCACGCATACGGGCATCCCGACCTCCGACCTCATCGGCCGGACCAGGAAAGAACTGCGCGCCGGAAAGCCGGCCGTGGAGCGCAGCGCCGACTGGGCCTGGCTGGAAGAAAAACTGGCCGCCCGCGAGCCGTTCTCGGATTTCATCTACCTGTCCTTCGACTCCGATGACAGCGCTGACCCGCATTGGATCCGCATCAGTGGCGCCCCCGTCTACAACAAGGATGGCAGCTTTGCCGGCTACCGCGGGGTCGGGGCGGATGTCACCCCGCTCTATGTCGCCAAGGCCAAGGCGGAAGAGGCGAATGCCGCCAAGTCGCTGTTCCTGGCCAATATGAGCCACGAGATCCGCACGCCGCTCAACGGCGTCCTCGGCATGGCCGAGCTGCTGGAATCCTACCTCACCGACCCCGAGCACCAGCGGATGATCGGCACCATCCGGAAATCCGGCGAATCGCTGCTCAGCATTCTCAACGACCTGCTCGACATGTCGAAGATCGAGGCCGGCAAGCTGGAGCTCGAGACGGCGTCCTTCCGCCCAAGGGAACTGGTGGAGCAGATCGAGGATCTGCTGTCGCTGCGGGCGCAGGAAAAGGGGCTGGCCTTCGAGTTGCTGATGGGCTCGGGCACCGACAAGCCGCGGCTGGGCGACCCGCACCGGGTGCGCCAGATCCTGCACAACCTGGTCAGCAACGCCGTCAAGTTCACCGAGGAAGGCGAGGTCATGATCAAGGTGACCGGCAGCGAGGGCAAGCCGCTGAAGATCGAGGTCCGGGATACCGGCATCGGCATGAACGAAGACCAGATCGAACGCCTGTTCGAGGATTTCACCCAGGCCGACAACACCACGACGCGGCGCTTCGGCGGCACCGGGCTGGGCATGTCCATTGTCCGGCGCCTTGTCGAGATGATGAAGGGCGAGATCAAGGTCGACAGCCGCCCCGGCGAGGGCACGGTGATGCGCGTCACCCTGCCCCTCCCGATGGGCGCCGACGAAGTGCTGCCTGCCCCGGTCGAGGAGCCGCTGAAGTCAATCGAGGGCGTGCGCATCCTGGCCGCCGACGACAACGCCACCAACCGGGCGCTGCTGGAGGACATGCTGAAACGGCGCGGCGTCGACCTGACCGTGGTCAGCGACGGCAAACAAGCGGTCGAGGCCTGGGAGCCCGACCGGTTCGATTTGCTGGTGCTGGATATCTCGATGCCGGTGATGGACGGGATTGCCGCCCTGCACGGCATCCGCGAACGCGAGGCCGCGGCGGGCCGGCCGGAGACCCCGGCCATCGCCTTCACCGCCAACGCCATGGCGCATCAGGTCAGCGAATACATCATCAACGGCTTCGACACCCATGTGCCCAAGCCCTTCCGCATGGAGGACCTGACCCGGGCCATCGGCGCGCTTGTTGTCCGAAAATAGGCCGTGACCTAGCCGTCGAGCGCCGCCTCCAGCGCGTCGAGCAGGTTTTCGAGTTCCTGCTCGATTTCGCCGAGGATGGCCATTTCGGACAGGCCTGCGCGCCTGCCCTGGCCAATCAGCGCTTCCACCTGCGCGGCAAGTTTGCCGATTTGCGGATAGCCCACGGTCTCGGCCACGCCAGAGATCTTGTGCGCATGCGCCTCGATCTCGCCAAGCGCCCTGTCCGGGGCGCGGCCGGACGCCAGGTCCAGCCGGCACTGCTCGATACGGATGATCTGCTCTTCAATGCGGGACGCGAACAGGGTGCGGGCGCGCGCGAAGGCCGCGGCAAGGGCCTGTTCGGCCTCTTGACGCCGCTGGGCGGCGCTCGGATCGGATTGGGTCATGGTCATGCCAACATCTTCCTCAGTTGCAGGATACGCGCCTCGCCGGTGGCCTCCTGCCGGAACGGCGCCCGGCCCTTCTCGATGGCGTGCTGAAGGATGGCGGTCGGCCGGCGGGCGCCGAAAATGCTGCCGCGCACCTGCTCGCCCACCCGCACCCGCGGCGTGGGCAGGCCGTCGGCGGCGTAAACGATTTCGAACTCCGCCAATCCGTGATTGATCTCGAATTCCAGCTGCTCCGCGTCGATCAGCGACTGGCGCGGCGTCACCACCACGAAATCGCCGCTGCCCGCATAGGCAAACACGCAGTGATGGGCCTTGAGCCCCTCAAAGATCGAGGCCGCCACATCCCCCATGGTTTCGATGAACACCATCGGGTTGGCCCGTTGATGGATCTGGTGCGCATTCTCGACGTGAATGCCCATGGCCGCGTGCGAGAACATCCCGCGCCGGTCGAGCGTGAGCAGGTAGTTCTCAAGGGCCAGGTATTCGAGCCCGTTGTCCTGACCGGGAAAGAAGATCGGCGCATCGAAGTCGATCGGGCGGCCCGCATCCGGATGCCCGGTCTGGGCCTGCAAGGCCAGCGCCATGGCGCGCTGGCGCTCGTTATGCAGGCGTTCGACCATGTTGATGCGGGATTTCCACTCCAGCGGGTCGAAGGGCTTGTTGATGTAGTCGGTCGCACCGGCCGCAAAGGCGTCGTCGATGAAGAGCCGCTCGGAAACTGCGGTGACCATCATGATCGGGGTCTGCTGATAGGGCTCCATGCCGCGCAGGGCGCCGCAGAGCTCCACCCCGTTCATCCCGGGCATCTGGATATCGAGAAGGAATGCATCGACCGCCAGCGTGCCAGACTGCGCCATGTGCAGCGCTTCCATTGCCGACCCGGCAAGCTGCACCTCGTGCCGCTCCTCACTCTCCAGGAAATCTCGAATGATCTCCAGGAATGCGGGGTCATCATCGACCGCGAGAAATCTCATCGTTCCGCTCCGTTCTGTGTGAGTGCCCAAGACAGGCCTGGGTCGCGTCCTCTCCCAATTTGACGCTCGTAGAAAATTGCGTCATTTTTCGGGCAATTTTCGAGAAATTAAGGAAAAAATCCAAGGCCAAGCTCTGGCACGGGACCGGAGCGGTTCAGGCGGAAGGGTCTTGGGGAATGTCCAGAATGGCCCTCAGTCGCGCGAGGAAGGCCTTCGGCTTGACCGGCTTGGTCATCACCTCATCGGCAGGGGATGACCCGATCAGTTCTTTGAGCTCCGCCTCCGTGGAGGCGGAGAACAGCATCGCAAAGGTCCCGGAATTGGGGTTGGCGGAGGCGCGCAGATGACGGATCAGCCTGTCGCCGGGGATGAAGGGCATCTTCCGGTCGACGATCAGAAGATCGAATTTCCGCGTCATCGCGACCTCCAGCGCCTCCCGCCCGTCGGAGGCCACGGTCAGGTCCAGCCCCGAAATGTCGGCGACCAGCGCGCGCACGATCTCCTGGTTGATCTCGTCGTCCTCGGCCAGCAGGACGTGCCACTTCGCCTGTGGGGCCCCTGGGGCCTTGATCGTCTCTGCACTCATCACAATTCGCTCCATACCAGCACCCTATCACGCCACGCACATGCATCCAGACCCGCCCGGGAGGGCCCGCCGCCGGTCAATCCGCCCCGGGGGCATCGATCCGCCGCCCTCTTCCGCGACGCCACCTCCCTTATGGCCGGCAGGCGCCCTCCGAAGGGCCCCGCTTGGGCTGAGTATCCACCGGAAAATGTTGGAAATGGGGGTGGAATTGTGTCCGCGGTAAGAAAATCTCGTGCGCCGTCCCAATTCGCCCCCTCTCCGCAGGCCAGGCACGCGCTGCGCCCTGCCGCCGGGCGTTCGGCCCGCGCCCGGCGGCCATGCTCTGGCGCGCCGCCACGATATGCGATGATGCCCCGAACCGCGCCCGGCATGTCTGCCCCGGACGGGCCAAACAGACAGGATGAACCCGGCAGCCGACTAGGCGCCTGAGCCCATTCGTTAAAGAAAGATGAAAAAAAATCGGAAGCGGCCACATTTTCGCCCAATTTTGCCGCACAATCGCCCAAATGGGAGGGGGTGCCCATAAGCTGCCAGTAGTACCATGCAAACCGCCCGTATCCAAAAGCAGGTCGCAAATCGCTTCACGGCCGTTGACGAAGTTTCGGACAAGATTTTCGACAAGATAGTCCCGATCGAAGAGTTCGAGGATGATGCTCCAAGAGAGGTGCGCCGGGTCAGAACGCGCCTTCTGAGGATTGGAGACTATCTGCGCGACACAGCGCTGGATCTCCACAAGAGAGAGGCCGCTGAGCCCTCACCCTCTTGCAGGGATCAACTGCCTTTCGGCTGGATTGTCGTCGTGGCAGGCCCGGGGCGCGGCGCGTCTTTTCCCTTGTCAAAGGAAATCAGCGAAATCGGCCGCGCAGACACCCAGGATGTCCAACTCGATTTCGGTGACCCGCATATCTCCCGAATGAGGCACGCGTTGATTCACTACGACGAGGCCAGTCAGGCCATCGCCGTTCGAAGCGGTGGAAAAGCCAACCCGGTTCTCCTCAACAAAATGATCCTGGAGGGAGAAAAGCCGCTCAACCACAGGGACCGCATCAGGCTGGGCCTGACGACATTGCGTTTCGTAGCGATCGGCGATCAGCCGTCTTTCTGGTCTCATTGACCGCCGATCGGGCGTTCCCGCGCAGGAATTGAAACGGCTCGCCCCGGCTTGGTTCCCGGTTTTTCCAGCAGGCGTGGAACCGCTGGACGACCAGCCATCGCCGCAGAATGAAGCGGCGACGGCAAGCAGGGACGTCCCGATTGCGCCGAGGCGGGACATCACCTCGGGCAGTCTCCCCCGGCTTGCCCGGCCGCCGACGTCCGAAAACGGCGCCTGGCCCGCCACGCGGGGAACCGCAGGAAGAAGGGGCCGAAGCCACACATGTGCCCTCCGCGGCCCGCGTGCAGCCTTTCCTGAATGATCAGCGAAAGAGAGGGGCTGACGGGCAGCACTCGAGTCGCCCTATTCCAGTTCCACCAGGAGGTCTTTTGCGTCGATCTGTGCGCCGGGTGTGACGTGGAGGGCCTTGACGGTTGCGTCGCGCTCGGCGTGGATGCCGGTCTCCATCTTCATCGCCTCGATGGTCAGCAGCAGGTCGCCCTCGGACACTTTCTGGCCCGCCGTCACCGAGACCGTGGCCACCACCCCCGGCATCGGCGCGCCGACATGGGCGGGGTTGGCCTGCTCGGCCTTGGGGCGCGCCGCGCTGCGGGCCTTCACCTTGCGGTCGGGCACCCGGATCACGCGCGGCTGGCCGTTCAGCTCGAAGAACAGCTTGGCCTCGCCCTCCTCGTTGGTCTCGCCCACCGCCTGCAGGCGGATCTCCAGCGTCTTGCCGGGGTCGATCTCGGCGGTGATCTCCTCGCCCGGCTCCATCCCGTAGAAGAAGGTATGGGTGGGCAGCGTCCGCACCGGCCCGTATTGCGCGTGGCGCTTCATGTAATCGGTGAAGACCCTGGGATACATCAGGTAGCCGTTGAGGTCCTCGTCGTCGATCGCCATGCCGTCGAGCCCGGCCGAGGCCTCGGCCCGCGCCGCCTCCAGGTCGACCGGCGCCAGGTGCTTGCCGGGGCGCTCGAGGTTGGGTTTCTCGTCCTTCAGCACCTTCTTCACGATCTTTTCCGGGAAGCCGCCCGGCGGCTGGCCGAGATTGCCGCGCATCATGTCGATGACGCTGTCGGGGAAGGCGAGCTCGATCTCCGGGTCCTCGACCTGCGCGCGGCTCAGCCCCTGGCTGACCATCATCAGCGCCATGTCGCCCACCACCTTGGAGCTCGGCGTGACCTTCACGATGTCGCCGAACATCCGGTTCACGTCGGCATAGGTCTGGGCGACCTCGTGCCAGCGCTCCTCCAGCCCCAGCGAGCGCGCCTGGGCCTTGAGGTTGGTGAACTGCCCGCCCGGCATCTCGTGCAGGTAGACCTCGGAGGCGGGCGCCTTCAGCCCGGCCTCGAAGGCGGCGTATTGGGCGCGCACCGCCTCCCAGTAATCCGAGACCTGGCGCAGCGCGGCGATGTCGAGCCCGGTCTCGCGGTCGGTGTTGCGCAGCGCCTCCACGATGGAGCCCAGGCAGGCCTGCGAGGTGCCGCCCGAGAAGGCGTCCATCGCCGCGTCCACCGCGTCGACCCCGGCCTCGCTGGCCGCGAGGATGGTGGCCCCGGCGATGCCGCTGGTGTCATGGGTGTGGAAGTGGATGGGCAGGCCCACCTCGTCCTTCAGCGCCTTGATCAGGGCGGTGGCGGCGGCGGGTTTCAGCAGGCCCGCCATGTCCTTCAGGCCCAGCACATGGGCGCCCGCGGCCTCCAGCTCCCGGGCCATGCCCACGTAGTATTTCAGGTCGTACTTGGCCCGGTCGGGGTCGAGGATGTCGCCGGTATAGCAGATCGCGCCCTCGCAGACCTTGCCGGTCCCGATCACCGCGTCCATGGCCACGCGCATGTTCTCCACCCAGTTGAGGCTGTCGAAGACGCGGAACAGGTCGACCCCGGTCTCGGCGGCGCGCTGCACGAAGCTGACCACCACGTTGTCGGGATAGTTGGTGTAGCCCACGCCGTTCGAGGCCCTGAGAAGCATCTGGGTCAGCAGGTTGGGCATCGCGGCGCGCAGGTCGCGCAGCCGCTGCCAGGGGCATTCCTGCAGGAAGCGGTAGGCCACGTCGAAGGTCGCCCCGCCCCAGCATTCCACGCTGAAGAGCTGCGGCAGGTTGGCGGCATAGCTGGGCGCCACCTTGATCATGTCGATCGAGCGCATCCTTGTCGCCAGCAGCGACTGGTGCCCGTCGCGCATGGTGGTGTCGGTCAGCAGAAGCCGGCTCTGATCCTTCATCCAGGCCGCCAGCCCCCCGGCGCCCTTCTCCTCGAGGATCTGCCTGGTGCCCGCGGGCGGGGTGTCGAGCCGGGCTTTCGGCGCGCGCGGCGGCCGGGCCTGGGCGGCGGGCCTGGCGCGGCCCTCGGTCTCGGGGTGGCCGTTCACGGTGATGTCGGCGATATAGGTCAGGATCTTGGTCGCCCGGTCCTGGCGGGGGGCGAAGCGGAACAGCTCGGGCGTCTCGTCGATGAACTTGGTGTGGTACTCGTTGCTGAGGAACTTGGGGTGCTTCAGCAGGTTCTCGACGAAGGCGATATTGGTGGCCACGCCGCGGATGCGGAACTCGCGCAGCGCCCGGTCCATCCGGGCGATGGCGGCCTCGGGGGTGGGCGCCCAGGCGGTGACCTTCTCCAGCAGGCTGTCGTAATAGCGGGTGATCACCGCGCCCGAATAGGCGGTGCCGCCATCGAGCCGGATGCCCATCCCCGTGGCCCCGCGATAGGCGGTGATGCGGCCGTAATCGGGGATGAAGTTGTTCAGCGGGTCCTCGGTGGTGATCCGGCACTGCAGGGCGTGGCCCCGGAGCGCCACGTCATACTGGGTGGCCACGCCCGTGGCCTCGACCAGGCTCTTGCCCTCGGCGATCAGGATCTGGGCGCGCACGATGTCGATGCCGGTGACCTCCTCGGTCACGGTATGCTCCACCTGGATGCGCGGGTTGACCTCGATGAAGTAGAACTCGCCCGTGTCCATATCCATCAGGAACTCGATGGTGCCGGCGTTCTGGTAATGCACCTGCTCGGCGATCTTCTTGCCCAGGTTGCACAGCTGCTCGCGCTGCGCCGACGACAGGTAGGGGGCGGGCGCGCGCTCCACCACCTTCTGGTTGCGGCGCTGGACCGAGCAGTCCCGCTCCCACAAATGGTAGATATGGCCGTGGGCGTCGCCCAGGATCTGAACCTCGACGTGGCGGGCGCGCAGGATCATCTTTTCCAGGTAGCCCTCGCCATTGCCGAAGGCGGCCTCGGCCTCGCGCCGGCCCTCGCGGACCTTCTCCTCCAGCTCGCCCGGCCCCATGATCGGGCGCATGCCGCGCCCGCCGCCGCCCCAGCTGGCCTTCAGCATCAGCGGATAGCCGATCTCGGCGGCCTGTTTGCGGATGAGCTCCATGTCGTCGCCCAGAACCTCGGTGGCGGGGATCACCGGAACCCCGGCCTCGATCGCCACCTTCCGCGCGCTGGCCTTGTCGCCGAGCGCCCGCATGGTCTCGGGCCTGGGGCCGATGAAGGCCAGCCCCGCGGCCGCGCAGGCCTCCACGAACTCGGGGTTCTCGCTGAGCAGCCCGTAGCCCGGATGCACCGCGTCCGCGCCGCATTCGCGTGCCACCCGGATGATCTCGGGGATGCTCAGATAGGCCGCCACCGGGCCCAGCCCCTCGCCGATCCGGTAGGCCTCGTCCGCCTTGAAGCGGTGCAGGCTCAGCTTGTCCTCCTCGGCATAGACCGCGACCGTGCGCTTGCCCAGCTCATTCGCCGCCCGCATCACGCGGATCGCGATCTCGCCGCGGTTGGCGATCAGGATTTTCTTGAACTCTCTCATGGGCGGGCCCTTTCGCATGGGTCTGTCCGGAGGCGCCGGGACGGCGCGATATGGTGCAAAAGGGGTATGGGATGCCGCGCTGCGGCGCAATACCCACGACTGCGCAATATGAAGCTTTTGTGGCATCGCCCCGATTTGCCGCAGTCGGGCGGGAACATTGTGCGAACAATTCTTTAACTCTGCGGCGAAGCGGTTTAGATTGGCGCCATGAGCAGATTTGACGAAGACGATGCCTTCGAGGCGGGGGCGAAACTGTCGCTGGCCGCGCGCGCCATGGCCGCGCGCCCGGCGCCCTATCTGGACGATCTGAACCCGGCGCAGCGCGAAGCCGTGGAGGCGCTGGAGGGGCCTGTGCTGATGCTTGCGGGCGCGGGCACCGGCAAGACCAAGGCCCTGACCGCCCGCATCGCGCATCTGCTGAACACCGGCACCGCGCGGCCGAACGAGATCCTCGCCGTGACCTTCACCAACAAGGCCGCGCGCGAGATGAAGGAGCGCGTGGCGCGCCTTCTGGGCCAGTCGGTGGAGGGGATGCCCTGGCTGGGCACCTTCCATGCCATCTGCGTGAAGCTCTTGCGCCGCCATGCCGAGCTCGTGGGGCTGAAGTCGAATTTCACCATTCTGGACACCGATGACCAGATCCGCCTGCTGAAACAGCTGATCGTGGCCGCCAATATCGATGAAAAACGCTGGCCCGCGCGCCAGCTGGCCGGCCATATCGACCACTGGAAGAACCGCGCCTGGACGCCCGAAAATGTCCCCGCGGCCGAGGCCGCCGCCTTCAACAACCGCGGCACCGAGCTTTACGCCGCCTATCAAGAGCGTCTGCGCACCCTGAACGCGGTGGATTTCGGCGACCTGCTGCTGCATGTGGTCACCATCTTCCAGCGCCATGACGACCTGCTGAAGCAGTATCAGCGCTGGTTCCGCTATATCCTGGTGGACGAATACCAGGACACCAACGTCGCCCAGTACCTGTGGCTGCGGCTGCTGGCGGGCGGGCATCACAATATCTGCTGCGTGGGCGACGACGACCAGTCGATCTATGGCTGGCGCGGGGCCGAGGTGGGCAACATCCTGCGGTTCGAGAAGGATTTCCCGGGCGCCAAGGTGGTCCGGCTGGAGCAGAACTACCGCTCCACCCCGCATATCCTGGCCGCGGCCTCGGGCGTGATCGACGCCAACCAGGGGCGGCTGGGCAAGACGCTCTGGACCGACGCGCAGGAGGGCGAGAAGGTCCGCCTGATCGGCCATTGGGACGGCGAGGAAGAGGCGCGCTGGATCGGCGAGGAGGTCGAGGCGATGCAGTCCGGCACCCGCGGCATGCGTCCCTTCACGCTGGACGAAATGGCGATCCTGGTGCGCGCCTCGCACCAGATGCGCGCCTTCGAGGACCGCTTCCTGACCATCGGCCTGCCGTATCGCGTCATCGGCGGCCCGCGTTTTTACGAGCGGATGGAGATCCGCGACGCCATGGCCTATTTCCGCGTCGCCACCAGCCCCGATGACGACCTCGCGTTTGAGCGGATCGTGAACACGCCCAAGCGCGGCGTCGGCGACAAGGCGCTGCAGAACATCCAGCGCGCGGCGCGCGCCAACGGCGTGTCGCTGCTGGAGGGCGCACGGCTGTTGATCAACGCGGGCGAGGTGAAGGGCAGGGCCAAGGGCGCGCTGGGCGCGCTGGTCGAGGGGTTCGACCGCTGGCACCAGGCCGCGATCTCGGGCGCCGACCATATCGGGCTGGCCGAGCAGATCCTCGACGATTCCGGCTATACGGAGATGTGGGTCAACGACAAGACGCCCGAGGCGCCGGGGCGGCTGGAGAACCTGAAGGAACTGGTCAAGGCGCTGGAGCAGTTCGAGAACCTGCAGGGTTTCCTCGAACATGTGGCCCTGATCATGGAGAACGAGACCGACGAGGGCGGGCCGAAGATCTCCATCATGACGCTGCACGCGGCCAAGGGGCTGGAGTTCCCCGCCGTGTTCCTGCCGGGCTGGGAGGACGGGCTGTTCCCCTCGCAGCGCGCGATGGACGAGACCGGGCTGAAGGGTTTGGAAGAGGAGCGGCGGCTGGCCTATGTCGGCATCACCCGCGCCGAAGAGCTCTGCACCATCTCCTTCGCCGCCAACCGCCGGGTCTATGGCCAGTGGCAATCGGCGCTGCCCTCGCGCTTCATCGACGAGCTGCCCGAGGACCATGTCGAGGTGCTGACGCCGCCGGGTCTCTATGGCGGGGGCTTCGGCGCGGCGCGCAGCGCGTCCTCGGCGGTCGAGGACCGGGCGGCATCGGCCAATGTCTACAACTCGCCGGGCTGGAAGCGGATGCAGGCGCGCAGCACCACCCGCCCGATGAGCCAGCCGCGCGAAAGCCGCTCCGTGGTGATCGATGCCCAGGCGGTCTCGTCCTTCACGGCCGGCGACCGGGTGTTCCACCAGAAATTCGGCTACGGCACGGTGATGGGCGTTGAGGGTGACAAGCTGGATATCGAGTTCGACAAGGCCGGGGACAAGAAGGTGGTGGCGCAGTTCGTGGTCGCCGCCGCGCAGGCCGACGACGTGCCGTTCTAGGCGGGCACGATTTTTCGACGAAAAATCGATCGAAATTTCTGTGAAATTTCGGGGCGGGCGGCGGTCCATGAGCGCGCGCCCCGTG
>ENA-ORCT01000549-ORCT01000549.1-marine-metagenome-genome-assembly--contig:-NODE-549-length-17503-cov-3.159245_pt1 | contig 17503 bp, 17 predicted proteins | sample MGYA00248632_ERZ508511 | MGnify/ENA primary metagenome ERZ508511 (study PRJEB26182, sample SAMN06268839) | marine metagenome | isolation source: Tt an P1-techrep anaerobic enrichment on pine from sediment...
TCTGGGCTTTTACCTCCATCTGGGCTTCCTGAAGGGTATATTTTTGCGACAACACATCCGGGCTTTGTGAAAGCCCACGATCTATCCATTCCTGAGCAAGTGCAGGCTCTGGTGCCCGCATCGGAAGCTGCTCCTGAATAGGGCGCAGATCACTGTGAAACTCGCCTGTCATTTCCATGAGAGAGTAGCGGGCATCGTCCAAATCCTTGGTGAATCGTGCCTCTTCGGCCAGCGCCGTGTAGTAACGAGCTTCAGCGTCCACGACTTCAGCCTGACGGCTCAAGCCGACTCGACGACTTTTGGTGGCATAGTCCACGTGACTTTTCAGTGCTTCCTTTTCAGCGCTGATCGCACCCAACTGTTCCTTGGTTTTAAGCACCGTGAAATAGCGTTCAGCGACATTGATCAGAAAGTCCTGGGTTGCGCGATCGTAGTCAGTACTCGCTCTATCGCTTACCACCTTGGACTGGCGGTAACGTACCCAATATTCGTGGTTGTATATGGATTGATTGAGTGTGAGGGTGTAGGCACTGGTGCGGTAACCGGCAGAACTGCCGTTTGTTACAATGTTTTCCGACTTCAGGATTTCCTCGTCGGTATCAGCTTCTTCGATCGAGAATGAGGCGGATGGCAGAAGTCGTGCTCTCGCCTGTTGAACCGCTTCCATATCCGCCGACTGGACGAAGGCGGCGCCACGGAGGCTGGGATCTGCCAATTTGGCTTTGGCAAGAATATCCAAAAGCCCTTCACTGGCAAGGGCCGGCCCGGTGGCAAGCATCAATACAGTGCAGCCCAACCTACCCCAACGTCTAGGCAACATACACAAATCCCTTTTGTTAATTCGGAATACTTATCTCACATGTAAAACAAGCGTTTTCAGGAATATAGCAAAAAACACCCAGCGATCAAAGCCATGATTAACGCAATCAAAACCGTTACCATAGAGAGACATGTAAAAATGAATTAAGCTGAATTAAATCATTCGCAATCCATAATGAAGAATGGATTATAAAGGTAATATAAAATAAAGATTTAATACCGATTGGTACTATATTTACTCATATCTATTCCTTCGCCTGAAAGCACGCGCCTGTACCTGCCGGGAGGCAGTAACAGATCACATACGGAAAAATCGGAATTTCCAGAAAAAAGAGATAAATCACCGTGCATGTAAAAGACTAGAACATGTTAAGAATAGCCTGTCGCCATGTAAAACATCATACAAAAATCACATAATGCTCTTCAGCATCACGTAAGATTCAAAATCCTTCAAATTGAATTAAGAGCAAACACTATCGTTCAGTAAGCAGCCGGTGTCGTTTTACCTGCTGTCTTGGGGGGCTGCGGGGGGATAAGTCTGAGGTATACAGCCTCATAATACCAAGAACGGCCAGCCGCCATGCAGCCGGCCAAATCCTGCTTGAGACGGTCTCAGTTTGTGAAGTCGCTGTGTGCGATGACATCCAGCTTGTTTGGATCGTATCCATCAGGCTGATAGGACCGATACAAAAAGTCATGTACGTTAAACACCTGAGACCCTCCAAAAACGTCATGAAGGTACCCAGCCGAACGCTTCGACGGCGTCTCAACGAAAGACAATGTCACAAGCCCTGCCAATACTGAAAATGTCAGACAATGAACACAGATCAGGGCAAGGCGGGATCTGATTTTTATCATTATGATCTCCCACTTTTTGCTTGTTACAGCGCTACCTTCTACCTGCAGCCTGCACCGCGAATCGTCCAAATGGACTAGGGCGCTGTGCAGGGCAGTTTCAGGCCGCTACATGTTGGGGTATGTCGGGCCTCCGGCACCTTCAGGCACCACCCAGGTGATGTTCTGGGCCGGGTCCTTGATATCGCAGGTTTTGCAGTGAACGCAGTTCTGCGCATTGATCTGAAACTGTGGGCCGCCCTCGCCCTCTACGACTTCATAGACGCCTGCAGGACAGTAACGCTGTGCCGGCTCGGCATATGTCGGCAGGTTGTAACTGATCGGAATGCCGGCATCCTTCAGCTGCAGATGGCAGGGCTGGTCTTCCTCGTGGTTGGTATTGGACAGGAATACTGACGAGAGCTTGTCGAACGAGAGCACGCCATCCGGCTTGGGATAGTCGATCTTCGGGGACTGATCCGCCGGTTTCAGCTGAGCGTGATCATGCTCGGTATCATGCAGCGTGATCGGGATTCTGCCGCCAAACCAGTTTTGGTCCACATAGTTGAAGGCACCGCCGAGCCAGGTACCCAGCTTGTGCATCGCAGGACCGAAGTTGCGTGAGCGATACAGTTCGTCGTAGAGCCAGGACGCCTTGAACGCATCGGTGAAAGCGGACAGATCACGCCCTCCCTCATCACCGGCCAGCAGTGCTTCGGCCACCGTTTCCGCGGCCAGCATGCCGGATTTCATCGCCGTGTGCGTACCCTTGATCTTGCTGAAGTTCAGCGTTCCGGCATCACACCCCAGCAGCAGCGCACCGGGCATGGTCATCTTGGGCAGCGCATTGAAGCCGCCCTTCGCGATGGCACGGGCACCGTAGGCGACACGCGTCCCCCCCTCCAGTACCTGACTGATCTCGGGGTGGTGCTTCATGCGCTGAAACTCGTCAAACGGGCTCAGCCAGGGGTTGGCATAGTTCAGGTCGGTGATCAGGCCCACCACAACCTGACTGTCATCGGTGTGGTAGAGAAAGAAACCGCCACTGGCACCGGACTCACTCAGTGGCCAGCCGGAGCCGTGCACCACCAGGCCGGGCTGATGTTTGGCCGGGTCGACGTCCCATAGCTCCTTGATGCCAATGCCGTAGTGCTGGGGGTCCGCATCCCGATCCAGCTGGTAGCGGCTGATCAACTGCTTGCCCAGATGCCCTCGACAGCCTTCGGTAAACAGGGTGTATTTGGCATGCAGCTCCATGCCCGGCATGTAGTTGGGGCCCTGCTCGCCCGCGGCGGTCACGCCCATATCGCCGGTGGCGATCCCTTTAACGCTGCCATCCTCGTGATAGAGCACCTCGGCAGCGGCAAAACCCGGGAACACCTCCACGCCCAGACCTTCGGCCTGCTCCGCCAGCCAGCGACAGACATTGCCCAGGCTGACGATGTAGTTGCCGTCGTTGTGCATCGGTTTGGGCACCAGCGCATTGGGCAGCGCGGTCACGCGCTCGGCATCCTTGAGCATCACCACACGGTCGGCGGTCACCGCCGTATTCAGCGGTGCGCCCTGCTCTTTCCAATCGGGAAAAAGCTCATCCAGCGCCCGGGTCTCTATCACCGCCCCCGACAGGATATGGGCACCGACTTCGGAACCTTTCTCCACCACACAGACGGTCAGTTCCTGCTCGTTGGACTGCGCCAGCTGCATCAGGCGGCAGGCCGCGGACAGACCGGCAGGGCCGGCCCCCACGATCACCACATCAAATTCCATCGATTCACGACTCATAATGTACATACCTCATCATCGACAGAGTCAGGAACAGGCTGTAACGCACTCAGACTGGCGATCACCGTATCCACAAACACGTCTGCATTGCTTGAAATCGAAAAATAGTCGCTGCGCTGAAGCCAGCTGGTGATGTAGCCATCCACCATCGCCTTGATCAGCCATGACGCCGCCTCGGGATCGATGCTGGCCGGGAGCTGCCCACGCTTGATCGCGTTGCGAATCACGCTCAATCGACGTCGATGCTGGTACTGCATGAACTGCGCAACCGGGTCGGATATCTCGCCCACACAGATCCCCGAGCTTTCACGGATGAACATCACCATCATGCGCCTGAAGCTTGGATCGCATTCAATCTTGCTCAGCAGTCCCACCAGCAACTGACGCAGCTTGCCCAACGGGTCCTGCTCCTGATCGGACAGACTGGCGTCACTCAGTTGCTTGAACGGCTGCGAATAGTATTCACAGATGGCCTCAAACAGATCCCACTTGTTCTTGAAATGCCAATAGATCGCCCCGCGCGTGAAGCCGGCTTCCCGGGCAATATCACTCAACCGGGTCACCGCCACCCCCTGCTCGGAAAACAGCTCAAGGCCCTTCTCCATGATGGCCAGTCGCGTGGCTTCAGCCTCTTCGCGGGTGCGTCGCATGACAATTCAGCCTCAGGAGGTAATCGAGCCGCCATTGAGCGGCAGCACCTGACCCGACATCCAGGAGGCCTCGCGGGACGCCAGATAGGCCACCGCTGCCCCCACATCTTCCGGCGTGCCGGTACGCCCAACGGCGGTTGCCTTGGCATACTCGGCGTAGTCGCCAAAGTTGTTCATGGTGCCCAGCGATACCGCGTTGGCGGTAATGCCCTTGCGCCCAACCTCATGGGCCAGATGACGCATGAAACCCAGCGCAGCGGATTTGGCCGCCGCGTAGTTGGTCAGACCAAACTGCAGCCCCTGACGCCAGGACTCGGAGCTGATAATGATGATGCGTCCAAAGCCCTGCTCCACCATGCCATCGACGACACGTCGGGTCAGACCCAGAATGGCGCGCAGGTTGAGGTCCAGCTGGCGTTCGAAATCCTCGTCGGCCAGATCCTTGAAGTGACGCAATGAATCCGGCATGCCCGGCGGGACACCGGCGTTGTTGACCAGAATACTGACCGGCCCGAACTCGCGCTCGGCGGTGGCCACGATGCGTTCACGTACCTCGGCATCGGTGATATCACCCGGCGCGGCGCAGACGTCAAAGCCTTCCTCACGCAGCTGAGCCACCGCGCTCTCGGCACGCTCGGCGTAATAGTCGTTGATCACGACCCTGGCACCCTGGGTTGCCAACGCACGGGCAACACCCAGGCCCATGCCCTGACCGGCTCCGGTTACCAGCGCCACCAGACCTTCAAGTTCAAACAGTTTCTGGCTCATGTTCTTGTCCTTGTATTTGAGCGTTTTCAAGACAGGGCGCCCCACTGGACGCCTTTTCGGTCGATCAGGGGCAGACCTCAAACAGACCTGCCGCCCCCATGCCACCGCCGATGCACATGGCGATAACCACGTACTTCACGCCACGGCGACGGCCTTCGATCAGGGCATGACCCACCATGCGCGCACCGGACATGCCGAACGGATGGCCGATGGAGATGGCACCACCGTTCACGTTCAGGCGGTCATTGGGGATACCCAGGGTGTCGCGGCAGTACAGCACCTGACTGGCAAAAGCTTCGTTGATCTCCCACAGACCGACATCGTCCACTTTGAGGTTGAAGCGCTCCAGCAGCTTGGGGATGGCATAGACCGGACCGATGCCCATCTCTTCCGGCTTGCAGCCCGCTACCGCGATGCCCTTGTAGATGCCCAGCGGCGCGATGCCACGACGGTCCGCCTCTTCACGGCTCATCAGCAGCGCAGCAGAGGCACCGTCCGAGAACTGGGACGCGTTACCGGCGGTGACGTGCTTGCCTTCAGAGACCCACTGCCCGTCCTTCCAGACCGGCGCCAGATCGGCCAGACTTTCGTAGGTGGTCTGCGGACGGTTGCACTCGTCACGATCCGCCACCACTTCCTTGTGACCGGCCGGCTTGCGGTCGGCATCGAACACCAGCTGCTGAGCGGTCAGCGGCACGATCTCGTCATCGAACAGACCCGCGTCCTGCGCGGCAGCGGTGCGCTGCTGGCTCTGCAGCGCATAACGATCCTGTTCTTCACGACTGATGCCATAACGCTCGGCCACGATCTCGGCGGTTTCGATCATCGGAATGTAGGCGCTGGGGACTACTTCTTTTACCGCCTCGGACTGGGCGCGATAGGTGTTCTTGTGTTTGGTCTGGGTCAGGGACAGCGACTCGACGCCACCGGCAATGGCCACTTTCATCTCGCCCGCGATGATGCCCTTGGCCGCAACACCGATGGTCATCAGACCGGAGGCGCACATGCGATCCAGCGCCATGCCCGGCACACTGTCCGGCAGACCGCCGGTGTAGGCACAGAGACGACCGATGTTGTAGGCCTGAGTGCCCTGCTGTACCGCCGCGCCCATGATCACGTCTTCCACCGCTTCCGGTTCGATACCGGCGCGCTCAACAACAGCACGGACCACATGGCCGCCCAGTACCGGCGCTTCGGTATCATTGAAGGAGCCGCGGAACGACTTGGTCAGCGCGGTACGCGCCGTGGATACAATGACTGCTTCGCTCATCTCGATTCTCCTGACTGAGCCGGATTGAAGGTGTAACGGCTGATGGTGTCGATGACGCAACCGGGACGGTCACTGCCTTCGATCTCGACGGTCACGCGCACGGTGGCCTGCACCGCCTGTTTGATCGCTTCCACGGCGATCACTTCACCGCGGCCACGGATGCGGCTGCCCACCGGCACTGCCGCCGGGAAGCGCACCTTGTCGCAGCCGTAGTTGACGCCCATCTGCAGGTTTTCCACCGCCATCAACTGCGGCAGAAACAGGTTCACCAGCGACAGGGTCAGATAGCCGTGGGCAATGCATTTGCCGAACGGGCCGTCAGCGGCCTTCACCGGATCAACATGAATCCACTGGTGATCCCCGGTGGCCTCGGCAAAAAGATTGATCCGCTCCTGGGTGATCTCCAGCCACTCGCTGCAGCCCAGATCCATCCCTTCGGCGGCCAGCAGCGCCTCGGCGCTGCCAAACGTCTGGTTTGCCATACTCAATCTCCTTAGGCGTGCTGAGAGCTGACCGAGAGCACTTCACCGGTCATGTAGGACGAGTAATCGCTGGCCAGGAACATCATCACGTTGGCCACCTCCCACACCTCGGCGGCACGACCGAAGGCTTCGCGGCTGGCGAGCTGCGCCAGCAGCTCTTCGCTGGAGGCTTTCTTGAGGAAGTCATGCAGCGCGATGGACGGCGATACCGCGTTGATGCGCACGCCATGTTCGGCCGCCTCCAATGCACTGCAGCGGGTCAGTGCCATCACACCGGCCTTGGCCGCGGCGTAATGTGCCTGCTCTTTCTGCGCACGCCAGCCCAGCACCGAGGCGTTGTTGACGATGGTGCCGGCACCACGTTTCTGCATATGCGGCAGCATGGCGCGGGTCATGCGGAAGGTGCCGGTCAGGGTGATATCCAATACTCGGTGCCACTCCTCATCGGTCATTTCGACTACGGTTTTCTGACCGCCAAGGCCGGCGTTATTGATCAGCACATCAACACCGCCCAGCGCGTCCTCGGCGGCCAGGATCAGTGCCTGTACATCCTCTTCCACGGTGACGTTACACAGCTGACCGTAGATCGCTTCCAGACCGGTCTCCTGTTTCAGTGCTGCAACCGCCTCTTCCAGACGGCGCGGATGAATGTCGGATATCATCAGTGCACGGCAGCCTTCTTCGGCGGCGCGTTTCGCTGCGGAGAACCCGATGCCCGCCCCGGCTGCCGCGGTAATCAACACGGACTTGCCCTTGAGCAGACCGTGACCTTCAACGTATTTCGGAATAGTGCTCATCTGTGTTCTCCTCAGCTGCCCCAGACTTTCTGTGCCGGAACGGCGTCCTTGATCAGTGTGTGGATCACGTCACCCAACTCGGACGGTTCCCAGCGGTCGCCCTTGTCCACGCCTTCAGTGGTGCGCCAGCCATCACAGATGCAGATGCGACCGCCTTCAGACTCGAACACCTTGCCGGTGACATCGCCTGCTTCCTCGGATGCCAGCCAGGCCAGCAGTGAAGACACGTTTTCCGGTGCCCAGTAGTCGAAGCTGCCGTCTTCCGGCTTGGCCATGCGGGTCGCCATGGCTTCAACGGCGGTGGTCATGCCGGTACGCGCGGCCGGCGCGACCGCGTTGGCGGTGATGCCGTAACGGCCCAGCTCGGCGGCCTGGTTCAGTGTCAGCGCGGCAATACCGCCCTTGGCCGCGGCGTAGTTGGACTGGCCGATGGAGCCCTGCAGGCCCGCACCGGAGGTGGTGTTGATGATGCGCGCGGCAACCGGCTTGCCCGCCTTGACCTGATCACGCCAGTAGTGAACGGCATGGGACGCGATACAGAAGTGCCCTTTCAGGTGCACCGCCATGATGGTGTCCCACTCCTGCTCGGTCATGGACGCGAACATGCGGTCGCGGTTCACACCGGCGTTGTTCAGCACGATGTGCAGATCACCGAAGCTTTCGATGGCCTGTTTCACCGCGTTAGCGCTGTCTTCGTAATTCGTGATATCGGAGGTGTTCACAATCGCCTTGCCACCGGCCGCCGTGATCTCGTCGACCACGGCCTGAGCCGCGGCTTCATTGATGTCGTTGACGACAACGGCACAGCCTTCGGCCGCAAACACTTTGGCGTGGGCGGCACCCAAACCACCGCCTGCACCGGTAATGATGGCCACACGGCCTTGCAGAATAGACATAGCTTCCCCCAGGGCCCGCCGCAGCGAGCCTGTATTCAATTCGGATGTATAGCTTTCGGCTGGACTTAGCCGAGGCGCTCAATAATGGTCACATTCGCCTGACCACCGCCTTCGCACATGGTCTGCAGACCATATCGCCCGCCTCGGCGCTCCAGCTCATGCAACAGACCGGTCATCAGACGTGCCCCCGTGGCCCCCAGCGGGTGGCCCAGCGCGATGGCGCCGCCGTTGACGTTGGTCTTGTCGTGGCTGTAGCCGGTTTCCTGCAGCCAGGACATCACCACGGATGCGAAGGCTTCGTTGATCTCGACCAGATCGATCTGATCCATCGTCATGCCGGCTTTCTTCAGCGCGGCCTGCGTGGCCGGAATCGGTGCCCGCAAGTGCCAGATGGGATCGTCACCGCAGACACTGATGTGATGGATGCGGGCACGCGGCGTCAGGTTGTAGCGCTTGAGCGCAGCCTCGGATACCACCAGCAATGCAGCGGAGGCATCACAGGTCTGGCTGGACACGGCGGCGGTGATCGACGGATAAGTCGGGTCTACCGGCTCCAGCTCGGCCATTTTTTCCAGCGTGGTCTGGCGCGGGGTTTCATCGCGGGTGACACCTTCAAGCGGAGCGATCTCGCGCTCGAAGTGACCGGCTTCAATCGCCGCGATGGCACGGCGATGGCTTTCCAGCGCGAACGCTTCCATGTCGGCACGGCTGATGCCCCAGTGGTCGGCGATGCGCTGCGCGGCATAGAACTGGTTCACCGGTGCATCACCGAAACGCGCCTGCCAGCCCTTGCTCTCGGCAAAGGGCGTGGTGAAGCCGTAGGGTTGACCGGCCAGCATGGCGGCCGAAATCGGGATCTGGGTCATGGTCTGCACGCCGCCCACGGCGATCACGTCCTGAGTCCCACTCATCACCGCCTGGGCCGCAAAGTGCAGCGCCTGCTGGGAGGAACCGCACTGGCGGTCCACGGTCGTACCCGCCACATTGAGCGGCAGACCGGCGGCCAGCCAGCTGGTGCGGGCGATATCACCGGCCTGAGAGCCGATGGTATCGACGCAACCGAATATCACGTCGTCATAGTCTTCCGCCGGAACGGCATTGCGTTCCACCAGCGCCTTGAGCACATGCGCACCCAGATCGATGGCGTGGACATGGGACAACCCGCCCTTGCGGCGCCCGGTGGGCGTGCGCAGGGCATCGACAATATAGGCTTCAGCCATCATGACCTCCCGAATGTCTGACCCGGGCCCAGCGGCGCGTCGTCAGCAAAGATGGCGGCGCTGATGCGCGCCTTGTGGAAGGCACGATCCCCCCAGGAGGATTCCAGTGCCCAGGTGCGTTTCATGAACATCTGCAGGTCCACCTCCCAGGTGTACCCCATGGCGCCGTGTACCTGAATGCCATGACGAGCGGCCAGATGGGCCGCTTCGGCGCAGTTGATATGGGCCTGAGAGATATGCAGCGCGGCATCGGGGTTGCCGTGCTGCAGGGAATAGGCGGCGCGATACAGCACCGGCTTGGCGAACTCGATCTTGCCGGCCACATCGGCCAGATGGTGTTTGACCGCCTGAAAGCTGCCGATCGGCTTGCCGAACTGCTTGCGCTGGGCCACGTAGTCCACCGACAGGTCCAGCATGCGCTGAGCCAACCCCAGCAACTGACCCGCGACCGAAAGCGCACCGCGGTTCAGTGCCGCTTCCCAAATCGGCGCACCGGTGTCGGCATCGGCGATACGGGTGGCACTGTTGGGCTCCCACATCACTCGACAGAGCCGACGGGAGGAGTCGATGCTGGCGTTGTGTTCCACGTCAATCAGCGAACGCGGCACCGCGTGAATCTCGCCTTCGTGATTGAGCAGGGTCAGATCGGCCAGATGCGCATCAGCGACCAAGGGGTTGACCGGATGGCCGATAGCGATTCGGATGCTGCCCTCGGCAATCTGTTCCAGCCAGCCGTTGCGGTCCGTCACCGTCGGCGGCAAGGCCGCAATCAGACCGGTACTGACATAGGCGGTGTCAGCCAATGAATCGGGGATGCCGTAGTATCCCAGCTCCTGGGTCATCAATGACCAGGCCACATCCCCCATGCCAAGACCACCGGCCTCTTCCGGCACAGACAACGCCGTCAGTCCCTGTTCAGCCATTTTGTTGCGCAGGTCCGGCGAGCGGCCACTGTCGGTTTCCCAGATTTCGCGCAGCGCTTCCGGGGCCGCCTCGGTCATCAGGAAGCGGCTGATCGCTTCCTGGAAGGCGCGTTCGTCATCGGTAAAAGTGAAGTCCATGGCGCACCTCAGGCTTTCGGCAGGCCGAGCATGCGCTCGGCGATTATGTTGCGTTGAATCTCGTTGGCACCGGCGTAGATCGGTCCGGCCTGGGCAAAGAGGAAGCCCTCCAGCCAGCCATAGTCATCCTCGTTCTGCGGGGCGCTGCTCAACAGTTCGCCACGAGCACCCAGAATGCGCATCGCGATTTCGTGAATCTTGAGATCCAGCTCGGACCAGATGATCTTGTTGATGCTGGACTCGGCACCGATCTTCTCGCCACGGGCCAAACGTCCTACGGACTGATAGGCGGACAGCGCGTAGGACTCGGCACCGGCCCAGACATCCATCACCGCATCACGAATGCTCGGGTCACGGTCCGCGGTGCTCTGGTTGGCCTTGTACAGCTCGATCAATTTGCGTACCGGCTGCTGGAAGCGGGCCGGCGAGCGCAACAGCAGACCGCGTTCGAAACCGGCGGTGGCCATGGCCACGTGCCAGCCACTGCCCTCTTCCCCGATGCGGTTTTCCACCGGCACACGCACGTTGTCGAAGAAGATCTCGGCGAAGGCGTCCTTGCCGTTCAGCGCCTTGATCGGGCGAATGGTTACGCCCTCGGCGTCCAGTGGCACCATCAGGAATGACAGGCCGTGGTGACGCTTGGAGTCGGCATCGGAACGGAACAGGCCAAAGGCCCAGTCGGCATAGATGGCGCGGGTGGACCAGGTTTTCTGGCCGTTGATCACGTAGTGATCGCCATCACGGATCGCCTTGGAGGAGATCGCCGCCATATCGGACCCGGCGTTGGGCTCGGACCAGGCCTGCGCCCACATGTCGTCACTGGCCGCCATGCGCGGCAGGAAGCGTTTTTTCTGCGCCTCGGTACCAAACTCCATCAGCGTGGGGCCCAGCAGCAGCTGGCCATTCTGGTTCACGCGCATGGGCGCGTCGGCACCGTAGTATTCCTCTTCGAAGATCAGCCACTCGATCAGGTCACAGCCGCGACCGCCGAGCTCCTCCGGCCACATCACCATCGACAGGCGCGCTTCAAACAGTTTGCGCTCCCACTCACGGTGCTGCTCGAACCCTTCACGGGTGTCATAGCTTGCCAGCTTCTGTGCCGGCAGGTTGTCCTTGAGCCACGCACGCACTTCCTGGCGGAACGCCTGCTGGCGGGGGGTATAATTCAGATCCATGGCGAACCTCAGAAACTGGCGTCACGTTTTTCGACAAAGGCACGACGGGTTTCCGCCGAGTCCGGACTGGTATAGGCCTGCAGGGTGAAGCCCTGCTCCCAGCGATACTTGTCTTCCAGATTGCCGTCCTCGATACCGTTCAGCGCCTCCTTGGCGATGCGGATCATGGCCGGGCTCTTGGCCGCGATTTTGGCCGCGGTGGCCAGTGCGGTTTCACGCAGCTGCGCCTTGGGCACAATCGCTTCAATGAAGTTGTAGCGGTCCGCTTCCTGCGCGGTGACGGTTTCACCGGTGAAGAACATCTGGCGCACTTTCTGTACCGGGAACAGGCGCTGCAGGTGGGCACCGCCCCCCATGGCACCGCGATCCACTTCCGGCAGCGCAAAGGTGGCGCACTCGGACGCGAACACGATATCCGCCGCACCGGTAATGCCAATGCCGCCGCCCAGCACAAAGCCGTGCACGGCCACGATCACCGGCACCTCACAGCGATGCACCGCCTTGAAGGTGGCGTAGTTGCCGCCATTGACGGCCACGATGCGCTCGGGGTGCTGATCCAGTTCCTTGATATCCACGCCGGCGCAGAAGCCGCGGCCTTCGGCACGAATCAGCACCACACGCACGTCGGGGTTGCGGCCCAGAGCTTCGATGCCCTCGGCCAGCTCAAACCACTCGCGGCTGTCCAGCGCGTTCACCGGTGGCTTGGCAATGATCAGCTCGGCCACACCGTTTTCAATCCGGGTCGTAAAAGCAGTACTCATATCAGGATGCCTCCTCCAGAGCCTGACCATTGGCGCGGGCACACAGCGCCTCCAGGCAGGTTTCAGCTTCACCGGCGATCGACGCGATCAGTTCCGGTGCGCTAATCAATTCATTGATGGCTGCGGCCACCTGACCGCTGGGCAGAATGCCCTCGTCAGGAAAGCCCTGAACCATGGAGCGTTGCAGCAGAACCGGCTGGTTGGCCGACATCACCACCTGCGACATCTGCGCCGGGTCCTCTTTCACTGCCTTGATGAAGGTTTTCACCATATGACCAAAGGTCATGCCGGTCTCGCGCTGCCACTGGCGCGCGCTGCTCAAGGCAATCCAGAGCTTGCGCAGGGGGCTGGCCCCTTCCAGCGTGTGGATAAAGGCGTTTTCCACCATGCGATGACGCATGCCATCCACCGCCAGGGTGACGCGGATTTTCTGCGGGTCCTGCACGGCCAGGTAGCGTTCCAGCGTCTGCTGCGGGGTGGGTGAATCCGAGGTCATCATGAAGCGAGTGCCCATGGCGATACCGGCGGCACCGGCAGCCAGCGCCGAAGCCAGACCACGACCGGTGGAGTAGCCACCCGCCGCAATCACCGGCACGTCAACCGCATCCAGCACCTGCGGCAACAGGATGGTGGTCGGCACCCCACCGGTATGACCGCCGCCCTCACTGCCCTGAATGGTGATCATGTCCGCCCCGAGCTGCACCGCCTTGACGGCGTGCTTGAGCGCTCCCACGGTGGGGATACAGAGCACGCCAGCCGCCTTGAGCCGGCCAATGGTTTCCTTGTCCGGGCCACGGCCATAGCTCACGGCCTTCAAGCGGTACTGGATCGCCAGTTCAACGCACTGCATGGCGTTTTCCTGGAACATGTGGAAGTTGAGACCGAAGTTGCTGCCACCGGTGGCCTCGATCACTTTCTTGATCTCGCCTTCCAGCTGTGACGGCTCGATGGTGGCACCGGCCAGAAAGCCAAAGCCGCCACCGTTGGTGGTGGCGATCACCAGATTGGCATCCGACACCCAGCCCATGGCGGTCTGGATGATCGGATAGCGGCAGCCCAGACGGCGGGTCAGCTCGGTCTGCAACAGCGGACTCATGCTTTCTCTCCGTTGGCTGATGCTTCTGCCTTGTTCGCTTTCACCATGCCCTTGGCGTCGTAGCCACCCAAGAGGTCGCCGGAAATCTGTTCATTGTGTACGTGGGCAAAGTGGTGCCAGGCAAAGGCCGCCTCCATCCCGGTGCGCTTGCCGGCCAGATCTTCAACGTGGTTGATCACCTGCTTGGTCAGCGCCAGCCCCATGCGCGGCTGACGGGCGATTTTGGCCGCGATCTCATAGGTGGCATCGGCCAGTTCATCGCGGCTGAAAATCCGGTTGACCATCCCCATTTCGCGGGCACGCTCGGCGCTCATGCGATCACCCAGAAACAGGAATTCCTTGGCCACACGCGGGTTGAGTTCATAGGGATGGGCGAAGTACTCCACCCCCGGAATCCCCATGCGCACCACCGGGTCCTGGAAGAAGGCATCATCGCTGGCGATGATCAGGTCACAGACCCAGGCCAGCATCAGACCACCGGCGACGCAGGCACCCTGCACCATGGCGATGGTCGGCTTGGGCAGATCGCGCCAGCGGCGGCACATGCCCAGATAGACTTCCTGCTCGCGGGCATAAAGGTATTCGCCACCGGGCTTGTTGGTGTGGTCCCACCACAGCGTGCTGCGCTCAAACTCCTTGTTGATATCGCGGCCGGGGGTGCCGATGTCATGACCGGCGGAGAAGTGCTTGCCCTCGCCGCGCAGCACGATCACCTTGACGCTGTCGTCATCCACCGCCTGACGAAACGCCGCATCCAGGGCGTAGGTCATCTGCGAGTTCTGCGCGTTGTTGAACCCGGGCCGGTTCATGGTCACGGTGGCGATACCATCCTTGACGCTGTACAGCACCGGCTGCTCGGTCTCGTAGACCGACTTGTCTTCGCGCTGAACGAATTCCTGCGTTTGATTGGCTGCTGTCATGACAGGCTCCTGTTACTGGTCGGTGGACGCGGTGCGGATACCCGGCGGGTTATCCTTGAGCTGACGGGCACGCAGGTTGTGCGGGTCCAGCCTGGCGATGATTGCCAGCTGCTCAGGCGTAGGGTGTGCGGTCTCGCCCATGTCCGGCGCCTTCAGCAGCTCGAAGCCGGTATTGGCCTGAACCTCTTCAAAGGTCACGCCCGGGTGCAGGGAGCGCACGCGGATGGCATGATCAGGCCCCTCGAAATCCATCACGCACAGGTTGGTGACGATGTGACGGATCTCCATCAGGTCCTGACGCATATGCTCGGACCAGCGCGCCGGGTTGTAGCCCACGCCGGAGACCATATCGACCTCGCCTGCCACGAAGGCGCGCGTGTTGTGGTTGGGCACGAACAGGGAGTTGATGTGGTTGATGCTGTTGCCCGGCAGACCGCGCACCCCCAGCATGGCCACCTTCGGCTTGTCGTAGTCACCGACCACGGACAGGTTGGTCTGACCGAAACGGTCGATCTGGGTCGGGCCGATCATGGCGTGACGCTTGCCACCCCAGACGCACTCGAACACGCGCTCGAAGGACATGTAACCGGAGTATTTCGGTACATAGTCGCCACGGGGGCCGACCGGAATCGGCTCCTCGACCAGCAGGCACTCGCTGTCGGTCATCATCAGTTCAGGGGTATGGGTCATCTTGGCCAGACTGGCCCCCAGGCGCGGGATGATGCCCAGGCCGGACGCAAGGATTTCACCGTCGCCGCGGAAGGCTTCGGACGCGGCCACAATCATCAGTTCGGCCAGCGTAAATTCACAGTGGGTCGTCATTGTGTGCCTCTCCTCAGAATGTCGGCAGCGGCAGGCTGCCCATCGCTGCAACGCCGCCATTGGCGGCCTGATAGGCGTCTTCGCCACCGTTCACAAACTCATCCATGTACACCTGCCAGCCGTTGTCATCGCTGGCACTGGCGACATAGCGCTTGAGGTGGGACAGGTCCCAGCCATAATTCGGCGCACACATGGTCGGATGAGCACCCTTGGGCGCATGCACCACCCCCTGTACCAGATAGCGCTCAAAGGGGTTGAGGCGAGCGGTGTCACGATCCAGCTCCAGCCGGTCGACCACCTCTTCCGCCGAGACGATGCAACGCTCGGCGGCGCGAGCCACCAGATGGTCGAAATAGGGGTCCGTGCCGGTGATCAGCGTGTTGCCCAGCGTGTCCGCCTTGTTGACGTGGATAAACGCCATATCCAGATTCAGCGCCGGCATCGCCAGCAGCTCTTCGCCGTCGTCGTAGGGCGAACGGATGGTGCGCAGGTCGTTGTATTTGAGAACATCGGTCGCCAGACCACAGCGGGTCGGCAGGAAGGGCACCCGCATGCCGGCGGCACGCAGGCCCCACTGGAACATGCCTTCGTCCAGCTCCATCACCTCGATCTCGCCCGCCTGACGCACCTTGCGGAACCAGGGCTCCAGCGGAATCGCATCCAGTGTGGCAAAACCGAAAATCAGCTTTTTGACCTTGCCGGCCGCACAGAGCATGCCCACTTCAGGGCCACCATAGGCCACCACGGTCAGGTCCTTTACATCCGAGCGCAGGATCTCGCGCACGATCGCCATCGGCTTGCGCCGCGGCCCCCAGCCACCAAAGCCGATGGTCATGCCATCGCGCAGCTGGGCTACCGCTTCAGCGGTTGTCATCTGCTTGTTCATTCAATACTCCTTGCTCAGGGCCGCTTATTTGAAACCGATCGAGAAGTCATGGCCCCAAACGCTGACACGGGTAAATTCGAAGGCACTGTGCTCGTTCCAGTCCACCTGCAGACCACCAAAGCCATACTCCATATCGAAGCCGGACGGCGTCTTCATGTAGAAGGAGGTCATGCGGTCATTGAGGTGTTCGCCCAGGGTGGCGGACAGCTTCACGCCATGCGCCAGCATGCGGTCATGGGCGCGCCCCACTTCGGTCATGGAGTCCACTTCCACCATGGCGTGAACACAGCCGGACGGCACCGGGAACTCGGCAATGGCCAGGCTGTGATGGCGAGCGTTGTTGCAGTGCATGAAATGGATGCGCAGCGGATCGGCATCCGGCGCCGGTTTGTGATTCATGATGTCGGAGAGACCGAAACCGAGCACGTTCTTGAGGAAGTCGCGGGTTTCGTCAAAGTTGGGCGCCGGCAGAACAACATGACCCAGCCCCATCGCGCCGGTGACAAAGCGCGGCACGCCCTGCGGTGACACGAATGGCAGGAACTCGGAGCGATGGCCCCAGTACAGCTCATGACGGTTGCCCGCCGGATCGCGAACAATGGCCAGCTGCTGCACCGCGCGCTGGTTGCACAGGCGAGCATTCCCCGCTTCCCAGGCGATGCCCTTCTGATCCAGCTCGGCGATGGCCGCCGCAAAAGCTTCCTCGGACGCCAGCTCCCAGCCGGAGGCCAGATAGCGATTCTCGTTGCCTTCCAGAATCAGCATGCGGAAGGGGCGCTCGTCCATCTTGACGTAGAGCCCGCCTTCCGGTGCGTCCATGCTCATCATGCCGAGTACGTTCTCGGCATAGTCCTGCCATTCCTTCAGGTTCTCAGACTGGGCAACCAGGTAGCCCAACTCGCGAATATCGATCATCACATCCCTCCGGGGTCTTGTTCTTTTGCCCATTATCAGGAGGGAGGTACAGCGTCTCATCGTCCATTGAGACTAAACAGAATTGGGGAAAATGAATGGATAGCGCCGGGGCTGGCCGAGAACCCAGAACGAAGGAGGTGCCCCCTGCTGCAGGGTCTACACTACAGGTGACATTTGCACATACCCGAGTGAGGCAATCCCATGGCAGCGCATGACATCACCCCATCAACCGACGACAGACTCCGTGACAGGGCGATGGGGGCCCTGATGGGCGCCTTCATTGGTGACGCCCTGGGCGTTGGGCCGCACTGGTATTACGACCTGGACCAACTGGTCGCCGACTACGGCC
>ENA-ORCT01000550-ORCT01000550.1-marine-metagenome-genome-assembly--contig:-NODE-550-length-17502-cov-3.563673_pt1 | contig 17502 bp, 16 predicted proteins | sample MGYA00248632_ERZ508511 | MGnify/ENA primary metagenome ERZ508511 (study PRJEB26182, sample SAMN06268839) | marine metagenome | isolation source: Tt an P1-techrep anaerobic enrichment on pine from sediment...
TTTACCCATTCTCTATATTGCTATCTTCATCTTCGGCACCATTATCGGTTCTTTTCTCAACGTCTGCATCTGCCGAATTCCGGCCGGGCAGTCGGTCATATCACCTGCTTCCCGTTGTCCACAATGCGGTGCGGCCATCCGCTGGTACCAGAATGTGCCGGTGTTCAGTTATCTGCTGTTGCGCGGTCGCTGCGGCAGTTGCGCTGCGGCCATTTCCAAGCGTTACCCGCTGGTCGAAGCCTTGACCGGGATGCTGTTCGTTTGGGTCTATCTGCGCTTCGGGTGGCAGTTTGCCACTCCGGTTTACTGGCTTTTTGTATCCGCTCTGGTGGTGATCACATTTATCGACCTGGATCATCAGATTATCCCGGATGTCATCAGTCTGCCTGGTATCGTGGTCGGTTTTTTGGCCGTGTTTTTGATTCCCTGGCTTACCTGGTATGATTCGCTGCTTGGAATTCTGTTGGGAGGAGGCAGTCTGTGGCTGGTGGCCGAGGTGTATTTCCGTCTGACCGGTCAGGAGGGCATGGGGGGTGGTGATATCAAGCTGTTGGCGATGATGGGGGCTTTCATGGGCTGGAAGGCCGTGCTGCCGGTGATCTTTTTCGGTTCGCTGGCGGGATCTCTGGTCGGTGTACCTCTGATGCTGCTTAAGCGGGCCGACGGCAAACTTGCCATTCCCTTCGGACCTTTTCTGGCATTGGGTGGCTTGATTCATTTATTGTGGGGGCAGCAATTGCTGATGTGGTATGTCGGGCTCTGCCAGGGTTAGGTTTGCTAAGCATTGCCAAATATGATTGCGCTCTCTGATGGGACGATTGTGCAAAGGGTTAATTGATACGGGATAGTTGGATTTTCAGATCTTTTCAAGCACTTGCAAAATTTTAATTTGTTGACAGCATTTTCCGTTGCCCTATAATTGCCCTGATTATAATTTTCTCGGCACTGTTCGCTTTCACGTTTTTGTTTGCAAGGCGTCAGGCTGCGGATCTGATATGTTTGGATTTCATGCGCATTCCCGCCAGTCGTCATTTGAAAGAGATCTGTGTTTTGCCGGGAACACTTGGTAGTGGTGTTTTGGAGTGTGGAGCGCCGCCTGGCATGTACTTTGCTTTTTGGTGATCTTGTCCGGGCTTTGACCCGATCATTATTTCTGTTCACCGAATCTATAATCTCCATCCATCGTAGAATGGGGTCATTTGATGCTACAGGGTTTATTTGGAGTGAAGAAGGACATCGTTGGCATAGACGTCGGGTCCAGTTCGGTCAAGCTGGTGCAGCTTAAAGAGGTTAAGGGCGGGTACCAACTGTTGAACCTGGGAATGGCTCAGTTGCCGCCTGAGGCGATCGTCGATAACACGGTTATGGATTCCGTGGCGGTGGTCGACGGTATTCGCAATCTGGTGGAAAACCAGAAGGTCAAGACAAAAAATGTCGCCACCTCGGTATCCGGCCATTCGGTAATTATTCGCAAGATATCGATGCCGGTCATGACTGAAGAGGAAGTCGAGGCTTCCATCGAATGGGAAGCTGAGCAGTTCATACCTTTTGAGATCTCAGAGGTAAACCTCGATTTTCAGATTATGGGGCCGGACCCCAAAGATCCCGCTCAGATGAATGTGATGCTGGTAGCGGCAAAAAAAGATTTTGTCAACGAGGGGTTGACGGTCTTTCACGAATCCGGTCTGAACCCGGTCGTGCTGGATATCGATTCCTTTGCCGTCGAAAACGCTTTTCAGGCCAACTACGATGTGGAAGAAGGGGAGATTGTCGCGTTGATCAATATTGGCGCCGGTACCATGAACGTCAATGTCCTCAAAGAAGGGGTATCCGCGTTTACCCGGGACATTCAGGTCGGCGGCAATATGTTCAATGAAGAAATCCAGAAGCGCCTTGGGATCAACAGCGAAGAAGCTGAGCAGGCCAAGCTCGGAGGAGAGGTCGGGGAGATCGATGCCGCGGTGCTGGCAGAGGTCATGAGCGAGGCTGCTGATACTCTGGCCCAGGAAATTCAGCGCTCCCTCGATTATTTCTCCGCAACCTCAACGGATGACAAGGTAACCAGGCTTTATATCAGCGGCGGCGTGTCAAAGACGCCTGGAATAGATGAGGTTTTTGAGCAGCGCCTCGGCGTACCCGTTGAGATACTGGACCCCTTCCGCCAAATTGAGGTAGACGAGGACCTTTTTGACCCTGCATATGTGCAGGCCGTTGGCCCCCTCTTTGCGGTCGGGGTGGGACTTGCCATGAGGAGGTTGGGCGACAAATGATTCGAATCAATTTGCTGCCGGTCAGGGCTGCCCAGAAAAAGGCCCGAATGCAGGGCCAGTTGATTGTGCTGGTGTTGACCCTGTTGGTGACCGGCCTGGTCTGTGGTGGTCTCTACGCATATGTAGCGGGCAAGGTGGCCGCGGAGAAAAAAGAGATCGCTGAGATCGAGAAAGAGATCCAACGCTTGAAAAAGACCATTGGCAAAGTGGCTCATTTCAAGAAGTTGCAAAAAGAATTTCAGGCTAAGCTTGATGTGCTGGACAAGCTCAAAGAAAGGAAGACCGGTCCGGTACATCTGCTCGATGAATTGAGCAGGGTTCTGCCCGATAAACTGTGGCTCTCCTCCTTTAAAGAGTCCGGTGGGGGCGTATCGATCAAGGGTATCGGCCTGAACGAGGAAACGGTTGCTAAGTTCATGCGCGATCTTGAGGCATCTCCCTATTACCGACAGGTTGAGTTGAAGGTGACTGAACAGACCAGTAAGGACGGCCTGAAACTCCAGAAATTCGATATTTCCTGTCGGACCGAAACGCCCAAAAAGCCTAAAGCCAAATAGTCGAAAAGGTTGGACGATATGCATCCTACCATTGAAAAAATTTTTAACTGGCCTCTCTATCAGCGCCTGCTCTTACTTGCGGGGGTGGTCGCTCTAATTCTGGCTGGTTTTGTTTATTTCGTTTATCTCGAAAAGCATAAAGAGTATGTCCAGCTGGAACAAAAAAAGAGTTCCCGACTCGCCAAACTGCAGGAGGATCAGCGCATTGCCGACAACCTGCCTAAGTTCAAAAGCGAATACGAAAGCATGAAGCGCAAACTGGATCGCGCTCTTGCCGAATTGCCGAATGAAAAAGAGATTCCGACATTACTGACCAGTATTGCCTCTTTGGCCAAAGACAATGGTCTGGAGGTGTTGCGATTCAAGCCGGGCAATGAAAATCCAAAGGGTTTTTATGCGGAAGTGCCTGTGAGTCTCAAGCTGGTAGGTTCCTATCATGAGGTCGCCATGTTCGCTTACGACGTGAGTAATCTGGCGCGAATTGTGAATATCAATGATCTCAAAATGGGTGCCCCGAAAATGAGTGCTGGCAGAAATCTGTTATCAGTCGAGTGTCTTGCAACCACCTTCCGCTTTGTCGAGGGCGGTACAGCATCCAACAAAAATAATAAAAGGAAGAAACGATGATGCGCATATCCTTCCTTACGGGGGCTTTGTTGATCGCCTGTTTGTCTTTGTCTGGTTGCGGCGATGAAGCTCCGAGCAAGAAAAAGTCGGTAGTAAAAAAGAGCAAGGCAAAGGTCGCTGCGAAGAAACAGGTTTTGCAGCCCAAACAGTCAGAGCCTGAGAAAGCTGAGCCGAAATATGTCTACGAACCGGCAGGCCGTCGTGATCCTTTTCTTCCTCTGATGAAGACTCGCAGGCCTGTTTCTAACAGCGGCCTGCCCCTGACGCCGCTGCAGAAATTCGATCTCGGCCAGTTTCGGCTGATCGGGGTGATTGTCGGCCGTAACGAGCCCATGGCCATGGTCATGGTTCCTGGCGGCAAAGCCTATGTCCTCAAGAGAGGAATTAAGATCGGCAAGAATGCCGGCCAGGTGATCGATATCCGGGAAGATGCGGTTGTTGTTGAGGAACGATTCTATGATTTTGCGGGCGAATACAGAACGAGTGTGCAAGAGATTCAACTTCCCAAGCGGCAAGGAGTATAGTGAGATGCGTCAAATGCCATGGAGTCCGGTGGGCGCGCGTTCGGTCAGCGCTTTTCGTTTGCTTTGCTTGATGCTGGCGGCGGTAATTTTGTTTCAGGGCGGTATTGTTCAGGCCGGGCCGGTGATGGAGGAAGTGGCCAAACCCGCAAGCGAAGTCAAATCCATCGATATCCTTGATGGCCAGGTGCTGTTGATGACTGACGGAACCATCGATAAATACCGTCACTTCCGTCTTGGCGCTCCGCCGCGGCTGGTTGTCGATCTGTATGGCATCAAGCCGGGTTCTGCAGCTAAAGCCTACCCCCTAAGCGGCGCGTTCAAACGGCTGCGGACTGGCGAATATCCGACCAAAACCCGTTTCGTGTTCGATGCTTCTGGTGCACAGTTGCCTGAATACAGTGTTTCATCGACGGGACAGGCGGTCCAGGTCGTATGGGATGATAAGCCAGTTGTGGGGCAGGAAATTCCGGCTTCTCATGAAGGTGTCCCGGTAACCGTCAAGGCTATCGATTTCAAAACCGAGAAGGGACAGTCGGTTCTGACTCTCAGTCTTTCCGATACGGCAACTCTTATCGAGCCGGTCGCCGAAGGAGACATGGTCCGTTTCGGTATCGGCAACGCCTCTATCAGCCGGGCCTTGCGCCGGGCTATCGATCCCTCGGGTTTTCCCAGCGCAATACGCTTGATTACCCCTTACACCGTGTTTGCTAAAGGTGTTCAGGATGTGCGTTTTGCCGTGGAACTCAAGGGGCCGGTTGCATATCGTCTGGAAAAGGAAGGTAAGCTTGTTCGCTTTATTGTCGATGACGGTCCCTTTGCTGAAATGGCCCCCGCTCCCTTGACGACGCAGCGAGTGCCGGTGACTGTGCCCGCCCCAAGCGCTGAGGCAATGGTTGGCGAAAAGGTTGAAGCGGAGGGCATCGTTTCCGACGCTGCCGTTGCTGCTCCCTTCGCGCCGTCAGTCGGAGTAGTCCGTGCCCCAGAGCCTGCACAGGAACCGGCCTTTACCGGCCAGAAGATTACCCTGGTTTTTGACGATGCAAACATTCGCAATATTCTGCAGCTTATTGCTGAAGTAAGCGACCTCAATATTATTGCCGGTGACGATGTCAAGGGAACCATCACTCTGCGTTTGGTGGATGTGCCGTGGGATCAGGCCCTGGAATTGATTATGGACATCAAGGGCCTGGGGATGTTGCGCGAGGGCAATGTTGTTCGTATTATGCCCAAAGACAAGATCCGCAAGATGCAGCAGGAGCAGTTCACGGCCAGTCGTGCCTTGGAAAAATTGGAAGATCTGGTCACCGAAGTGGTCACGGTCAACTATACCGATGTTGGCTCCGTCGCTTCCAAAAGCGAAGCTAGGTTGACTGAGCGAGGCAGTATCATTGAAGATGTGCGGGATAAAAAACTGATCATTTCTGATATCCCCTCCGTGGTGGCAGACATCAAAAATTTGATTGCTTTGCTTGATACCCCGGAACGGCAGGTATTGATCGAGGCCCGCATTGTGGAAGCCAGTTCCACTTTCTCGCGTGATTTAGGGGTGAACTGGGGTATCACCTACGACAACAACCCGGCGGGCAATACCAGTGTTGCCAGTGAGACCGGATTGGGCGGCAGTTTCGCTCTTAATCCAGCCAGTGTTGCTGCCGGAAGTGCTGGCTTTGCCTCGGACTTCGCCTTTGGTCGGGTCGGTCTCGACAAACTGGTGCTTGACTTGCGCATCGCTGCGTTGGAGCAGTCCGGGCACGGTCGTATCGTCTCCACCCCGCGTGTCACCACTCTGAACGGGGAAGAGGCGCAGATTTCCCAAGGTACCGAGATTCCCTATACCACCACCAGTGATGAGGGTACCAAGACCGAATTCAAAAAGGCCGAGCTGAGCCTCAACGTAACCCCTGAGATCAATCCGGACGGCTCTATATTCCTTGAGATCGATGCCAAGAACGATTCCCGTGGCGCGACGGTGCCGACCGGTCTCGGCTCGGCTCCGGCCATCGATACCAAGCAGGCCCAAACCAAGGTACTGGTCCAGGACGGCGAAACGACAGTCATCGGCGGCATTTTCATCGAAGACCAACAGGAGAGCGACGCTGGCGTGCCCTGGCTGCAGCATATTCCGATTCTCGGTTACCTGTTCAAGAGCCATTCGGTGAGCAGCGAGCGCCGCGAACTGCTGATCTTCATTACCCCGCGTATTTTGGACTAGCAAATCCGCTTTAACTTCTTTATTATTCCCTGAGTTTCTAAAAGGACAGGTCCCCACCTGTCCTTTTTTTCAAGTTGCGGGAAAGGCTGAACTGAATCATGGAATTGCGTTATCTGACGGCGGGCGAATCCCACGGCCCGGGACTGACCGCCATTGTGGAAGGTTTGCCGGCCAATCTGGAACTTTGTGCAGCGGATATCAACCGGCACCTTGCGAGACGCCAGGAAGGCTATGGCCGTGGTGGTCGCATGAAGATCGAACGGGACCAGGTGGTTTTCATGTCCGGTGTGCGCTGGGGCAAAACCCTTGGCTCGCCTATTGCCCTTGCGATCAAAAACCGGGACTGGGAGAACTGGCAAAAAACCATGTCACCGGATGCGGAAGATCGGCAGGAAGATATTGCCGTAACCCATCCGCGGCCGGGACACGCTGATCTGAGCGGTGTGATCAAGTACCGCCAGGATGATGCCCGCAATATCCTCGAGCGCTCCAGCGCCAGGGAGACGGCGGCTCGTGTTGCTGTCGGCGCCCTGTGTGCCACCTTCTTGCGCGACCTGGGCATCGAGGTGCTGGGTTACGTGACCGAGATCGGTGGGGTTTGCGTCGAATCTCAGGTTGAGGACTATCGCGAGCGCTTTGAGCGTAGCGAGGTCTCGCCCTGTCGCACCTATTGCCAGACGGCCGAACAGGCGATGATTGTTGCAATTGATGCGGCCAAGGAGGCCGGCGACTCCCTCGGCGGAGTGGTTGAGGTTGCGGTGCTCGGATTGCCCGTTGGTCTGGGCTCCCATGTTCATTGGGACAAGCGGCTGGATGGCCGTTTGGCGGCAGCCGTGATGAGCATTCAGGCTTTTAAAGGGGTCGAAATCGGCCTCGGTTTCGAGGCGGCGCGTCGTCCCGGTAGTCAGGTTCACGACGAAATCGTTCAGTTAGGCGATCAGATTCGGCGCCGGACCAATCGTGCCGGTGGCCTGGAAGGGGGGATGTCCAATGGTGAACCCCTGGTGGTTCGCGGGGCGATGAAACCGATACCGACCCTTTACCAGCCGTTGCAGACCATTGACCTGAAAACTAAAGAACCTTTTTCTGCGGCTGTCGAGCGCTCCGATGTCTGTGCCGTCCCGGCCGCTGCCGTGGTAGCCGAAGCGGTCGTGGCCATTGAGATAGCTTCGGCGGTGCTGCAGAAATTCGGCGGCGACGCCATGGAAGAGATTCGCCAGAATCTTTCCGCCTATCAGCAATATGTGCAAGAGTTCTGAAAAAGCCCTTGTGCTGGTCGGTTTCATGGGAGCCGGCAAGAGCACCCTTGGCCGGACTCTGGCCAAATTGACCGGAATGCCGCTGGTCGATCTCGATGCCTTGATTGTCGAGCAGCAGGGCAGGACGATTCCTGAAATTTTCGCTGAAGAAGGCGAGAATGCTTTCCGGCGTTACGAGACGAAGGCCTTGACCTCCCTTTCGGTAGAGGCCCCGGTCATTCTTGCCACCGGTGGCGGTATTGTCGGACGGCAGGAAAACTGGCAGATAATGAGGCGCTTGGGAACGGTTATCTATCTTCGGGCTCGATGGGAGACCCTGCGTGCCCGTCTTGTCGGCTCGACCGGGCGACCGCTGGCGACGGCCGATCGTTCTGAAGCGGATATCAAATCCCTTTGGCAGCAGCGTGTGCCTCTCTACGAACAGGCCGATCTCATCGTCGATACCGACGACAGGGGGGTCAATGAGGTGGCGCAGGAAATTTTAACCGGAGCGTTGGGTTAATGGCGAGCATACTTGAACGATTGATGGTTGGATTGGGGGAGCGGGCTTACCCGATCTGGATCGGACACCGTATTCTTGATCGCCTGGGCGAGGCCCTGCACGACGTTGCATTCCCCCGCCAAGTGGCGATTATAACCAGCCCGACCATTGCCGAGCATTATGGCGAGCAGGTGCAGACCGTTTTGCACAATGCCGGTTTCCGCGTTTCCACCATCATTATCCCCGATGGGGAAGAGCACAAGAATTTCGAGACGCTGCAGAAGATTTTCGATGCTCTTATCGAGGAAGGCTTCGATCGCTCCTCCGGCTTAGTGGCTCTGGGCGGCGGTGTAATCGGCGACATGGTCGGTTTCGCTGCAGCCATTTTTCTGCGCGGCATCGCTTTTGCGCAGGTGCCGACGACCTTGCTGGCTCAGGTCGATAGTTCGGTGGGTGGCAAGACAGCGGTCAACCATCCCTTGGGCAAAAACCTTATCGGCGCCTTTTACCAGCCCCGCCATGTGCATATCGATGTGGCGACCCTGACCACTCTTCCGCCAAGGGAATTTGCTGCCGGCATGGCCGAGGTCGTCAAGTACGGCATCATTTGCGACCAGGCCTTTTTTCACAGTCTGACCGAACAACGTGAGGAACTGTGCCGCCAGGAGCCGCAAGCCCTGGTGCGTACGGTAAAGAGATCTTGCCAAATCAAGGCGAATGTTGTAGAAGTTGACGAAAAAGAGAGCTCTTTCAGGGCTATTCTCAACTTCGGTCACACCTTCGGCCATGCGGTCGAGACCCTTGCCGGATACGGGGCCTATCGGCATGGCGAAGCGGTTGCCATAGGTATGGTCGTTGCTGCCGAGCTTTCCTGTCGGCTTGGTCTGTGCGAGCCACAGAATGTTGCCGCCATCAGGGAGTTGCTCGTTTCTTTCGGCCTGCCTGTCGATCCCCCGGATTATTCTATTGACCAATATCTTGCCGCGATGCAACGGGATAAGAAGGTCAAAGAGGGAGTGTTGCGCCTGGTACTCAATCGCGGCATCGGCGAATGTCTGATTCAGGAAGTGCCCGATCTCGATTCTCTTCTGACTAAGACGCTGCAGGCAGGCATAGCCCGAGGATGATGCGATGGCGAACAATTTGGAAACTGCTCTAAAAGCCAAGGTCGCCGGCTATATCGACATTCTGGCAAAAGACCCCCATTCCACTGTTTTTGTTACCCTCAGCGATGCCTACCGTCAACTGGGCCAACTGGACGATGCGCTGGCGGTCGCTCGCAAAGGGGTCCAGGGGCTTCCCTGGTTCAGCCCGGGGCATGTAGTGCTCGGCCAGGTTTTGATGGCTCGCGGCGAAGTCGGTGAAGCGCTCGGTTGTTTCAACAAGGCTTTGACCCTCGATGGCGAAAGCCTCGCCGCGTTCAAAGGGTTGGCCGCCATCTATAGCCAGAAGGGGCAGGTTGACCTGGCTCGCCAGGTGCTCGAACGGGCCCGGCAAATCCATCCTGAAAATAGTTCGTTGCGGCATATGTTGAGCCGCCTGCCGATTGTCGCTCAAGAATCCGTTGCTCCAGCGGAGTCAGCCGTTCCCGCCAATGATGAACAGCCTGTCGAAGCGCCCATCGCCACTACTACCATTGCTGAGCTTTTCGTCAAGCAGGGACAATTGGCTCAGGCCTGTCAGGTGTATCGGGATATCCTGCTTGCGGATCCGGCCAACCAACCGGTTCGCGAAAAACTGGCTGAGCTGGAAAAGCGCATGAATACCGCCCCGGAGGCCGAGGGTGCGGATGAGCAGGATTCGGTTGCCGGCGAGACCGAACCCCTGGCAACTTTGAAGCGTTGGCTGGCCGCTAGTCGCCTACGGAGGGAGCATGTTCGAGAGAATACTGCAGGACATCGTTGAGGAGGCCGATGGCTACAGCGCCGTGTTGATGGGCTATGACGGCCTGGCGGTGGCTCAGTACGATCGGCCCTGCGAAGCCGGCGACCTGAATCTTTTTGCGGTCGAGTATGCCAATGTCCTGAAAGAGATGAAGGATGCCGTCGCCATTCTCAATACCGGCGACATAGAAGAGGTGACCGTGCGTACCGAGCGTTTCCAGGTCATTATCCGGGCGCTCAACGAAGACTATTTTGTCATCCTGACCATGGCCTGCAACGGTAACTACGGCAAGGGACGCTATTTGCTATCCCGAGAAGCATTCAGACTGCGGGAGGAATTGCGATGAGCACATCCGCAACCCGAATCCTGGTGCTCCACGGTCCCAACCTCAATCTGCTCGGAACCCGCGAACCAGAGGTCTATGGCCACGAGACTCTGCTGGATGTCGACAATGATCTACAGATCATGGCCCAGGAACTTGGGGTTGAGTTGACTGCCACCCAGTCCAATCACGAAGGTCAGCTTATCGACCGGATTCATGCCGCTCGCGAGGAAGGGATTGCCGGCATTCTCATCAATCCTGGTGGTCTTACCCATACCAGTGTCGCTCTGCGCGATGCCCTTGCGGCAGTGGCCATTCCTACGGTAGAGGTTCACTTGTCGAATGTTCATGCCCGTGAATCGTTCCGCCATCACTCGTTCATCAGTCCGATAGCGGTAGGGGTGGTTTTCGGTTTCGGTGCTGCCAGTTATCAGATCGCCTTGCGCGGTTTGCTGGCCCATCTGGCACGATGATTGAGGAGCGGGCCCACAGGGTGCATAAGCTTCTGGACGAGGCTGACCTGGAAGGATTTCTTTTTCTCGAACGGGCCAATCTGCGCTATCTTAGTGGTTTTTCAGGCACTGCCGGTGCTCTGCTGGTGAGCCGCGAGACTTCGACCTTTCTGACTGATGCTCGCTATACGACCCAGGCCCGGCAGCAAGTTGTCGCCCAAAGCATCTGTGAATACCGGGTGCAACTCGATGGGATACTCGAACAGGTAAATGCCCAGGGTTTAAAACGCATCGGTTTCGAAGCCGACAGTCTGTCCTATGCCATGGTAGAGCGGTTGCGGGATAAAAGTGCCCCGGATTGCAAGTGGCTGCCGGAAACGGAGAGGTTACGGCCTCTTCGCTGGGCCAAGGACCAGAATGAGGTGGCAGCGCTGGAGCAGGCCTCCCAAATCGCAGCCGAGGCCTTCGAGGAAATCCTGCCATTGATCCGTCCGGGTATGGCGGAACGGGACATTGCCCTCGAACTCGAATTTGCCATGAGGCGGCTTGGCGGTGAAGAAAAGTCCTTTGATACCATTGTCGCCTCCGGAATTCGAGGGGCTCTGCCGCATGGTGTTGCCTCCGACAAAACCATAGCTGTCGGTGATATGATTACGATCGATTTCGGCACTCGCTGGGGCGGTTATCATTCAGATGAGACGGTTACGGTCGCGGTCGGGGAAGTTTCCGCACGGCAGCGGGAAATTTTTGATATTGTGCTCGAGGCCCACGACCGTGCCATGGATGCCGTTCGCCCCGGCGTGGCTCTGCGCGACATTGACGCAATTGCCCGCAACTATATTGTCGAGCGGGGCTACGGTGATTATTTCGGCCATAGCCTGGGCCATGGCGTAGGACTGGAAGTTCACGAACATCCCGCAGTATCGTCCCAATCCGAAGTACTGGCGGAAGAGGGCATGGTGTTTACCATCGAACCCGGGATTTACCTTCCCGATCTCGGTGGAGTACGTATTGAAGATATGGTTTATGTGACAGCAGACGGCTATCGGCGCATAACCTGCCTGCCGAAAGAATTCCGGCAGTTATCCGCATGATGGCTGTATGGCAGGCCTGAATAAACAGCCTGCGGGCCCATGGACGGGTGACCCAAATCAAGGGTTTTATAAGTAATTGATTTTGTAAACAAGACGGAAACCTGGTTTTCGGCTGGCGACATTGAAAAAGACCAGGGAAGGACTTTTTCAACTACCTGGTGATGGCCGCGCCAGCTAAATGAGCTGACAGGACTGTTACGTCCCTTTTTATTGTGGCAAGGAGTGCTTTTTTATGGATATCAAGGACATCAAAACACTGATCAGAACGGTAACCCAAACTGATATCACCGAATTCGAATTGGAAAGCGAAGGTGAAAAGCTGGTTATCCGGCGTGGCACCGGACCGGTGGTGACCGCTGTGCCGATGCCTGCCGCTCCGGTTGCGGCAGCTCCGCCTACCGCTGCACCTGCCCCTGTTGCGGCAGAGCCGGCACAACCTGCTGCTGCCGAAGCCGCCGCTGATGATGGCCTGGAAACAGTGGTTTCACCCATTGTCGGCACTTTTTACCGGGCTCCTTCCCCCGAATCCGCCCCCTATGTGGAAGTCGGTTCAGAGGTTGAACAGGGGCAGACTCTCTGCATTGTCGAAGCAATGAAGCTGATGAATGAGATCGAAGCCGAGTTCAAGTGCAAGGTGGTCAAGATTCTCAAGGAGAATGCCGAACCGGTCGAATTCGGCGATCCGATCTTCTTGGTCGAACCCCTTTAATGCAGGTTTCGGAAAGCAGGCTGGCGACTGAAGACTTTATTTTCTGGAATTGCCCAAGCCTGATGACTGAATATACGGAGATGACAGATTTATTATGTTTCACAAGATTCTGATTGCCAATCGGGGCGAAATCGCCCTGCGTATCATCCGGGCCTGCAAGGAGCTGGGCATCAAAACAGTTGCTGTTCACTCGGACGTGGACAGCGAATCGCTGCACGTCAAACTGGCCGATGAAAGCATCTGCATCGGTCCGGCGGCCAGCAGCGCCAGCTATCTGAACATGCAGGCGATTATCAGTGCTGCTGAGGTTACCGATGCAGACGCCATTCATCCTGGTTACGGTTTTCTGGCGGAAAATGCCGAGTTTGCCGAAATCTGCGCCAACTGCGGCATCACCTTCATTGGTCCCAGTCCGGAAAACATGCGCCTGATGGGCGACAAGATTCAGGCGCGGCAGACCGTCACCAAGGCCGGAGTTCCGATCCTGCCGGGAACCAAAGAAGCGGTAGAGAATATCGAAAAGGCTAAAGATATTGCCGCGGATATAGGCTATCCCGTCATCATTAAAGCCACCGCCGGCGGCGGCGGTCGCGGCATGAAGGTCGTGCATTCCCCGGCTTCACTGCCCAATGCTTTCGCGGCGGCTCGTTCCGAAGCCAAGGCCGGGTTCGGCAACCCCGAGGTTTACATCGAGAAGTTCTGTGAAAACCCCCGTCATGTCGAAGTGCAGATTCTGGCCGACAAGCACGGCAACGTTATCCATCTTGGAGAACGGGACTGTTCGATTCAGCGCCGCCATCAAAAATTGCTGGAGGAGGCCCCCTGCCCGGTGCTGTCCCCGGAACTGCGTGAGAAGATGGGCGAATGTGCCGTCGCTGCAGCCAAATCCGTCGGATATTCCAGCGTCGGCACCATGGAGTTTTTGCTCGACGCCGACCACAATTTCTATTTCATGGAAATGAATACCCGGGTACAGGTGGAACATCCGGTCACCGAAATGGTTACCGGGGTCGATATTATTCGCGAGCAGATTCGTTCCGCCGCCGGTCTGAAGCTGCGCTACAAGCAGTCGGACATCAAAATCTCCGGTCACGCCATCGAGTGTCGGATCAATGCCGAGCATCCCTTTAAGTTTACCCCCTCCCCGGGCATGATCGACGGCTATCATCCGCCTGGCGGACTGGGGGTGCGGGTCGACAGCGCGGTTTACGACAAATATAAGGTTCTGCCCTATTACGATTCGATGGTGGCCAAACTGATCGTTCATGGGGACAATCGTCAGGAGGCTGTGCAGCGCATGGCTCGGGCGCTGGACGAGTATATTATTGGCGGCATTCGAACCACCATCATGCTTCATCAGCGGATTATGGGGAACAAGGAGTTCCGCGAAGGAACGGTCGATACCTCATTTATGGAAAAACTGGTCCTCTGATCGACAACGACAACCTTCGCAAGTGATCAGCCGCTTTATATTCCGGTTTGAACTTCAGGCCGAACGGGGCCGGGCTTTGGCCCGGCCCCGTTCTTTTTGGCAAACGTTTTAAGAGACATCTGTCTTATATGATTCGGCACCTGAAATATTCCGCATTTCACCTGCTGTTTCTGGCATTGCTGCCCTGGTCACTTTTCGCGGCAGAGCCTTTGCCGGAGACAGGGGCGGTCAAGCCGGTGCCCCTTACCCTGCGTACGGTCATTCGACTGACCCTGGAGCACAACCTCAACCTGCAGGCCGAGCAGTACGCTGCCCGTGCCAGTCAGGCTGCGATCGACCGCGAATACGGCCTTTACGATCCCCAACTGCTGGGCGAATTTGCCACCGGAGAATCGCAAAAGCAGAGCAATCAACCATTCTTCGAGGCCAAAACCCGTATTCGATTCTTTCGTCTCGATTTCTCTTTGGCGCAACAGTTGCCCACCGGTGGCGAACTGTCACTTGGCTTCGATAACCAGCGCAGAACAGAAGATCCAGAGCCCGGCATCGACCCTGCCTACGAAAGTGAACTGTCCCTGCAGCTGGTCCAACCGTTGCTGAAAGGGTTCGGTCGTACGGTGGCCGAACAGGATATCGAGTTTGCTGTCAACGACCGCCAGGTGGCCGTGGAGGATTTGCGGGATGTGGCCTTCACCTTGCTCGCCGAAGCGCGCGATACCTGGTATGAGGTGCTGCGCCTGCGAGACAATCTGCGTTTTCGGGAAATCTCGGTGGCGTTGGCCCAAAAGATACTGCGCGAAGCGTCGGCCCGGGTTGAGGCCGGCGTATTGGCGCCGGTCGACATTCTGGAAGCCGAATTTGCGCTGAAAGAGCGGGAGCGGTTACGCTTGGACGCCGAACGGGAATTTCACGACAGCCTTGATCGGCTGGCCTTACTCATGAGCAGTTCCATGCCGATAACGGTGGCTGATGAAACGCTGGATCGATCCGAATTTTCAATGGACCAGGACCAGGGTTTTCAGCAGGCGCTGGCCAAACGTCCAGACCTGCAGATCCGGCTGCGGCAACTTGATCGCCTCGCTCTCGAAGAACGGTTGGCCCGCAATTCGCTTTTGCCCGGATTCGACCTGACCGCCGGCTATTCTCATAAAGGCCTTGGCGGTGATTACGATGAGAATCTCGATGATATCAGCAGCGGTGATTTCCCTAACTGGGAGGTCGGCCTGAATCTGTCCTATCCCCTCGGCAACCGGACCGCTCGCAATGAACATCGCCGAATCCTGTTTCGCATCAGGGGCCAACAAGCCGAGATCGCCCAGTTGCACAAGGAGATCCGGAATGAGATTCGGGCTGCTGTCCGCCAGGTAGAGGTTAACGATAAAAAAATTGATGTGGCCACCAGTGGGCTGACCTTTGCCGAAGAAAAACTTCGAATCCTGCTCAAACGTCAGGAGGTCGGTCTGGCTACCGTTCGCCAGGTGCTCGAAGGGGAGGAGGATCTTGCCCAGGCCCGTACCGACCGGGTGGCCTCGCTGGCAGACTTCAACAAGGCCGTGACCCGTTATCTGCAGGTTACCGGCCAGTTGCTTGAAGCCGAGGGGGTGCGGTTTCACCCGGTATTTGCCGATGACACAGTTCCTTTGATGCAGGTCGGCTCACCATGACTCTGCGCATCGGCCACATCGATTACCTCAACTGTGTTCCTTTCTTTCGCTACTTGGAAACGGACAATTGCGATGTTTCTGTCGTCCATGGTACGCCCGCCCGGCTGAATGCACTTCTGGGCAGTGGGCAGCTCGACCTCTGTCCGGCTTCGTCTTTTGAATACGGCCGCCACTGGCGCAACTACCTGCTGCTGTCCGATCTTTCCATCAGCGCATGCGGTGCGGTCAAAAGCGTTCTGCTTTTCTCTTCCCGTCCCCTTGCGGAATTGGGCCGCGTCCCCATTGCCCTGACTGGCGAGTCGGCAACCTCGGTTCACCTGCTGCAGATCCTGTTGCGGGAACACTGCGGTTTTGACAACCCGCACCTGTATTGTCCTTCTTCCACGGTAGAGGAAGTCATCGCTGCCGGCGGGACCGGACTGTTGATCGGCGACCGGGCTCTTAAGGCAGCGCAAGCCGATCTGGCTCCCTATGTGATCGACTTGGGCAGTTGGTGGCATGCCTTTAGCGGCCTGCCCTTTGTTTTTGCCCTTTGGATTGTTCGGCGCGATACGGTTGATGAGAGGGCGGAGGAGGTTGCTATTCTGCAACAGAGGTTGCAGGCCGGTTTGGCCCAGGCGCTGGCAAATTTGCCGGCTCTGGCCGCCCAGACTGCCGATCCTTCCTGGATGAGTGGGGACGAACTTCTCAATTATTGGCGAGCCATGTCTTTCAGCTTGTCCGCTGCCTGCCAGCAGGGTTTGAAACGCTTTTTCCAGTTGGCGGCAAAATATCAATTTCTGGACGCCGTGCCGGAATTGAACTTTTTTACAGCGCCCTTTTCCGTTGACGCTTCAGAGCTAATCGACTAGTATTTCAGCGTTTCAACCTTGCCCGGGTGGCGGAACTGGCAGACGCAAGGGACTTAAAATCCCTCGGCCGTATGGCTGTGCGGGTTCGATTCCCGCCCCGGGCACCAAGGAAAAACAGGAGGTTAGCATTTTGCTAGCTTCCTGTTTTTGTTTTAGCGCCCGTCGATGGTCCACTAATGGTCCAGTTGGGGCCTGGAAATCCTTCGGACATATCCCAAGGAGTCTTGGCAGTGCTTTTGGGTAATGGAGGGAAAGGGTTTTCCGTGATGTTGAATTCCTGTCTAAATTCCATAGACAGCGTAAGGGTGAATGCTGGGGTGTGTTTAAAGTCGGAGGTTCGAGACTGGCGTCTGTGTTAGGTGTCTCTATGTTAAGCGGGATCGAGGTTTGGCACAATTAAGTAAGAAGCCTCAACCATTTAGAGTTAGTGTGGGCCATTTTTGCATTGCGAGTGATGGGCTAAAATAAACTGCCTTCAAAAACTTGTCAGCTAGTAAACCTGCTCCAAATTGTTGTCGGTAATATTAATAGCAATTTTCCACATATTACTTTTTGGTTAAATTATAAGAAATGCCGCATCTGGGAAGAAGCCAGTCCTCGTGTTTAAAGGTGAACATATTTTCAATAATGCTCTTGTGATACTCTGGGGGTTCGACTCCACCAACAAAACAATCAAGCTCGTATTCCTTTGGAAAGGATACTGTCAAAGTTATGTCCTTTGAAGGGTGGGCCATGTGTAAATTAAAAATTTTATTTTTTTTGACAATATAGTTTGCGTTAATTTCTATTTTTAGATGATCCGCTGGGCATAAAATGTCTTTTAATTTTATTTTGTAACCTTTTTCTGGTCCATTGTTTAATGGGTGTTTTTCGATAGATGATTTGTTTAGTTTGAGCTTTCCATCTTTGCATTCATTTATGGCTTTACAGGATTCATCACACTCATCAATTATTTTTTTGTAGCAAGAAAAAACAAATTCAATGTCATGAATTTTTTCAAACTCACCTGGTTCGTGCGTCCATTTCACCTCTTTTTGAATATCTTTTCCAATGCTACGACATGTATATGAAACCTTTTCAGAAACCTCAAAGCATTCTGCATTTTCCTTGCTTTCTTTGATAACTGTCCAGTAGGTAACGTTTTCTCTGTATGGACTACTGATG
>ENA-ORCT01000551-ORCT01000551.1-marine-metagenome-genome-assembly--contig:-NODE-551-length-17440-cov-3.360134_pt1 | contig 17440 bp, 13 predicted proteins | sample MGYA00248632_ERZ508511 | MGnify/ENA primary metagenome ERZ508511 (study PRJEB26182, sample SAMN06268839) | marine metagenome | isolation source: Tt an P1-techrep anaerobic enrichment on pine from sediment...
GTCTCTCCAGTTGCTGCGCTTTGGCAAGTACCCCGTATGCACTTTCCTGTTCCAATGATTTCACCCGCGCTGCAAACTATTTTATCGAGCAAGGATTCGGGCTAGATTTTCAACCAGGCTGGTCATATCCTTTTCTTCGATGGTCAGGGCGGGAAGAAAACGGATCGTGTTGGTATGGGGTTGGTATCCGGCCAGATCGCCATGATCCATGAGACGATGAATGATATCGGAGGCGGTTAGGCGGCCATCGCCTTTTTTGAGTTCCATGCCGATCATGAGTCCACGGCCGCGTATTTCCTTTATATCTTCAACTTGTGCGCCCATGAGGCGGAGCCGGTCCAGGAACCTTTTTCCCAGATTCCGGCTGCGCTCGACAAGGGCCTCTTCACGGATTATCGTGATGACCTCCCGGGCAATGGTGCAGCCCAAGGGGTCGTTCTGGTGGGACTGGGCATACCGGATGCCGGTTTGCTCTATCCGATTCGCCACTTCCCTAGTGAGTATAACGGCGCTGACGGGATAACCGTTGCCGATTCCTTTTCCCACCGCGATGATATCCGGACGCACATCGTAGTGGTCAAAGCCGAACCATTTGCCGGTTCGGCCGATTCCGGTGGTAACTTCATCGACGACCAGCAAGCCTCCATGTTGCTGGATAACAGCGGCGAGTCGTTCCACCAGGGGGTTGGGGGGAAACTTGACTGACCCTGAGCTGCTTCCGGATTCCAGAACGAATGCGCCAATTTTTTTAACGGGCAGTGATTTCAGCCTGGGACAAGCCCTGCACTCCCACGGATGGGGACAGGTGATGCAATCCTTCCAGTCAACGGTTATCCACTGATCCGTGCGTCTGCTTCCGGCAAGCCCGTAGGCCGCCAGGTAGGCATCGGTCAGGGTGAGAAAAAACGGCTTTCCCGTCAGTCGTCCGGACCACTGGAGGCCAAACTCGACGGCCTCGCTTCCCGAACTAAGGAAGACGCATTTGCCGTCCGGCAGGTTTGCCGTATTTAGCAGTGCGACAGCCGCCTCTTCGGCTATGGTGCCGGTAAAGCGATTGTTCAGGTGAACGATGCGGTCAAGCTGTTTCCGAATGACGCGGTTGAGCCGGGGGTGGTTGTGGCCAAGCGCCGTACACCAGATGCCGGCTTCAAAATCAACATAACGCCGTCCCCGGGAATCGTAGAGATAGGCTTTGTCGCCTCGGACAAAGTCTGATTTCACCCTGTCATGGCAGGTCAATATGTGGTCCATTTCCTAAGATTGGCCGCCCAGCGCTTCGGGGTGTGAAAATACTGCGGGTATACCGCCGGTGTGCCAGAACACTACCGCGTCCCGGGACGAGAACTCCTGTTGCCGGATCATGTGAATCAATCCGCCCATGGCCCTGGCCGTGTAGACCGGATCGAGCAGGATTCCTTCATGTCTGCCGGCCAGATGCATGGCTTCCCGCTCGAGTTCTCCTACAGCGGCGTAGCCGCTGCCGAAAAAGTCGTATCGCATGTGAAATTGCCTGGCCTCATAAGTGATGCCCGCATCGAGTGCTGCCGATGCCCGGTTGGCGATCCGTGCCAGATCCGACTCATAGGTGGGATGGCCCGAGTCTTTTCGGTCAATACCGATGCCGATGATCTCCAGCTCAAGATTATGGATGTCCCGGCCCAGCACCATGCCGGCCTGGGTGCCGCCGGAGCTTGAGGGCATCACGAGATAATTCGCGCGGATCTTCTGCGCGGCCATCTGCTCTTTGAGCTCGCCCATGGCCGCCACAAAACCGATGGCACCGATTTCGTTGGACCCGCCAAACGGAATGATGTAAGGGCGGTGGCCCCGTGTCCTTAATGCTTCGGCAATTTCCGGCATTTGCTCGCCGTTGCTGCAATCGCCGCACCAGTGAACCGTTGCGCCGAACAGGTGATCGAGCAGCAGATTTCCCTCGGCAACCGCCGGCGCCTCGCCGCCCAGGGCCAGGTGACACGCCAGCCCCACGGCGGCCGCCGCAGCCGCCGTCTGACGGCAGTGGTTGGATTGCATGGCCCCGGCGGTGATGACGCAGTCGCATTGCCGGCTTACGGCCTCTCCCAGCAAAAATTCCAGCTTACGGGTTTTGTTGCCCCCCAGCCCCAGTCCGGTCAGATCGTCCCGTTTGATGTAAATCGCCGGGCCGCCCAGGATTCGGCTCAGGCGTGTCAACTTCTCCAGGGGGGTGGGCAGATGGGTGATTCGGCACCGGGGTATGGCGTTTAGATCGAATGACATGGCTCACTCCTTTGTTTGCAGCCGAGTTGCTCAAATGCGCCGGCCAGACGCTTTATGCCTTCCACTATATCGGATTCATCCAGATGGGCGATGGACAGGCGCAGGTAGGTCCCGTCCGGTTTCCCGTAAAAATGAGAGCTTCCCGGTACCACGCGGACACCGCACCGGTACAGGTGGTCGATGAGCTTGTTTTCGGGCGTTTCAAGGCCCCGGAGACAGACCCAGATAACGTAGCCACCGGCCGGCCGGGTCCATGTGATGTCAAAGGGTGCCATGAACTCGCTTATGGCGCTGAGGGCCGCATCCATTCGTCTTCGGTAGACCCGGTGCACGCGCTTGACGTGACGATCGTAGTGGCCAAGGCGGCAAAACCGCTCAAGGGCCGCCTGGTCCAGTGTGTTGCCCGAGAGAGTGGTTGATCGCTGGATGGGCACGAGGCCCTGGATGCACCGCTTGTCCGCGGCAATCCACCCGATGCGAAGACCGGGAAACAGCACCTTTGAAAACGTGCCGAGGTAAATCACCACCTGCCCGCGGTCCATGGATTTGATGGGGAGCACCACTTTGCCGAAGTATTTCATCTCTTCTTCGAACCCGTCTTCCACCAGTGGAATGGCGTGCCGCTCGCAAATGGAAAGCAGTCGCTCCCGATGCTGCTGGCTCGTGGTGATGCCGGTGGGATTGTGAAAGTTGGGAATGGTGTACACCAGGGCCGGAGATTCTTTGCCCAGCAGGGCTTCCAGCGCATCCAGGTCCATGCCTTCCCGGGTCATGGGGACCGGGATCATCTTCACCTGGTTTAACGTGAAGACCTCCATGGCACGGGTGTAGGTCGGCGCCTCGAAGACAACGCCCTGACCGGCGGTTACCAGCAGTTTAATTACCAGATCGATGGCCTGCTGGGCGCCCCCGGTGATCATGATCTCATCATATGAAATCGATATGCCGTGAAGCCGCATGCGCCGGGCAATAAACGCACGCAGCTGCTCGTAGCCCTGGGGACTGCCGTACTGCAGAAGGCGGGCTCCTTCATGGAGCAGAACGTGGTTTATGCACTTTCTGAATTCATCTGTCGGCAGCAGGCGGCTGTCCGGCGACAGCGGGGTGAAATCGATGAGCCCGGAACCGACCTTTTTATCGTGAACCGGCAGCGCGCGCTGGATCATCTTGTAAAGCGCGCCTGCCCCGGGGGTGAGCCGGGTATCCCAGTCAATTCGGCTGCCATCGTCCGGCAGAGTTGTCGTGGCCATTTTCGCCCGGTTTCGCACTGTGGAATACGATCCCGGCCGGCTTTCCAGATACCCCAGGGACCACAGCTCTTGGTACGCCTTGTACACCGTGGAGCGGTTCACTCCCAGTCGCTCCGCCATGGCGCGGGTGGCCGGTAGTCGCTCTCCCTGTTTCAGGGTGCCGCTTTCCACCCGCTTGATAACCTGTTTTATGATCTGGCGAAAAAGAGGTGTGGCGGACTGATTGTCGATTCGTATCAACAGCCCCATGATGATCGCTCCTTTCTGAAAATTGAACCGTTGTCCATCATACGTATTGAGGATAGGGGGGATATTGGATGATTACAACTGCCAATTATTTGCAAAATAAGACCGGCCAATTTCAAGGCGGGAAAAGAGGGGACGGCTGGTTTTTATAGATTCTAAATGTTGCAGGTATAGATAACTGGTAAAATTGCCTGGTTTTTCTATCTGTTTATGTTTACACAACATATCGGTGCTGATAAAAACTAAAAAACGGTAATGGCTTGAGAGGAGTTGTTAAGAAAAATAATAATTCCGACTTTCTTACGACATCGGTTGCTCCCTCTGGAGCCTCATTATGGTCACGATATGGGCATGGTCGCAGTATGACACAATTGATAGCTTCGAGATATTTGTAGAATGACAATACTAAAAAAATTTTATTATGAGCTATGGTCTGAAGCACCTGTTTGGTTGATTTTGATTTATATTTTTTTCTTATCCTCCAGTTTTGAAATTCGAGAATGCCTTATTGGCGATTTCGCCTAGCTGCCAAGTCCTCGGTCGATTCGGTAGCTATTCATACAAAAATACTATTAAATCGACCGTTTTTGATTGCATAGGAATCGGCATCGGGTTTGCCCTGTTTTTGTTATTTGTCGGCATATCGTCTCGTTTACTGGAGCAGTTCTATCAGCAGACATGGATTGCTATGGGAATAGGATTGGCATCACTGTCGGTTATAATAGTAAATGCAAAAATAAATCCTGTCCTATCGACTCAGTAGTCCACCATAAAGGGATCTGATTTGAAAATTAACGTCCATGTAATTACACGGAGGAATCCATGAAATGTCCCAAATGCAGGTCGAGCGAATTGAAAAAGCCAAATTACCATTCACCCTTTTTTTGCGAAAAGTGCGGCGGAATGTGGCTCCTGAATGTGGAACGTTCGGATTTGCCGGAGATAACAATCGATCCTGCTGACATTGATTTGGATTCAGATGACCACGACAAAAAGACCGGCATTTGCCCTTCCGGTCATGGAATTATGATCCGGGCTAAAGTAGATATCGGCGAACCATTTTATCTGGAAAAATGTACGATTTGCGGCGGAATCTGGTTTGATCGTGGTGAGTGGCAGCGAGTAGCAGAAAACAACCTCGCCGAGAATCTAAGTCACATATGGTCCCGATCCTGGCAGCGAAAACAGAGTCAAGAAAAAAACAGAGGAAGTTTTCTCAAGTTGAACCAGAAACTATTGGGCGACCCGATTTTTCAGGCGATAATGGAATTGGCAAATGAACTGAAAGATCATCCTGAAAAGGGTCGTGCAATTGCACTGTTGCAACAGGAAATCAAATGACAAGGATCGCAAAGAAAAACATTTACAGGACGCAGATTTTGAGTTTTTTCAGTAAAAGCCTGGATTTCAGGCAGGCTCAACGGCTCTTAAGGAATGTGCCGTAAGCCGAATCGGGCACCGATCCGGATGGAAATCGTTCAATGCCGGCATGAGAAAGGGATGGGTAACTGGCGCTGGCTCCCCCTCCAGCCCTTCCGGTAATCCATGTCGGGGCGGGCATTTTTTCTTCTATTTCAGTCCGGCCACATCCAGCACGGCCCCGGCAATGGCTTCAGGCTGTTCGATATGCACGAAATGGCCCGCCTTCTCGTAGATTGTGACGTTTCCTTCCAACTGGGGAAGATGTTTAATCCACTGGGCAATTACTTCATCTTTTCCCAGGGGATCCCAGCGGCCAATCAACGCGCGGGCACCGATATTGCGGCCTTGCGGCCCCCATGCCTGGCTCAGTTTGTCTTGAATGAATGCATAGAATCCCCGGGTGTCTCTCAGTCCCAGTTTCGGATCGCGATAGATACTGCCGGTTCCCCATGCGGCGGTCTGGCGCACCAGGCGTTTTGAACTCCGGGCGTTGGCCCGCGTGCGGAACTGCTCCCTGTACACCATCTGGGCGTTTCTATCCGTCCAGGCGGTTATCCCCAGTTCCGACCGCAACATATGCACACCCAGATCCAGAATTATCCTGAATGCTCCGGCCGGTTTTCGGTAAATGGCGTAGTCGATAAGCGCACCCCAGAGACGGTCCGGCGTGACGGACGGAAATTTTGACCAGGGGACACAGGGGATGGGATAGTTCTTATGATACGTGTATCCGGTGTCGGGAATGGGGAAAACCGTGGTGTTCAGCAGGACCAGGTTGGCGACGCGCTCCGGTTCCCGGAGAAAGGCGCCGATGCCGATGGGGCCGCCCCAGTCGTGGACGACTAGGGTGACGTGTCGAAGGTCCAGATGCCGAATCAGGAGGAACAAATTGGCGGCGTGATCCATGGCGGTCATTTCAAAGGATGCCTGGTCGGACCGGCCAAACCCGATATGATCCATGGCAACGATTCGGCAGGGTTTGGAGATGGAGCGGGTAATATTGTCAATAATTTTGCGGTAGGAATACGAGCACTCCGGGTTGCCGTGCACCAGAACGATAACCGCTTTAGCATCTCCTTTTCCATGGACGCTGTCCCGGTAGAAGATGTGCTTTCCCCGATCCGCTCCTGCCGGAAGCTCCAGCCAGAATCCGGTGCCCGGAGGGCAGTAATCCGGCGGGATGTGTGTCAGCGGGCTGTTTCCCGGTGGCTGGCCGATATTTTTTTTCATCGTTTATCGAGCACCTCGCGCATTTTAACGGCCAGTGCATGAGTGGTAAAGGGTTTCTGGATAAATTGCACCCCTTCATCGAGCACACCGTGATGAGCGATTACATCGTTCGTGTATCCGGACATGTAAAGCACCTTTAAACCCTGACATCTTCCGGCGATTTGGGCGTAGAGTTCCTTCCCGTTCATCTCGGGCATAACCACGTCTGTCAACAGCAGATGCACCGTCCCGCTGTGCTGCGTCAGCACCTTTAGTGCTTCCATACCGTCCTTTGCCGGTAAAACCGTATAGCCCAACCGCTGGAGAATGTTGTGAACAGTGAAGCGCACCTGCTTGTTATCCTCTACCAGCAGGATGGTCTCGCATCCTGTCTTGGCGGTGGATGTCTTTTCGATACACTCTTTTTGATCGTGCTGCTGGGTAGAAACCGGCAGGAAAACTTTAAAGGTCGTACCGGCGCCCGGTTCGCTCTCAACCCAGATGTTGCCCCTGTGCTGCTTGACGATACCGTAAACGGTGGCCAGACCCAGGCCGGTGCCCTGTTTCCCCTTTGTTGAAAAAAACGGCTCAAAAATTTGCGCGCGGGTTTCCTCATCCATCCCGCATCCGGTGTCACTGATGGCCAGCATGACGTAAGCGTCCGGGTTCACTTCCTCATAGGGCATTGCATGGCTTTCATCCAGTTCCGCAGGCGCCGTTTCAATGGTCAACTCACCGCCCTCGGGCATCGCGTCGGCGGCATTGACCGTCAGATTCATAATTACCTGTTCGATCTGGCCGATATCGGCCATCACCGGCCCTATGTGTGGGGATTGAGCGATTTTGATCTCAATGTCTTCACGAATGGTTCGTCGAAGAAGTTTCGCTATGCCTGCAAGGATCTTGTTGAGGTCCAGGGGTTTGTACTCCAGTGTTTGCCGGCGGCTGAAAGCCAGAAGCTGCCGGACCAGGTCTCGGGCACCCACTCCCGCTTTCATGACCTGTTCCATCATTTCTCGACGTGGATCGTGCGCGGTTGTATCCGCCAGGAGCAGTTCTCCGTAGCCCAGTATCGGAGAAAGCAGGTTGTTCAGGTCGTGGGCGATGCCGCCGGCCAGCCGGCCGATGGCTTCCATCCGCTGGGTTTGTATCAGCTTTCTCTCTAATCTGGCCTTTTCTTCCTCTGCCCGTTTGTGCTCGGTGATATCCAGAATGGAAACCCTGTTACGCACGAAGTTGCCGTCCACATCCTTTTTGGAAAACGCAGTCAACAACACATCAATCAAAGTGCCGTCTTTGGTTACCATCTGAAACGGTACATCTTTGACGATTCCCTCGGTATAGAATCTGGGAAACACTTCATTTCTGGCTTTTTGAGTCGATTCATCCGATAAAAACTCAAGGGCGAGTTGACCGATTACTTCCTCGCGACGGTATCCCAGGGTCTTCAGCCATTGATCATTGACTTCCACGATTCGTCCTTCCGGATCCACGGAATGCAGCATGACCGGTGCCTGCTGATAAAGCTGACGGTATTTTTCCTCGCTGTGCCGGAGCGCCCGTTCGGCTGCCTTTCGTTCCGAAATATCCCGATGTACACCAATGATCCCGATAATGTTTCCGGCATCATCAAATATTGGATCGGCTGTGGCCTCGATTGGCACGGTGCTCTGATCCTTTCGTACCAATGTGAGTTCCCCCTGCCAGGTCTTGCCCGCGATTGCATCGGAAAGGGCCTGTTTGGCTGTTTGCCATTCTTTATACAAAGCTTTGGGGCCGCCGGCCCGGTTGAGTTCATCGAGGCTGAAGCCGGCCAGTTTCTTGATGCTCCTGTTCAAAAAAATGATTTTGCCTTGTTTGTCGGCAATCCCGATGCCGTCAGCTGTACCCTCGATTGCCTGAAGCAGCCATTTGATTTGTCTTCGGGTCCTGCGTTTTTCTGTGATGTCTTCAATAACGCCGATCCAGCCCCTGAAATTATCGCTGGCGGTGCTGACAGCAGAAATGCGAACTCTACCCCATAGGGTGCTGCCGTCTTTTTTCAGGTAACGTTTTTCCATCTCGAAAAAATCGGAATTCCCGGATCGGGCGGCGTCAGCCAAGTCAGCGGACATCGCCCGATCCTCCGGATGAGTGATATCCATGAAGGTCAGGGACCTGATTTCATCCAGAGAGTAATCGAGCGCCTCGAGCAGGTAATCGTTTACCTCGGTAAACCGCCCCATCGGATCGATAATGGCGATACCCATGGGCGATTTTTTGAAAATCGAGCGGAAGCGCGCCTCGCTTTCCCGCAGGGCTTCCTCCGCCTGCAGGCGCCAGCCGCTCTCCCGTATGGCGGCGATGTGAACTTTGCGGCCCTGCCATTCGAAATGGCTGCCTGCAATCTCAACCGGAAATACCTCACCATTTTTTTTCCTGTGATAGCGGACGCTTACCAGTGGGCGTTCCTCCCGGGTGGCCTGCCGGGTGGATTCTGGCTCGGCTGAAAGATCGACATTCCGCAGTTCCAGAAGTTCTTCCCGGCTATAGCCGTACATTTTGGATGCCGCCAGGTTGGCCTCCAGGAGTTGACCCTCCTCATTGTCGATGAGAAACAGTGCATCCGATACGAATTCAAAGAGTTGCTGATACTTGGCTTCGCTTTGACGCAGCGCCTGCTCGGTGCGGCTGCGCTCAGACTCGGCATGTTCTAACTCGCGGACTCGTTTTTCCAGTTCTTCATAGGAAGGCTTGACCGGCATTATAAAAACCTCTGATCCGTGATGGTCGGAAAGGGACGGGCAAAGAAAAAACCTGACTTTTCCCTTTTGCTACAATGAGTTAAAACGCAACTCATTAACAGCAATTGGAAAATCAGGTCATGTATCACCCTCTAAAGCTATTTTATACTGGAAACGTTATTTTCAGGTTTTGAGAAACCGCTCAGTACGGGGCGAGGCCCCTGAAAATTGAGATGTTGCAGGCAATTTGTCCGTCAGAGAATCAGCAGGTAGATGAGCGACTCAAACCAGCTTATGAAACAGCGCCTGATCTGTCAACACCCGGGTACGCTGCATGGCATAACTGGTGCCTGTCTACAACTATCATTTTTAAAATTGGCATCATCAGACATGCTTGAGATACTCCCGAATCATAAGTGCTGCCGTGCTGCCCTCACCCGCCGCGCTGACTACCTGCTTGGTGCTGGCGTCGCGTACATCGCCGGCCGCAAATACACCGGGAACGCTGGTTTCCATCAAATACGGCTCGCGCCCCGCGGTTTGATTGAATCGGGCTTCGGTATGCTGCAGGGCATGTCCTGTGACGATATACCCCCAGCGATCCAGGAGCACTTCGCTTTTTTCAAGAAAGGCGGTGTTGGGATCCAGGCCGATGAAAATAAAGGCCCCATTGACAGGTAGCAGCTCCTCTTCCCCGGTCCTGTTGTTGACCAGGCTCAGCTGGGACAGCTTGCTGTCGGCGCCGATAAAGGCTTTGACCTCAGTGTTCCAGCGCACATCGATGCCCTCGTGCTCCAGGACTTTTTCCTGAATGACCGGACTGGCCGTAAACGCATCGCCGCGAACCAGAATGGTGACCCGGTCGGCAAATTTAGTCAGCAGCAGACTTTCCTCGGTGGCGCTGTTTCCACCGCCGACCACGGCCACGGTTTTGCCCCTGTAAAAAGGGCCGTCGCAGGTGGCGCAAAAGTGAACGCCGGCTCCCAGGTAATCGGTTTCACCCGGAACGCCCAGGCGCCTGTAACGGCTGCCGGTGGCAAGCAAGAGCGCCCGCGCACTGTATCGCTTCCCGTCGCCGGTCTGAACGCAGTGGAAGTTGCCGTGCTGATGTATGCCGGTCACATCCTGGGCCTGCAGGAGTTCCACGCCGAAGCGCTCGGCCTGTCGGCGCAATCGCTGGGCAAACTCGGCACCTGACACCCCATCCGGAAACCCCGGCATGTTATCGAGCTTTTCGGTCGCGGCGGCCTGGCCGCCAGGGGCCGCCCGTTCGATTACCAGCGTGTCGATGGCCTCCCGGGCGGCGTACAGCGCCGCGGTCAGCCCGGCCGGTCCTCCGCCGACCACGATCAGATCGTAATGACTGCGGCTGGCGGCGGTTTTCAGCCCCAGCTTCTCGGCCAGTTCGGCGTTTGTGGGTTCGACCAGAAACGAGCCGTCGGCAAACACGATGGTCGGAATGATTCGCTTGCCCTTGTTTGCTTCGATTACAAACCGCTCGGCTTCCGAATTTTCTTCGATATCCACCCATTCATAGGGAATCTGGTGCTCCCCCAGGAACATTTTGCTCCGGCGGCAGTCCGGGCACCAGTGGGCCCCGTAAACGGTAATTTCTGCATCATTCATAATCCGCTCCTTTTTCTCCGATAATATCGGCAGTCAGGTCTATGGATATCCGCCGGTTGCAAACCCCGGGTAGAGGGGCATCCCGCCGTTGACGACCAGACTGATTTCGGTCATGTAATCGGCGTAATCGGAGGCCAGCCGCACAACGGCGCGGGCGATGTCATCCGGCTTCCCGATACGGTTGTACGGGATCAGGCCCATGAGGGCTTGATACGCATCGGGCGTTTCCCATGCCGACAGGTTGATCGGGGTGCGAATCGCCCCGGGGGCGACGCTGTTGACCCGGATGCGATGGGCGCACCTCCTGGGCGATGCTTTTCATCATGAGCATTACCCCGCCCTTGAAGGCGGCGTAATTCACATGGCCCGCCCAGGCGTTCTTTCAGGGTGGGATCCTTGCCGTTCCAAATAGCCGGAGCAAAGCAGATATACTGCTGCCGGTCGGAGATGCCGGCGATTCCGTCCTCCCCCCAGCGATAGGCCCGGCTGCGGGCATGATCGTGGGGGGAAGCTGTCCCGGGCGGATCCGTCGGGGCTGTAGTCTTCCCGAACGGTACCCCCTTGACGTTCGCTCAGATAGGGTCCCCATTTTTTCCAGTTTTTTCGACGGCTGCGATACTCGTTGAGACGCTCGGGTTCGACCGTGATGGTCATGGCACAGCTCCCGGTGAATCGGTGATCCCCATATTGAGGAAATGAATAAGACCGTGAATCCTCGCTTACGAGTTGAGTTGCATTATCCGCATGGGAAGCAGATAACTCCTGCTATCGCCTGTTTTAAAACGGATGAATTGGCTGCAAACGTGCGAGAGTGGTCCAAATCGCTGTAAATTTCCGACAATTTGTCTCTGTTCTTACACCTTTTCGTTTTAATCTCCTGGTTTTCAAACAGGCTCTAAGGTTTCTCTCAAAAATAACTTCACTAAGCATCAGCATCGGCAGAGCGGAGAATTCAGACTGTGATTTCGAATTGTTATTCTACTGCTTGCCAAGACACATTAAAAGGGCGACTTGAATGATCCCTGACTTTAATTCCGGGTTCAGCGAAGTCAACAGCCGGAGCGTCAAGCAATTTCGGTCGGGCTGTTGGGTGCCAGGGGATGAAGCGATCGAACATCCGGGTGTTTTACCGGTCAATATTTTTCGGTTAGATGGTGGATAGGGGTCAAGTCTGCTTTTGACTTTTAGTCGGCAATGGGTGTATGGTCGTTTCATGTCACGACCATTGAGAATCGAATATCCCGGCGCCTGGTATCACGTGATGAACCGAGGCCGCCGGTCAGAAGCGATATTTGGCGGCGGGGCGGATTACGCACTGTTCACCGATTTGATTCGGGAAACCGTTGAAAAATGGCAGATGCGAGTGTCCGCGTATTGTTTGATGCCCAACCATTACCACCTTTTGGTTCAGACCCCGCAGGGAAATCTTTCCCGATGCATGCGGCATCTCAACGGGGTCTATACGCAGCGGTTTAACCGGCGGCACGGTTTTGACGGACAGCTGTTTCGCGGCCGGTATAAATGCATTCTGGTGGAGGCCGACAGCTACCTGCTTCAGCTGGTGCGATATATCCACCGCAATCCAATCCGGGCCGGTCTTGCAGAGAACCTTGTCGGCTATCCGTGGAGCAGCCATAAGGGATATCTGTCGCGGGCAAAAAAATGGGATTGGCTGCATAAGGATTTCATCCTCGACATGCTGTCCGGTCAGCCATCAGGGCGGATGGCAGCTTACCGGCAATTCATGAATCAAGAGGACAGTGAGACGATCTGTGGTATTTACGCTCGCCGGCGATGGCCGGCCTGGATGGGAAGCGATGCGTTTATCCAGTGGGTGAAGGCGACGTTTCATTCTGAAAAATCGTCCGGGGATGTTCCCCAGGCTAAAGCGCTGGCGCCGGATCCGGAGCGGATCATCCGGGCGGTGTGCGACTATTATGGCATCTCTGAAGAGGCCCTGATGCGTTCTCGACGAGGGGTATTTAACGAACCGAGAAATGTGGCCATATTTCTAATGCGTCAGCTCAGGGTCGACAGTCTGTCTCAGATCGGTGCCCTGTTCCAAATGAAGACATACAGCTCGGTCAGCAGCGTGGTTGAGCGGATGCGGTCCCTTTCCCAGGCCGATGGAAAACTTCGAAGACGCATCCGCGAACTCCGAACGGCAATTAACAGTCAAGAGCAGACTTGACCCCTTTTGTTGTTGTCTTCGTTTTCGTGTGTTTTCGCATCAATCCTCTGGTCTTCAAACAGGCTCTAACATGCATGTATACTCGACTTGTCTTTACTGCTGAGAAGGGAGAATGAAATGGGAGGTTTCACGGAATACGATCAGTACGATGCAATGGGATTGGCCGAGCTGGTCCGAAAGGGTGATGTTACGTCGGAAGAGCTTTGCGAGGAGGCCATCGCGCGGATTGAAACGGTCAACCCGAAACTCAACGCGGTGGTGACCCCGATGTTTGACATCGGTCGCCGGACGGCCCGTCAGGATCTGCCGGACGGACCGTTTGCCGGCGTGCCGTTTCTGCTCAAGGATTTGTTGTATGCCTATGCCGGAGTGCCCATGACAAGCGGCTGCAAGGCATATAAAAACTTTGTTCCGGACTATGACAGCGAAATGGTCAGGCGGTACAAAGCGGCCGGTCTGGTGGTACTTGGGAAGACCAATACGCCGGAGTTCGGACTGATGGGCATCACTGAGCCGGAGCTTTTCGGCCCGTGCCGCAATCCCTGGAATCCGGATCACACGCCGGGCGGTTCCAGCGGCGGCACCGCCTCGGCCGTGGCGGCCGGCATGGTTCCCATGGCCGCCGGCGGCGATGGGGGTGGCAGCATACGGATCCCCTCATCATGCTGCGGGCTTTTTGGCCTGAAACCCTCCCGGGGGCGCAATCCGTGCGGTCCGCATCACGGCAGACCCTGGCAGGGAGCGGTGCAGGAGCATGTGCTCAGCCGATCCGTGCGGGACAGTGCCGCTGCCCTTGATGCAACCAGCGGGCCGGATGTGGGCGCACCGTTTGAGATCTGCCCGCCGGCAAGATCTTACCTTGAAGAAGTTGATACAGCTCCCGGGAAATTAAAAATCGGGTTTACCACTGCATCTCCCATCGGCACCGCTGTTGATCCGGAATGCATCGCGGCCGTTGAACAGACCGCAAAACTCCTCCGGGAGATGGGACACCATGTCGAAGAGCAGGAGACCGGGGTCGACGGAAAGGCGCTCGCCAGATCCTACCTGACCATGTATTTCGGGGAGGTGGCGGCCGATCTGGAAGAAATGAAACGGGCGCTGGGACGAAACGTGACCCAATCGGATGTCGAAGCGCTGACCTACACCTTGGGGTTGCTGGGGCGGACCTTTTCCGCCGGACATTTTGTGGAGGCCATGCGGTGCTGGGATCAATCGGCCCGGCAAATGGGCGTGTTTTTCCAGGAATACGATCTTTTTCTGACACCGACCACTGCATTTCCGCCGGCAAAAGTCGGCGAGCTGCAGCCATCTTCAGCCGAACGGACCCTGATGAAGCTGGTCAATACACTGGGGCTCGGCGGCCTCTTGAAGGCATCGGGCATCGTCGAGCAGCTGGCGGAAAAAAGCCTTGAACGAACGCCTTTTACCCAGGTGGCGAATTTGTGCGGGCTGCCGGCCATGTCCGTCCCCCTGCACTGGACGGACGACGGGTTGCCCTGCGGGTCGCACTTTATCGGACCCTTTGGCAGCGAATCCTTGTTGTTCCGCCTGGCCGGGCAACTGGAAAAGGCTCGTCCATGGTTTGGCAAAACGCCGCCGATCTGGGCCGGGTAAAAATGTCCAAATTCGCATGAATTGTGTCATATTTGCCTCTTTTCATCGCTCTTCAGAAAGGGTAGTACCCCATCATATCGGCTTCGTCCGGACGTGTTCGGGCGGAGCCAATGACCGCATCCCACCCCTTGAACCGGTAAAAGGAGAATTCCCATGAGCGAAGATGCCTACATCCGTCTGTGGAAGAAACTCGATGAGAATTTCATGACCGCTCCGAAAGATCCGGAAGGAAATCCCCAGCCGTCCTTCATGAAGCATTTGAAGCTGGTTTACTCCCCCGAGGAGGCCGAGGTGCTGGCGCACATGCATCGGCCCATGAAGTTTATCTCAACCGCGGAGGTGGCAGAGGCCTGTGGCCGGTCCGTGGAGGATGTGAAAGAGATTCTGGATCGGGTTCATAAGAGAAATGCGCTCCTGGGTATGGGGGATATCTACAGCCTGCCCATTATGCCCGTGCTGCTGAATATCCATCACTTCTACCCCGAGATAAAGGCGGATGACCTGGAGGCGGCGGAGCTTTACCAGGATTATTTTATCAAAGATGAATTCTACCGGTACTACGAGGGGACGAAAAAGGGAACGCCAGTTTTCCGCACCATTCCCGTGAACACGGTGATCGAGGCGGAGCAGAGAGTGTTGTCCGCAGAAGAGGCTCATGATTTCATCATGAACCATGCGCCCGATGAAATGGCTCTGGCTCCGTGTCCCTGCCGTACGCGAACCGAGAAGATGGGAATTCGGGAATGCGCGGACCGGTTCCCCGTGGGAAGCTGCATTCACCTGGGGATGTCCGCTCTTCATTTCGAGATGATGGGTCTGGGGAAACGGATTACCCGCGAGCAGGCTGTGGCGTACTTCGATGAAATGCAGGAACTGGGACTGGTGGGGCAGACGGACAATTCCCTCACCGGCAATTCCATCATCTGCCTGTGCTGCGGCTGCTGCTGTTCCCAGCTTCGGGGAAGAACCCGGTGGGACAATATGTCAGCCCTGCTTCCAGCCAATTTTATCCCCCGGGCCGGGGAGGACTGTCTGGCCTGCGGGACCTGCACGGACCGCTGCTTCTTCGGCGCTATTTCCATTGACGAGGAGGCTCAGCGGGCGGTGGTGGATCCGGAAAAATGTATCGGCTGCGGCGTGTGCGCCCTGGCCTGTCCCCAGGAGACGCTGAAGCTGGAAAGGCTGGAGCGATCGACGCCCTTTAATTCGTCGGGTGAGATGATCAAGGCGTTTGTCGCCGAAAAAAGGGCGTGATTTTCAGGGAAGGCCCCGGATTCTCCCGATTTGCATCAACTACCTGCCTAATCTTCCTCCCGCCAACAAACCATATCGATTCCACCCCGGCCTGATGTCTTCTCAAGGCCGGGCGTTCATTTTCCCGAACGACTGCCTGATCACAGGGGGCGGACGGAGAAAGCACGCGTTCGGCATTCTTGTGCTTTTCATCGAATTTTCATGTTCAGTTCATCATCATTTCATCGTCGTGGTGAATGCTCGAATTAACCGAATTATAGAGGAGTAAACGACTCGGAGCGCATGGTTGGCCGAATGAATCCGGCGACGTGCTCCATGTTCGCCTCTCTCTTCCACTAACCCCTATCCATGGAGGATTTCTTATGACTACCCGCTCGGGAAAATGTGTTCTCATTGTTGTTGTCTGCCTGTGCTGGATTCCACCGGGGTATGCCGAAAGCGATACTGACCGGACGCTTTCTCCCTATTTTTACATTGAAGGCGGCGATCCGTCCGTGGACCGGTTCCCGCTGAAAAGCACTCAGGTGACAGTCAATATTACCGGTGTCATCGCCTATGTTGTGATCAAACAGGAATATGAAAATACCGGTTTGCGACCCTTGAATGCCCGCTATGTCTTCCCGGCATCGACCCGGGCGGCGGTGCACGGGATGAAGATGACCATCGGCGACGATGTAATCACGGCCCGGGTCAAGGAACGGGAGGCGGCGCAGAAGGAATTCAATCAGGCCAAAGAAGAGGGGAAGAGCGCATCTTTGCTCAAACAACAGCGGCCGAATGTGTTCAGCATGAATGTGGCCAATATCCTGCCCCGGGATACGGTGGCGATCGAACTGCGGTATACGGAGCTGATCGTGCCGACCGGCGGTGTCTATAGCTTTGTTTTTCCGACTTTGGTAGGGCCCCGCTACACCAGCCTGTCCGAGGCGAACGCTCCGGAGACCGACCGCTGGATTGAAAACCCCTACCTGAAGGCGGGCAGTGATCCGATGACCACATTCAATATTTTTGTGACCCTGTCTACCGGGCTTCCACTGCAGGATGCGGTGTGCCCGTCTCATTCGACCGAAATCTTCTACGAAAGCGAATCCGTTGCCAACGTGCTTCTGGCCGAGTCGGAAACATTCGGGGGAAACCGGGATTTTATTTTGAATTACCGTCTGGCCGGCGAGCAGATCGAATCCGGCCTGATGCGCTTCGAGGGAGAGGATGAAAAGTTTTTTCTTCTCATGGTCCAGCCGCCGGAGCGGGTTGAGACGGCGGATATCCCGCCGCGGGAGTACATCTTTGTCGTCGACGTGTCCGGCTCCATGAACGGGTTTCCGCTGAACACGGCAAAGAAGCTGCTGGACAATCTCATTGGAAACCTGCGGGCGACCGATACGTTCAATGTGATTCTGTTTGCGGGCAGCTCCCAGGTGATGGCCCGGTCGTCTCTGCCGGCCACCCGTAAAAACGTCAGTCGGGCCATTCGCTTTATCAGCAACAAAAGGGGCGGAGGGGGAACCGAACTTCTATCGGCTTTGAAGCGGGGGGCGGCGTTGCCCGGCGATGATGGATTCGCCCGAACGCTGCTGGTGATCACCGACGGCTATATCGGGGCCAATATGGACGCCATTGCGCAAAGGGCGGGCGTGACCAAGCAG
>ENA-ORCT01000552-ORCT01000552.1-marine-metagenome-genome-assembly--contig:-NODE-552-length-17426-cov-2.924952_pt1 | contig 17426 bp, 13 predicted proteins | sample MGYA00248632_ERZ508511 | MGnify/ENA primary metagenome ERZ508511 (study PRJEB26182, sample SAMN06268839) | marine metagenome | isolation source: Tt an P1-techrep anaerobic enrichment on pine from sediment...
GGAAGGGTCGCCCTCGGTGATCAGTTCCACCTGCGGCGGAAAGGTCTGCACGTAGGCGCCTTGAATAAGGTCCCGAAAACTTTCTTCCGACATGTCACGGAAGAGTTCGAGGGAACGAATCGCGGGGATGTCGTCGGGTCTCACGCGGTCTCCTCTCGCAAGTGCGTAAAAATGGTAGTTTTCTCGTTTGATAAATGTCAAGCGCCGGGTTGACTGGCTTTTCCGTCACGCACGACATCGGTTTCCCGTAGCGCCCACCCTTTTCTTCCCGGCGCTTATTTCACCCCTGACGCCCCCGTTTGTTGATCTGAATCAAGCCGGTTCCGTGCCGTAACACGTTGGTTGGTCCCCGATACGCGAGGCGCGCTGCGCCGACACTCAGGAGGGACAACCGATGAATACGCTTCAAGGCGTGACCCGTACGGACCAATACCGTGCCCTTGGGCTGAGCACCTTCGCCTTTACCGTCTGCTTTGCCGTTTGGACGATCTTTTCGATCATCGGCGTGAAGATCAAAGGCGAGCTCGGTCTGTCCGATACGCAATTCGGCCTTCTGGTCGCGACCCCGATTCTGACCGGGTCGGTCAGCCGCATCTTCCTCGGCGTCTGGACCGAGCAATTCGGCGGGCGCGTCATGTTCCCGCTGCAGATGCTGATCACGGCCGTCGCCGTCTGGCTGCTGACATCGGTCCATAGCTACCCCGTCTTCCTGCTGGCCGCACTTGGGCTGGGCCTGGCGGGCGGCTCGTTCATCGTCGGCGTGGCCTATACCTCGCGCTGGTTCGACAAGGAGCACCAGGGCACCGCGCTGGGCATTTTCGGGGCGGGCAACGTGGGGGCGGCGGTAACCAACTTCGCCGCGCCGTTCCTTGTGGTTGCGGTCGGCTGGGAAGGCACGGCGCGGGTCTACGCGGTGGCGTTGGCGGCGACCGCCGTGCTGTTCTACCTGCTGGCCAAGACCGACCCGGTTCAGGAGGAACGCAAGCGCACGGGCGAGGGCCCGATCTCGGCCGGTGAACAGCTGGCGCCGCTGAAGAACATGCAGGTCTGGCGCTTTGCGACCTATTATTTCTTCGTCTTCGGCGGCTTCGTCGCGCTCGCGAGTTTCCTGCCGCGCTACTATGTCGGGGCTTACGGGCTTGAGCTGACCACCGCGGGCGTCTTTGCCGGTCTCTATTCGCTGCCCGGCTCGGTGTTCCGCGCGCTGGGCGGGTGGATGTCGGACAAATGGGGCGCCCGCTCTGTCATGTACCTGACCTTCATCGTGTCGCTCGTGATCCTCTTTTTCATGAGCTACCCGCAGACCAGCTACGTCGTCTCCGGCATCAAGGGCGACATTGCGTTCGACTTCGGTCTCAGCGTCGGTGTCTTCGTTGCCCTGACCGTCCTGCTGGGTTTCGTGATGAGCCTGGGTAAGGCCGCCGTCTACAAGCACATCCCGGTCTATTACCCGCACCATGTGGGCGCGGTCGGCGGCCTCGTGGGCATGATCGGCGGCTTGGGGGGCTTTTTCCTGCCCATCGCCTTCGGGATGCTGCTCGACCTCACCGGGGTCTGGACCTCGCCCTTCATGCTGCTCTTCGCGCTGGTCGCGGTCATGACCGTGTGGATGCACATCGCCATCCGCCGGATGGAGCGCCGCCGCCACCCCGGCCTCAAGGCGGAGAAATACCTCTCCGATGTCCCCGACTCGCCGCTTGAACGGCCCGCGCGCGACGAGGCCGCCGCCGTGGCGGAACCGGCCCAGCCCCGCCCTGCAAGCTGACACGTTCGGCGCGGGCCCGAGGAGCGGCCCGCGCCTTCACCCCAAGAAACGGACGGAGAACACCCGTGGCACAAGACCTGACCAACTATGCACCGGATGACGAGGCGTTCTGGGCCTCGACCGGGAAGGGGATCGCGAACCGCAATCTCTGGATATCCATCCCGTCGCTGCTCTGTGGCTTCGCGGTCTGGCTTTACTGGGGGATCATCACGGTTCAGATGCTGAACCTCGGCTTTCCCTTCGAAAAGTCGCAGCTGTTCACCCTGGCCGCCATCGCGGGCCTGACCGGGGCCACGCTGCGCATCCCATCCACCTTCTTCATCCGCATCGCGGGCGGGCGGAACACGATCTTCTTCACCACCGCCCTGCTGATGATCCCGGCCATCGGCACCGGCTTTGCCCTGCAAAACCCCGAGACCCCGCTCTGGCAGTTCCAGGCCCTGGCCTTCCTCAGCGGCATCGGCGGCGGCAACTTCGCCAGCTCGATGTCCAATATCAGCTTCTTCTTCCCCAAGAAGATCCAGGGCTATGCGCTGGGCATGAACGCGGGGCTCGGGAATTTCGGCGTGACCACGATGCAGATCCTGATCCCGCTGGTGATGACCTTCGGCCTGTTCGGCGGCGAGCCGATGATCCTGGAGAACACCTCGGGCACGCTGATCGGCAAGATCCCCGCCGGGTCCGAGACCTATATCCATAACGCGGGCTTCGTCTGGCTGCTGTTCCTCGTGCCGCTGGCCTTTGCCGGGTGGCTCGGCATGAACAACATCCGCGACGAGCACGTGTCGCCCGACATCCCCGGACCGCTGGGCGCCTTCGGCATCATCACCTTCATGCTGGTGATCGGCCTTGTCTGCGCCGCCTTCGGCCTGTGGCTGATGCTGCCCCCCGAGGTTGGCGGCTCGGGCTTCGGGGTGTCGAAATGGATCGTTCTGCCCATCGTGATCGCGCTCACGGTGGGGCTGCTTAAGATGATCCCCGGTCAGGTCGGCCGCAACCTCACCCGGCAATACAAGATCTTCGGCAACAAGCACACCTGGGCGATGACCATCATCTACACGATGACCTTCGGCAGCTTCATCGGCTACTCGGCCGCGCTGGCGCTGACGATCAAGGTGGTCTTCGGCTTTCAGCACCTGCTGGTGGATGGCGCGATGACCCACGAAACGGTCAACCCCAACGGCCCCTCGGCCCTGATGTATGCCTGGATGGGGCCGTTCATCGGCGCCCTGATCCGCCCGATCGGCGGCATGATGGCCGACAAGCTGGGCGGCGCGCGGGTGACGCAGTGGATCTCGATCATCATGGTCGTCTCGGCGCTGGGCGTCGCCTATTTCATCCAGGCCGCCTATAACTCGGCCACGCCGGAACAGTATTTCTGGCCCTTCCTCGGCCTCTTCCTGATCCTCTTCGCCGCCACCGGCATCGGCAACGGCTCGACCTTCCGGACCATCGCCGTGGCCTTCGACAAGGAACAGGCCGGCCCGGTCCTGGGCTGGACCTCGGCGGTAGCCGCTTATGGCGCCTTCATTATTCCGCAGGTCTTTGGCGAACAGATGAGCGCCGGCACACCCGAATACGCGCTCTACGGGTTCGCGATCTTCTACGCGCTCTGCATCCTCATCAACTGGTGGTTCTACCTGCGCCCCGGCGCCTACATCCAGAACCCCTGAGACCGGCCGAACGCCTGCTCCGGCCGGGACCGGCCGGGGCAGCCCGACATCCCAAGGAGAGAACGATGAGCCATTTGCTCGACAGACTGAACTTCCTCCAGTCCAAGGAGCTGGAACGGTTTTCGGACGGCCACGGACAGGTCACCCGTGAAAGCCGGGCCTGGGAGGACAGCTACAGAAACCGCTGGCGCCACGACAAGATCGTGCGCTCCACCCACGGGGTGAACTGCACCGGATCGTGCAGCTGGAAGATCTACGTCAAATCCGGGATCGTCACCTGGGAAACCCAGCAGACCGATTACCCCCGCACCCGCGCCGACCTCCCCAACCACGAACCGCGTGGCTGCGCCCGGGGGGCAAGCTACAGCTGGTACCTTTACTCGGCCAACCGGGTGAAGAACCCGCTGGTGCGCGGCAAGCTGATGAAGGCCTGGCGCAAGATGCGCAAGACGATGGACCCGATCGAGGCCTGGACCAAGCTTCAGGAAGACCCGGTGCTGCGGGCCTCCTATGTGCAAAGCCGTGGCAAGGGCGGTTTCGTCCGCGCAAGCTGGGACGAGGCCACCGAGATCACCGCGGCGGCCAACGCCTATACCGCCAAGACCTACGGCCCCGACCGGGTGTTCGGTTTCTCGCCGATCCCGGCCATGTCGATGGTCAGCTACGCCGCCGGATCGCGCTACCTCAGCCTTCTGGGCGGTGTCTGCATGTCCTTCTACGACTGGTATTGCGACCTGCCGCCGGCCAGCCCCATGACCTGGGGCGAACAGACCGACGTGCCGGAATCGGCGGATTGGTACAACGCGGGCTTCCTGCTGATCTGGGGCTCCAACGTGCCCCAGACGCGGACGCCCGACGCGCATTTCTACACCGAGGCGCGCTATCGCGGCACCAAGTCGGCCGTGATCTGCCCGGACTATTCCGAGGCCGCTAAATTCGGCGATGTCTGGCTCGCCCCGCAGCAGGGCACCGACGCCGCGCTGGCGATGGCCATGGGCCATGTCATCCTGCGCGAATTCCACCTCGACCGGCAGGCGCCCTATTTCGAGGACTACTGCCGCAAATACACCGATATGCCGATGCTTGTGCGGCTGGAGGAGAAGGACGGCAAGCTGGTGCCGGGCCGCTTCCTGCGGGCCGATGATTTCGACGGCAAGCTGGGCGAGGATAACAACCCCGAATGGAAGACTATCGCCTTCGACACCAGGTCGGGCAGCTTTGTCGCCCCGAACGGCGCCATCGGTTACCGCTGGGGCGAGGACGGCGAATGGAACCTCGAGGAACGCGCGAAGAAGGCCGAGACCGAGCTGAAGATGTCATTCGTTCTCGACGACGACCACGATGACGTGGTCGGTGTTGATTTCCCCTATTTCGGCGGTGTTGCGACCGAGAACTTCGTCAAATGCGACCACCCGGACGTGCTGACCCGGAACATCCCCGTCAAGACCGTGAAGCTCGCCGATGGCGAGGCCAAGGTGGCCACCGTCTTCGACCTGTTCTGCGCCAATTACGGGCTCGACCGTGGTTTGGGCGGCGACTGGGTGGCGTCGGATTACGACGCGGACATGCCCTACACCCCGAAATGGGCCGAGAAGATCACCGGCGTGCCGGCCGACAAGATCGCCACCGTGGCGCGCGAATTCGCGCTGAACGCCGAGAAGACCAACGGCAAGTCGATGGTCATCCTCGGGGCCGGCCTGAACCACTGGTACCACATGGACATGAACTACCGCGGCATCATCAACATGCTGGTGATGTGCGGCTGCGTGGGCCAGTCGGGCGGCGGCTGGAGCCATTACGTGGGCCAGGAAAAGCTGCGCCCGCAGACCGGGTGGCAGCCGCTGGCCTTCGCGCTCGACTGGGCGCGGCCGCCGCGGCACATGAACTCGACCAGCGCGTGGTATGCCCATACCGACCAGTGGCGCTATGAGACGCTGAAGGCGGACGAGATCCTGTCGCCCACCGCGCCCGACGGCGACTGGGACGCCAGCCTGATCGACTACAACATCCGGGCCGAGCGCATGGGGTGGCTGCCTTCCGCGCCGCAACTGAAGCAGAATCCGCTGGAGGTGGCCAAGGCCGCGAAAGAGTCCGGTGTCGAGGTCCGGGATTACGTGGCCGACAGGCTGAAATCGGGCGAGCTGGAGATGTCCTGCGAAGACCCCGACACGCCCGAGAACTGGCCGCGCAACCTGTTTGTGTGGCGCTCGAACCTGCTGGGCAGCTCGGGCAAGGGGCACGAGTATTTCCTCAAGCACCTGCTGGGCACGGACAACGGCGTGCTGGGCAAGGACCTGGGCGAAGAAGGCGGGCAGATGCCGAAGGAGGCCAAGTGGCACAAGGCCGCGCCCGAGGGCAAGCTCGACCTGCTGGTGACCATCGACTTCCGGATGAGCACCACGGCGGTCTATTCCGACATCGTGCTGCCGACCGCCAGCTGGTACGAGAAGAACGACCTCAACACCAGCGACATGCACCCCTTCATTCACCCGCTGCAGGCGGCGGTGGCCCCGGCCTACGAGTCCAAGTCCGACTGGGAGATATTCAAGACGATCGCGAAGAAGTTCCAGCAGATCGTGCCCGGCTACCTGGGCAAGGAAACCGATGTGGTGGCCCTGCCGATCCTGCACGACACGCCCGCCGAAATCGCGCAGGACCAGGTGAAGGACTGGAAGAAGGGCGAATGCGACCTGATCCCGGGCAAGACCGCGCCGAACTATATCGCGGTCGAACGCGACTACCCGGCGCTTTACGACCGGTTCACGGCGCTGGGGCCGCTGATGGAGAATGTCGGCAACGGCGGCAAGGGCATCGCCTGGGATACCAAGGACGAGGTCAGGCACCTGCGCGACCTCAACGGCGTGCAGCCCGACGGCCCGGCCAAGGGGCTGGCGCGGATCGACAGCGACATCGACGCGACCGAGGTGATCCTGATGCTGGCGCCCGAAACCAACGGCGAGGTGGCCGTCAAGGCGTGGGAGCAGCTGGGCAAGGCCACGGGCCGCGAGCACGCGCATCTGGCCGAGGGCCAGGAGCATGTGAAGATCCGCTTCCGCGATATCGCCGCGCAACCGCGCAAGATCATCTCCTCGCCCACATGGTCGGGCATCGAAAGCGAGGAAGTCTGCTACAACGCGGGCTACACCAACGTGCACGAGCTGATCCCGTGGCGCACGCTGACCGGGCGCCAGCAGCTTTACCAGGACCATCTGTGGATGCGCGCCTTCGGCGAAGGTTTCTGCACCTGGCGGCCGCCGGTGGATCTGAAGACGATCACCAAGGACGTCAACACCGACGCCCGCGATGGCCAGCCGCACCTGGTGCTGAACTTCATCACCCCGCACCAGAAATGGGGCATCCATTCGACCTATTCCGACAACCTGCTGATGCTGACGCTGAACAGGGGCGGACCGGTGGTCTGGATTTCGGAGACGGACGCGCAGAAGGCCGGCATCGAGGACAACGACTGGGTCGAGGCCTACAACGTCAACGGCGCGCTGACCGCCCGCGCGGTGGTCTCGCAGCGGATGCGCGAGGGCACGATCTTCATGTATCACGCGCAGGAAAAGATCGTGAACACGCCCGGCTCGGAAAAGACCGGCCTGCGGGGCGGCATCCACAACTCGGTCACCCGCGCGGTGCTGAAACCCACCCACATGATCGGCGGATACGCCCAGCAGTCCTACGGGTTCAACTACTACGGAACCGTGGGCGCGAACCGGGACGAGTTCGTCATCGTCAGGAAAATGAACAAGGTCGACTGGCTCGACGGTGAGGCGACCGCGAAGGAGGCCGCAGAATGAGAGTACGCGCGCAAATCGGCATGGTGCTGAACCTCGATAAATGCATCGGGTGCCACACCTGCTCTGTTACCTGCAAGAACGTCTGGACCAGCCGCGACGGCGTCGAATACGCCTGGTTCAACAATGTCGAAACCAAGCCCGGCGTCGGCTATCCCAAGGACTGGGAGAACCAGAACCGCTGGAACGGCGGCTGGGAACGGACGAAATCCGGCAAGCTGCAGCCGAAACAGGGGGCCAAGTGGCGCATCCTGGCCAATATCTTCGGCAATCCCGACCTGCCCGAGATCGACGATTATTATGAGCCATTCGATTTCGACTACGACCACCTGAAATCCGCCCCCGAGGTGGAGGCCTTCCCCACCGCGCGCCCGCGCTCGAAGATCAGCGGCGAACGGATGGAAAAGATCGAGCATGGCCCGAACTGGGAGGAAATCCTGGGCGGCGAGTTCTCGAAACGGTCGCAGGACTACAATTTCGAGGGCGTGCAAAAGGACATCTACGGGGAATATGAAAACACCTTCATGATGTACCTGCCGCGGCTGTGCGAGCATTGCCTCAACCCGGCCTGCGCCGCGTCGTGCCCGTCGGGCGCGATCTACAAGCGCGAGGAGGACGGCATCGTCCTGATCGACCAGGAGAAATGCCGCGGCTGGCGGATGTGCGTCTCGGGCTGCCCCTACAAGAAGATCTACTACAACTGGGAAAGCGGCAAATCCGAGAAATGCACCCTCTGCTATCCCCGGATCGAAAGCGGCAACCCCACGGTCTGCTCGGAAACCTGCGTCGGGCGCATCCGTTATCTGGGTGTGATGCTCTATGACGCCGACAAGATCGAAAGCGCTGCCAACGCGCCGACCGAGCAGGAGCTTTACGACGCGCAGCTCGACGTTTTCCTCGACCCGCGCGACCCGGTGGTGATCGAGACCGCCCGGGCCGACGGCATCCCCGAAGACTGGATCAAGGCTGCGCAGGAGAGCCCGGTGTGGAAGATGGCGATGGAGTGGAAGCTCGCCTTCCCGCTGCATCCCGAATACCGCACCCTGCCGATGGTGTGGTACATCCCGCCGCTCTCGCCGATCCAGAACGCGGCCGAGGCCGGCAAGATCGGCCATGACGGCGAAATGCCCGATGTGCGCAGCCTGCGCATCCCGGTCAGATACCTCGCCAACATGCTGACCGCCGGCGACGAGGAACCGGTGGTGCAGGCGCTGGAGCGGATGTCGGCCATGCGCGCCTACATGCGCGCCAAGACCGTGGACGGCGTCATCGACGAGGCGATCGCGGCGCGCGTCGGCCTCAGCGGCCGGGTGATCGAGGACATGTACAAGATCATGGCGCTCGCCGATTACGAGGACCGTTTCGTGATCCCCACCACCCACCGCGAACATGTCGAGGAGGCCTATGACCTGCGCGGCGGCTGCGGCTTCACCGACGGCAATGCCTGCTCGACCGGCATCTCGAAGGGCTCGCTCTTCGGCGGCAAGCGCAAACCCCTGAAAATGCCGGAGGCGATGTGATGATGGACCGCTCCCTGAAAGCCATGTCCCTGATGCTGAGCTACCCCACCGAAGAGCTACAGGCGGCGATGCCCGAGATCGGCGGCGTTCTCGCGTCCGACAGCCGTTTGACAGCGGCCGCGCGCCGGGCCCTGCGCCCGTTGGTCGAGAGGCTGCAAAGCAGCGACATCTACGACCTGCAGGAAGGCTACGTCGCGCTCTTCGATCGCTCGCGCAGCCTGTCGCTCAACCTGTTCGAGCATGTCCACGGCGAAAGCCGGGACCGCGGCGGCGCCATGGTCAGCCTTGTCGAGACCTACCGTGCCGCGGGGTTCGATCCCGCGACCTCGGAACTGCCGGATCACCTGCCGGTGCTGCTGGAATTCCTGGCGACGCGTCCCTTCGCTGAAGCCCGGGAAACGCTGGACGACGCGGCCCATATCTTCGAGGTCCTGAAAACCCGGCTCGCCCGGCGCGACAGCCCCTATGGCGCGGTGTTCGCCGCCCTTTTGCAGCTGGCGGGGGCGAAAGCCGATGCCGGGGCCGTGGCCGAGTTGCTGCAGCAGCCCGAGGACGATCCCGACGATCTGGCCGCGCTCGATGCCGTCTGGGAGGAGGCCGAGGTCACCTTCGGCCCCGACCCCAATGCCGGCTGTCCGCAGGTGCGCGACATGCTGGCCCGGATGGACACTCCCGTTAATCCCGCCCCGGGCCATTCTGCCCATGCGGCTGAGTGATGGAGGCTCAGATGCACAACTTTCTCTTCGGCATTTACCCCTATATCGCCCTTTCGGTCCTGATCCTGGGCTCGATCGCGCGCTATGAGACAGAGCCGTTTACCTGGAAATCCAGTTCCAGCCAGCTGTTGCGGCGCAAGCAGCTGATCCTGGGTTCGGTGCTGTTCCACGCCGGCGTTCTGATCATCTTCTTCGGGCATCTGGTCGGGCTGCTGACGCCGATCTGGGTGTTCGACGCGATGGGCATCAGCCATGGCGCCAAGCAGTTGCTGGCCGTGGTGGCCGGGGGCGTGGCCGGGGTGATGGCGCTGGTGGGCGGCGGGATGCTGTTCCATCGCCGCTGGACCGATCCGCGCATCCGCCGCACCTCGAGCTTTGCCGATATCGGCATCCTGGCGCTGCTGCTGGCGCAGCTCGTGCTGGGCGTGGGCACGATCTTTGTCTCGCTGCAGCACCTGGACGGCCACGAGATGACCAGGTTCATGTCCTGGGCGCAGGGGATCTTCACCTTCGACGGGCAGGCGGCGAGCTATATCGCGGACGTGGCCCTGGTCTTCAAGCTGCACCTGTTCCTCGGGCTGACGATCTTCGTGCTGTTCCCGTTCACGCGGCTGGTGCACATGCTGTCGGTGCCGTTGCGCTACCTGGCGCGCCCCGGCTACCAGGTCGTGCGTTCGCGCCGGTCGGCGTCGCTGCCCGGCCGGGAATCCCGGCCTTCGCGCAGCCCGGTGGAGTGATCCGATGACCCGGCCGCTTTTCCCCGACATCGTGGTCAATGGCACCACCCTCTCTGCCGCGGCCATCGCGGCAGAGGCCCAGAACCACGCCGCGCCCAGGGGCAAGCCCGGCCTGGCCTGGCGCAAGGCGGCCCGGGCGCTGGCGATCCGGCAGCTCCTGCTGGACGAGGCCGACCGGCTGGGCATCGCGGGCACCCCGGAAGAGCTTGCCCCGGGCAAGACCGAAAGCCCGGAAGAGGCGCGCATCCGCGAGGTCCTGTCGCGTTGCGTGACGCCCGCGCCGGTCAGCGAGGCTGCCCTGCGCGCCGCCTATGCGCGCAACCCGGACGCCTATCGCGCGCCATCGCTCTACCAGCCGGCGCATATCCTGTTTCCCGCGCCGCCCGGAGATGCCGAGGCCCGCAGCGCCGCGAGGGCGCGGGCGGAAAAGGCTCTCGCCGAGGTGCGGAAGGCCCCGCGCAGCTTCGGCGAAATGGCCCGCGAGGAAAGCGCCTGTGCGTCGCGCGATGCGGAGGGGCAGCTGGGGCAGCTGGCCAGCGGCGACACGGTGCCCGAATTCGAAGCCGCCCTGCGCGCGGCACCGGTCGGCGAAATCCATGGCGCCCTGGTCGAAACCCGCTACGGGTTTCACATTCTGCGGCTCGACGCCCGGGCCGAGGGCGAAGTCCTGCCCTTCGATGCCGTGCGGGGCAAGCTGCAGGAGGCCGGCGAGAAGGCCAACTGGGCGGCCGCCGCGAAGGCTTTCGTTTCCGACCTGCTGGTCCGGGCCGATATCCGGGGCCTCGACCTGGAGGCTGACGTGTAGAACCGATGGTGAAGCGGGCGAAATATCGAGGCCCAGGTGGTGCGCGCGGCGCCCGCGCGGCGCCGGGGGACGAGCGGGTCCAGCGCGACCCGCTGCACCATATCGCCGAAGAGCATCTGCGCCAGCGAGAGGTCTGTGCCGCACTGGATGCGCTGGCCGGCGCGGACCGGCCCGACACCGATGCGGCGCGCGAGTGCCTCGAACATCTGACGGTCTTTCTTCCGCGGCATACCCGCGACGAGGAAGAGGACCTGTTCCCGCTGCTGCGCCGGCGCTCCACCCCCGAAGACGAGATCAACGAAACGCTGGACCGGCTCTACCACGATCACACCGAAAGCCATGACGCCCTTCCGCGCGTCATCGCCGCGCTGGAACGCATGATCGCCGAGAACGCGCCCTTCACCGAAGACGAGGCCGCCGCCGTTTCGGCCTTCGCCCAGCATGAGCGGCGGCATCTGATCGTCGAGAACGCCATCGTTCTGCCGCTGGCCCGGGTGCGCCTGACGAAGGACGACCTCGGCTTCCTCAGCCTGCGCATGCAGCTGCGGCGCAACGGCCGGGCGAAAGAGGATCATTGAGATGCTGAACGACCTGCTGAAGCGGAACCAACAGTGGTCGGCGGACCGGAACGCGCAGGAGCCGGGCTATTTCGCCCGCCTCGCCACGCGCCAGACGCCCGAGTTCTTCTGGATCGGCTGTTCCGACAGCCGCGTGCCCGCCAATGTCGTGGCGGGGCTCGACCCGGGCGAGGTCTTCGTGCATCGCAACGTGGCCAACGTGGTGCATTCCTCGGACATGAACCTGCTCAGCGCGCTGGAATTCGCGGTCGACGCGCTGCAGATCCGCGAGATCATCGTCTGCGGCCATTACGGCTGCGGCGGCGTCAAGGCCGCCACCGAGGATCTGCCGCATGGCCTGGCCGATCACTGGCTGGAACCGATCCGCAGGCTGGCGCGCCAGTACTCGATCGACCTGGCCGGCGCCCCCGACATCGAGACCCGCCGCGACCGCCTGGCCGAGCTGAACGTGGTCGAGGGCGTGCTGCGCGTCTCGGAAACCCCGATCCTGCAGCGGGCCTGGGCGCGGGGCGCACCGATCGCCGTTCACGGCCTGATCTACGGCCTCAAGGACGGGCTGCTGCGCAATCTCGACTGCACCGTGGCGCGCGGCCGCAAACAGAAGGAGGCTGCCGAATGACCCTCTCGGCCCCGATCCCGGCGGCGGCCTGCGGCTGCGATTGCCCCGAACTCGTGGCCCGGCTGATGCCGGTCGATGAGGCCCTGGCTGCCGGCCTCGCGCTTGCCCAACCCGTTGACGGGCGCGAAGAGGTCTGCCTGCGCGCGGCGCGCGGACGCGTGCTGGCCCAGCCGGTGACGGCGCGGTCCGACATGCCGCGCTTCGATAATTCGGGGATGGACGGCTATGCCCTGCGCCTGGCCGATCTGCCCGCGTCCGCCGCGTTGCCGGTCTCCGGGGTCTGCGCGGCGGGCGATGCGCCGGCCGCTTTGCCCCCCGGCACCATGATGCGCATCTATACCGGCGCGCCCGTCCCGCGGGGGGCCGACACCGTGGTGATGCAGGAGCATGTCGAGCGCAGCGGCGGCATGGCCCGCATCACGCATCGCCCAGGTGCCGGCGGCAATATCCGCAGGCGCGGAGAGGATCAGCGCCGGGGCGACGAGGTGCTGGCGGCGGAGCGTCTGCTGGACGCCAGGGGGCTTGCCATCTGCGCCGGGGCGGGCCTCGGCACGGTCACCGTGGTCCGAAAGCCGAAGGTCGGCCTCTTGCTGACGGGCGACGAGATTCGCCCGGCGGGCCAGTCCCTTGAAGGCGGCGAGATCTGGGACGTGAATACCCCCATGCTGACCGCCCTTTGCGAAGAGGCCGGGGCTGATATCGCGGCGATCAGGCATGTTCCGGACAATCCGGCGGAGCTGCACGCCGCACTTGCCGGGATTGCCGACGAGATGGACATGATCGTCACCTCCGGCGGCGTCTCGGTCGGCGACCGGGATCACCTGAAACCGGTGCTCACGTCGCTGGGCGCAAGGATCGCCGTCTCCGGCGTGGCGATGAAGCCCGGAAAGCCGGTCACCATTTCGCGGTTGGGCGGCGCCGTGATCGTCAGCCTGCCCGGCAACCCTGTCTCGGCCTTCGTCACCTGGCATCTGCTGGGGCGCCCCATCCTTGGCAGGCTGTCAGGCCTGGCCGAGGCGGGCACCCCGCGGCGCCTTGTCCGGACGCGTTCGCGCATCGTGCACAAGCCGGGACGCTGCGAATATCGCCCGGCATCGATCGTGGGAACCGACGACGCAGGACACGAGGTGGTGTCCTTCGGGGCCCAGACCCATTCGGCCCGGCTTTCCCCGCTCGCCCAAAGTGACGGCGTGGTCCTGATCACCGGCGACACCGCCTGCGTCGAGGCAGGGGGCAGGCTGGAATTCCTGCCATTCTGAAGCACGCCATCCCAGGAGAAACACCCATGTATCTGGCCTATGTCATGACAAGAGACCGCGGTGCGATGGACCCGCTGCTGACGGCTTTCGCGCAGAAATGCCTGCGCGAGGGGCACAGGGTTGCCGGTATCGTCCAGTCCAACACCCCGCGCCCGGACACGCATCATTGCGACATGGACGTCAAGGTCCTGCCCGACGGCCCGGTGTTCCGGATCTCGCAGTCGCTGGGCCGGCAGGCGCGCGGCTGCCGGCTGGACCCGGCGGCACTGGAAAGCGCCGTGGCGGCGGTTCAGAACAGCCTGTCGGCATCGGCCGAATTGATGATCGTCAACAAGTTCGGCAAGCACGAGGCCGAGGGGCGCGGGTTCCGCGATCTGATCGCCGAGGCCCTGGAAAAGGGCACCCCGGTGCTTGTCGGGGTGAACCGGCTGAACCTCGACGCCTTCCTGGATTTCTCGGGTGACCTCGCGGTTCCACTGGATCCGGGGATCGCCTCCCTGACGCATTGGTTCGACGCGATCCGGACACAGTCAAAGGAGGCGGCCCAGTAGGGGGCTCGCCTATCGCATCCACCCGCGCCATTCCTTGTCCGACAAGACCTCACCCTGCCGAAGCCTGCTGACGATTTCCTCGGGCTTGTGATGCCTGTTTGCCATTCCTGATCCTCCGTTTTTCCAAAACACAACGGTGGGCCAACTCAGTGCGGGAAGTTCAGTTTTGGTGATGGGGAAGTCGGATGGGGAGGGGGCTTCGCCTCCGGAACTGCTTCTGATCCCGCCTGTGGCCATTGTCCCGGGATGTGCTACACGGTAGCACGCTGGAATCGAGACCGGCCCAAAACGCGGGAAAAACCCCGGAAATACGGGCGAATCCTGCTACAGGCCGTTCGGGTGGGAATGTGCTTAATACCTTGAAACATAATGCCAAGATAGCATCACGGCTCAGCGTCGCCCCGATGATGGACTGGACCGACCGCCATTGCCGCTACCTGCACCGGCTGATGTCGGCGCGCACGCTGCTCTATACCGAGATGGTGACCGCGCCCGCGCTGGTGCGGGGCGGTGCGCGGCACCTGCTGGGGTTCAACCCCGAGGAGCACCCGGTGGCGGTGCAGCTCGGAGGCTCGGAGCCTGCCGAACTGGCCGAGGCCACGAAAATGTGCTGCGAAGAGGGCTATGACGAGGTCAACCTCAACGTGGGCTGCCCCTCGGACCGGGTGCAGTCGGGCACCTTCGGCGCGGTGCTGATGAAAAGCCCCGACCTGGTGGCCGACTGCGTGGCGGCGATGATCGGGGCGGCCAGCGTCGAGGTCACCGTCAAATGCCGCATCGGCGTCGACGAGCAGGACCCCGCGCAGGTGCTGCCCGATTTCCTGGAGAGGGTCAGCGCCGCCGGCGTCAGCCGCTTCACCATCCATGCCCGCAAGGCCTGGCTGCAGGGGCTCAGCCCCAAGGAGAACCGCGATATCCCGCCGCTGGATTATGACCTCGTCCACGCCATGAAACGCGACTTCCCGCATCTGCACATCTCGATCAACGGCGGCATCGCCTCGCTGGAGCAGGCGCAGGAGCAGCTGTCGCGGGGGCTCGACGGGGTGATGATCGGGCGGGCGGCCTATCACAGCCCCTCCGACATCCTGCTGGGCGCCGACGAGGCGATCTTCGGCGCCGAGGGCCGCAAGACCGCCGAAGAGGTGGTCGGGGAAATGCGCCCCTATATCGCGCGCCACCTGGCCGAGGGCGGCAAGCTGGCACAGGTCACGCGCCACATGCTGGGGCTGTTCGCAGGCCGGCCCGGCGCGCGCGGCTGGCGGCGCGTTCTGTCGGAAGGCGCGCATCAGGAAGGGGCGGGGCTGGAGGTGCTGGACGCGGCGCTGGCCCGCGTGACCGGCGCGGGCTGATTGTGCTGGCCCGCCGCGCCGCGACGTGCAAGGGTCCGCGGCAAACAAGGAAGGCGCATTCCCGATGGAAGACATGTCGTTGCTGCTGAGCCTGCTGGGGCTCCTGCTGGTCATAGGCGCCTTTGTGGGGGTGATCTCGGGGCTGCTGGGCGTGGGCGGCGGGATTGTGCTGGTTCCGGCCTTTTTCTACAGCTTCTCGGCGCTGGGCTATGGCAGCGCGCAGCTGATGCAGATTTGCCTGGCGACCTCGCTTGCCACGATCATCGTCACCTCCATCCGTTCGGTGACGAGCCACAACAAGAGGGCGGCGGTGGACTGGCGCCTGCTGCGTGGCTGGGCGCCGGGGATCGTGGCCGGTGCGATGCTGGGGGTGCTGGCGGCCGCGAACCTGCGCTCGGCGGCGCTGCAGGGGATCTTCGGTTTCGTGGGGGTGCTGATCGCGCTTTACCTGCTCTTCGGCAAGCCGCGCAGGCAGCTGGCCGATGACATGCCGGGCGGCCCCCTGGGCGCGGCGCTGTCGGGCGGCATCGGCTTCCTGTCGGTTCTGATGGGCATCGGCGGGGGGGCGTTCGCCGTGCCCACGATGATGCTTTTCGGGCGGCCCATCCACGCGGCGGTGGCCACGGCCGCGGGATTCGGCGTGCTGATCGCCGTGCCCTCGGTCATCGGTTTCTTCTTCGTGCAGGTGCCGGCGGACCTGCGCCCGCCGCTGACGCTGGGCGCGGTCAACCTGCCGGCCTTCGGCGTCGTGATCTGCATGACGCTGATCACCGCCCCGCTGGGCGCCCGGCTGGCCCATGCCATGGATCCCAAGCCGCTGAAGCGCTTCTTTGCCTTTTTCGTCATGATCGTGGCGCTGAACATGCTGCGCGAGGTGGCGGGGCTGTAACGGCGGGCGGGCGGCCGCTAGCCAAGCGCCCGGATCGCGGCCCGCGCGGCCATGGCGCCGGCGCCCATCGCGCCGCTGAAGCCCCCGAACCCTGCCCAGGCCGAGGCCAGGAACAGCCCCGGCACCGCCGTGCGCACCGTCCCGCCCGGTCCCGTGACGAGGCTCTTCGGCACCTCGGGGGCGAAGCCGTAGACCGCCCCTCCGGGCGTGCCGAGGTAATCGCGCATCGTGCGCGCGGTCGCCATGTCCGAGCCGGTGACCGCGGCGGCAAAGCCGGGCCATTCGGCCTCCAGCCTGTCGCGGATCGCGGCCACCCATTCGGCCTTGCGCGCGGCATAGGCCGCCTCGTCCAGCCCCTCCCAGTTCTCCAGCCGGTCGACGCCGGTCACGCTGACCGGGCCGACCGGGCCCAGCCCGCTGTCGATCTGGCCGTAATCGACCACCACCATGGGCGGCATCCGCCCGGCGGGCGCGGCGCCCAGAAGGGGCGCGCCGGCGCGGAAATCGTCGAGGCTCTCCATCCAATCGGGCAGCAGGACGGTGGAATAGGCGTTGACGCCCAGCTCGGCGGCGGGCCGCGACAGGGCGAAATTCACCGTGAACAGCGAGATCGACAGCGGCTTGCCGGCGAAGGGTTCCAGGAAACCGGCGCGCTGCGCTTCGGGCAGCATGCCCTCCAGCGCGGCGGGGGCGGCGTTGGACAGGATGACGGGGGCCGCGACCTCGGTGACGGCGCGGGGACCGGTCTTGACCTGCACGCCGGTGGCCTGGCCCTCGGCGCCGGTCACGATCCGCGTCACCTCGTGGCCGGTCAGCACCGCGCCGCCTGCCTCGCGGATCACCTCGACCAGCGCCTCGCTCAGCTTTGCCGAGCCGCCCTTGATGTAATGCCCGCCGCCGGTCAGATAGCCGCCCTGCGCCACCGCGTAGGCCAGCCACCACAGCCGGTCGGGATCGTCGCTGTAATAGGGCAGGTTGGCCGCCAGGACGAGCTTGATCAGCTCGTCGTCGCCGAAATAGCGGCCCATCACGTCCGACAGCGAGTGGCGCATGTCGCGCATCACCGCCCAAAGGTCCAGCGGCAGATCGGCGGCGTGGCCCAGCCACCACTGGCTGTCATGCCGCTCCGACAGCGCCGCCATGGCCTCCTGCGTGCGGCCGATCT
>ENA-ORCT01000553-ORCT01000553.1-marine-metagenome-genome-assembly--contig:-NODE-553-length-17402-cov-3.320231_pt1 | contig 17402 bp, 15 predicted proteins | sample MGYA00248632_ERZ508511 | MGnify/ENA primary metagenome ERZ508511 (study PRJEB26182, sample SAMN06268839) | marine metagenome | isolation source: Tt an P1-techrep anaerobic enrichment on pine from sediment...
TTTTCGCTTTCAGATCGAACGAATCTGACCCAAATATGCGCGCCATTTGGAACAAAACATTTTTTCCGCGGCCCTTATTATGACGTTTCGCTGTGACGTGGGGACGGTCAGGCTCGTTTGGGCGCTTTTAAGGGGGCATCTCCCCATCGAAAACCGCGAAACGCCGTTTTTAACGGGGCATCGGCTGCCCCGTGCGATTCAGGGCGTCTCCCAGTCCTTCATAACGTCATCGCGGATGATATTCTTCCGAATTTTTCCAATCGACGTTTTCGGAAACTCATCGTCCAGGAATTGGTAGAATTCCGGCACCTTGAATTTGGCCATCCGATCCCTGCAAAAGGATTTGATTTCGTCTTCAGAAAGCTGGACGCCGGCCATCGGCCGGATCACGGCCATGACCGCTTCGTCCCGGATTTCATCGGGAACCGCGATCACCGCGGATTCCACGATTCCCGGATACTCGCTCAGAACCCGTTCCACCTCGGCTGCCGCGATATTTTCGCCGGCCCTTTTAATCACATCCTTTTTTCGGTCCATGAAATAGACGTATCCGTCGTCGTCAATTTTGCCAAAATCGCCTGAATAGAACCATCCGTTTTCATCGACCGCATCTGCTGTGGCGTTCGGGTTTTTGTAGTATCCGTTAAAAAGGGAAATCCCGGGTTCTCCTTTGACGGCAATCTCTCCGACATCTCCGATCGGAACGGGGGTGCGATTTTCATCCACGATTTGAATCTCCATGCCGAAATTAGGCCAACCCACCGATCCCCGGCGATGTTCGCCCCAGATCGGCATGATCGTGCAGGGCGCCAGGGTTTCGGTCAGTCCATAGAGATCGATCAGCGTGGTGCCGAATCGTTTTTCAAACGCATCCCATTCCTCGTCGGTAATGGCGATGGCATAGGGGGAGCGCCACATTTTGTTTTCGGCATCCAGGGGATGTTCCGGTGCGGCCAGTATCATCCGGACCGTGGCCGATACCAGAGAGCAGATCGTGCAGTCATACTGGCGAAGCATCGGGCTGAACTGGCTGGCGCTGAATCGTTCGCAGACAACTATACTGGCGCCGGCGGTCAGACAGGCAAAATAGGAAATGCACTGGGCATTGACATGAAACAGTGGCAGCACCAGCAGATAACGGTCATCCGGTGTCACGGCAAAACTCCTGGCAACCACTTCACCGATATACAGAAAATTGGCGTGGGTCAGCAGCACGCCTTTGGGCCGGGCCGTGGTGCCGGAGGTAAAGAGCATCTGGGCGGTATCCAGCGGATCGATCTCCACAGGTGCCAGTTCCGGGGACGCGGCGGCCAGAACGTCCGCCCAGGCATGGGTGCCCGGGATCTTTTCAGCTGACCGGTAGATCAGAACATCTTTTACCGTGGGGCACCGGGGCAGGATACTTTCGAACATGGAATAGTACTCCCCGTCGGTAATGATCATCTTGGTCTCGGAAAAGTTGATTTTATAGTCCATGTCCGCCGCCACATCGAAAATAATGGACGGAATCATCACAGCGCCGATTTTGGTGCAGGCATGCATGGCCACCAGAAATCCCGCGGAATTGGGCAGGTGGGTCAGAACAAAGTCTCCTTTCTGGATTCCCCGGGACAGCAACCAGTTGGCCAGTCGGTTTACCTGCTCGTCGAACTGATTGTAGGAAAGAATTTCTTCATTTTCATCCTTGTCGATGAAGATGATAAAGGGTTTATCCCCGTGTTGACGGACTTTACGTTCCAGCAGTTTGCGGACATTCATGCTGCGTCCGATCTGGGTCGCGTGATGGGTGTTTGAAATCGCCATGGTTTTACCCCTCCTTTATAGATGAGGCGCTTTGTTTTTCAATAGTGTGAAAAAGGGTTCCTCGCTGTTGGTTATGGCGCCCCTTGGAATGATATCATGAGTTGCTTCCTGAGCACTTGTTTTTTTTGATCATTGGATTCTGCGCAGGCATATTGCCGGCTGTCGAGCACCGTTGGCCTGACGGTGATACCTGCGCTGTTTATCCGGTCCTCTCGGTGAATCGTTTTCTTTACAGGCCCAGCGAACAGGCGATCCGGTTGCGATGGTAGGCGCTGTCCCCGAAGGTAACAGCGGCCTCTGCCGACCTTCTGGAAAAAAGCTGCATGTCATGCTCCTCCATAAAGGCCGCGCCGCCCTGAACCTGATGGCCCAGGGCGGTGATTTTTTTATAGGCATCCGAGACCCAGGCCTTGGCGATGGCGACTTCCCGGCTATCCCCCCCCTCGTTCTCCAGCATCCAGGCGGCCTTGTAGGTGATATACCGACTGCCTTCGAGCAGAATCAACATATTTGCACAATGATGCTGGATCGACTGGAAGCTGCCGATCGGCTTGCCGAACTGTCTGCGTTCCCGGGCATAGTCGGCGGCCATTTCCAACACTTTTTCAGCGCCGCCGACCATTTCCGCACATTTGCAAATCGCCGCGTAATCCAGGATGTTTTTCAGCTGAGCCTCGCCGCCGTTCAGGCGCCCGAGGATTCGATCTCCGGGAACATCGACGTCGGTGAAAATGACTTCATACAGTTTCTCACCGCCGATGGCTTTCAGGGGCGTCATCCGGATGCCGGAACTTTTCGCGTCAACCAGAAACAGGGTGATGCCATTTTTATCGGAGACCTGATCGGCGGTGCATGCCGCGCAAATCAGGGTGTCTGCGGTACTGGCGTTTTGCACAAAGAGTTTGGTGCCGTTGATCCGATAGTTTTCTCCATGGGGACGGGCAGTGGTGGAAACTGTCATCGGGTCGTACCGGGTGGTTTCCGGTTCGGTCAGGGCCAGGGTCAGCCGGATTTTCCCATTGGCGATTTTTGGCAGAAAGGCCTGCTTTTGCGTCTCGGATCCATATTCCGCGATGCTGAAAGCGCCCAGCACCACAGTAGAAAAAAATGGTCCCAGCACACAGGCCCGTCCCATCTCTTCCAGCAGCAGGACCAGGTCCAGCAATCCGCCGCCAACACCGTCGTATGCCTCCGGAACGGTCAGCGCCATCCAGTCCAGTTCGTTCATTTTCCGCCACAATTTCGTTGTGAATCCTTTTTCATCCTGCTCCATCTCACGCACAAAATCGCTGGGGTATTTTGCCTTGAGAAATTCACGCGCCGCTTTTTGCATGCGCTGTTGCTCTTTGGTGATGATAAAATCCATGGAAAACTCCTTATGCGGATATGAGTTTATTCGATCGATGGGTGCCTTCAGAAAGACCTGGGCAGCCCGAGACCGCGCTGGGCAATGACGCTCCGGCCGACTTCGCTGGTGCCGCCGCCAAGGGTGGTCATAAAGGAATGGAGCCATTCCCATGAAATCCGGCCCCGGATCGGCACGTATTTGGAGCCCTCAAGCAACTGGCTGTAAAGCCCCAGGATTTCCATGCCGGCATTGGCCAGGCGCTGTTCGGCCTCGGAGATGAAAATTTTGGTGACTTCAGCTTCGTAGGGCAGCGGCATGCCGTTGCTCTCCAACCACCGGGAGTGATCGGCGAGCACGCCGGCCACCTCCAGCTCAATCGCCGCCTGGGCCAGGCGATCCCGAGTCAGCGGATCCGCGGCCAAAGGATTTCCATTGTGTTTCGTTTCCTTGACATACTGGATGAGCTCGTTGAGGATCGGCATCAGACGGGCCGGGATAAAAACCTGATTTCTTTCGGAAGCCAGGGCTTCCATGACGTAATAAAATCCCTTGTTCGGTTCGCCGACGATCCGGTTTTTGGGAACCCGGACATTGTCATAAAATACTTCGTTGGTCTGCTCCCCGGACATGGTCATCATAGGGCGCACGGTGATGCCGGGCGAATTCATGTCGACGATAAACATGGTGATACTGCGGTGCTTTGGGGATTCGGGGTTCAAATCGGTTCGGGCCGCCAGCCAGTGATATTCCGAATAATGGCATTCGGTATTGAAGGTTTTTTGCCCGTTGATGATGTAGTCATCTCCGTCTTCAACCGCTTCCATGCGCAGGGATGCCAAGTCCGACCCGGCATCCGGTTCGGTATAGCCCAGGCAGAATTCAATTTCTCCCTCGATGATCTGAGGAATAAATTCCTTTTTTATCGCCTCGCTGCCGCGGCGCAGGATGGTCGGGCCCACCATGGTGTAGCCGACATCCAGCGGAACATGGGCCCCCCACCGTTTGCCCAGTTCATCGAGGAGAATAAAATCATAGGTCTGGCTTAGGCCCTGGCCCCCGTATTCCTTGGGCCAGCTCATGCCCAGGAACCCGAAAGCCGCCAGTTTTCGGCTGAATTCCCGGGCCTCGGGGCCCACGCCTAAATCTTCCCAGTTTTGACGCGCAATCTCTTCGGTCATTTCCTTGTCCAGGAAGGCGGAAAGTTTTTCTCGATATTCGATTTCTTCCGGCGTATATCCAAAATCCATTTAAACCTCCGTACGTTTTTTGCGACCGTTGATCATGCCGGTGCAATCGTTTTCAGCTGAAGCATTCAAGGCATATGAATGGCACCGCCGCACAGGGACAGGGCTGATTCCATAATCGCTTCCGACACGGTCGGATGGGGATGCACCGCATGGGCCAGTTCCTCCACCGTCATCTCCATGGACATGCCCAGCACCGCCTCGGCGATCAAATCCGTGGCCCGGGGGCCGATGATGTGCACCCCGAGAACTTCTCCGTATTTTTTTTCCGAGATGATCTTAACCATACCCTGGGTCTGATTGATCACCAGGGCCTTTCCGCAACCATAAAGAGGGAAGCGGCCCACTTCGATGTCGAATCGTTCCCGGGCGGCTTCTTCGGTCAGGCCCACACTGGCGACTTCCGGCGCCGTATAGATACAGGACGGTATGGCTTTATAGTGGATTCGGCTTTCCTCCCCCAGCGCATTGGTCACCGCGCACTCGCTTTCGGCGGTGGCCACATGGGCCAGCATGATTCCACCGGTAACATCCCCGGCCGCATAGATATGGGGGATGTTGGTTTCCATGCGATCGTTGACGACCAGCGACCCGTTTTCCAGGGCCAGACCGATCCGCTCGGCGCCCAGATCCGTCAGCTCCGGGCGGCGTCCGACGGCCAGAATGACCTTTTTCCCCGTTGCTGTTTTTTTCTGATCGCCGAGCATACAGTGGACCGTACACGTCCCTTTGTTCCGGGAGATTTTCTGGACACTTGCCTGAGTCATCACGTCGATGCCGCTGTCGACAATGCTTTTTTCAAGGCTCTGGGCAATTTCTTTATCGGTTCCGGGAACCAGGGTGTCCATGAGCTCGATTATGGTTACCCGGGCGCCCAGCCGGTGAAAGATCTGGGCAAACTCTACGCCGATGACCCCGCCGCCGATGATCACCACGCTTTCCGGCAGGTTTTTGAGTGCAAGGACCTGATCGCTGTCCAGCACATCCGGGCCGTTGCTGCCGGTAAATGAGATGCGTCCCGGGCGGGATCCGCTGGCGATCAGTATCCGGTCGGATTTGAGCTTTTCCCCGGTCTCCCGGATTTGAACCGTTTCGGTGTCGCGCAGTTCGGCCGTCCCCTGGATGATCCTGATTTTCTTGGCTTTCAGGAGCCCTTCAACGCCCTGTCGCAGCTGATTGACCACGCTGCTTTTTCGTTTCATCACCGCCTTGAAATCAACCTGATAGTCGTTGCACTTAATGCCGAAGGTGCCGGCCTCCTGGATCGTGTGAACCACTTCACCTGCGTGCAGCAGGGCTTTGGTCGGGATGCAGCCCCGGTTCAGACAGGTGCCGCCGAGCCGGTCTTTTTCGATCAGGGTCACCTCAGCGCCCATGCGGGCGGCTTTTATGGCCGCCGGATAGCCGCCGACACCACCGCCGATAATGGTCACTTTTATTTTCTCTGCCATCTGATACCTCCCGGAAATCAAGCTGAAATCAAAATCGGGTTTTCGATGTACGATCTAAGGGTGCGCATGAACTTGCCGGCTTCCGCGCCGTCGATGGCCCTATGATCATAGGAGAGGGTGACCGTCATCATCGGACGGATGACAACTTCTCCGTTCAGGGCCACGGGTTTGTCGATGATGGCGCCGACAGCCAGAATGGCATTTTCCGGCAGGTTGATGTTCGAGGTGAATTGCTCGATGCCGAACATCCCCATGGCCGAAAGGGTAAAGGTGCTGCCGGAGATGTCATCGGGCAGAAAACGGTTTTCCCGGCCCTTTTGAATCAGTTCGATGCGATCCCTGGCGATCCGGGCAAACCCTTTGCGATCGATGTTCCGGATCACCGGCACGATCAGCCCTTCGTCAAGGGCCATGGCCATTCCCATGTGAATCGCTCCCAGGAAAAGAATCCCCTCATCAGTCCACCGGGTATTGATGACCGGGTGGGCCTGAATGGCCGAGGCCGTCACTTTCATCATGAGATCGGTAATCGTCACCCGGACGCCATGTTGATCTTCGATGACCGGGAGCAGGGTTTTCCGGTATTCCACGATGTTGCCGGCATCGACCGTGACGCTCATGTAGGTCTGGGCGGTTTCGATTTTACTGGCCAGCATCTTGCTGGCGATGGCCCGTCTCATGCCGGAAAACGGTACCAGGCGGTCTTCTGCCGCCGGCTCCGGTTCTGCATGGGAACGAACCGGCGCTGTCTGCTGTTGTCCGGCGGCCTCCACATCGGCCCGAAGGATACGGCCCCCCGGACCGGTGCCCTGAATGGTTTGCAGATCCACGCCGCTGGCCCTGGCCACCTTTTTGGCCAGCGGAGATGCCTTGATCCGGTCCGGAACCCCGGCGGCCGCAGGAGGCGGAGCGGATGCGGCATCGGGCGGGGTTTTAGATGCCGCTGGCTTCGATGTTTGACCGTCGGTGTCGCCCTCCGGTACCGCTGCCAGATCGGCGAGGGTTTCCCCGGGAGCGGCCAGATCGCCGACCGCGGCGCCTACCGGAACAGTTTCGCCGGCCGGTACCCGGATTCTGGCCAGAATGCCGTCCTCCGGGGCTTCAACCTCATAGGTGACCTTTTCCGTTTCCAGGATAAACAGAATGTCGCCTTTACTGACTTTTTCGCTTTCCTTGAATTTCCATTCGATGATTTTTCCCTCGGTCATGGTCAGACCGAGTTTGGGCATAACGATTTCTACCGGCATTGAATGTCCCCTTATTAGTTTCCGGTAAATTCCGGTTTGCGTTTTTCGAGAAAAGCCCCCATTCCTTCCTGCATGTCCCGGGTAGTGAAACAGGTCACGCAGTTCTTCTGGGAATACTGGACCGCCTGTTCCAGCGGCAGATCTTTTCCGATTTCAAGGGCATCCTTGGTCATTTCCACTGCGATGGGGGCATTGACCAGGATGCGGCCGGCCAGTTCTTCTGCGGCTTGAACCACCTCGCCGTCCGGGACCACCCGGTTGACCAGCCCCATCCGAAAGGCCGTTTGGGCGTCGATGACATCTCCGGTGAGCAGCAGCTCGGCGGCCAAGCCTTTACCGATCAAGCGGGGCAGTCTCTGGGTGCCGCCGGTGCCGGGAATGATTCCCAGCCTGACTTCGGGAAGGCCCATTTTGGCCGATTCGGCGGCGATCCTGCAGGTGCAGGCAAGGGCCAGTTCCATGCCGCCGCCCATTGCCGCTCCGTTAATGGCGGCAATGACCGGTTGCCGGAGTTTTTCCAGGGTGGCATTGACCCGGACCACCCCTTCATTCCAGCGCAGGATGTCCATGGGTTTCATGCGTTTCAGTTCGGCGATATCGGCGCCGGCCATGAAGGCTTTGCCCGCGCCGGTGATAATCAATACCCGGATTGCTTCATCCCGGTCGATCCGGTCCAGGGCCGACAGGGTTTCGTCAATCATCTCCTGGCTGATGGCATTGCGGACCTCAGGCCGATTGAGCGTGAGGTAGCCGATTCCCTGCTTCGTGTTGACTTGTATGGTTTGATAACTGCGCATTCCGTATTTCCCTTCGTGTGAAATCCGTTTAACGGCTCAGAAGCAGGTTTGTCCGCCGTCCACCACGATGGACGATCCGGTCATGAAGCTGGACGCTTTTGATGCCAGCAGAATGGCCGCCCCTTTCATTTCGTCGATGTGCGCCAGCCGTTTCATGGGAATACTGGCGTTGATGATCTTTTTACCCAGTTCGCTTGAAAATAATTCGGTGTTCATCGGCGTTTCCACGTATCCGGGTAAAATGGCGTTCACCTGGATATTGTACTTTACCCATTCCAGAGCCATGACTTTGGTCAATTGCACACAGCCGCCCTTGCTGGCACAGTAGGCCGACATGTTGGGCCATCCGATCATGCCGCCTATGGAGGCGACATTGATGATTTTGCCGCCTTTTCCCCGCTGCACCATCTTTGCGGCCACGGCCTGGGTCAGGGTGAAAATGCCCTTCAGATTCGTGTCGAGCACCAGGTCCCAGTCGGCTTCGGTCATGTCCAGAATCGGTTTTTCGCTGCCCCCAACCCCGGCGTTGTTGACGAGGATATCGATATGTCCATAGTTGTTGACCACTTCATCGACCATCGCCCGGATTTCTTCGGCCTTAGTGATATCGCAGCGCAAGGGAAGAACCTCCGCGCCGAAGCGGTCCTTGATCTCCTCGCAGGCCGCGGCACAGACATCAAGGCGCCGGGCCACGATGGCGATTTTTGCCCCGGCTTCGGCCAAACCGTCGGCAATACCGCGTCCGATGCCGGTGGCGCCACCGGATATCACGGCGACTTTGCCAGTCAGATCAAAACAGGATAACTTCATAATCCGAATCCTTTCGGTTAGGGATAAACGACGATTTTGATATGTTGGTCAGCGGATGCCAGCAGCGGCTTGATCCCTTTTTCAACCAGATCATCCAGTTGGATACGATCCGAGATCAGGTCTTCCACGTTGACCCGCTGGTCTGCCAGAAGGGCGATAGCGGCTGGAAATTCATTTTCATAACCGCTGCTGAAGGTGATTTCTTTTTCGTGGCCCCAGAGCCGGATAAACGGAACCTCAATCGGCTTGAGGGCCAGGCCGGCAACGCAGATCCGACCTCGGCGACCGGTAACTTTAACGGCCGTGTCAAATGACGGCTGAATGCCGACGCAGTCAAAGGCGACATCAACCCTCAGGTTGTCGGTGAGCGCCGCGATCGCTTTGCCGGGATCTTCTGCCGTTGGATCGAATACCGAAACGGCGCCTACCTTTGCCGCCAGTTCCCGGCGGGTCCGCATGGGCTCGATGGCAAAAACCCGGCTGGCGCCGGCCGCCAGGCACACCTGCATGACCAGCAGGCCGATCGGGCCGGCGCCGATCACAGCTGCGGTTTCTCCGATTTTCAGGCGGCTTCGCTTGACCGCGCGGATGGCGACGGCCAGCGGTTCCACAAACGATCCCATATCATCATTGACCGAATCCGGAAGCGGATACAATGCGTAATCCTGCAGTACCGCATACTCGGCAAATCCGCCGTCCGCGGCAAATCCGGTACTCCCCAACCGGGTGCACATGTTGTAGGCGCCGCATTTGCAGAAATGACACTCTCCGCAGGTGATCAGGGCGTTCATTGTGACCCGGTCGCCGGGTTGAAACCGATTGACGTTGGCTCCGCATTCCACCACTTCCGCTGAAAATTCGTGGCCCAGAATCACCGGCCCCCCCTGCCGGCCGGTCAGGGGATGCGGACGGGACGGGATGATGAACGGCCCCTGTTTATACTCATGAAGGTCGGATCCGCATATCCCGCAGGCTTTGATTTTGACCTTGACCTGTCCCGGATCGGGCGCAGGTTCCGGGACCTCTTCGATTCGGATATCCTCTTTTTCATACCAGACGGCTGCTTTCATGGTTCACGGTCCTCTATGCTAAAAGTTACGTTCCAGCGTTGTTTTTACCGCCGCGACTATATCCTGTGCATTGGGCAGGTAGGCCTGTTCCAGGCTGAATGGAACCGGGACAAACGGTGCGCCGACCCGTGCAATCGGGGCATCGAGTTCATCCATGATTTCTTCGGCGACCGTTGCGGCGATCTCCGCGCCGATACCGAAATTTTTGACGGCTTCATGGGCCACCACCAGATGGTGCGTTCTGGTCACCGAATCAAATATCGCGGCCTTATCCCAGGGGCTGATCGAGCGCAGATCGATGACCTCCAGATCGATGTTTTCGTCAGCAAGCTGCCGGGCTGCCTTCAGGGATTCGTGGACCATTCGGGAGGTGGCCACGACCGTTACATCGTTGCCCGGTTTTTTGATCTCCGCCTGGCCGATGGGAATGACATGCTCTTCTTCCGGGATCTCGCCTCCCAAGGCGTGGAGGGCCTTGTTTTCCACCACGATCACCGGATTGTCGTCCCGGATGGCCGACTTCAGAAGCCCCTTGGCATCAGGCGGGGAAGAGGGCATGACCACTTTTAACCCGGGGATGTGAGCAAACCAGGCTTCCAGACATTGAGAGTGCTGCGGGCCTGCGTTCAACCCCCCGCCGGCCGGGGTGCGGATGACAATCGGCATGCTGTACTGACTGCCGAACATATAGCGCATCTTGGCAATCTGGTTGACGATGCCGTCCATGCAGACCGTCATGAAATCCATAAACATAATTTCGACAATGGGGCGAAGCCCGCAAGCGGCCGCACCGGCAGCCATGCCCATGAAACCGGCCTCGCTGATCGGGGTGTCAATGACGCGATCCGCTCCGAATTGATCCAGAAGCCCCCGGCTTGCCCCGAAGGAACCGCCGGGTCTGCCGACATCCTCTCCGATCAATACGACGCGATCATCTCGTTCCATCTCTTCGCGAATCGCCTCGTTGATTCCGCCGATATATCTGATTTCTCGCATACTAAGCTCCTGTTCCGTTAAATTGAGTGTGCGCTTACTCAACTTGTTGAGAAAAAAACTAAGCCCACAGATCTTCCATCAGCTCTGAGGTCTCCGGCCGTGGGCTTTCCCGGGCAAATTCCACGGCGGAATCGACTTCCTGCAGCACCTGTTCCTGAATTTTTTTGATGCTCCTGGAGTTCAAATATTTCTGTTCAAGAAGAAGGGCCTCAAAATCGGCAATGCAGTCCGACTGCATGGCGGCATCGATATCTTCCGTCGGACGGTATTTCTGGGCATCCCCGACAAAATGGCCGTGCCAGCGGGTGCTCTGCACTTCGAGCAGTGTCGGTCCGGCGCCTTCTCTGGCTCTTTGGATGGCTTTTTCCGCCGCTTTATGGATGGTGTTAAAATCATTGGGAACCGAAACGCCGGGAATGTCGTAGGCAGCGGCTCGCTCTGAAACACGCTGAATTTTCATATGCACAGACTGCGGGGTAAACTCCGCCCATTGGTTATTTTCGCAGACAAAAACAATCGGCAGGTCCATGACTGACGCCAGGTTGAGGGATTCATGAAACGTGCCTTCGTCGGTGGCCCCTTCGCCGAAGAAGCAGACCGTGACCCGGTTGTTTTTAAAATATTTTGCGGCAAGGGCCGCACCGGTGGCAATGGGGATACCGCCGCCAACAATACCGTTGGCCCCCAGGATGCCCAGACTGGCATCGGCCAGATGCATGGAGCCGGAACGACCCCGGCAGGGACCGTTTCGCCGGCCAAAAAGTTCGGCCATGAACAAATTCATATCAATTCCCTTGGCCAGTGCATGGCCATGGCCCCGATGGGTATTGGCCATGTAATCTTCATCCGTCAGGTGGCTGCAGACGGCCACCGGCGTGGCTTCCTGGCCGATGCAGACATGAATGAAACCGGGAATTTCACCGTTGGCAAAAACTTCCATCAGTTTTTCTTCCACTTTGCGAATTTTAAGCATCAGCGTGTAAAACCCGACCATTTTCTTTTTGCTGGGCTTTGTCATCTATTTATCTCCCTTTTTGCCTTGTTGTGGTTGTGTTCCACAATAACGATAGCGGATGCGTTGCCATCATCCGTGGACTCAGTCCGCCGGTGCCGGGGCATCGATAAAGAATTCCCAGGCGCACCAGTACCCTTCCGGATGGGGATCCGGCGGGCAGGCCACACATCGCGTTTGAATCCGGGGATCGATGGTTTTTGCAAAATGGCTGTATTCGGCGATGCCGACCGGTTTGCAGGGATAATCGGGCAAGCCCTTTTTCCTTCTGGCTTCCTGTACCCGGCACCCCACCATGCGAAACACGCATCGATTTTCCGAAACGTCGATGAAATCCTGGTCATTGATCAGGTGATACATGCGGAACTTCAGTGCCTGCATCAAGGTGGTGATGCCGCCCTGGACCAGATCAAAACGACGCATGATCCGTTTGGCTTCAATCTGCGAATAGTGAGCAATGGCCTCGCGGTTGCAAAGACCGGCTTCAGTGGTTCCGAATTTGCCTTCCACTGCCTGGAACCATAAACCATCATGAGCGAGCCAGTTCAATGAGGCGTCGGTCAACAAACCGAGCAGTTCCTCTCGGTTCAGATCATTCATGCTTTTCAATGTCATGATGCATCCTTTTATGTGTAACCGTCCCTGTGATCGGCTGACGGCGGATCGAATTAAACGGTCAGAACGTTTTCCGCTGCATGCTGCGAGCTACTCCATCAGGTTGGGCAGCCAGGTCAGCAGTGCGGGAAAAATCATGCACAAAATCAGAACCGCGATTTTAATCACACAAAACGGAATCACACCCTTGTAGATATTCACCAGCGTAATGTTTTCAGGCACCACCCCTTTCATATAGAAAATATTCAGGCCAAAGGGTGGGGTGATGTAACCGATGCAGGTGGCAAGGGAAAACAGCAGCATGAACCACAGCGGATCGATGGACAGGGCCTTGAGAACCGGCAGGAATACCGGAACGCAGATCATGGTGATGGCCACCGGGTCAATAAACATGCCCATGATCAGCGTGATTCCCAGCATGACCGAAATGACCCCGGTCGCACCAAAGGGAATGGCGGTCAGAAAATCACTGACCAGTCGGGCGGTTCCGGTGGTCGTTACCAGAGTCGAGTAGCAACCGCCGCCGATTACCAGCCACATGATCATACTGGTTACCTTAAAGGAAAGTCTTAACCCGTCGTATAGGTTGGTAAAGGTCAGCCGGCGATAAATAGCGGCGATGATCATGGCCCCAATGGCGCCGAAGCCCGCCGCCTCGGTCGGCGTGAAGATGCCGGCATAGATGCCTCCCAGCACCAGGGCGATCAGTAATATCGGGAGAATGACCGGCGGAAGCGCTTTGATCTTTTCCATCGTGGAGGCAATTTCCTCTTCCGGCAGCGGAGGGCCGAAATCCGGTCGTGCGGTGCATTTGAGCATGATGTACAGGCTGTAAAAAAAGGTGCACAGGAGGCCGGGAATGATGCCTCCCATAAAGAGTTTGCCCACGGAAAGAGACGCATAGCCGCCGACGATAATCAGCAGATTGCTCGGGGGAATCAATGGCCCCAGGGCGCCGCCGGCGGTAATGGAGCCGACGACGATATTTTTATTATACTTCTTGCTGAGCATTTCGGGCAGTGCGATCAGGCCCATGGCAACGGTCGCCGTTGCCCCGATACCGCTCAGGGCAGCCAGAACTGCGCTGATGATAACCGTGGCGATGGCCAAACCGCCCCGGAGCCGACCGGTCCACATCCGCATGGTATTGTACATGGTGGTGGCGATACCGGAAAACTGTAATACCGAAGCCATCAGGACAAACAGCGGAATGGCGATAAAGACCTCGGTGCGAGCCTGTTTGAATGAAGCCGATACCACCATAAACAGTGCGGAGGGGCCGAGGAATATGAGCAGCAGCAGTGCTGAAAGTCCCACCAGTGCAAAGGCGACCGGAAGCCCTGTCATCAGCAGGATAAGTAAGGATCCAACAATAATGAGCGCAGTTATCATGGCATCATGTTCCCCTGTTTGCGTTTTTGCCGAACAAGATATAGATATTTTTAAGAAACTCGGAGATCCCCTGAAGTATGAGCAAAAAGCATCCCAGTGGAACGAGCAGCTTCATCCAGTAATAGGGCGGCGCCCAGATGGTGGGCATCGATTCGTTGGCTTTCCATGACATCATGAACATTTCCCAGCCGCCGATCATCAGCGCGCCGATGCCAAAAAAGAAGAAAAAAGAGGTGAACAGTGCCAGAATTGCCCGCCTGCGCGGGGGCATATTGAGGGTCAGCACATCGACCGTCACATGGCCTTTTTCCAAGAGGGCATATCCGCCGCCAAGGAAGGTGATCATCGCAAATATCTGAATATTCAAATCCCAGGCCCAGATGGTCGGTCGTTTGACCAGATAGCGCATGAAAACTTCAAAAGCCGTGATAAAAACCAGCGGGATCATCAGCCAGCAGAATATCTTTCCGATCCATTCACTCATCGAATCCACGATGCGGATAAACCATCGCATGCTTTGTTCTCCATTTTAGTGAGTAACCACCCGAAAATGGTCGATTGCGGCTTTGAGCCCGGCCGAAGCGCGCTTGTCATCACAGGTGCAGCCGCTCTGCGTAAAGGGTGCCGGCAAAGCCAGAACTCAGCTCCGGGCCGCAAGGTGCTTTTTTCGCATTGACACTATTTATGACCGTGTGTGGAAAGATGGCGGATGAGGTTCACGGGGGAGGGGTGAAACCTCATCCGACGATCATCTTTCGTGACAGGCTATTGGATGGGCCGGCCGACATCTTGCATTTGCTGCTTGAGAATATCGACGCCTTTTTTCATCCGTGGAGTTTTGGCTGCCAGTTCATCCCAGATCGGTGCCACCAGTTTTCTGGCCTTGACCAGTTCGGTTTCCGGGAGAAAACATTTTTTCACCGAGCCCATGTTGACCGATTTATTCAACGAGGCCTTGGTTTCGGTGATATAGCGATTGCCGGTATCCTCGAGGATAAAGCGGGTTCCGTAATCGACAAGCACCCTGAGATCCTCGGGCAGTTTTTCCAGTGACTTTTGATTGATCAGCATGGAAACGGCGATCTGAGCCGCAGTTGGAAACGTGTAGTAATCGACGACCTCATGAAATTTGACATCCTGAAGTCCGGAGGCATCGTAGATGGCACCGTCAATGGTTCCCAGCTTCATTGCCATATAGAGCTCGCCGCCCGGAATCACCACCGCGGAAGCGCCAAGGGCCTGGACATATTTGCCATATACGCCAAGCGCTCTGATTTTTTTGCCCTTTAAGTCCTCAAGCGATGTTACCGGGAAGTTGGTGTTGAAGTGATAGTAGCAGCCGGCGGCGGCAGGATAATGTTTGATGTTGTGTTCGGCGTAGGCTTCCCGGATGATGTCGCCCAGACCCCGGTTCCAGTAAGCATCCCAGTATTCATCCCAGCTCTGATGCCCCATCGGAAGGCCGATTTCCAGATCCGTTTCCGGAATCAGCCCGGTATAATAGCCGCCGTAGGAGATCGCACAGTCAAAAACGCCTTTTTCCATATAGGTGACGATATCCTGTACCGCACACATGGCACCGGGCGGAAGAATTTCGACTTTCAGACGACCGTCGGTCAGTTTTTCGATAAACTTGGCCCATTCCACCCCGTGCATCATAACGGTTGTTCCCAGCGGATAAGAGGCCTGCATTCTCCAGGTGATAACCTTGTTCTTGCCGGCTGCCTGAAGATCCAGCGAAAATCCGAAAACGAGAGTCAACACAGCACAAACACATACTAATTTTTTCATGATGTTACATCCTTTCAGTATGTTGAGATTGCTTCCAACGATCTTCTGTCAGTTAGACGCCATTCCTCCTTTCAGTGGGTTAAAATGTCCACCGCACGATCGGTGTGTTTAGAGTCAGCTCTTAAACAAATCCCGGGTTTCGGGGTGCTGGAAACCCGGGGTTCCTTGGATCGGCAATCGCTAAAAATTTGAGTGAGTGCTTACTCAAAAAATATCCAAAAAAAATATCAGACTTACTTCTCTGTTCCTGCGCCCGTGGCATCACTGGTCAATTTTAATTCCATGGACAGGGTCTGAATGCGGTAAAAATTATTGGTTATTTGAAATTTGCGGATAAAAAACGTCTTGGATCGCTTTTCTAAAAGGCCTAACTTTTTTTCATTTCGGTGGCAAACTCGATGCCATGGAGAATAAAATCAACAATTCCGTCGATAACGCTTTCGATCGAGTCAAAACGGCGCTTCAAACTCCAGCGCCGGTATGTGATAATCACCGGCAGGTATGAAAGCAGGTCGGCACTGATTTTGATTTTGGTTTCATCCACATTCCGGTCGGCGAAATAGTCCTTCAGCAGTTCTTCGAACATCTCGATGTATTCGGTTTCCTTGGCCAGAACGGTATACAGGCTCTCTTTATCCAGGGCCCCGGATTCCTTGTACATGAACATGATAATATCCTGGTGTTGATCGACCGCTTTCAAATTCTGCAGTAGCGCAACTTTGAGCCGCTCTTTTGGATCCTGGATTTCCGCGAGGGCTGCTTCAATATCCTTTCTCAGGATTTTGGATATATAATCATAAACAATGTAGATGATGTCTTCTTTGCTACGGATGTAATTGTAGAGAGTGCCCTCCGTAATTCCGGCTGCCTGGGCGATTTCTCGAACGGTAGCATTATGAAATCCTTTTGCCGTGAAGACATCAATGGCGCCATTGATAATCTGTTTTCGTCTCAGGTTGATTCGGTCCGGATTTTTGATTTTGGTTTCGATTCGCTTGACTGTGAGTTGTTTTTTTTTCTTTTTAATCATTTAATCGTCTTTTAACGAAATGCGGTTAGATTGACTTGAAAGACGGAAAGTTATTCGCCCAGGAATTACAACCGGAGCGAAGTGGCGTTCAGTCGAAAAATGAGCCGGTTATACTCCATATGGATTGAGCCGCAAACATTCCTGATGTCCAAATCAATAAATTGAACGCCAATCACCAAAAAAATGAGTGCTCACTCAAGAATGTCTTTAATCGAGCGTGTGGTACCTGTCAATAAAAAGTTAGCGCTCACTCAAAAAAAATGGATTTTACGCTGAAAAAATACGAAGGGGCAGGCCTTGATCTTGATTTGAAAAAGACAAAAAATGCATAAAAACAAAATTTTAGCCTATTAAAGGGTGGGGCGTTATGTTGCCAGTTTAGTTATGTTTGATTTTTTTGTCATATAATTCCCGCCATGTAATTCCCCCAATAAAAAGGCATCCTCAATCCCCCACCGATTTTTAAAGATTGGTTTTTTGGCCTCTCTGTCGCAGGGCGAGATCCTGCTTTATCTGTTTCTGGTTTTGGCCGCGGACCGAAACGGACTGTCCTTCTACAGCTATGATTCCATTTGTGCGTATCTCAGTTTTCCCTGGACGCCTATGTGGAAGCCAGGGACGCTCTGCTCTGTGAGTAAGGCGGTCGGACACAGACAGAAAATGATTTGGGACGCAGATCAATGCTGATTTTCATAAAAGCAGACTCACCACGAAGGGACCAGAGGGCACGAAGAACTGCAAAAGGCTTAGGTTAAACTTTTTGTAGAGTATTGTAATCAATCAATTTAATGTAGTC
>ENA-ORCT01000554-ORCT01000554.1-marine-metagenome-genome-assembly--contig:-NODE-554-length-17337-cov-3.638470_pt1 | contig 17337 bp, 12 predicted proteins | sample MGYA00248632_ERZ508511 | MGnify/ENA primary metagenome ERZ508511 (study PRJEB26182, sample SAMN06268839) | marine metagenome | isolation source: Tt an P1-techrep anaerobic enrichment on pine from sediment...
TTTTCGCGTTCTTCGGTTTGGCGGTTGTCCACCGGGCCACGTACGTGGCGCCGGCGGTTTCGGCCAGCTTGCAGATGTCGAACGGTTCCTCGGCATTCCCGTAGGGGGTGGTGGCCGATTTCATGTTTTTTGGTGTGGTCGGTGCCATCTGGCCTCCGGTCATGCCAAAGGTCAGGTTGTTGACAACGATCATTACGGCATCCAGATTCCGCCGGCAGGCATGGATCAGGTGGCCGCCGCCGATGGCGCTGGCATCGCCGTCGCCGGCGAAGATAACCACTTTCAACTCGGGTTTGTGCAGCTTGATGCCGGTGGCCCAGGGGATGGTTCGCCCGTGAACCCCGTGGAGGGACTCGGCGTTCATGTAGACGGGAATCCGTGCCGCGCAGCCCACACCGCCGATACCGACAAAATTGTCGAAGTCAAGCTGGGTTTCGTCAGCCGCTTTCAAAAAGAAGTTCAATACTTGTGCCGCTCCGCAACCCGGGCAGAAGAAATGCGGCAACGCGTTTTTTCTCAAATATTTCCACAACGGATGTTTTTTCACTTTGCCGCCTCCTCGATTGCGTTCAAGACTTCCGTAGTCGTATGGATTTCGCCCCTGTTCTTAAGGACTCTGCCAACTTCACAGTTTTTGCCGCATACCCGCTCGACTTCGCCGGCGTACTTGCCGATATTCATCTCGACGGTGAGGATCTTGCGGACCTTTTTTGAAAGCTCCTCGAGATGTTTTTCGGGCACCGGCCAGACGGTCTCGAGTTTAAGCACACCGGCCTTGATGCCCTTTTCCCGTGCAATTCTTACCGCCTGCCTGGCCGGGCGGGTCTCGCTGCCGTAAGTGACCAGGGCAATTTCCGCATCGTCCAGGAAGAAGTCGTCAACCCGGACGATGTCGTCGTAGTTGGCCCGGACTTTGTTGGTAATCCGGTGATAAAGCTTCTCAAAGACGTCCGGATCCCAGGCAATGCCGCCTTTCTCATCGTGGGGGTTGAGCGAGTGAAGAATACGATAGCCGTCTCCGAAACTCGGCAGCGGGGGAGCCTGGTCTTCCGGGGCCCTGAACGGCATGAACTCCTCGGGGGGCACATCGGGTTTTTTCCGGTTCACAATCTCAAGTTCACCGGCTTCCGGGATGACCAGCTTCTCTCTCATGAGCGATATGGTTGTCTCGGACATGACGATCACGGGTGTGCGGTATTTTTCGGCCAGGTTGAATGCTCGAACGGTAAAATCAAACAATTCCTGAACGGATGACGGTGCAAGGACGATGTGTTCATGATCGCCACTGGCTCCCCAGCGCATCTGCATGACATCGGACTGGGTTGCGTAGTTCTCCCCCCGGCATCGCATCACGTCAACGATGACCATGGGGATTTCCGAGGCAACGGCGTAACCGATCCCTTCCTGCATGTAATTGAAGCCGGCACTGGCCGTTGCAGTCATTGCTTTGGCGCCGGAAAGCGATGCACCGCTCAGTGCGTAGACCGAGCAGAGCTCATCTTCCCCCTGGAAGAAAACACCGCCGGTTTTCGGCATTCTCTGGGACATATACTGGGATATTTCATTGGCCGGAGTAATGGGATATCCGGCGAAAAAATCACAGCCGGCGGCCAGTGCGCCTTCTACGATGGCATGATTTCCCAGCATGAAATGAGTGCCCGACATTAAATTTTTTTTGTTTCTGGACATCTGATTCCTCATCTTAACGTTTTATCCGTTGCATCTGCCGCCGGGCGGCAAGCACTATCCGATTTCTTTTTCAAGCTCCTGGAAAAATGTTTCCATTCGTCCCATGGCCTCTTCAATCGCTTTGCCGTCGGCTGCATAGGAGAGTCTCAAAAAGCCTTCTCCGCATTGGCCGAATGCAAGGCCGGGTACAGTTCCCACGTGGTATTTCTCAAGAAGTCGGGTGGCCAGTTCGATTGAACCCATGTCAAAGCGGTAGGAAGGAAAGCAGTAAAATGCCCCTTGCGGCTCACAATCCAGGTCCAGGTAGGCGGACTTTTGGATCAGTCGAATCATCAACGAGCGGTTTTCTTCATATATCCGCTGCATCTTTTTTACTTCCGCTGCACTCGCCTCGCTATCCAGCGCCTCGATGGCCCCCCACTGCGCAAATGAGGTAACGCTGCTTGTGGAATGGGAGTAGATTTTTTTCATTCCGTCCACGATATCCGCAGGTGCCACGGAATAGCCGAGGCGCCATCCGGTCATGGCATAGCTCTTGGAAAAAGCATTGACGGTGATGATATTCTCAAACTCGGAGGCCGGAGAGTAGTGCGTTTGCCCGTAGATCTGGTACTCGTATACCTCATCGGACATCAGCATCGCCCCGTACTTGTCGGCGATGCGTGCCAGCTGGCGAAGGGTGTCTTTGGAAAATAAAGCGCCGCTCGGGTTACAGGGAGAATTTGCAACGATAATTTTCACCGAGTCGTCCATAACACGTTCAACCCGGTCCAGGTCCGGTGAAAAGCCGTCGGCGGCAGAAGAGGGCACGCGGATCACCTTTGCGCCGTTGATTTGCGCTGCGGCTTCGTAGCTCACCCATGCCGGATCCAGCAGTACGACGGTGTCGCCTTTCTGGAGCATGGCGGTAAAGGCCAAATAGATGGAAAATTTGCCGCCGGCGGTCACCACGACGTTTTCGGCATCGGTTTTGATGTTGTTTTCCCGTTCCAGTTTTCGGCAGATGGCTTCCCTCAGCGGTACCGCGCCTGCCGTCGGCTGGTATTTGGTCTCCCCGTCCATCAATGCCTTGACCGCTGCATTTTTAATATTGTCCGGGGTGTCGAAACAGGGCTCGCCCACACCCAGGGAGATCATGTCATCAATTCCCTGGCGGCGCATTTCTTTGACTTTTTCATCGACGGCTTCAGTGGCAGATGGTTCCAGTTCGACAATTGCGTCTGCTAAATAGTGGTGCTGCAATGTTTCCTCCGTTAATACCGACAGAATGATATCTTCTTTCGGTAATGATCTGCTCGTCAGCAGGTTATTGCACCGTTAGTCGGGGTCGCAATAAAAAATCTATATTATATATATTTTGTTTTTCCCGTTTTCTCCGCCGGTTTTCTGATCTCCGCTTGTTATCAGGAAAAAAGAAAAGGCTGGAGGTGATTCAGGAATCGATTCCCGGAAGCTCGGTAAGCTCCTCAGGTTTTTACACGTTTCGGGAAGAGAAGCGGGGGATTTGCCAACTGTCCCAGGAGATCAATTGAAAATCCCTCCACCTCACTCTACCCACAGGGAGACACGACACTTAACCGCATTGCCGATCGGAGACGAGCAAATTTTGGCATCGGTTACACGTGACCGTAATAATCCCTGTGTACGGCCACCGAATACGCAAAGTCCAGCAGGGTGCCCCAGGAAAATATCGGAATTTCAATTTCCCGTTGCAGGGCCCTGGCAAATGTCTGCATGCCGGTGCATTCCAAAACCATGGCGCCCATGTTGGGGGTGCGCCGGTAAAAATCCGCCGCCGCCTTGACGAATTCCTTCTCTGTTTTTTCATAATGAGCCGAGGGTGGTTCCGTTTTTTTCCCCGGTGTCCAGAGATGTTCGAATTCTTCACAGGCACCGTCAATTTCCCTGCAGGCGTAGGTTACATAATTGCTGTCGGGTTGAATCCCCACGCTTTCAAGGTGCTTGTCCGTCAACGTGCTCAGCTCCGCGTGGCTGATGATGCCCACAACCTTGTTCGGTCCGATCACCTGCTGGGCCCATGGCACCTGGAGCAGGGCGGATAGAAATACCGGGATATTCACATGGGCCGCGATCTCTTTTTGAAAATAGGCAAAGTATCCACACTCTGCCGTGATGGCGCGACAGCCCATTTTCTGAAGCTTTTCTGCGGCCTTTTTGAGCGGTTCAAGACAGGGGCTTTTGTCTTCGGCGTAGATGAGAAGCGGCATGTCCACGTTTTCGATCACTTCAAACTGGATGGGATACGGAAAACCGCTGGCGTTTCTCACGTCTCCCGGAAAGCCCGGAAATTCTTCGTCCAGCAGCATCACGCCAAGCCCCATCCCATAGCAGGCCTTTCCTTTCCGTGCCTTGATAAGATCAATCCCGTGGTCTCTTGACTGGTAGATCATTTTCGTCTCCTGAGCGTGTCGCTACATGCGTGGATTAGCGTATTGCAATGATCAAATGTTGTTTTGGTTACACGCTTTCGAGCAGCCGGCCGTAGCCGCTGATGGGCGATTTTACTCCGGCGAGCCTGAGCATGGCCCACAGTGTCACCTGGTTGCTGGTAAAAACCGGTTTGCCAAGGTCCTGCTCGAGTATCCGGATGGTTTCAGCGCCTCTGAAATCAGTGCAGCTGATGAAGATGGCATCCGCTTCGGGGCGGTCCACCGCCTTGGCCATCCGGTAGATCCGGCCAGGATCCACTGACGCGATGGCTTCGGCTTCAGGCAGTCCGAGTCCATCCATTGCCGCCACTTGTACACCGTTGCCTTCGAAAAAGACTTTTTCTTTCTCATTGATCCAGTTTTCATATGGCGTGGCGAGGCTGATCTTTTTGATCCCATACTCGGTGAATGCCTGGATGCATGCCGTTGCGGTGGTGGTGGCGGGCTTTCCGGTCTCTTTTTTGATCGTTTCGATAATTTGCTGGTCGTAGCCAAGGCCGTTGACCAGGCTGCCGGATGTGCAACCGAAGCCGTATACGTCCACAAGCGCGTGAGACAGTTCAATACTGGCCCGGGGAACGTAATCGATCATTTTTTCAAGTTCTTCGGGGGTGTCCTCGGTAATCCACACCCTTGCAAAGTGGGCGGTGACGCCTTCCGGAATCATGCGATAGATGTCCGGTTCCATAACAATATTGGCCGAAGGTACCAGAATCCCCAGTCGTGCCCGCCATCCAATCATGTCAGCTTCTCCTTTTAGCCTGTTGGATCAAGCCGCTTTCTTTTTCATCAGCTCGAGCGAGAGTTTTACCGCATCCTCAGCCGTTTTTGCATAGCCGTCAGCACCAATCTCGTCTGCCCATTTCTGGCTGACCGGGGCGCCGCCGACCAGGATAGCATAATTATCACGGATGCCCTGCTCTTTGAACAGATTGATTACATCCTGCTGGGCAGGCATGGTGGTGTTGAGCAGTGCGGAAAGGCCGATGATGTCAGCATTATGCTTCTGTGCGGCCTTCAGAAATTCACTGGCCGGGATATCTTCGCCCAGATCGATGACATCGAATCCCCTGGTCTTCAGGAGAAGAACGACAATATCCTTGCCGATTTTATGAATGTCTCCCTTTACGGTGCCCATGACCACGGTACCGCTGGATTTCTGACCATCGCTCAATTTGGCGATGACGGGTTCCAGTACGCCCATGGCGGCCTTGAAGGCTTCTGCGGATCCGATAAGCTCCGGCAGAAAGCATTCGAAGGTTTCAAAGCGGTCGCCCACGGTCTGAATTCCCGGCTGCAATCCCTCTTCTATGGCTTTCAACGGCGGCATCCCAGCAGAAACAGCTTCCTCGGTGGCGGCAATGGCTGCATCCTTGTCCAGTGCAATGATGGCATCGGACATTTTTTTCAACAATTCCTGATCTCCCATTTTTCTCCCCTTGAAATCGTTTTGATTTAGTAACAGTCGCCGGCATGTCCTCATGCTGCGGCACCTATCGGCGGCACCTCTCGCTGGTGCATCAGAACGTGAACGGTATCCCCATGTCGCCGATTTTTGTTTTCATGTTCCGGTATGTGTCCAGGGTTTCCGGCAGCGGTTTGCCCGTCTGCATGTCGTAGGCTTCCTGGTAACGTTTACCTGCAGGAGCGCTTCCCAGGTCTGCCTTGAACTGATCCACCAGCTTCATGACAATGGCATTGGCTTCTTTTCGGCTCATGCCAGCCACAGCGTGGGCCACTTCTGCCGAAAATTGCGGGGTGAGCGGTCCGGTAAGGTCTGTGGTGGCGCCCCCGTGGGTGACCTGGGCTTCAAGATTGCTTCCGCTGACAACAATTGCCGTCACCGCTGCCGCGGCCTCCAGGAAGCACATCTCTTCCATGGCGCCTGCGGCCAGGAATGGGCTGATCATCATGGGGCTGTGGCTGTTTCGGGTGATGGCCTGTGTGCCGGCGCTCAATGCCCACAGAACCGGGGGAGCGGTGGCGCATACGAATTTCAGATGCAGGGGGCAGTGAAGCTGGCAGTCGCCGCGCAGGACAAGCAGCCCATGAAGGTGGTACGCCACACTGGTTACGGCAACCCCTTCCGGCCCGCCGCAAAACCCGCCCAGAAGCGGAGTCGTTTCGGCAAGAATTCGACCGCCGATATCACGTACATAGGCGATTTCGTTGAATCTCGGGGTTTCCACTTTCAGCTCGGCGGTTGATCCGATCATCCAGCCGTCGGTCGGTCGCAGATAATGGCTTCCGGAGATTTTCGCCACATCGGAAGAGGCGCACGCAATGGCGTTCATGGCGGCAATGCCCGGTCTGCCTGCCCGTGCGGTTCCCTCGCGGTAAAGGCGGGCGGACCGTATAGCCGCCATCACCTCAAAGGGGCTGTTGGGACGCACGGTTCGACCGTCGATATTGGTCAGTGAGGGCATCGTGATGGTGTCCGTGAGATCGCATTCACTGAACGCCTGGATCAGCTTTACGAATATTTCATCGCTGGAGACCGGGACACCCACTGCACCTAAGAAGCAAAACGGCGGGGTATCGCTTTCCGGCGTCCGGCTTTTCAGCCAGCGCAAATCCCGCCCTTCACCAAAAGCCACCTTGTCCGGGGCCGTGCGCAGGGCATCCTGAATTTCTTTTTCGGTAAACGCAATGATCCGCTCCGTATCGACACAGTAGGTACCGACATTCTGGTAGAATTCCATTCCGGCCTGGAAAATTCGGTCGGCCAGGTCGTCATCGTCGGGGATCAGTGTCTGGGGATCGAACTTGATTTTGTATTTTTCGATTACTTTTCGCAGTTCAGGTACGAAGACTTTCATCTCGAAGTCTTCCTGGGAAACGTATTTTCCTTCAAATGTTCTGTCGATTACATCCAGAAAGGGAACACGGCTCATTTGTGCGCTCCTGTTTTAAATGGGTTGACTTTCCGTTCTTGCCGACTGGCAGGAGTCGGATGCTGTAAAAATATATATTATATAGAATATATATTTGTCAAATTTTTTATCTTATGCTGCATCAATATGAAACGTCTGCCCGCGACTCTCCAGAAGTTTGTCGAGCCAATCCGGATCCATCTTGGGGACCGAAGAGAGCAGCAGGGCCGTGTAATCATGGTGGGGAGGCGTCAGCACATTGTGCTTTTCACCCTGTTCAACAATTTTCCCCTGCAGCATGACAACAATTTTATCGGATATTTTCTTCACGATATCCAGATCGTGGGTAATAAACAGATAGGAGATGTTCAGCTGTTTCTGAAGGTTTTCAAGCAGCTTGAGAATCTCTTCAGCCACCAGCTGGTCAAGAGCCGAGGTCACCTCATCGCAGATAATGAGTTCGGGTTTCGCGGCAAGGGCGCGGGCGATACAGACGCGCTGCTTTTCCCCGCCGGACAGCTCGGACGGATAGCGATCCTTGTAGTTGTCGTTGAGCTCGATCATGTCGAGCAGTTCACTGATGCGATCGTTCTTTTCATTTCCGTTCATGCCGAAGTAAAACTCCAGGGGCCGCCCCAGAATTTTTTTAACTTTCTGCCGGGGATTGAGCGCCGTGTCCGCCATCTGATAAATCATTTGCAGTCTGCGAAGGCTCTCTTTGCTTCGGTTCTTCATGGCAGGAGCTAATGTGACGTCGCCAAACTGGATGCTGCCTTCCGATGGGGGAAGCAGGCCGGTAATGACGCGGGCCAGTGTGCTTTTCCCGCTTCCTGATTCCCCAACGACGGCAACGGTTCGGCCGCGACGGACGTTGAGGTTGATATCTTTCAGGATATCTGTCCCTTTGACGTATCCGGCCGTGACGTTGTCTACCTTGAGGATAATCTCGTTCTCACGGCCCTGCGCTTCACTGGCTTCCCGAAGAGATCGAACGGAAAGCAGCTCGCGGGTATAGACCTCCCTGGGATTTTTCAGCAGATCCCGGGTGGGGCCTTCTTCCACAAGCTCGCCATACCGAAGGACCATGATCCGGTCGGCAATCTGGGCCACCACGGCCAGATCGTGAGTAATGTAAATGGCCGCGGTGTTCAACAGTCGGGTGGCCTCCTTGATGGCGGCCAGCACCTCAATCTGGGTTGTCACGTCCAGGGCTGTGGTCGGCTCATCGTAAATGATCATGTCCGGCTTGCAGCTCATGGCCATGGCCACCATGGCCCGCTGGAGCTGGCCACCTGATACCTGGTGCGGATACCGGTTTCCGATAGTCTCCGGCTCGGGAAGCTGAAGCCGCTCATACAGCTCCACCGCTTTTTCCTTCGCCTCGGTGTACGACATGATACCGTGTCTGATGGGGCCTTCTGCGAATTGTTTGAGCAGGTTATGGGCCGGATTGAATGATTCCGCCGCGCTTTGTGCCACGTAGGCGATCCGGTTGCCACGGATCTGACGCAATTTCGCTTTGGGCGCTCCGATCATCTCCTCGCCCTTGAACAAAATACTTCCACCGGTAATTTTGCAGCCCCGACGGGTATAGCCCATTGTGCTGAGCCCGATGGTTGATTTGCCGGCACCGGACTCGCCGATCAGGCCGATCACTTCCCCTCGGTTGAGCGTGAGATCGATTCCTTTGACGATCGGTTTCCACTGGTCTTCTACACGGCCGGCAATTTTGAGTCCTTTTATCGTCAGTAGTTGTTCCATATCTCTCTATTCCGTTTAGATAGTGTCACCGCAGATGGTCGGACTATGCCCGGATCCGGCTGGTTCTTTGCAGAAACCAGTCTACAATCATGTTTACCCCGATAGTGAGCATGGCGATTGCCGCCGCCGGATAAAGTGGGGTGGTAATGCCGAAGGTGATGGCCGCGGCATTTTCCCGGACCATGCTGCCCCAGTCTGCGGTCGGTGGCTGGAGCCCGAGTCCCAGAAAGCTGAGGGCACTGATAAAGAGAAAAACGAAACAGAAGCGAAGACCAAATTCGGCAACAAGAGGCGGCATCGTATTGGGAAGGATTTCGTGGCGCATGATCCACCAGATCCCTTCACCCCTCAGTCTGGCCGCTTCTACATACTCCATGATCTCGACATCCATGGCCACGGCACGGGCAATCCGGAAGACCCTTGTGGAATCCAGGATGGCAATGACGAAAATGAGTGCCGTTATGGATGTGCCGACAATGGAGAGCACCATCAACGCAAAGATCAGTGTTGGAAAAGCCATAATAATGTCGATACAACGACTGAGCAGCTGATCGATCCATCCTTTGAGCGTTGCCGCCAGAAAACCGAGACTCACACCCATGCCGAAGCTGAGAAATGTAATAACCAGCGCTATGGAAATGGTATTTCTGGCCCCATACAGCAGCCGTGTAAACAGATCGCGGCCCAGCTGGTCAGTTCCCATCAGGTGGTCTTTTCCAGCCGGCATCCATACATCACCGGCCGTTTCCGTTTCTCCGTAAGGCGACAGGGCGGGTGCGAATATCGCGGCGACCAGGTTGATCAGTATGATGATCATCCCCAGTCGTGCACTCCAGGGCGATTTGCGCAGCAATTTTAATGGCAATGGAAAACCTCCTATCTGGGGCTGCGAAGTTTGGGATTGCTGAGAATCGACAGCACGTCCGCCAGTAAATTCAAGCTGACGTACGTTACCGCAAACACCATACCGGCAGCCTGTACAACCGGAATATCCCGTTTGGAAACCGAGTCCACCATCAGTTGACCCAGTCCGGGATATGCGAAAACCACCTCGATGATGACCACACCGACCACCAGCCAGGCAAGATTGAGAATAATAACGTTGATGACCGGCGCCAGGGCATTGGGCAGCGCGTGTTTTACGATGATGTTCGCCCGGTTGATGCCCTTCAATCGCGCCATCTCAATAAAGCGGCTGCTCATGACATTCAAAATGGCAGCTCGCGTCATCCGTACAATGTGAGCCATGACCACAAGCATGAGTGTGATACAGGGCAGAATAATCGAATATATTTTTTGAGCCAGCGGCATTTCGGCAGTGATCATGGCGACACTGGGAAACAGACTGAGTTTAACCGAGAAAAACAAAATAAGAATGTAGGCGACAAAGAATTCCGGAAATGAGATCGCCGCCAGTGTGAATATGGATATGGCTTTGTCGAACACGCTCTCTCTATATAGGGCCGCCATTATGCCCAGGAAAAGGGCAAATGGAACGGTTATGCTGGCAGCCGCTGCCCCCAGAAAAAGGGTATTGGCAAATCTCCAGGTGATCATTTCCCTGATATCATTCCCTGTGGCCAGGGAGTTGCCGAAATCGCCGGTAAGAAAATCTCCAAGCCAGCTGAAATAGCGAACATGGGGGGGGAGATCCAGTTTGAGCTCTTTTCTGAATGCTTCTACTGTTTCCGGTGTGGCAGTTTGCCCGAGGATGGCCTCGGCCAGGTCTCCAGGCAGTGCTTCCACACCGACAAAAATGAGTACGGTAATGACCAGTATGGTCAGAAAGCCGAAGCTGATTCGCCGCATGACCATCGATGTCAGTTGTGTCTTCATAATGAATCCGTGGATCCCAATGTAATTTTTTTCGATTTCGGGTACCGGCCGAATGACCGGCACCCGTCTATCAGGTTGCTATCGTGTCTGTTGAACTATGTTATCCGGCGGCGATCAGGCAAAGCTCCATCGCTGGCCAATCTTGAAACCGTCAAGTTCCCAGTTGGCCGCGACCGTTGCGGGTACCTTAAGTTTTTTGGATGCGGCATGCAGGTCTGATGAAAAGGCCATGACGATCTCACCGCAGTCATCACGTACAAGCTGCTGCATTTCTCCGTAAATCTGAGCACGTTTCGTTTCATCGAGCTCGGCGCGTCCGGCCTTCAGCAGTTCATTGAACCGTTTGTTTTTCCAATATGTTTCGTTCCATGCAGCATCTTCTGCGTAGGCATCTGTAAACATCCAGTCTTCCGTGGGGCGCCCGCTCCAGTAAGTGGCAAAAAACGGTACCTTTTTATAGACGTTGCTCCAGTAACCGTCATTGGGCTCACGGACAACCTTGAGGTCGATGCCGGCTTTTGCCGCATGCTCTTTGTAGAGAACCGCTGCGTCAATCGCGCCCTCGAAGGCTACATTGGCCGCATGCAGGGAAACGGAGAAGTTGTCCAGACCGGCTTTTTTCAGATAGAATTTGACCTTCTCGGGGTCGTACTTCCGCTGAGGCAGCGATTTATTGTAAAACTTGTTCAGCTTGCTGATGGGGTGATCGTTTCCCACTTCTCCGTAGCCCATCAGGATCGTTTTGACGATATCCTCCCGGTTGATGGCATGTTTCATGGCCATTCTCAGGTTGTTATCGTTAAAGGGGGCGATGTCTGTTCGCATGGCGAAGCAATAGTGGCGCATGCCGTTCTGGACAACAGGCTGGATGTTGGGAAGCCTTTCCAGCAGGTGAAAGGTTTTTCGCTCACACCTGTTGATGACGTCCACCTGACCTGTCCTTAAGGCATTGGTTCGGGCGGTGACATCGTTGAGGGCGATGACTTCCACCTCGTCGAAATACGCGCAGTTTGTTTTGAAATAGTTGGGATTTCGTTTGGTCAGGGCACGGACACCGGGTTCCCATTGCTGGAGGATGTAGGGGCCGGTTCCCATCCCTTTGGAAAAATCCGTTGTTCCGGCCGGAAACATGGATACATGCTGATCGCTCAGTGCAAAGGGGAAATCGGCATTTCCGCCTTCGAGGGTGAAAATAACCGCATATTTCCCGTCGGCTTTAACGTCGACGATCTGTTTGGCCAGAGATTTGAAAATGGATTTGGAGTCTTCCGTTCGGTGGTGATTGATGGAGGCGAGGACGTCTTCGGACGTAAAGGTTTTCCCATTGTGAAACTCGACGCCTTTTCGGAGGTTGAACTTCCACACTTTTGCGTCGGGCTCGGCTTCCCAGCTTTCCGCCAGTTCGGGTACCAGTCTGCTGTTTTCATCGATTCCGACCAGACAATCGCGGATCAGGCCGTATGAAACCACCGGAGCCATGATGTCATAGATTAACGCGGGGTCCAGTACATCTGTAAGCGATGAGCCTCCACAACCGATTCGCAGGCGTCCACCCTTTTTCGGTGCGGCGTTTGCCGGGGTGGCAGACAGAATTGACGGTATCATGGCTGCCGCACCCAGTGCTGAGACACGAGCAATGAATTCCCGGCGGTCGATCTTGCCTCCAGAGAATAATGTTGTTAACCTCTCCAATTTGTCCATAATTGTCTCCTTCTACTGGTTAAAGGTTGAAACATGGTGAATTGCCCGAAAGTGAAGCCTTCTTCGCTATAGATCCACTGACTCTTGGCGCTGCCGCGAGAGCATATTCCCGGGGGGCACCATTACCGGTAAGCCAGTTTGACCGTTGCGTGTTAGGCGATGAACGCATTCGTGACCCGCACTGAAAAGATATGAAAAGGATCAAAGTATATATAATATAGAATATGTATTATAGAATATAGATATCGTCAATGGTTTTTTCTGCAGGGTGTTTTGTGATCTCAATTCAATGTAACTATATGAAAAAACAAAACAAGTGCCATTGCTGTTTTCGGAATGTGAAGAGGGCTTTGTGAGCTTGGCATTCTGAGAGGTTGTGAAATATCCGGGCTGAGGGGGCGTGCTATCGATTCCGGTAATGCAGTTTTTTTAACCTTCCACTGGTTGTTTATCTGAGCTATTGCATTTTTCATTGGCCGCTTCAAGCGGCCAATGAAAAATTTTGTTTCACAATATATCCGTTACCTGAGTCTTCTTTAACGATATCTATATCAGGTGATCCGGAAGGTGTTTGAGCAGTTTGTCCAGTTTAAGCGCCTTGATAGTATCCGTATTGGGCAGTCCCCGTTCGTCCCAGCGGTGGGCGGCATAGTTTTCATCCAGCATCGAATCGAATTGTTCGCGCTCTAAAACAGCGCCCTGGAAGGGGCCGGATTTAATCGGTTCACAGAAAAATTTGTCGATCGGATAATCATCTTTTCGGTCAAAACCGGCATGAAGCGCATTGAAAAGACGCTCCACATTGTGAATCCTTTCTCCGATTTCCAATAATTCTGTGGCATCTATATTCCAGCCTGTCGAGGCTTTCACAATATCGGCGTAATCCTCTTCGCTGAGAAGATCCTGTCCAAGCCATGTGCTTGAAAAATAACACACGCCCAGACTGTTGAGTGCTGCATGGAACCTTTCGTAATGTGCGACGATATCTCCCTTGCCGGCATAGTCTTCAGGATTATGGACGCCTTTGCCTTCATCCAGAAACTCAAACAGCGGAGAACCGCTGCAATGCCCCCCGCCCCGGGTGGCCAGAGCAACGCCCAGACCATATCCCTTGGGAATACGCGGGTCTTCGTACAGATCCTGCCCCTTCATGGTGACAGCATATTTCTGAGTGCCTCTTCCGATCAACTCTGCTGCATCCCTGACACCCTCGGCAAGGATATTCCCGAATCCCCTGCGGTAGGCGATCAGTTCAATTAAAGCCATCAGGGCCTCATGGTTCCCCCAGGTGAGCTGAAGTCCTCCGGAGTCATTTTCAGATATCAATCCTTTTTCCCAGCACTCGAATGCCCAGGCGATGGACTCGGCCGTCGTGTCGATATCCATCCCGTAATCATTGCAAAGCAAATTGGCCTTGATGATGGCCGGTGTATAATTGATGTCCAGCTTTGAGCCAAAGTCTTGAATCGTGTTGCAGTGGATCGCTTCACCTTGAGTACCGGCGTATGGCCCTTCATCGATTTTAAACGTTTGTCGACATGTTACCGGGCAACCGTTGCAGCTGAACCGTTCTTTTTCCTCGTATCTGCCGAAAGACTCCACGTCGTATCCTTCCAGGCTCTGCACATAACCATCCTGAAAATGCCTGTATGTCACGGCACAAACGGCATTTTTTCCCTTGAATGAAAATTTTGTTCCAAGGGTGGACATGTTTTTGGCGGCAGTGGATCTTTTCAGTTTGGCCTTGAGCTTCCTGCAGAGCGAGGTGAATTCTTCTTGATCAGCAACCTGTATTTTACCGGAACCCTTGACAATAACTGCTTTCAAGTTTTTTGAGCCCATGATGGCGCCCATACCGCATTTTGCTGCGGCCCTGGTTCCGTTTACAATAACGCAGGCACCTTTGACCAGGTTTTCACCGGCAGGGCCGATACAGACCACTGATGTGGCGTTACCGTTGGCTTTTTTTAAGGACTTCACTGTAGTACTGGTGGTTTTGCCCCAAAGGTCTTCTGCCGGTCGGATTTCAACAGTGTCATTGGCAATATAAAGATAGACCGGTTTTTCGGCTTTGCCGCGGATGATAAGCGTGCCATACCCGGCGCGTTTCAAAACGGATGAAAATCCGTCGGCCGCGTTGGTGGATCCAACACCGCCGGAGAAAACGTTTTTTGAATCAACGCTGATTCGACTGGCCGAAGGAAATGGTGTGCCGCATAACAAGCCCGCACCGAAAATAAGGGGGTTTTCCGGATCAAAAGGCATGGTAGATGGAGCGCTGAGATTGTACAGGTAATATTGGTCAAGCCCTCGTCCGCCCAAAAAATAACGATACAGCTGAGGATCTCCATGCGATTTTGTTATCTGGCCGCTTGAAAGATCTATAGATAAAATTTTTTTTGCCAGCTCATTTATGCTCCACATGCCAAATCCTCCTCAAAACGGCTGCTCTGCATTAATTCTCTGATGGTAGAAAAAGAGCGGATCAATGGTATTGAAAATCGGTGGCATTCTGCTGAGATACAGTGGTTGTTGTGATGCCACCGATCCACGCTATAAAATATACAATATAGAATATATTGTTTTTTCTTTCGTCATTGTCAATGATGAAATGGTGTAACCCGAGATTTCGTGATCGTGTCACCAAGGCGATATCAGGGAGGCACGAATAACTGAATTCAGGCTCCTGAAGCTTTCAACTTCCTTGGTTTGATCATGTTTTCAGGTACCAGCAGCTGATCCAGCTCTTCTTTTGAGAGCAGTTTCTTTTCCAGTATCAGATCGTATACGCCTTTGTTCGACATCAATGCCTCTTTTGCGACCTGGGTGGAAATTTCATAGCCGAGTACGGGATTCAAGGCCGTAACCAACCCGATACTGTTTGCCACAAGCTCGCGACAGCGCCGCTCATTGGCGGTGATCCCATCGACACACCGATACCTCAGGGCGGTCATTCCGTTTTTAAGCATCTCGATGGATTCAAACAGACTTTGTACGATCACCGGTTCCATCACGTTGAGCTCCAGTTGTCCGGCTTCTGCCGCCAGGGTCACCGTCAGATCGTTGCCGATGACTTTAAACGCGATCTGGTTTACGACCTCGGGGATTACCGGGTTCACTTTGCCGGGCATGATGGATGAGCCCGGCTGCATGGGCGGCAGATTGATCTCGTTTATCCCCGTTCTGGGTCCTGAGGATAACAAACGGATGTCATTACATATTTTCGACAGCTTTACGGCAAGGCGTTTGACCGCCGAAGAATACATGACAAAGGCGCCGGTATCCTGTGTCGCCTCCACCAGATTCGACGCCAGCACGATGTCAAGGCCGGTAATTTCCCGCAGGTGTCTGATGACCCGGGGGCCGTAATCCGGATCGGCATTGATACCCGTGCCGATGGCTGTCGCTCCCATGTTGATCTCAAGGAAAAGCCCGGCATTCTGCTCAAGCCGTTCGATCTCCTCGGCCAGTGTCACGGCATAGGCTTCAAAGGCCTGCCCCAGGGACATGGGCACTGCATCCTGGAGCTGGGTTCGGCCCATTTTGATAATGTCCTTAAATTCGTCAGCCTTGCATTTAAACGATTCGATGAGTGATCGGAGAACCTGCACGAATTTGCGGTTGCTGTTTACAAGGGCGATCTTGACTGCCGTAGGGTAGGCGTCGTTTGTGGATTGGGAACGGTTGACGTGGTTGTTGGGATGGCAGTATTTATACTCGCCTTTTTCGTGCCCCAGAATTTCCAGCGCACGGTTGGCGATCACCTCATTGGCATTCATATTGGTTGAGGTGCCGGCACCGCCCTGTATCATATCGATGACGAACTGATCGTGCAGTTTGCCGCCCATGATTTCACTGCATGCCTGAACAATCGCATCGCACACCGGTTCCGAAAGCACGCCGAGATCATAGTTGGCCCTGGCTGCCGCCATTTTGACCATGGCAAGGGCCTCGATCAGTACCGGGTAAAAGGAAAGCGAGACACCGCTGATGTTGAAATTTTCAAGCCCGCGCAGCGTCTGTATGCCGTAATAGGCCTCGCAGGAAACGTCCCGGTCGCCCAGAAGGTCATGCTCGGGACGCATCCTGCCTGAATGATGGAGATCGCCGGCGTTCAATGCCCTCGAGGCGGTCAGCCGCATTCGTCGTGAAATGATTTTGGCGATTCGTGAAACGATTTTGGCCGTCAAGGTGCCGTGGTCAACGACCAGTTTTTGAAAATGCTCTTTCCGGAGCAGCAGAATTCGGGTGTTGGTCACCGAGCGCGCAGATGTAAAATGGGGCGAGTCCTCCACCAGGGCGCCTTCTCCTATTGTGTCAAATCGGCTCAGGTAAGCCAGTCGCTTTTCCTCTCCGAATGGTGTGCATTTGAACAGTTCCACCTCGCCCTCAATGATTACATGGAGGCCTTTCCTGTGATTGCTTTCCACAAAAATCATCTCGCCTGCGGAATAGGCGGCTTCTTCAAAATGGGAAGCCAGTATGGCGTTCTCCGACTCATCCAGGCCCCTGAACAGTTCGATGGATGGCATCAATGTGGTCATGCGGGAAAGTTCCATAATGCACTCCTTATTTATAGTCCTGATTAGTCATAACCCCGGTAATCTTGTCGGGATGATGGTTTCGCTTGATGGTCCGTCAAATTGTGGAGCGGATGTGGGCGCATGACAGATACCATCAAATATATATTCTATACTCTATATTATATATTATTGGCAATGCCAAGCGCATTTTCCTGAAGGATGGAACGAAAGAAATGGAATACTGATATATCCTATCCTGAGAACCTTGCCGCCTATCCCGGAAACCCGGCATTTCATCGGCGGCACAGCGCCTGAATCCTTTGTTTCATGATTTCGATCGACATCCTGTCGATTGTCAATAATGCCGTGCCTGGATCCATTCTTTCAATCGATGGTTGCCGCAGGAACACTCCAACACTCCCCGCCCCTTTAGGAACGCGGATTTAATTAATTGCAAGAATATTGCGCCGAATGGTGGTTCATCTTCAAGGCGCGTCAGCGGTT
>ENA-ORCT01000556-ORCT01000556.1-marine-metagenome-genome-assembly--contig:-NODE-556-length-17331-cov-3.142344_pt1 | contig 17331 bp, 17 predicted proteins | sample MGYA00248632_ERZ508511 | MGnify/ENA primary metagenome ERZ508511 (study PRJEB26182, sample SAMN06268839) | marine metagenome | isolation source: Tt an P1-techrep anaerobic enrichment on pine from sediment...
ATTTCGACCGCGGTATCGGTCATGTCGTGTTCGCACAGCGATTTGCCCACGTCGATGCCTTGGGCGGCAAGGAAGGTGTTGGCCATGCCGCCGCCGATCACCAGGTGATCGACCTTTTCCACCAGGTTGCCCAGCAGTTCCAGCTTGGTCGACACCTTGGCACCGCCCACCACGGCCACGACCGGGCGCTGCGGGTTGCCAAGCGCGCTTTCCAGCGCTTCCAGTTCCGCCTGCATCAGGCGACCGGCGCAGGACGGCAGGTAATGCGTCACGCCCTCGGTCGAGGCATGCGCCCGGTGCGCGGCGGAAAAGGCATCGTTGCAATAGATGTCGGCCAGTTTCGCCAGCCGCGCGGCGAATTCGGGATCGTTCTTTTCCTCGCCCGCGTGGAAGCGGGTGTTTTCCAGCAGCAGCACGTCGCCCTCGCTGAGCGCGGCCACCGCCTGCTTGGCGGGCAGGCCGATGCAATCCTCGGCGAAGAGCACGCCGCGCCCCAGCGCCTGTTCCAGCGCGGGGATCACCACCTTGAGGCTCATCTCCGGCACCACCTGGCCCTTGGGCCGGCCGAAATGGGCCAGCAGCACCGGCTTGCCGCCCTTTTCGAGGATGTCGTTGACGGTGGGGACGATGCGCTCGATGCGCGTGGCGTCGGTGACATGGCCGTCCTCGACCGGGACGTTGATGTCCACGCGCACCAGCACGACCTTTCCGGCCAGATCCATGTCGTCGAGGGTTTTCCAGGCCATGCGTTTCATCCCTTTGCCAAGCGTGTGGCCAACTTGTCGCCCATTCCCGACGCGGGCGTCAACTGCCGCGGCATCAATGTGGCTTTTCTTCGCGGTCGGCTCGGACTAGGGTCCGGCGAAACCGGAAGAGGAGAACGGCATGGCCGAGATCAAGGATCCCGAGAACACCATCATCATGGAACTCAAGGACGGTCGCGTGGTGATCGAGCTGCTGCCCGACATCGCGCCCAAGCATTGCGAGCGGATGAAGGAGCTGGCCCGCGCCGGCGCCTATGACAACGTGGTCTTCCACCGCGTCATCGACGGCTTCATGGCGCAGACCGGCGACGTCAAGAACGGCAACGCCGAGAAGGATTTCGACCTGCGCCGCGCGGGCACCGGCGGTTCGGACCTGCCCGACCTGCCGGCCGAGTTTTCCGGCATCCCGCATGACCGCGGGACGCTGGGCGCGGCGCGCTCGCAGAACCCGAACTCGGCCAACAGCCAGTTCTTCATCAACTTCAGCGACAACCATTTCCTGAACCGCCAGTACACGGTCTATGGCCGGGTGATCGAGGGCATGGAATTCGTCGACAACATCACCCGCGGCGAGCCGCCCGCGTCGCCCGACCGCATGATCAGCGTCAAGGTGGCCGCCGATGCGTAAGCTGGCCCTGATCCTGGCGCTGGCCGCCGGCCCCGCCGCCGCCAGCGGAATCGAGATCCAGGTCGAGGGCGAGGCCAACGGCACGATCGTCGTCGACCTGTTCGAGGAGGTCGCGCCGCAGCATGCCGAGCGCCTCACCGCGCTGGCGGCGCAGGGCGCCTATGACGGGGTGGTCTTTCACCGCGTGATCGACGGCTTCATGGCGCAGACCGGCGACGTGCAGTTCGGCAAGCTGGGCATGGACATGCGCATGGCGGGGATGGGCGGATCGGACCTGCCGGACCTGCCGGCGGAATTCTCGGACAAGCCCTTCGAGCGCGGCGTGGTGGGCATGGCCCGGGCGCAGGACCCGAACTCGGCCAACAGCCAGTTCTTCATCATGTTCGCGCCCGGCCGCTTCCTGGACGGCCAGTACACGGTGGTCGGCGAGGTCACCGAGGGCATGGACGTGGTCGACGCCATCAAGCGCGGCGAGGGCCGCAACGGCGAGGTCTTCGGCAAGCCCGACGTGATGGTGAAGGTCACGCCGGTCGAGTAACCGGCCGGCGCGGCAATCCGGTTGAGCGGCCTTTCGGCCGCACCCCTTCTGGCGCTGCGCGCGGTGGGGGCGCGTGGCGCCGCCGGCGCCCCGTCCCGGCGGGATGTCTTTTGGCGAAGGATGCGCCGCCTCCGGCGGGAGTATTTGGGCCAAGAAGAAGAGGGCTTTTCCCTTTTCTTCTGGCTGAAAATATCCCCGCCGGAGGCAAGAAAGTCTCAGTCCGCCAGCACCACCAGCGCGTGGCGCTTCTTGCCTGCGCTGAGCTTGATCGGCTCGGCCAGTGCCGCGGCGTCGATCATCAGCCCCGCATCGGTCAGCGGCTCGTCGTTCAGCCGCGCGCCGTGATCGGCGATCAGGCGCTTGGCCTCCTTGCCCGACTTGGTGAGCCCCGAGCGGGTGATGAGCTGCACCACCGAGATGCCGTCGCCGATCTCGTCGGGCGTCAGCTGCAGGGTCGGCAGGTCCTCGCCCGTGCCGCCCTTCTCGAACACCTCGCGCGCGGTGGCCTCGGCGGCCTCGGCCGCCTCGCGGCCGTGGCAGAGCGTGGTGACCTCGTTGGCCAGCACGATCTTGGCCTCGTTGATCTCGGCCCCTTCAAGCGCGCCCAGGCGCTCGCATTCCTCGATCGGCAGCTCGGTGTAGAGCTTGAGGAAGCGGCCCACATCGGCGTCGTTGGTGTTGCGCCAGAACTGCCAGAACTCATAAGGGCTGCGCATGCCGGCGTTCAGCCAGATCGCGCCCTCGGCCGTCTTGCCCATCTTCTTGCCGTCGGAGGTGGTCAGGAGCGGCGAGGTGAGGCCGAAGACCTCGTGGTCGATCACCCGGCGGGTCAGGTCGATGCCGTTGACGATATTGCCCCACTGGTCCGAGCCGCCCATCTGCAGCCGGCAGCCGTAGCGGCGGTTGAGCTCGAGGAAGTCGTAGGCCTGCAGGATCATGTAGTTGAATTCGAGGAAGGACAGCGACTGCTCACGGTCCAGCCGCGATTTCACCGATTCGAAGCTCAGCATCCGGTTGACCGAGAAATGCCGCCCGATATCGCGCAGGAATTCGAGGTAGTTCAGGTCGTCCAGCCACTCGGCGTTATTCAGCATCAGCGCGTCGCTCGCCTCGCCGCCGAAGGTCAGGTACTTGTCGAAGACCTGCCGGATGCCGGTGATGTTGGCCTCGATCTGCTCGGGCGTCAGAAGCGGGCGCTCGTCGGCGCGGAAGGAGGGGTCGCCCACCTTGGTGGTGCCCCCGCCCATCAGCACCAGCGGCTTGTGCCCGGTCTTTTGCAGCCAGCGCAGCATCATGATCTGGATGAGCGAGCCCACATGCAGCGATTTCGCCGTGGCGTCGAAGCCGATATAGGCCGGAACCACGCCTTGGATCAGGGCCTCGTCCAGCCCCTGATAATCGGTGCAGTCGGCCAGGAAGCCGCGCTCGATCATCACGCGCATGAAGTCTGATTTCGGGTGGTAGGTCATCGGTTCTCTTGTCCATCGGGTTGGTTTCGGTCACTCCTATACCGGTGGGGGCTGACGAGGGGAAGGCCATGTTGAAAACGGGCGCTGTGCGCGCGTTGGGGGCGATGTCAGGGACGTCGCTCGACGGGGTGGATGCGGCGGTGGTGGAGACCGACGGCGTGGCGATCCTGTCCTTCGGGGAAAGTGCCTACCGGCCCTACAGCGGCGAAGAGCGCGCGGTGATCGCCGCGGCGCTGGGGGCCTGGCCCGGCGAGCCCGGGGCGGAGGAGGCCGCCGAGGTGGTGGAGACCGCCCACGCGGCGCTGCTGTCGGGGTTCGAAGAGGTCGATCTGGTGGGCTTTCACGGCCAGACGCTGGCCCATGATCCGCGCGGGCGGGGCACGCATCAGGCGGGTGACGGGCGGGTGCTGGCCGAGGTGCTGGGCCTGCCGGTGGTGTGGGATTTCCGCAGCTCCGACGTGGAACTGGGCGGCGAGGGCGCGCCGCTGGCGCCGTTCTTCCACTTCGCCTGCGCGAAATGGATCGGGGCCGAGGCTCCGGTCGCCTTTCTCAACCTCGGCGGGGTGGGCAACCTGACCTGGGTCGACCCTGCACGGCCCGCGCCCGAGGCCGAGGGGGCGCTGCTGGCCTTCGACACCGGCCCCGCGAACGCGCCGCTCAACGACCTGATGCAGGCGCGCCTGGGCCTCGATTGCGACCGCGACGCCGAGCTGGCCGCGCAGGGCGTGCCGGATGAGGCGGTGATCGAGGCGGTCCTGTCCCATCCCTATTTCCTGCGCATCCCGCCGAAATCGCTGGACCGCGACGCGTTCGGCGACCTGACGGGCCGGGTGGCGCATCTGGGCGATGCCGATGCCGCGGCCACCTTGACCGCGCTTCCCGCCGCCTGCGTGGCGCGCGGGCTGGAGCATTGCCCGGAGCCGCCCGAGCGCCTGCTGGTCACCGGCGGCGGGCGCAAGAACCCGCTGATGATGGAAATGCTGATCGAACGCTGCAACCTGCCTGCCGTGCAGGTTGAGGAGGTCGGCCTCGACGGCGACATGCTGGAGGCGCAGGCCTTCGCCTATCTCGCCGTTCGCGTGGCCCGCGGCCTGCCCACCTCCTGCCCCTCGACCACGGGGGTGGCGGCGGCGGTGGGCGGCGGGCAGATCAGCCGGCCCTTGCGCTGACCGCCCCCTTCTTCTTGGCAAAAATACTCAAATTCCGACCGCGCCACGCAGACCGGCGCCGGGTGTGATGCGCCGCCTCAGCCCCGGGGGATGTCGAAGCCGGGCGGGGCCATCTCGAACCCCTCGAAGCGGAACCCGGGGCTGACGGTGCAGCCGACCAGCGTGAAGGCCCCGAGCGGCCGGGCCGATTGCCAGTGATGCGCGGGCACGATGCGCTGGGGCAGGGCGCCCGCGGCCAGATCGGGGCCGAGCAGCAGGTCGCAGGCCGGGCCGGCCTCGGCCTCCGAGACCGACAGCACCAGCGGGTCGCCGGCATAGAAATGCCAGATCTCGGTGGCATCCACCCGGTGCCAGTGGCTGCGCTGGCCCGCCTCCAGCAGGTAACAGATCGCCGTGCCCGAAGGCCGGCCGGGGCCCGCGTCGCGCCAGGTCTCGGCATACCAGCCGCCCTCGGGATGGGGCTGGAGGTTCAGCCTCGCGATGATGTTCTGCGCCTGCATGGGGCCTCCTGTTCGCGGGGGCTAGAGCGCGTGAAACAGGCGCCGTTCCAGCGCCGGGAAGTCGCCCTCGACCACGTCCCAGTCGCCCTCGGCGGTCAGGTCGGTGGTTTGGTCGGGGCCGTGTTCGGTGGGGCGGGGGACGAAGCCGGTCTTCAGCCCCGCGGCCTGCGCCGCCGCGAGGTCGTCGTTATGGGCGGCGACCATCATCACCTGATCGGGCGCCAGCCGCAGCGCCGCGCAGGCGGCGAGATAGACCTCGGGCTTGGGCTTGTAGTCGCGCGCGATATCGGCCCCGAGGATGCAATCCCAGGGCAGGCCCGCGTGGCGCGCCAGATGCGTCATCAGCGCGATGGAGCCGTTGGAACAGGGAGCGATGATGGCGCGTCTCTTCAGCGCCGTCAGCCCCGGCACCACGTCGGGCCAGGGCTCCAGCCTCTCCCAGGCGCGGTTGAGATGATCGGGGTCGGGGCAGGTCACGCCGAAATCGGCGCAGACCTTCAGCAGGTTTTCCAGGTGCAGATCGTCGAGCGCCACGTAGCCGCGATTGCCCGACCGGATCCGCTCCATCGCGGGCTGGTATTCGGCCCGCCAGGCATCGGCGAAGGCCAGCGCGTCGACCTGCGGCAATTCCTGCGCCACCTCGCGGGCGATGGAGTTGCGCCAGTCCACGCAGGTGCCGAAAACGTCGAAGATAAGGGCCTGGATCATGTCCGCAGGGTGCCAAAGGGCGCGGTGGGCCGCAAGAGCGCCGCGGGCCGAATTCCGGGCATCGGCTAGGGCGAGGGCGGCGGCTGTGGTATCTTGGGGTCTTTCAGGACAAGGGGGGAAGGGAGATGGCGACACACAGGGGCACTTGTTTCTGCGGCGCCGTGGAGATCGAGGTCACGGGAGATCCCGAGGCCATGGGCTATTGCCATTGCGACTCCTGCCGGTCGTGGTCGGCGGGGCCGGTGAACGCCTTCACGCTGTGGAAACCCGAGGCGGTCAGCGTGACCAGGGGGGCCGAAAAGATCGGCCGGTTCATGAAGACCGAGAACAGCGGGCGGCAGTTCTGCACCGAATGCGGCGGCCATATCATGACCGACCATCCGCCGATGCAACTGATCGATGTCTACGCCGCGACCATCCCGTCGCTGGATTTCCGGCCGGCGCTGCATGTGAATTATGCCGAGACGGTCCTGCCGATGAAGGACGGGCTGCCGAAGTTCCGGGACATGCCGGCCGAGGCCGGGGGCAGCGGCGAGATGCTGGCAGAGTGACCGCCCGGCACGAAAAAGGCCCCGCCTTGGGCGGGGCCTGATCCGTCCGGATAAACGGTGCCTATTTCAGGATCGAGCGGCCGGCGTATTCGGCGGTTTCGCCCAGCATTTCCTCGATGCGGATCAGCTGGTTGTATTTCGCCAGGCGGTCCGAGCGCGACAGCGAGCCGGTCTTGATCTGGCCGCAGTTGGTGGCCACCGCGAGATCGGCGATGGTGGCGTCCTCGGTCTCGCCCGAGCGGTGGCTCATGACGTTGGTGTAGCGGGCGCGGTGGGCCATATCCACGGCCTGCAGGGTCTCGGTCAGGCTGCCGATCTGGTTCACCTTCACCAGCATGGAGTTCGCCACGCCCTGGCTGATGCCGTCGGCCAGCCGCGCGGGGTTGGTCACGAACAGGTCGTCGCCCACCAGCTGAACCTTGCCGCCCAGCGCCTCGGTCAGGGCCTTCCAGCCGTCCCAGTCATCCTCGGCCATGCCGTCCTCGATGGAGATGATGGGGTAGTTGGCGCAGAGATCGGCCAGGTAGGCCACGTTTTCCTCCGAGCTCAGGACCTTGCCCTCGCCCTTCATGTGGTACTTGCCGTCGCGGTAATACTCGGTCGAGGCGCAGTCGAGGGCGAGGTAGATGTCCTCGGCCGGGGTGTAGCCCGCCTTCTCGATCGAGCGCAGGATGAAATCGAGCGCCTCGGTGGTGGAGCTCAGCGCCGGGGCAAAGCCGCCCTCGTCGCCGATGCCGGTGTTGTGGCCGGCGGCCGAGAGCTCTTTCTTGAGAGTGTGGAACACCTCCGAGCCCATGCGCACCGCGTCGCGGATGTTCCCCGCGCTGACCGGCATGATCATGAATTCCTGGATGTCGATCGGGTTGTCGGCATGCTCGCCGCCATTGATGATGTTCATCATCGGCACCGGCAGCACGCGGGCCGAGGTGCCGCCGACATAGCGGTAGAGCGGCTGGGTGGTGAAATCGGCCGCGGCCTTGGCCGCCGCGAGGCTCACGCCGAGGATGGCGTTGGCGCCCAGCCGGCCCTTGTTGGCGGTGCCGTCCAGTTCGATCATGGCGCGGTCGATGGCCATCTGCTCGGTCACGTCCATGCCCACCAGCTCTTCTGCGATCTCGCCGTTGACCGCGGCCACGGCCTCCAGCACGCCCTTGCCCAGGTAGCGCGCCTTGTCGCCGTCGCGCTTCTCGACCGCCTCATGCGCGCCGGTGGAGGCGCCCGAGGGCACCGCGGCGCGGCCCATGGTGCCGTCTTCCAGGATCACGTCGACCTCGACCGTCGGGTTGCCCCGGCTGTCCAGGATTTCACGGCCGATGATGTCGATAATGGTGCTCATTGCACGGTCCCTCGCGGTCAGATGCCAGTTGTTGGGGCCTTCATAGCAAGCTGGGCGCGCGCTTCAATGTTCATGTCGGCCTTGTTGGCGCAAACAGGGCCGTTCAGGCCGCCGCCCGGGCGGCCCGGGCCGCGCGGCGGCGCAGCTGCGCCTCGCGCGCGAAGGTGTAGAGGCCCGAACCGATGATCAGCGCGGCGCCGGCCAGCGTCCAGCCGTCGGGGCGTTCGCCGAAGACCAGCGTGCCGATGATCAGGGCGAAGATCAGCCGCGCGTAGCGGAAGGGCGTGATGACCGAGACCTCGCCCATCCGCATCGCCGCGACGATGGCGTAATAGGCGGTCACCCCGAAGCCGAGCGCGCCGGCGAGCCTCAGCACGGTGGGGGCCGGCACGGGCTGCAGCGTGCCGGGGCCGAAGGCCAGCAGCGCCGCGCCCAGCGGCACCAGCATGGCGAAGGCATAGGCCGAAAGCTGCAGCGAGGTCACATTGGGCGGGGTGGCGCGGGTGGCAAGGTCGCGCGCGGCCAGCCCGAACACCGCCATCACCGCGAAAAGCGAGGCAGGCTCGAACCCCGCCAGCCCGGGGCGGATCACCAGCAGAACGCCGAGGAAGCCCAGGCCGATGGCGCTCCAGCGCCGCCAGCCCACCTGCTCGCCCAGAAACAGCGCCGCGCCCAGCGTCACCGCCAGGGGCGTGGCCTGCAGGATGGCCGAGGCGCTGGAGAGCGGCGTCAGCGCGATGGCCGAGACGAAGCCCAGCGTGCCCGTCAGCTCGCCCGCGTTGCGCAGCAGGACGGGGCGGGCAAACAGGTCGCGCGAGAACAGCCGGCAGCCCCGGCGCAGGGCCAGGGCCGAGAAGATCAGCGCGCCGCCGGTGCCCAGCACCAGCAGGATCTGGCCGATGGGCAGGGAGCGGCTCACATGCTTGATGAACATGTCCTCCAGCGCGAAACCGGCCATCGCGGCCACCATCAGCACGATGCCTCTGAGGTTATCCATTTGCATTCTCCGCCCGGGGCGCGCTGCTGCTGCCGCTGCGGCGGCCGCGGATCAGGATGTAGATGCCACTGGCGACGATCAGCGCCGCGCCCAGCAGCATGGGCCCGTCCGGCGTCTCGCCGAAAAGCGCCGCCGCCAGAGCCAGCGCAAAGACAAGCCGCGTGTAGCGGAAGGGCGCGACGACCGAAACCTCGCCCAGCCGCATCGCCGCGGTCAGCGCGTAATAGGCGCCGCAGCCGGCCAGCACCGCGCCGCCCAGAACGCCCGCCTGGCCGGGGTCGGGCCAGCGGTGGGCCTCGTCGAACAGGCTCAGCCCCAGCCCGGTGGGGATGAGCACGGCGAAGCCCAGGAAGGCCAGTTGCAGGTTCGACAGCGCCACGGGGGCGGCGCGGGTGGCCAGGTCGCGCCCGGCAAAGCCCACCATGCCGATCACCGCGAAAAGCGAGGCCGCGGTGAAGCCCTCCAGCCCCGGGCGCAGCACGATCAGCACGCCCGCGAAGCCAACCGCCATCGCGCCCCAGCGCCGCCAGCCCACGGTTTCGTCCATGAACAGCACGGCGCCGAGCGTGACCACCAGGGGCGTGGCCTGCAGGATGACCGAGGCGCTGGAGAGGCTGGCCTGGGTGATGGCCAGGAAATAGCCCACCCGTCCCGTGATCTCGAACAGCGCGCGCAGCCCGGTCAGGCGGGTCAGCATATGCGGCGACAGCACCGGCTGGCCCGCGGCCAAGGTCAGCGCGGCGAAAACGGCGGTGCCGCCCAGCCCGAACACGGCCACCGCCAGGCCAAGCCCCAGACCCCCGGCGGCCAGCTTGATCAGCGCATCCTCCAGCGCGAACCCCGCCATCGCCAGCACCATCAGGCCGATGCCGCGCAAGTTTTCCATCTGCTGCCTTTTTTTCATGAAATGCCGGATCACCCGGCCCGGTCAGCTAAGGCCAAGCGGCGCGCCGCGCAAGACGTTGCCCCGCGCGTTTCGGTCAATTTTCGTGACAGGCGCGATGACGGTTCGTGATGGGCGGGGCTCAGCCCCTGCGGATGGGCACCCCGTAAAGCTCCAGCCTGTGGCCCTTCAGCCGGTAGCCCAGCCGCTGGGCGATTTTTTCCTGCAGCGCCTCGATCTCGGGGTCGCAGAACTCGATCACCGCGCCGGACTGCATGTCGATCAGGTGGTCGTGATGCTCGCGCTCGGCATCCTCGTAGCGCGCGCGCCCGTCGCCGAATTCCAGCTTTTCCAGGATGCCCGCCTCTTCGAACAGCTTGACCGTGCGATAGACCGTGGCGATGGAGATCCGCGGGTCCACCGCGGTGGCGCGGGCATAGAGCTCTTCGACATCGGGGTGGTCGTCGGACTCTTCCAGGACCTGCGCGATCACGCGGCGCTGTTCGGTCATGCGCAGGCCCTTGGCCTCGCAGCGGGAGGTGATCGTGTCGGGCATGGCGGGCCTTTCGTCTATTCGGGGCCTGCGTTTTAGGCCATGTGGGAAGGCTGGAAAACCCCTGCTGCGCAGTGTCGGATACCTGGCCGCGAACCGCCTTAAGGCCCGGGCCTGGCCGCAATTTGGCCTCAATATGCCATATGCTTGGAAATATGGTATATGGTACGGGGTTATAGCCATATCGGGCAAGAAAACGAGTGGCGCTGCGGGCAATGGAAAATCTCGACAGGATCTATGACGGCGCGATGGCCGTCCTGGGCAAGGGCTTCGGCGTGGAAAGCCGGCTTTGGCCTCTCTACCTCCTGCTGATGGTGGTCATCGCGGCGGTGCTGTTCCTGCGCCGCAGGCCGGGCGGGTCGTTCTGGGCGTGGCTCTTTCCGAAATCGGTCTACCTGCATGCCTCGCATATCGTGGATATCAAGGTGTTCCTGGTGAGCCGGCTGCTGAGCGCGGCGGGCTTTTTCCAGGTGGTGTTCCTCGGAAGCTGGGTCGCGACGAAGATCGCCGCAGTGCTGGGCGGGCCCACCGAAACGCCCAGCTCGCTCAATCCGCTCATCACCGGGCTGTTGCTGCTGGTGGTGAACGATTTCGGCGTCTACTGGGTGCATCGCGTGCATCACGAGACCCGCACCCTGTGGCCCTTCCACTCGCTGCACCATTCCGCCGAGGTGATGACGCCGATCACCGTGTTCCGCAAGCACCCGGTCTACGACCTGATCTCGAGCTTCGTGCGCGGGCTGTTCATCGGCACGCTGCAGGGGGTGTTGCTGGGGCTGGTCGTGGGCGAGGTGGCCTTCGTGACGGTGGCGGGCCTCAACGCGGGGTATTTCCTGTTCAACATGCTGGGGGCGAACCTGCGCCACACCCATATCTGGCTGAGCTATGGCCCGGTCTGGGAGCGCATCCTCATCTCGCCCGCCCAGCACCAGATCCACCACTCGCTGGAGCCAAGGCATTTCAACAAGAACTATGGCGAGGTGCTGGCGATCTGGGACTGGATGTTCGGGACGCTCTACGTGCCGAAGGGCGAGGAAAAGCTGGAATTCGGCCTCGCCGATGCCGAGGGGCGGCGGCTTGCCCAGCGCCATGACACGTTGACCAACGCGATGGTGGTCCCGATCCTGGACAGCTGGAAACAGCTGCGCCGGATGCTGCCGTCGCCGGCCCGCCGCGACCGGACCCCGGGCGAGTGATGACCCGGGGCTTTTCCACCTATCTGAACCTTCTGCGCTTCGCCGCGGCGATGATCGTGCTGCTGTCGCATTTCGCCTATGCCCGCTATTCGGGCGGCGGTTTCCTCTGGGTCCGGGAGCTGAATCTCGGCTCCGACGCGGTGATCCTGTTCTTCGTGTTGTCGGGCTACGTGATCGCCTACACGGCAGAGCGCAAGGACCACGCCCTGGGCCGGTTCCTGTTCAACCGGGCCACGCGGATCTACACCGTCGCGCTGCCCGCGCTGGTGCTGGGCTTTGCCTGCGACCGGCTGGGGGTGGCGCTGGCGCCCGAGGTCTATGACGACTGGTGGTACAATGCCCTGCCGCTGTGGGAGCTGCTGCTGCGCGGGCTGAGCTTTTCCAACGAGTGGTATCTCTGGCCGCAGCGGCTGGGCTCCAACGGGCCCTATTGGTCGCTGAGCTACGAGGTGATCTATTACGCCCTGTTCGCCGCCGCCTTCTACCTGCGCGGTGCGGCGCGCGCCGGGCTCATCGCGCTGGGGGCGGGGCTGGCGGGGCTGAATATCCTGCTGCTGATGCCCGCATGGCTGTGCGGGGTGGCGCTCTACCGCCGCGTCTCGCGCGGGGCGCGGCCGCAGAGGGGCGCGGCGCTGGGCTATGCGCTGCTGCCGGTTCTGGCCTATGTCCTGGCGCTGGCCATGGGGATTCCCGAGATCCTGAAGGGGCTGACCTATCTCCGGCTGCCCTTTTTCGCCCATGCCGGGCTGCGCTTTTCCGACGAGTTTCTGTGGAACGGGCTGATCGGCCTGCTGGTGACGGTCCACCTTTTCGGCATGAGCGGGCTTCTGACCGGGGGCGCGCTGGCGCGTTTCGAGGCCCCCGTCGCCTGGGCCGCCGGGGGCAGCTTTTCCATCTACCTCATGCACTATCCGCTGCTCGGCCTGTTCTCGGTGCTGCTGCCCGAGACCGGGCTGCGGGCGCTCGATCACCTGCTTCTGTTCGGGCTGACCCTGCTGGCCTGCCTGGCCTTTGCGCAGGCGTTCGAACGGCCCCTGGGCCGCTGGCGCGCGCGCATCCGGGCCGTGGGGCGCCGGTTCACATCAGCTCGGGCGTCCGCCCAAGGCGCCGGGCAAGCGGAGCGATCGTCAGCCCCTGCACGATGATCGAGAAGACCACCACCACATAGGTGGCGGTCAGGATCAGCGGTTTCCACTCGCTGTCGGGCAGGGACAGCGCCAGCGCGACCGAGATGCCGCCCTTCAGCCCGCCCCAGGTCATGATCGGCACCACGTCGCCGCGGAAGGCGCGGAAGGGCCGCAGGATCAGGATCGGCACGGCCACGGCCAGCAGCCGCGCCACCAGCCCCAGGGCGATGGAAAACGCCGAGGCGGTGAGGTAGGAGGCGTCGAAGGCCACGGCGAAAACCTCGATCCCGATCAGCAGGAACAGCACGGCATTGAGGATCTCGTCCACCATCTTCCAGAAGGCATCGACATAGTCGCGGGTCAGCTGGCTCATCCCGTATTTCATGCCCACATGGCCGATCATCAGGCCGGCCACCACCGCCATGATCGGGGCCGAGACATGGGCCGCGATCGCCAGCTCATAGCCGCCGAAGGCCAGCGCCAGGGTGATCAGCACCTCCAGCGTGTAATCGTCGATCCGCTTCATCACCTGGAAGGTGGCCCAGCCGAGAACGGCGCCGAGGGCCGCGCCGCCGAATGCCTCCTGCACGAAGAGCATCAGCGCGGCCACCGCCTCGTTGCCCTCCCCGGCGCCGTGGCCCCCATGCGCCTCGCCGCCGGTGAAGGCGAGCCCCACCAGCACCAGGAAGACCACATAGGCCACGCCGTCGTTGAACAGGCTTTCGCCCGCGATCTTGGTCTCCAGCGAGCGGCGCAGATTGGCCTCGCGCAGCACGCCCAGCACCGCGACCGGGTCGGTGGGCGAGATGATGGCGCCGAACACCAGCGCCACGATCAGCGGCATGCCGGTGATCCAGCTGAATCCCACGCCCACCACCGTCACCGACAGGCCCACGCCCAGCGTGGCCATCAGCAGCACCACCCAGGCCTGGGCGCGCAGCTCGTCCATCTTCACATGCAGGGCGCCCGCGAACAGCAAGAGCCCCAGCATCCCCTCCAGCAGCGCATCGGAGAAATCGATCTCCAGAACCACCGCGCGCAGCGTTTCGGCCAGGGCGATGCCGGGGATCAGCGCATCGAGCGCCAGCGCGGCAAAGGAGGCGGCGAGCGCCACGATCAGGATGCCGATGGCCTGCGGCAGGCGCAGGATGAAATAGTTGATGGCGCCGAACACCGCGGCCAGAACGATCAGGAGCGAGGCGATCTGCAAGACGTTCATGGGCCTGTCCCTTCGGAAATGGGTTTGCTCCCGGTGTAACACGGGGCTAGAGGGCTGACGAGGCGGCAAAACCGGCAGGAGGGCGGATGGCGCGCAAGGATCACATGGATGCGGCGGGCGCGCTGGCGCTGGTGGCGTTCTCGGCGCTGATGGGGATCAACCAGGTCGTCGTGAAGGTGGTGAACGAGGGGCTGCAGCCGGTGTTCTTCGCCGGGCTGCGCTCGGGGCTTGCGGTGCTGTGCATCGGGGCCTGGATGATGCTGCGCGGCCTGCCGCTGAGGCCCGCGCGCGGCACGGTGGGGGCGGGGCTGTTGATCGGGCTGGTGTTCTCGGCCGAGTTCCTGCTGCTCTTCGTGGCGCTGGACCTGACCACGGTGTCGCGGACCTCGGTGATCTTCTATTCCATGCCGGTCTGGCTGGCGCTGGCCGCGCATTTCCTGCTGCCCGGAGAGCGGATCACGGCGCGCAAGGCGGCGGGTCTGGCGCTGGCCATGGCGGGCGTGGCCTGGGCGATCCTGGCGCGCGGGGGCGGCAATGGCGAGGCAAGCCTGGCGGGCGATCTCTGCGCGCTGGCCGCGGCGATGTTCTGGGCGGGGATCGCGCTTTGCGCCCGCGGCACGGCGCTCAGGTCCGAGCGGCCCGAGATGCAGCTGATGTGGCAGGTGGGGGTCTCGGCGCCGGTTCTGCTGATCGCGGCGCCCTTTTTCGGGCCGCTGATCCGCGATCTGCAGCCCATCCACCTGTGGGGGCTGGGGTTCCAGGCGGTGGTGGTGGTCAGCTTCGGCTTCATCGCCTGGCTGTGGCTGCTGAGCGTTTACCCCGCCTCCGGCGTGGCGAGCTTCAGCTTTCTCGGCCCGATCTTCGGCGTGGGCTTCGGCTGGCTGCTCCTGGGCGAGAGCATCGGGACCGCGCTGTGGGGCGCGCTGGCGCTGGTGGCGGTGGGGCTGGTGCTGATCAACCGGCCGCCGCGCCCCTAGGTGCCGCAGAAGGTGCGCGTCACCCGTTCCTCGGGTCGCGGCGCGGTTCTGTATAGCGCGTTTTCCTCTGTTTCATCAAATGGATGCGAGAGGATGTTCACAAGTTTCTCGAAGGGTGAGAAGTCGCCGCGCAGCCCGGCCTGGATCGCCTCTTCCACGCGGTGGTTGCGCGGGATGACCGCCGGGTTGGCGGCGCGCATGCGGGCCTCGGCGCCCCCGGGCTCGCGCGCCAGGCGGGCCTGCCACTCCGCTTCCCAGGCGTCATAGGCATCGGGCTGCGGGAACTGATCGCGCGCGGTCCCGTCCGCCAGCGCGCGGAAGGTGTTGGTGAAATCGGCCCCCGTCACGGCCATGCGGTCGAGCAGGGTGTGGACGAGCTGCGCGTCGCCTTCTTCGGCCGTCGACAGCCCGATCTTGGGGCGGAACACGGCCAGCCATTCCTCGGTGAAGCGTTTGGGGAAATCGTGCAGCGCGGCCGTGGCGCGGTCGATGGCGTCCTGCGTCGCGCCGCCCATCAGCGGCAGCAGGGCCGAGGCGAACTGCGCCAGGTTCCACAGCGCGATATCGGCCTGCTTGTCAAAGGCATAGCGGCCGAACTGGTCGATGGAGCTGAACACCGTCTGCGGGTGGTAGCGGTCCATGAAGGCGCAGGGGCCGTAATCGATGGTCTCGCCGGAAATGGCCATGTTGTCGGTGTTCATCACCCCGTGGATGAAGCCCACCCCCATCCACTGCGCCACCAGCCGCGCCTGCCGCGCCACCACCGCCTCCAGCAGGCCCAGCGGGCCGTCGGCCCCGGGGTAGTGGCGGGCGATGGTGTAATCGGTGAGCGCCTGCAGCGCCTCGGCGTCGTTGCGGGCGGCGAAATACTGGAAGGTGCCGACGCGGATATGGCTCGCGGCCACGCGGGTCAGCACCGCGCCGGGATAGGCGCCCTCGCGGCGGACGGCCTCGCCCGTCTTGACCATGGCCAGCGCGCGGGTGGTGGGGATGCCCAGCGCGTGCATCGCCTCGGAGACCACGTATTCGCGCAGCACCGGCCCCAGCCAGGCGCGCCCGTCGCCCATCCGCGAATAGGGCGTGGGGCCCGAGCCCTTGAGCTGGATGTCGCGGCGCCGGCCTGCGCGGTCCACCACCTCGCCCAGGAGGATGGCGCGCCCGTCGCCCAGCTGCGGGGAAAACCCGCCGAACTGGTGCCCGGCATAGACCTGCGCGATGGGCGTGGCGCCCTCGGGCACCAGGTTCCCGGCCAGCATCTGCACGCCCTCGGCGCTGCGCAGTATCTCCGGGTCGAGGCCCAGCTCGCGCGCCAGCGCCGCGTTCAGCTTCACCAGCGCGGGCGCGGCCACTGGGGTGGGCGCCATCGCGGTGTAGAAGCGGCCGGGCAGGGCGGCGTAGCTGTTTTCAAGCGGCAGGTGCAGGGTCATGGGCTGAATATAGGTTCGTGGCGGCGCCGCGCCAGCGTCAGAAGATCTGGGTCATCAGGACATAGCGCTCATGCAGCCGGAACCCGGCCTTGCGGTAGAGCGCCTGGGTGGCGGCGTCGCCCTTGTCCACCTCCAGGTGCAGCCCCACGATGCCCGCGGATCTGAGCATGTTGCGCAGCCCGTTCAGCGCCTCCAGCGCGATGCCGCGGCGGCGCACGCCGGGGCGGATGTAGAGCTCGTCCACGAAGGCATCCATGCCGCCATATTCCACCGACCAGCCGAAGGTCAGCACCACATAGCCGATGGGCGCGCGCTGCGGCCCCATCAGGTAGACCGCCCCGAAGGGCGACCCTTCGAGCAGCGGCATCAGCGCCCGGCGGCGGTGATCGTCATCCGCCGCGATCCCCATCTCGGCATGGAAGGCCGCGGCCAGCGGCAGCAGCTTGTCGAGGTTCTCGGGCCTGGCAAGATGCAGGGCGGTCATAGGCGGGCCAGCCTTTCGGTGAGCAGGGCGAAGAAGCCGTCGGCGTCGATCTCGCGCATGAAGGTGGCGTTGGGCGCCCGGCCCGAGACGCGCCACCAGTCGGCCACGGTCATGCCGGTGGTCAGGCGGCCCTCGGTCTCCACCTCCACGTTGATGTGGCGTCCCTTGAACAGGTCGGGGCGCAGCAGATAGGCGGTGACGCAGGGGTCGTGCAGCGGCGCGCCGTCGGAGCCGTATTTCTCGCGGTCGAAGCGTTCGAAGAAATCGGTCATTTCCGCCACCGCGGGGCCGACCCGGCCCGGCAGCGCGCGGAAGGCCGCGTTGCGCTCGGGCGTGACCAGCGCCTTATGCGTGACGTCGAGCGGCATGACCGTCAGAGGAGCGCCGGAAGTGAAAACGATTTCAGCGGCTTCCGGGTCGACGTAAATGTTGAACTCGGCCGCGGGGGTGATGTTGCCCACCTCGAAATAGGCGCCGCCCATCAGCACGATTTCCTGCACCCGGCCCACGATGTCGGGGGCGCGGGCAAAGGCGGTGGCGATGTTGGTCAGCGGCCCCAGCGGGCACAGGGTGACGCTGCCCGAGGGCTCGCCCCGCAGGGTGTCGATGATGAAGTCGACGGCATGGGCCTCCTGCAGCGGCATCACCGGGTCGGGCAGCGCCGGGCCGTTCAGGCCCGAGGCGCCATGCACATGTTCGGCCGTGACCAGGTTGCGCTTCAGCGGGCGGTCGCAGCCGGCGTGAACCTTTACATCAGCTTTGCCAGCCAACTCGCAGACAATGCGTGCATTTTTCTGCGTCAGCG
>ENA-ORCT01000557-ORCT01000557.1-marine-metagenome-genome-assembly--contig:-NODE-557-length-17322-cov-3.177733_pt1 | contig 17322 bp, 10 predicted proteins | sample MGYA00248632_ERZ508511 | MGnify/ENA primary metagenome ERZ508511 (study PRJEB26182, sample SAMN06268839) | marine metagenome | isolation source: Tt an P1-techrep anaerobic enrichment on pine from sediment...
TTATTTCATAATTTCCTGCAATTAATTAAATCCGTGTTCCTAAGCCCGGCGGCGTTCTTCGGCCGGTGATAACCCGTTGAGCTTGCGTCTGAAATCATCGGTAATCGCCAGATTGTAACCCAATCCCAGCTCCTTTTCCGAGAGGCCCATGGCCAGTCCCAGCAACTGGGGCAGGTACAGGATGGATATCCGAAGATCCGATCCGGCTGCCCGGGACACCCGCCGCTGATAGGCTTCCAGGTTCATCTGGCACATGGGGCAGACCGTCACCACCGCATCCGCCCCCCGGGCTTCCTCGAGCAGGCCGCTCACCAGAGCTGTGCCCACATCGGGTTTTGTGTTCATGTGCGCGGCACCGCAGCATCGGCCGCCAACCGTCCAGGGATAAACCGTCGCTCCGCATGCCTCGATCAGCGGCTCCATGGATCGGGGCGCCTCCGGATCGTCAAATACCGGAAACGGACGGATACACTGGCACCCGTAGTAGGGCGCGATTCGCAGCCCCCCCAGATTCCGGGTCACCCGGTCGAAAATGGGTTTGCTGCCGATGTCCCTGGACAGGATATCGAGCAGATGCCGCGGCACAGATGCGCCCTTTACCATGAGCTGATCGACCTCGAGCACGGAATTGATGCGCGCCAGCTGTTCGGGATCATGCCGGATGACATTATCCACCCGCTTGAGGTTCAGGTAACAGGCGCTGCAGGGCACCAGGATATCCCGGATTGAATCCATGGATTCGGCCAGGGCAAGATTTCGGGCCGGCAGTGCCAGCGAAAGCAGCTCACTGATCGCTTCGGCCGCACTGGCCCCGCAACAGGTCCAGTCGGGAATGTCGACCAGGTCAACGTCCAGAGCGGCCATCAGCGCCCGGGTTGCAGTGTCGTATTCCCGGGCGCTTCCCTCCAGCGAACAGCCGGGATAGTAGGCATAGGTCATCCCGTTACCTCCAGTTCAGCTACCTTTTTAAAAATGGAATCCAGAGCCCCCCGACCTTTTTGCGGGAGCTGCAGATGCAGTTTTCCCTTTCCCATCAGCCGGACCCCGACCGATGCGAACCGAAACGGCAGCAGCGGATTTTTCATGGCGGCAAAATACAGGGTCATAAATTCCATCTCCCGCACGCGGCCATGCCGCCGGACACTTTCAAGAAACTGACGGTAGAACGTATTGCCGGTCCGGGTCACCGGGGCTTGCTTGCGGGCGGCGATCTGCTTCAAGCGGGCCATGGCCTCGGTCAATTCCAACCCTCGCGGACAGCGCAGGGTGCACATGTAGCACGATGAGCACAGCACAAATGTCCGGCTGCTGAAAATCTCCCGGGACTGCCCCATCACGGCCAGCCGCCACAGCTCCCGGGGCTGCCGGTCCATGGCAAAGGCGTTGGGGCAGGAACCGGTGCAGGTGCCGCATTGAATGCAGGCACGAACCAGTCTGCTTACCGGCTCCAGTTCCTCGTCACCGGACAAAATGTCCACGACCACTGAAGCGTCGTCATGGGATGACATGGTGCTGTCCTCCGTTGTTACGGGTTGAATGATGAATATTGAACATGCTTAAATTCGAAACCCGACTGTCGAAATCCGAAACAATTTCCAAGGTTGGTTATGTAATTTTTATTACCCTGCCTGCTCGATCACACTGTCGATGACCTCAAACATCTGGCGGCCCGAGTATCCGATGATCTGCGAGGCACCGTTGGGGCAGACGGCCGCACAGGCACCGCAACCCTGGCACACGGCCGCATCCACCTGGATCTCGTCCAGGTCATCATCCAGACGGCGGGCACCGTACGGGCAGGCGTCAATGCACACCTCGCACCGGGAACAGAGACTGTGGCGCACGGTGGCCACCGGTCTTCCGGACACAAGGCGTTTCCGGCCGATGATGCGAAGCGCCCGCTGGGCCGCAGCCTCTGCTGAAGCGACGCTCTCCACAATCGAGCCGGGCGCCTTTCCGGCTCCGCAGATAAAGACGCCTTCCCGGGACGTATCCACCGGCCGCCATTTTCCGTCACCCTCGGCAAAAAACCCGTCAGCATCGAGTGCAACGCCGAAAATCGACGCCAGATCGGCCGTGCGGCGCGGAACCATCCCGGTTGCCAGAACCACCAGATCCGCCTCGATGACCAGGGGCCGGTCAAGCACCGGATCAAAACCGTCTACATAGATTTTCCCCGATGCGCCGGCATCCGGATCGGATGGCCGCACCCGGGGTTTCTGATCGACGGTGTACGGGAAAAAGGTCACCCCCGCCTGCCTTGCCCGGGTATAATGACTTTCGGCAAATCCGCAGGTCATCATGTCCCGGTAAAACACATAAACCGCCAGATCCGGGTTCTGATCCAGCAGAAAATCGGTGTTTTTCAGCGTTGATGGGCAGCAGACCCGGCTGCAGTAATTCCGGGGCTCCTCGCGGGAATCCACGCACTGGATCATCACTACGGACGTGAGCTCTCCGGGATTCAGGGTCCCTTCTGCCAGACCCGCCTCGAGCTGCTGCTGCGTCATCACCAGGCTGTTCGAGCCGTGGCTGTACGCGGTGGTCGCCGCTTCCCGTGCACCGGTTGCCAGAACGGCCGATCCGTATTCCAACGCGGTGGTCCCGTCCTCCGGGTTTCGGACATGAGCGGTAAACCGGCCGGTAATGCCGCTGGTTTTCACCACCCGGGATGCCAGATGAACCTCAATACCGGGGTGCTGCTCCACCCGGCGCCGGGTCGCATCGAGAAGCTCGGGCGGCGACTCGCCGGTCAGGGTGCGCTGCAGCCAGTTCAAATTCCCGCCGAGACGCGGCTCGCACTCCACGATATCCACCGGAAAGCCGTGATCGGCGATCATCAGGGCTGCGGTCATGCCGGCAATCCCGCCGCCGACCACCAGAGCCCGTTGTGTCACCGGCATCTCGGGGATCGGCGTCGGATCGATCAGCCGAAGCCGTGCCAGCGCGGAGGCCATCTCGCCAACCACGCGGGATTTCAACACGGCCGTGGTTTCCGGCCCTGCCTGAATGGATCGAGGCGGATTACCGACGGGAATCAGCGCATCCACATGGGTGCGAACCGGCTCCAGGATGTCCACAACGTCCATGAATTCAGGATCCAGCGAAATCCGCTCACCGAGCATTGCAAGGGTCGAGGAATGCACGCAGGACTGGCAGGCCCCCAGCAGAATCCGGTTGGCCTGCACCCGCTCGATCTGCTGAACCAGAAGGTCCAGGCCAGCTTCCCCGCACAGATCCTCCATCACCACAGCCTTGACCACACCGGGCTCCATCGCGATATCCCGGGCAACCGATTCGGTATCGAACAGCCGGGTAATCCGCCCGTTGCAGGCGCACAACCCCACAAACACCCGCGGAATTTCACGGGACACATCCCGCACCCGGGCAGCGGCGGTCGATGCCAGGCTCCCCCCGGCAGCATGAATCACCCGGGAGGCACCGGCGGCGGCCGAGGAGGCCTGGAGCACCGATTCGCTGATATCGGTCAGCCCGGCAGCGCCGCCGGCCACAAATACCCCGTCACGCGAGGTTCGGGTGGCTGATCCGGGCAGCGGTTCGATAAATCCCCACGGGTTGACGGCGATGCCCAGCATGTCCGCCAGCCCGGCCGTACCCTCGGCAGGCCGCTGACCCGTGGCCAGGATCACCAGATCCGCCGTCTGCTCCCGCGGCTGGCCGTCATCGCCCATGTAACGCACCGATAAATCACCGCTGCCATCGGCCGCCTCGGTTACCGAATGTATCCGGCATCGAACGAGCCGAACCCCATCGGCAACGGCATCATCCAGATACCGCTGCCAGGTTTTTCCGGGCGTCCGCATGTCCATATAGAAGATGGTTGTCTCCAGGTTCTCTGGAATCCGGGCCCGGGTCAGCCTCGCCTCCTTGAGCGAGTACATGCAGCAGATGGACGAGCAGAAATCCGAATTGGCCTGAAGATCCCTGGAACCGACACACTGGAGCCACGCCAGTCGGCCGAGGGGTTTGCCGTCGCCGGGGCGGACCAGACGACCGCCGGTGGGCCCGCACCCGCTTAAAATCCGCTCGAACTCGACCCCGGTCACAACATTCGGGGACACCCCGTAACCGTACGCATTATTTGTCTCCGACGGCCTGTAAAACGATGTCCCCCCGCTCAAAATGATGGCCCCCACACCCAGGCTCCGGTCACGGGCAGCCTCGACGATCTCATACACGTTAACCACCATGGGCAGCAGGGTTTCCGGGTCAAAGGGCTTGACCAGATAATCCATGGCGCCGATCTTCATGGACTCGACCGCCGTTTCGATGGTGGCATAAGCGGTCATCATCAAAACGGTCAGATCCGGGTGATCGGCCCTGGCCTTCTCAAGCAGTTCCACGCCGTCCATACCGGGCATTTTGATATCGGTGAGCATGAGCTGAAAATCCGCCTGGCCCAGCAGTTCCAGCGCATCGGACCCGGAAGCCGCGGTTTTCACGAAGAATCCCGCATCCTCCAGCCAGGCCTGGAGACTGTCCCGCACGATCAACTCGTCATCCACCACCAGAATCCGAAAATCCTTCCGTTCGGCCAGAGACAGCTGAATCGCACCGGTGGGGCATACCGCCTCGCACGCGCCGCAACGACTGCAGGCGGCCAGATCAATGACGTACGGCGCGGAAACCGCATGGGGCAGCGGGCGATAAATCGCCTTGTGTTTGGAAAAACCGGCGTTGAACGAATCCGGTATTTCCACGGGACAGACCCGCTCGCAGGCCCCGCAGGCCACGCAGCGTTTGGGGTCCACCCAGGTGGATTTCTGCCGCAGCCGGACGCTGAAATCGCCCGCATCGCCCTCAACCCCGGTCAGCTCGGTGGAGAGCATAATGTCGATATTCTCATGATGCAGGCCCCGGCGAAGACAGGACTGAACCGCCTCATTTCGCCGGACCAGGGGCAGCATCCGGCACATGCCGCAGCGGTCCGTGGGAAACTGGAAATCAAGCCGGCTCAACATGCCGCCCAGATGCGGTGCCCGATCAATGAGTGTTACGCCGTAGCCGGTCTCCGCCAGATCCAGCGCCGCCCGCATACCGCTGATCCCGCCCCCGACCACCAGCGCTTTACCGATTTTTCTATTCATAATCGCCTCTCACCGGCAGTGAATTTCAAATCTCAAATTTGAAATTTCAAATTCTTCTTAGAGTCCTACGACCTCCTGGAATTCATCTTCCCGAAACACCGTCAACGGCGGCGGCTGATCCACCTGGTGCCCGGCCGCGTAGCCAAACGCGTTTTGTGTGCGGTGGGCCACGGTGCGAAACAGTTCCATTACCGGAATGTCATTGGGACAGGCATTGGAGCACTGGCCGCACCCCACACAGGCCGTGCTCATGTGAGCCAGGCGGGTCAGATGATAAAAGACCGTGTCCGTCGGCATCTTGATGGCCCCCTTTCGCGCGGCCCATCGAAGGTACCGGACCGGCTCGTGATCGAACTGGTCCGAGTTGAACACGCACTCCCGGCAGTAGCAGACCGGGCAGGCCACCCGGCAGTTGTAGCAGTTCACGCATCCGGCCAGGTACTGATTGAGTTTTTCCAGGCTTCCGGTCGCCTCGCGCGTCTCGGCGAACATCCGGTCCCGGAAATCGATGCGCCCGGCTTTCACGGCGGCAACCACCTGCTCCCGTTCCGGGGATACGACTGTTTCAGGCAGCCCCAGTCTTTCCAAAAGCGCCTCGCCGGCATCGGATTGGGCGCTGACCGGCAGATGATCGTCAGCATTTATCCCGAACAGCCCGATCACAAGATCCGCCTCCTCGGCAACCGGGTGCTCACAGGCCCGGCAGGCCGGCGCCAGCTGAGCATCGAGAGCGGCATCGGATGGATCCGACAACCTCTGGCGGCAGAACCGCTCGGCAGATTCGTCCGGATCACCGGCTGCATACTGCGCAAACGCGGTATTCTGAAACGCGCCCAGACAATCAATACCGATGGTCAGGACAGACTCGGTTCTGCCCTGGTGCAGTTTGACCAGTTCAATAAAGGCCCGGATCTCACAGGGGCGAAGTACCGCCACCACCCGGGATTGGGGCTCCCCGCGGGTCAGCCGGGCAACCAGCCGGGCTGAATTCAGTGGAAAAGCCGGTGCCAGCGGATTGGCCTCATCGAGAAGCGCCGGGTCGCTGACCAGGGCCGGCATTACCGTATCCTGCATCGGCAGGCGGCGGGGGAGAAAGATGGCCGACACCTCATCGTCTGCCAGAACGGCCTTGAAAAATGTCCGCAAGGCAGGCAGCAATTGATGGTCCTGGACATCCAATCGTGCCGTCAGGCTCATGGTTCCCTCCAGATTCTGCCTCGCACACCAATTGGTGCAAGGCGGCTGATGGCGCCGGCGGATTCACCGCAACGCCGGATATCGAGCGCGGCTGCAGGCAGATGGGGGGTAAGCGATTAGCTATAAGTTATTAGCTTTTTTCTACCCCCGCTTTCAGGCCTGCCCCTGTAGGCGCAGCCGTCAGATTACCATATTCATCCTGGCCTCGCTGGGGCCAAGGGCCTTCACCCGGCCCACCAGCTCGTCCAGCACCTCGGCAAACTGGATGCCGTCGCTGGCACCGATCCAGGTCAGGCGAAGCCGATCCGGCTCAAATCCGAACTCGGGCAGGATCTCCTTGAGCAGCTTGATCCGCCGGCGGGCCTTGAAATTGCCGTTAATGTAATGGCAGTCGCCGGGGTGACAGCCACTGACCAGCACCCCGTCAGCACCCTCCAGCAGAGCCTTGATCACATACTGGGGATCGACCATTCCCGTGCACATGACCCGGACCAGGCGGACATTCTCCGGGCAGCTCAACCGGGACGTGCCGGCCAGGTCCGCCGCGGTGTAGGTACACCAGTTGCAAACAAAGGCGATGATAAGGGGTTCGAAATTTTCCATGCGATCCTCCACAGCCGGAAATATTAAACGTGATAGTCACCACTGCTGGTGGGCAATGCCCACCCTACGCTCATCAACCTCCGCCAAGGGAGGATTCAATACAGGCACAATCAGGCATACCATTGGTGAAGGATGGGCACCGCCACCAACTTCACGCGTGTGGACACACCGTTACGCTTTGCCTTCAGCGACTCATCTTCTTATGTTTACCGGCACCTACGGCGTGCTGGGCGTCGAAAATCCCGTCCAGTTCGGCAAACAGCTGTTTCCCCTTGAAATGATGGATCTGGGCCGCCCCGCTGGGGCAAAAGCCCGCACAGCTTCCGCAGCCTTTGCACTGGGCTTCGTTGACCACCGATACCTGAAGCCGCTCGTTGAATTCGATGGCGGAATAGGGACACAGCCCGATGCAGCCCTGGCAGCCGGCACACCGGTCCGGATCGATCCACGAGATGGCGGAGGGCACGTCCACCTCGCCCCTGGCCGCCATGGACAGCGCCTTGGCCGCAGCGCCCGATGCCTGGGCCACGGTATCCGGGATGTCTTTGGGCGACTGACAGGCACCGGCCAGAAATACACCGTCAGTGGCCGTATTCAGTGGGCCCAGCTTGGGGTGCTCCTCCAGAAAAAAACCGTCCGCCCCCGGGTTGATTCCAAACACCCGACCGACCTCGGCGGCATCCCCCCGGGCCTCCATGGCCGCGCAGAGAATGACCATGTCCACCGGCACCCGAATCCGCCGGCCAAGAAGGGTATCCTCGGCCAGGACGATCAGTTTGCCGTCCTCGGCGGGATCCCTGGACCGGTCCGTAATTTCGGCCACCCGGCCCCGGATGAAAACGGTTCCCTCCTCCTGGCAGCGGCGGTAAAATTCCTCGTACCCTTTGCCAAAGCAGCGCTGATCGATGTAAAAATCGTACACGGCCGTGTCGTGGCCGACCTTCTCCTTGATCAGATGCGAATATTTCAGGGCGTACATGCAACAGACCCGCGAGCAGTACTCGTGATAATGGACATCCCGGCTGCCCACGCAGTGAACGATGGCCACGCTCCGGGGAATACGGCTAAAGTCCCCCTGCTCGTCCCGGATCCGGATGTTTCCGCCGGTGGGCCCGGTGGCGTTGCTGAGTCGTTCGAATTCAAGGCTGGTAAACACATTGGGATAGGTGCCGTAACCGTATGGCACCAGCGGCGTCGGGTCCATCAGATCATATCCGGTCGCCACGATCATGCTGCCGACCTCGACCTGTACCTCCTCGGCCGCCATGGTGTGATCGATGGCCTTTGCTTCGCAGGCCCGCACGCACGCCATACATTCACAGCAGTCGCCGCAGTTAATGCACCGACCCGCCTCCGCCCGGGCCGCCGCTTCGGTCATACCCTGCTCCACCTCGGAAAAATTACCGACCCGCGCCCCGGCGGGCAAATGGTCGGAAACCTCCCGGGCCGCCGGTTGCATACCGGCAGGCACCGGTCGCCACACCGGCTCGTCGGGCGGCAGCGGAGCAGGTGCTTCAAGGTCGGCACCGGCATCGGCACGGGTAAAAAACCGCTCGATGGCTTCCGCCGCCCGGTGCCCGGCAGCCACGGCCTCAACGACGGTTGCCGGTCCGGTGACCGCATCGCCGCCGGCAAACACACGGGTTACATGGGTCTGGAGCGTCTGCGGATCCACCATCAGGGTGCCCCGGCGGGACCAGTTCAGCCCCGGCACCTGATCGGAAAGGGCGGAGTCAATTCGCTGCCCGATGGCCGGAATAATCACATCACAGGAAATCTCGAACTCGCTGCCTTCCACCGGCACCGGCCGGCGCCGGCCGCTGGCATCCATGGGCCCCGGTTCGGTGCGGATGCACGTAAGCCCCCGCACCGCCCCTTCCGGATCCGAGAGAACACGAACCGGTGCCGCGAAAAACATAAACGAAACGTTCTCCTCCCTGGCGCCCTCGATCTCTTCGGGGTAGGCCGGCATCTCCGCTTCCGACCGCCGGTACAGCACGGTAACCTCACGGGCACCGAGTCGCCGGGCCACGCGGGCTGAATCCAGGGCCACATTGCCGCCGCCGATAACCACCGCCCGGCTCCCCGGAGCGCTGTGATCGCCGATATTGACCCGTCGCAAAAATTCTACGGCATCGATGATGCCGCTGGCATCATCTTCACCGGGGATACCCAGCTTGACCGATCCGTGAGCGCCGATGCCAAGAAAAACGGCAGAAAATCCCTCGGCTTCCAGCCCCTCCAGGGTGACATCCGTTCCAAACCGGACACCGGTCCGCGCCTCGACGCCCAGTTTCAGGATCTGATCGATCTCCCGGTCCAGCACCTCCGGCGGCAGCCGATAGTCGGGGATCCCCACACGAAGCATGCCGCCCATAACGGGCAGGGCTTCAAAAATGGTCACCGGATAGCCTTTTCGCCGCAGATCATAGGCCACGGTCAAACCGGCCGGACCGGAGCCCACCACCGCAATACGCTCGGATCGATCCTCTCCCACTGGAATCGACAGGGTATCGGGGTCCACGCTGTCTGCAGCAAACCGCTTGAGCCCGCGGATATTGACGGGTGCATCGATCTCGGCCCGCCGGCATCCGGCCTCGCAGGGATGGGGACACACCCGGCCCAGCACACCCGGCAGGGGAATCCGCTCCATAATGAGCTGAAGGGCCTCGCGATACTTTCCCTCCTTGATTAACTGGACATAGCCCTGAACGTTAACCCCGGCCGGACACGCCCCCACGCAGGGGGCCCGATCCTTCTTATCGATGCAGAATGTGATCGGGACCGCCTGGGGAAACGAGCGGTAAATCGCACGTCGCTGCCCCAGGTTTTCATCCCATTCACTGGGAAGGGAGACCGGGCAGACCTTGGCGCATTCGCCGCATCCGGTACACAGCGATTCATTCACATAACGGGGCTTTCGCCGGATCGTGACCGTAAAGTTCCCGATGTATCCCGAGACCTCGGTCACCTCGCTGTAGCTCATCAGCTCGATGTTCGGGTTCTGGGCCACCTCCACCATTTTCGGTGTACCGATGCACGCGGCGCAGTCCAGGGTCGGAAACGTTTTGTCAAATTGCAGCATGTGCCCGCCGATGGTCGTCTCCCGCTCCACCAGATAGACCTTCCGGCCGGAATTGCCGATATCCAGTGCCGCCTGCATGCCGGCGATTCCGCCGCCAACCACCAGCACGTCCGGATGGACCGAAACCCGCCGGCGTGGAAGCCCCCGGTGAAAATTAACCCGGTTAACGGCCGCCGCACACAGGGTTTTTGCCTTTTGGGTGGCCTCATCCTCGTCGCTGGTGACCCACGAGACCTGCTCGCGCACCGAGGCCATCTGGAACATATAGGGGTTCAGCCCCGCCCGCTCACAGGCGCCCTGAAAGGTTTTCTCGTGCAGCCTCGGCGAGCAGGAGGCCACCACCACCCGGTTCAGGCCCAGCTCACGGATATCGGTTTCGATCATCTCCTGACCCGGGTCCGAGCACATAAACTTGTAATCCCGCGCCACAGCCACGTTGGGCAGCCCGTGAACGAACTCGGCGACCTCCTTCACCCGGACCTTGTAGGCGATGTTGATCCCGCAATGGCAAATATAAAACCCGATTCGAACAGACATCCTGCCTCCTATTCTTTCGATGGCCTCTGAAATGAAGAGTCAATTTCCTCCGATCCGGGCCGGGTTTCGGTCAGCGACCGGACCAGCGCCAGCAGGTCTTCGGCCTCGGGCGGACTTTCCAGGTAGGCCTCCGGTTCGGGAACATCCGGCCCGGTCTGAGGGCCGATCTGCGGACCGGGAAGCTTTTCGTAAAGGAACAGGGTCTTGCGGTTCAGCACGGACAGCATGATCACCGGAATATGCTTCAGCGCATCATCGCTTTTGATCCGACGATACACCTGAATCGCCTCCTTCCGGGGCAGCATTGCATCCAGAATAATCAGGGCAGGCCGGGCGACCCGGGCCTTGGCCAACCCCTCGGCCCCGGTCTCGGCACAGATGGATTGAAAATGATTGGCTTCGAGAAGATTCGAGAGAAAAATCCTGGCATCCGGATCATCGTCCACCACAAGAATTCGTTTTCTTGCAGGGTACATCGGTCTGAGCCCTCCGCCTGCTGATTATCGCCGCTGACCATGCCGGCTGGACCTGGGTATCATTTCGTTTCGTCACCCGGTAAGTGAGCATATAACGTGCCAAACCGGGCCGCGCTCAAACAACTCGCTGAATTTATGCAACTTACGAAAATAGTCCGGTATCTGGGCGGAAAGAGGAACGGTGGCTCTTTGTTGCATATTGTTGCAATCATCAACACCTTAAACCAATTATACTCTATTGATAAAATGAATTTAAATGAAATCATCCGATGTTGCACAACACAAATGCAACATGTTGCACAACGAGACGACAATCAAAAACGGAGGGAAAATAATGAAGGACCTGTGATTTGGAATCAGGGTGATGCAGGAGCAAAACAATCGTGCCGTGCTCAGCGAAGCGGTGCTCGTAATCGTAATCGAATGGAAGCGCTAATTTTAATATTGTTTCGAACTTCATACGTCGATGATGACTTTTTGGTGGGAATTGATAGGCAACATTAGATGGATGCTGGTAATCGCAAATTTAAGCCTTTTACTCATAGTCATGCTGGCAATCGCTCAGTTTCAGAGTAGCCTTGGCATCGAGTATCCATTCGATTACGATTAAGAGCACGCGCACGAGCACGAGCACCAAAACCGTATACCTCAAACCTTGAACCCTGAACCCTGAACCTTGAAATCCTTCCCGTCACGACTCGATCCCATAGCGTTTCATCTTTCGCCACAGGGTGCTCCGGTCCATGCCCAGCGACCGCGCCGTCATGCCGCGGTGTCCACCGTGAACCGTGAGCGCTTCAAGGATACGACGCCGTTCATCGCCCCCGTTGCCGGCAATCGGTCGTCTGTCGCTCTCAACAGGCGGAATAACATGCGGCCGATGTCGCATAGACACCGGCAGATGCTCCGATTGGATAAGCTCTCCCCGGCAGACAATCAGGGCATGCTCCAGAATATTTTCAAGCTCTCGAACATTTCCCGGATACTCATGGTTCAACAGAATGTGCATGGCATCCCCGGATATGTCCGGCGGCTGCCGGCCCATGGCAACGCACAGCTTCCGGGTAATATGGGGAATAAGAAGCGGCAGGTCCTCCCGTCGCTCGGCCAGCTGCGGCAGATCGATCTGCATGACGTTGAGCCGATAGTACAGATCCTCCCGGAACTCCCGGTTCGCCACCAGCTCTTTGAGTCGCCGGTTGGTCGCGGAAATAATCCGCACGTCGACCCGGACGGTGCTTCGGCTCCCCAGGGGAAAAAACTCCCGGTCCTCGATCACCCGCAACAGTTTGGCCTGCAGAGAGATGGGAAGGTCGCCGATTTCGTCCAGAAAAATCGTTCCCCCGTCGGCCAGTTGAAACCGCCCCGGCTTGTCCCGGTCGGCACCGGTAAATGCGCCCCGGGAGTACCCGAACAGCTCGGACTCCAGCAGGTTATCCGGAATTGCCGCACAGTTGACCTTGACCAGCGGTTTATCCGCCCGTTTTCCCGCCGAGTGAATCACCCGGGCGAGCAAATCCTTGCCGGTACCCGTTGCCCCCTCGATCAGGACGGTGGCCCGGCTGCCCGCCACCACACTCACCATCTCAAAAATTTTCTGCATGGCGGGGCTTTTGCCGATCATATCGTGGAATGTGTAGCGATCACTGATGGCCTGGTTCAGCCGATGGATCAGGGTTAAATCATGAAAGGTGGCCAGCCCGCCAACAACGGTTCCCTTTTCATTGCGCAAGGCCATGTAGTTGGCCCGAATGGGAATCGACACCCCTTCGGCGGTTATCAGCTGCCCGTGCTGACTGCTCCGGAGGCTGCCATCGGCAATGGCCGCTTTCAACGTGCACACATCCGGGGCGGATTCACCCTCAAAAATCGCGGAACAAGGTTTGCCCAGAACCTGACGGCGGCTGTAACCGGAAATTCGCTCGGCTGCGGTATTGAAGAAGGTTATCAGACCGCCCCGGTTCACGGTAAAAATGCCGACATCCAGATGATCGAGAATGATTTTGAGGGTCCGCTCCTCATAGTGAACCCGGTTGATCAGATCGGCAATCGGCGTATGATCCTGAAGAATGGTGAGGCAGCCGGAAACCCGGCCGGCAGAGTCAAAGATCGGAGTGGCCATACGGGTCAAAAGGGGACTGTCTTCATCGTCAACATATGGCGGCTGAGGATATCTGGGACCGGCATCGCCATTTTTTTCGAGCATGCAGGAAACCAGACAGGGAACGCCGCAGAAAATATCCCGGCAATCCTTTCCCACCGCTTCGGTCACACGAAGCCCCATCAGCGCCAGGGCCGTATAATTGATCGATTCGATCCGGCGATCACAATTGACAATAAAGGCACCGATGCTCAGTTCGTCAAGCAGTTCCAGCCACTGATCGCAGCGAATGGATCGACTTAATCCAGGGTTCGGTTTTGGCATGAAAGCCCTCGCTCACAGTTCCCGCCTCAGGGTTAGCGGTCTTTTCCAGATAGTGTTTCCCAGGCTGCAATTTAAAGCCCATAAAACGGACCCGCGCAAACCGGAAATCCCAAATCACAAGCTTCAATTTTCAAAAAAAGGTATGTCTGATTTTCCCCCTCCCTCAATCCCTCCCACCAGGGGAGGGAAGCTTTTTTCTCCTCCCCCTTGATGGCTTGTCCCGTCGTAGCTTGTTCAGCGAAGACGGAAGCCTTGACGAAGGCTGAGGGTGGCTGGGTAGGGGTAAAACGTCAGAGTAGTGCAATCACCATTTTTTTAATGTTCCCAAAAACAATATCCAAGCCTCAACCAAATCCCTAACCAATTGCCGAACCCGGCATGGGAAGGCGAGGATTACATGGTTTGGAATTCAGTTTTTTCGACATTGTAATTTATTTGTAATTTGGGATTTGCTTATTGTAATTTTTCTTCCATGAAAAAGGAAAAAGTTCGAAACTAAGGGTTTAAACGCCTAAGCTCCGCCTCGTCATTCCTGCCCCGAAACCGGCAGCCGGATTGTAAAGGCTGCCCCCTGACCGGGCCGGCTGTCTACGGAAACACTTCCGCCGAAGCTTTCCACAATCCCGAAAACCGTGGAAAGTCCAAGGCCCACCCCCTGCCCTTCGCGCTTGGTGGTAAAAAATGGCTCGAACAGGCGGGGCATATCGTCCTTGGCGATGCCATGTCCCGAATCGTTGACCGTAATCTGAACCGATCGGCCGTTCGAATCGGAACCAGCTGAAATCAGTAGATTTCCGCCCGTCGGCATGGCATCGATGGCATTGAAAATCAGATTGATCACGCATTGCTGAAGCTGGTTGAAATCGCCGATGACCGACGGCATATCCGAGGCAATGTCAGTATTGAGGATGATGTTGCTAAGTTCCAGCTTATGGCGACTCAGCGCAACACACCGATCCAGCACCTCGGGAATCCGAACCGGTTCGCGGACCGCTTTTGATTTACGGGAAAAGGCCAGCAGACCGGACACAATGCGGGAACATCGTTCGGTTTCCCTCGCCACCAGGTCGAGATACTGCCCGAATTTCTCCTGCTGATCCGCATCCACCGGGCCCCGGCCGATAATGCGGATCATCAGCCGCAGGTAATTCAATATACCGGACAGCGGATTGTTGATCTCATGCACCACGCTGGCTGCCAGCCGTCCCAGGGACATCATCTTATCCTGGTGCAGAATCCTGGCCTGATCCGCCATATCGCGCTCAAGAGCCCGAAGCTCGCGAAGATCCTTGAAAAAACAGACCAGCTCACCGCCGCCATCCGCCGCCTTGACCACTGCGGCCGACACCTGGACCGGAACTCGCTGCCCCTGCCCATTGAGCAGTCCGGTTTCATGGATCATCAGCCGATCCGGGCCACCGTACAGGTCACTGGCCAGGTGCTCCCGGAACCGGTCGGCTTCGCCCGGTGCAAACAGGTCCTCGAGTGTCTTTTTCCCCAGAACGGCTGCCCTGGAGATATCAAGCAGCCCCTCCAGGCTGCGGTTAACCGTTACCACTGTGCCACCGCGGTCGCACATTACGATGCCGTCCAGGGCATGCTCCACCAGGTTGCGGCGCAATTCAATCGAACGGTTCAGCTCCTCGGCTGTCCGTGCATTTTCCCGCTCAAGCAGGTCGGTGTAGTCCCGGATCTGCCGCCTTGCGGCGTACCGATCCCGGGCGCGCCGAAGCGCCAGATGAAGGGCCTGGGTATTGATCGGTTTGGAGACAAAATCAGACGCATCGAGCTGAAGGGCGCGGATGGCCAGATCCATTTCCCCGAAGGCCGTAATAACGATCACCTCCGTGTCCGGATAACGGGACTTGACTGCCTCCAGGACCTGAATACCGTCCATTTTCGGCATGCGGATGTCGGTGATAACGATATGGGGGGGATGTTCCCGGCAAAAAAAAAGTCCGGCTTCACCGTCAGCGGCGGTTGCCACTCGGTATCCGGCATCCCGGAGCGTGAGGGCCATCACCTCCCGGATGTCCGCTTCATCGTCGATCAGCAGAACTTCCCAGTCAGAACGATTCTCCATCGGGGTCTCCGGGCCCTTGCCGCCACAGCATCAATGGATGGATCTCCTGTTGCCCGGATGCGCGCGAAACATCCTTTTGGAAACTCGCCGCGTTGGATAAGGAATCGTTCGACAGGATACCGAAATCCATGCGCATGGCGGGCCCCATGCGATCCCGGAAGGGCCGTTTCTCATGAAGGGGACCTTGTCTGGGAATGCAGAGTGAATGAGTTGCATGATCCTGTAACTCATTCCCATTCCACCCGCATTCGTAACAACAAAACTACCAGAGGGTGTCGCAAAGGTCAAATCAGCGGGCAGTCCATCAAAATCTCGCCGTCAAGATCGTTGACCCGCAACCGTCCGTTGGCGATCATTCCGTAGGATGGAGGATAATTTTCCTTGGGAAGCGAAACCGACCCGGGATTGAACATATAAATCCGGTTGCGCTTTTCGGCCATGGGAACGTGGGAATGACCAAAGGCAAGGATGTCGCCTCGTCCCAGGGGCGGCAGATTGTCGGGATTGAACACGTGGCCGTGGGTGAGATAAATTCGCCGCCCGTCGATGAAAATAAAGGCGGAGCTGCTCAGCATGGGATAGTCGATCATCATCTGATCCACCTCGCTGTCACAGTTTCCGCGCACGGCCATCATTTTATCCTTGTAACGGTTGAGGATCGCCGCGGTGATTTTCGGATCGTAGGCGTCCGGAATCGGGTTTCGCGGGCCGTGGTACAGCGCATCGCCAAGAAAGGCGATGGCGTCGGCCTGCTCCCGCTCAAATGCCGCCAGCGCTTTTTCCAGCAAGCGGTGCGAGCCGTGAATATCGGACATAAAAAAAATTTTCATATCCATCGTTTATAGAGAAAAATCCAGTGACCGGGACACATCGGCCAGCAGGTTCCGGCAATACGAACACCGATCACAGCCCCTGTCGCAAGTGGTGACCGTATCGAAAAACGACTCGGGAAAATCGGTGTTTGAGACATAAAGCCTTTGGGCCAGCCAGTTCATGGCATCCACCAGTTCGAGCAGATTACCGTCGTATTCCCGATTGATATAGGCGGACACCGCCCGCATTAAAAACCGGCTGCCAAGCGTTCGGCCACACAGTTTAATCACATCGACATCCGCCTCGTATCGCACCACATCCTCCGGCCGGATAAAGGGCGACTTGAACAGCTGATGGGGCTGGCGATTCAACGTCCGGATACAGCCCAGGTCCCGGTTGATGCGGAAAGTATCCAGGTTCGCACCCATATTGACCATCGCGATATGGGCGTCGTGAGTCAGTTTGAAGGGACACTGATACAGGCACCCTTCGTTTGCAAGAAGCCCGATTTTCACTTCCGGCAGGAGATCCCGGCATGCTGTCGCCACGTGCGCGAGTGCAGCGGGATTCCGGTTCAGCGATCGGTCCAGAATGATCCGTGCCGGCACCTTGAAGCCGCTGGCGGCAATCACATCGAGGTGCGCGGACAGTTTTTCCGCCGAATCGATCATGCAGTTAATGCTCGGCACCGCTTCGATCTGGCTGGCGACAGCCGGCCCGGCATCTGAAAGTGCCTGAAGCCAGTATGCATCAGCGTAAACCAGCCCCGTCAGCACACCGGCATCAAGCAGGATCTCCAACCGATCCAGGACCTGCCTCACAACCTCCCAATCGCCATAGGCACCGGGTGACTGGAACCGGCTGTTCATCAGCAGATACTTTCCCGGTATCTGAAGGTGCACCAGGTAATCCGATACAACACGGCTGTCCATCAGGGTGAGCTTATGCCGGGCGTCGGGAACATCCGGCGCGTACAGGCTGAAGTGGCAGGACTC
>ENA-ORCT01000558-ORCT01000558.1-marine-metagenome-genome-assembly--contig:-NODE-558-length-17290-cov-3.014233_pt1 | contig 17290 bp, 2 predicted proteins | sample MGYA00248632_ERZ508511 | MGnify/ENA primary metagenome ERZ508511 (study PRJEB26182, sample SAMN06268839) | marine metagenome | isolation source: Tt an P1-techrep anaerobic enrichment on pine from sediment...
TGTCCGTGTTGGAACCGATGAACGCCCCCGTGTCCGAATCGATCACCTGCACGCTCACCGCACCGGCCAGACCGCAGTAAAGACCAAAGGAACCGGTTCCCGTGACGGTAAACACATCTTCGCTGGAGGCGGCCTGCACGGCCAGTCCCTGGAAGGTATCCAGGGTCGTAAAGCCTGAATCGTCGGCACCGCCGTCATAAACGCCGGTGAGCCCGAGAGAATTTGCCTTGGCATCCACGGTCGAAAAATGCCCCACGAACGCCTCGGTGTCTTTGGAGATGACCACCACGCCGGCGGAGCCGCCGACACCAACGGCGCCAAAGCCAAGGGCCAGGCTGCCGCTGATCACGAGGGCGTCGGTGTCATCAGAGGCTGAAACAAAGACGTTGCCGCCGGCCGTTACCGTGGCTCCGGTCAGGTCATCGCTGTCGTTGTCGCCGATGTAGGCTTCGGTTTGGGTTACCATGGTCACCACCCCGAAGGACCCGCTGACGGTGACCATGCCGGCGCCCGCCGCCCCGACGGACACCACAATGGCGCTTTCCGAAGCCGACGCCGTCACCCCGACGTCCTGCTTGGCCTCCACCACCGTGCCGTCGTCGATAAATGCCCGGGTATTGCCCACATAAACCGTGGTATCCACGCCCGGCGTCACGGCCACCGTGCCGGCGCCGCCGGCAGCTGCCACGATCCCCAGGTGATCAAAATCGTTGCCGGCCGCCACCAGCACCGACTGACCGCTGCCTTCGGCGCCATCGTTCGCTGCGTTGATCTTGGCGCCGTCATCGATGCAGGCCAGGGTATTCGCCGTGACGACGCTAACCGCTCCGCTGATCTGCACGGTTACAGAGCCGGCACCGCCGGCGCTGGCGGCGATGGTTCGCACCGTTTCCTGGCTGACCGCCGTCACCGCCACCCCTTTGAATCCATCGATGGTCTCGGCATCGGCCGTCCGCTGCAGGGACAGTGTGTCTCCGGCGATGTCATCCTCCCCGTCGCCGTCCAGGTCCACGGCACCGCCGCCGGCCGCACCGATTTTGCCGTCCGCACCGATGAGCATGGTCACGTCCACCCCGGACACATCGGTCTGGTCGATGAGGGAATTGTCAGCCGGATCATCGCTGGCGATGAGCGTGATGGTCAATCCGTCACCCGAAATGGAATCGATCAGGAAGGTGCCGTCGTTGTCTGGCGCATCGTCGTCATTTCCGTCGGGGGTGCCGGAGATGGAAATCGTCTGGCCGGCTTCGAACCCGTCATCATGCCAGCTGCCCGAGCTCCGGGTGATCGTATCGCCACTGCCGCCATTGTCGGCAAACGTCAAGGTGGGACTGCCGGTCAATGTCGGCACGGATTCGCTGCCGATGTCAAACCGCCCGGCAGCAACCTCCACGCCATCGCGATTGGCCCGCGCATCCACCCGGGCATTTTCGTCGATGGTGGCCTCGGTGGTCTTTACCACGACTACCACACCGGCGCCGCCGCCAACCCCCGCCGCACCGCCGCCGGAAATATTTCCGGCAGCCAGGTTGACTTCAGTTTCATCTACCGCCGAGACAACGACGCTGCCCTCAGCGCCGACCCTGGCATTGGAACCGATGCTGGAATGCGTGGTCAGGACAAGGGTGTAGACACCGACCGACCCGCTGACGCCGGCGCTGCCGCCTATCCCGGCGGATGCGCTGACCGATATGACATCCTCGGCCGACAGGGCCTTGACGATCACGTCCTGCCCCGCAAGGACGATCGACGAATCGCCGATGGCAGCATGGGTGTCTTTGACCAGCACCCCCACGGAAAGACCGGCCCCCACGCCGGCCGATCCGCCGCCGGCAAGGGCCCCGGCAAGGGAGAACATCCAGGTCTCATCGGCGGCGATCACCGCCACCCGCTGATCCGGGTCCAGCCCGGCGGCGCCCTGGTTAATCTTAGCGCCGTCACCGATTTCCGCCCGGGTCTTTTCCACCAGCACGTTTACCGCGCCGGAACCGGCTACGCCGGCGCTGCCGCCTCCGGAGCCGCCCACGGCCGTGCCGACGATGCCCTCATGGGAGACCGCCGTGACAATGACACCGCTGGTGGTCTCCTCGGTCCAGTCGCCGTCCCGCTCGCCGGTGACCGCCTGCACGCCCGTTCCGGTCCCCAGGGCCGTGATCGTCGCGCCGCTTTCCACAGAAGCGGTCACCGTGTCCGTATGCACCAGCGTCAGTGCGGAAATCCCCACGCCTGCCGAACCGCCGATGGAAATCTGCCCGGCCACATCCACGATATCGAAATCGCCCTGCGCCGCCGCCATTACGTCGCCGCCGGCCGTAATCATCGAGCTCCCGGTAATGGTCGCATCCGTGTTCGATGTGACCACGTACACCCCAACCGCCCCGGAAATACCGGCCGAGCCGCCGATACCCAGGTTCGCCGCAACAGATGCAATCTGTTCGCTCGACGTTGCCTGAATCACCACGTCATCTTCCACCGTCACGTCCCCGTCGATCCAGGCCGAGGTATTTTTCGTGATGACCTCGACATCGGCGCCCGCACCGATGCCCGCCGAGCCCCCGATGCCCGCCGAACCCACCACGGTAATGACCGACGTATCGTCCGCCGCCAGCAGATGAACGCCCTGATCGTCGCCCGCCCCCGTGTTCGTCCCGTTGATCGTTACATCGTTTCCGATATAGGCGGTCGTGTTTTCCACCAGCACATCAACCACGGCCGATCCGGCCACACCGGCGCTGCCGCCGCCGGAAAGGCCCGCCGCCACCAGGATCAAATCCTCGCTCGATGTTGCCGACACGCTCAAGCCGTGGGCAAACTCCGTATCCCAGGCATCCGTTGCCTTGCCGATCACACCGGCGTTGGCAGCCACCCCGTCGGTGACCGAGGCGTCGCTCGAGAGAGTCAGGGTATCGGCAGTGACAGAATCAATCACATAGCGTCCGCTGTTGGCACCGGCATTGGTGACGATAATTGTCTGTCCGGCAACATATCCGTCATCCACCCAGCTGCCGAAAGACCGGGCAATGGTGTCGGCATCCTCGATGTCGGTGAAGGTCAATGCCGGCACGGATTCGGCCATGGACGAATCGTCGCCGCTGGTGGAAACCACCCGTGCGTCCGCGGCGATTTCACCGGTCAGGGAATCTGCCGGCGACAGGGTCAGCGTCAGTCCGTCTTCGCTGATCCTGGAAATGGTGTATTCATCGTCATTGCCCGTCGTTCCGGATACGAGGATAGTCTGGCCCGCAGTGAACCCTTCATCCGCCCAGCTCCCGCCGGACCGGGTGATGGTGTCGGCCGCGCCGCTGTCGGTAAACGTGAGCACCGGCAATTCGGTGCTCAGGCTCACACTGGCGCTGCCGGTTTGTCCGTCACTCCGGATCACCGCCGGGTCCCCCAGCCCCAGGGCGGTGACATCGGCGCCCGAACCGATATGGGCGTCCACGGTATCGGCATGCACGAGCACTTCGACCGAAGCACCGACACCTGCCGTCCCGCCGCCGGAAAACTGACCGGCAATACCGATGATATCCAAGTTTCCGTCGGCCGCCACCACCACGTCACCGGCCGCCTCCACCGTGGCGTTGTCCCCGATGGTGGCCCGGGTCTGGGTCACGTCCACGTAGACGCCGGCAGACCCGGCAATCCCGGCTTTGCCGCCGGCACCCGCGTTGGCGGTAATTGAGAGAATATCTTCATCGGAATCCGCGGAAATCATGATATCGTCCGCCGCATGGACAATGGCACTGGTGCCGATGACGGCCCGGGTGTTCTTGGTGATCACGCCGACATCCGCGCCGGCCCCGATCCCTGCCTGTCCCCCCAGGCCGGCCGAGCCGGCCACACTGATGATATCGGTAATGTCTTCCGCGGAAACGGTCACGTCCTGACCCGTGTCGGCACCGGTATTGTTTTCATTGATCCGGGCACCGCTTCCGATGGACGCCCGGGTGTTTTCCACGAGCACGCTGACCACCGCCGATCCGGTGGCCCCTGCCTTGCCGCCCCCCGAGGCGCCGGCGGCAATGGTCAACAGGTCCTCACTGGAGTCGGCCGCCACCAGCAGGCCGTCAGCGCCCAGGGCCGTGATCACGGCATTGTCGCCGACGCGTGCCGTTACCGAATCGGTATGCACGATCACAGAGGCTGAAATACCAAAACCGGCATCACCACCGAAACCGGCCGTACCGGCAATGGTATTGAGATCCGCATGGCTGTCCGCCGTGACGGCGACATTGCCCCCGGCAGTTATCTGCGCGTTGTTTTCAATGGCCGCCAGAGTCGATCCCGTCAGGGTGAGCACCGTGGCCGATCCGTTAACGGTAACCTTGCCGCTGCCGCCCACACCGGCCGCCACGGCCCACACGGTTTCATTTAAATCCGCATCGACCACCACATCGCCGTCCGCGGTCACGACAGTGCCCGACCCGATGTACGCATCAACGTTCCGGTCATAGACCAGGACGCCGGCCGCCGCACCGATTCCCACCTTCTGGGAACCCGAGGCAGATCCGCCGATGATCACAAAATTGCTGTCCTGATCGGCGGTGACATACACGGAGGCCAATTTATCATCATCATGGTCATCGGCGGTAATCGTTGCATTGCTGCCGATGGAGGCCTCGAGGTCGGTTTCCAAAACGCTGGTGACCGCCGAAGCGGCCAGGGCAAATTTACCGCCCCCGGCTCCGCCGGCGGCGATCAGATACAGATCGTCTTCCGCCGAGGCATCAACAATCACGCCGCGCCGGCTGTACCAGTCGCCGTCCGCATCATCCAGGGCCGAACCGCCTCCATATGCCGTTATCATCGCCCCGGCGCCGATGATTGCGCTGACATCCCGGGTGATAACATTCGTTACCACAGAAGCGCCGACGCCGGCGCTCTTCCCGCCGGCGGCCTGCCCGGCCACCACGACGAAAAAATTCGTATCATCGGCATCCACCAGCACCGAACCGTCGGCCGTGATCGTTGCACCGCCGCTGATACACGCATCGACATCCGTGGTAATCACCTGGACGGAAACAGCACCGCTCAGGCCCAGCCCCTGCCCGCCGATGCCCACAGCGGCGGCGATGGAAACACCCCATTCCCGGCTGTCCGCGGTGATCATGACGTCTCCGCCGGCGTCGATGGCAGCCCCGCTGCCAACCGATGCCTCGGTCGTGTTGTCGACCCCTGCAAAATCGACGGCAGCGCCAACGCCGCCCTTGCCGGAGATAGCGATCCCGCCGGTCACGCTGATGATCATGGTGTCGCTCAAGGCATCCACCAGGACATCGTCATAAGCCGTCACGAGAGAGCCGTCGCCGATTGTGGCGGCCGTATTGTTTTCGACAATATTGACACCGGCCGACCCGGCGATGTTGATATTCTTACTGCTGGGCTTGGCCCCGCTGCCGCCGGCCGATATGCTGATAAGAAGATCGTCGGAAATCGCCGAGATATCGAGCCCGGCGGCGGTGATCTCGACATTCTGCGTGTAGGCTTCCGTATTGCGGGTGAAATCGTTCCAGGAAAAGGCCCCGGCAAGTCCGCCGCCCTTGGGTGCGGTGCTGATGGTCACCGCACCCGTAGCTACAACGGCCAGCGAGCCATTTTCGGCGGAAATCAAAACATTGCCGGTTGCGTCCACCAGGGCCATATCGCTGATAAAGGCCCGGGTGTCATCCGACACCAGGTTGACAGCCACAGCGCCGGATATCCCCACCCCGGCGCTGGTCTGGGTCTGTTCTGCCTCCGGCTCCCGCGCCAGCCCCGGCAGTGGAACGCCGCCGGTGGGCGGCTGCCATCCGGGAGTCGTCTTTTTTTCACCGCCTGCTGACGAACCGGCCACCGTGAAATTCCAGATGCTCTCGTGGGAATCGGCCGAAACGGAGACATCCCCGCCGGCGGTAACGTGGCCGTCGGCAGTATAGGTGGCCGAGGTCGTCTGGTTGCCGATAAACGCCTGGGTCGTGTGATCCACATCATTGACGGCCACGGCAACGCCGAAGGCCAATTTGTCCCCCTTGGAAATGGCCCCGGCAATGTTGACGCCGAAGTAACTGCTGGCGGCATCAACGGAAACATCGCCTGACGCATCGATCTGGGCTTTGTCTTCGATCCACGCCATGGACGTGTTGTCGACGTCGCTGACAGCCACCGAACCGTTGAGCCCGATTTTTCCCTTGGAACCGGACTGGGTGATCGTAACGACGAAATTATCGGCGTCGGCAGACACATTGACATCCTCAACGCTGACGCCTTCAGCTTCGGTGATGACAACACCGTCCGCAATATAGGCATTGCTGTCGTTCGTCTGCCAGATGCCGTTGAACGTGCCACCCGCCGATCCCCCGGCGGACTCGGCATTGGTACCGCCGGTAAACAGCTTCTTGGTGAAATCAATCACCTGCCAGATTCCGCCGACGTTGATGGTTTCCAGCTCGGCATCGGCAGCCACGTTCAACGCATGGTCCAATTCCGTGAATTGAATCTGTACCCCTTCGTCCAGATAGGCCTCGGCCGCATTGTCATAGGTAAAAACGGTGGCGCTGCCGCTGATGGCCAGCTTGCTCCCGCTGCCGGCATCCTTTCCGGATCGTGCGCGGGCGATGGCAGCCACGTTTGTAGTGGCCATATAGTCGGGGTTGAACAGGTCGCCAGCTGAGATCAGGGGCGGAATGATTTTCATGCCGGCGTCAAACAGGTCATTGGCAAATACCGACGAGCCCCAGTCGTAGGTGTCGGTAAAAAAATCAACAAAACCGTCAACTTCCGGAAAATCGGGAAAGGTGAAATTCTGTAGCCCGTACCAGACGTCCAGCAGATAATTCCAATAGCGGAACGGATCCGGATTGATGGAGGTTGCGGTCACGTCCAGATCTCCCGCCAGCGTGAGGGAAGCGCCCTCTCCCACAAAGGCGACGGCGTCACTTTCATAGTCGGCAACCAGCACCGCTCCACTGAAGCTGGTTGTGGTCTGGATATCGGCAATGCTGATGGCCTGAAGCCGTGCGTTGTCCTCGGCATAGGCATCCACGGAAATGCCGAGCGCCGATTGGATGGTCGCATCCGATGCAATGCTCGCCTCGGCCCGGCTGTCGGAAAACGCAACGGTAACGGCACCGGACAGGGAAAAACCACCGTATCCCTGGTCCCCCATTGCCGTGGCGGTGGTCTTTTTCAGCGTAATGCCGAACTTGTCGCCGATCTTTGTCTTGAGTTTTTCGCCCATGGTGTCGTCTTGCCGCACCTTGGTCAGCGTCTTGGCCATGTTGGTCAGGAATACCGACTCGGCGCTGACATCCACACTGCCGGTGTCGGTGATTATCGTGCCGCCCAGGGTGGCGGTGGCATCGGAATCATACGAGGCAAACGTAAAGCCGATGGCCTGGCCTAAGTTCGTGGTGGGCCGTTTGGTATCCGCCTTGGTGGACGTTTTGAAATCGTTTAGATTTTCGGCTGAAACAGAAACACTGCCGGCCGTGATGGAAACGGTGTCGGCGATGGTGGCCGTACTGGTGGAATTGGCGATTCCCACGCTCACCGCGATGGAAGGGCCGGGGACCGTGACCTTTTTGGCCACGTTGGCATAAAAGCTGCCGAAGGTGTTGGCGCCGGAGTTGGCGGCAGTGGAGGCATTGAGAATATTGGACACATCCGCCGTCAGGCTGAACTCATCGCCGGCCGAAATGGTCGTGTAGTCACCGATCACCGCCGATGCATCCGCATTGGAAATGCCAACGGCGACCCCCAGGATGATGCTGGTGGCTTCGGCGTTGACCTCACTCGCGGATATTGCGGCAATGTCGATCTTGCCCCCGGCATCCAGGATCGTTTCCCGGGTCGCGGTACCGCTTATGTCCACGCTGCTGTCAGAGGAGCCGAGCACCACCTGAGCCGGCATGACCCCGAGAAAACTGGCCAGACTCTCCGCAAAACCGACGATATCGGCCGTGGTTTCCAGCAGAAACTGCGCCGCTCCGGCAAAAAAGCTGCCGTTAACATTGCCGTCGCCGTCCCGGGCCACCAGCGGCACATTCTCCGCAGTGAGTTCCGCATAGATCGACACGCTGTCTGCATTCGAATCGGAGTTGAGTTCCTCTTGGGAAGATAGCATGAGCCGGTCAAACAGCACCTCATCGATGAGATAGGTACCGTCATTGTTGTCGGACCCCTCTATGGTGATGGTCATGCCCGCCTGAAACCCGTCGTCCATCCAGCTGGTGGTGGAATCGCTTCGGGTGATCCAGTCCCTGGCATCACCGGCGGCATCATGGAAGGAAACGGTCGGACTGCCCGACATACTGGCCAGGGCGGTCACCACCGAAACTTCATCCGTGGCGGTTTCGTCCGTCAGCCCGGTTCCGGATTCAAGAGTCAGGGTTGTGGCCGTGCACGATTCAACCACATACGTCCCATCGTTGTTCAAGGTGCCGCTGATGGTAATCCGGTTTCCGGCTTCGAACCCGTCATCGACCCAGCTGCCGATCTGTCGGGCAACGGTCCCGGCGGCGGCATCAAACGTCAGCGTTTCCGAGGCGACTTGCAATTCACCGTATGACGTGGATTCCACCACCTGAATCCCCCGCACGCCGGCCGTGCTCATCACCTCGATGGCGGCGGCTGTCTCGTCGCTCAGGGTATCGGTATCCGAGAGCGTCAGCGTTGTGCCGTCATCGGAAATGGCCGCAATGGTGTAAGTTTCCCCGGCAGCCGTGTCGTTGTTTGTGGCTCCGCTGATCCGGATCTCCTGCCCCGCCTCGAATCCGTCTTCCCACCAGTTGCCCTTGGCCCGGACAATGGTGTCTGCGGCGGCATCACTGTGGGTAAAGGTCAGCGTCGGCAGCAGGCCGCTCATTTCAACCCCGTAGGCCGCCGACACCTCGGCGTATTGCACATCCACCTCTGCGGCCAGTTCATCGCCGGCAACCAGGGTCAGGGTCAAACCGTCGGCGCTGATGGTATCGATGGTGTAGTAGTCGTCCGGATTTTCATTATCGTTGTCGTTGAACTCCGTTCCGGTAACGAGAAACAGGTCCCCCTCCCGGAAGCCGTCCGCGTACCAGTCACCGTCGCTCCGGGTGATCGTGTCAGCATCGTCACCGTTATCGGCAAAGGTCAGATCCGGCGGCGACTGGGAGAGAACGGCACCGCTTTCGTTGACCAGCGTCGCTTCGCTGGAAAGCGTCAGGACCGTATCGGTAATCCCGGTAATGGTGTAAAAATTGTCGTTGTACTGCGTGCCGGAGACATCGATGGTCATGCCTTCCGCGAATCCTTCGTCGATCCAGCTGCCGGTTTCCCGGGTAATCGTGTCGCGCCCCAAATCGTTATGGGTAAACGTCAACCCGGAGGATGTGTGCTGGAGAAAGGCCTGGATTTCGCTGACCGCCACCCCTTCGCTGCCGGTTTCATTGTCAAGAAGATCGTTGGCCGACAGGGTAAGCGTGGTATCGGTAACGGCCGTGATAATATAGTAGCCGTCATTGCCGGTGGAATATTCGACCAGTATCTGGCGGCCCACCTCGAACCCGTCGTCGATCCAGCTGCCCACAGACCGAATGATCTGATCCGCGCTGCCGGCGTTCACAAAATCAAGGGCCGGCGTGACCGCTTCCAGCTCGGCCTTGTCCTGGGGATCGCGGTTGATGGAAACATCCGCGGTGGATTCACCCTGCAGTTCGGCATCACCGGTCAGGGTCAGCGTCAGACCGTCAGCCGATACACTGTCGATGACATAGGTGCCGTCGTTGGACGAAGTGCCGGACACAATAATCGTCTGGCCGGCCAGAAACCCGTCATCGGCCCAGCTGCCGTAGGCACGGGAGATCGTATCGGCATCACCGGTGTCGGCAAAAGAAATCTCGGGCATGGCATTGGCCAGGGTGCCCCCATCGGTGGATGTTACGGTAACGCCCGAAGCGGTCTCACCGGTCAGGGCATTTTCGGCCGCCAGCACCAGGGTCGAGCCGTCCCCGCTGATGCTCTGGATGGTGTAGTCCCCGTCGTTGCTGTCAGATCCCGTGACCTGGATGTCCTGTCCCGCGAGGAATCCGTCATCCAGCCAGCTGCCGGCCTCGCGCGTGATCGTGTCAGCCGCGCCCGCGTCGGCAAATACCAGCCGGGGGGTGGATGCCGCCAGGACCGCCTGGCCGTCCTGATCATCTTCCGCCACCGTGATATCGGCACTGATCTCATCGGTGAGCGTTTCCGGCCCGCCGGACAGATAAAGGATCACACCATCCGCGGAAATGCTGTCGATCACGTATTTGCCGTCATTGCCGTCCTGGGAGCCGCCGACAAGAATCGTCATGCCGGCCACAAAGCCATCGTCCTGCCACCGACCGGCATCCCGTGAGAGCGTGGCCGCCGCGGCCGACAGGGTCAGCACGGGGTTGTAGGCCGTCATGGCATCCACGTTTTCATCGGTTTCCTGAACATCCACCGACGTGGTGTCTTCCTCCAGCGAAAAGTTGCCATCAAGGGTCAGGACCTTTTCCGTTACCCCTGTCACCGCGTATTGGCCATCATTCCCGTCGGCGGATCCGGAAACCGACACCGTCTGGCCGACAAAAAAACCGTCTTCCAGCCAGCTGCCCGTGTCGCGGGTGATGGTGCTGTCCGCAAGTGTCAGCGTGGACCACTGGCTCAACTCGGCATCGCTCATTTTGTAGGACTGCTCCAGGGTGATGCCGGTTGTGGTCTGATTCTGGAGCTGCTCATCCTCGATCAGGGTCAACGTGGTGTCAGTGACCGATTCGATCTCATACACACCGTCGTTGTCCGCCGCCCCGTCGCCGTTATCGTCCGGGGTGCCGGACACCGTGACCAGCATCCCGGCCACGAACCCGTCATCGATCCAGCTTCCCGCATTCCGTGTTATCGTATCGGCCGCATTGTCGTCGTGGATAAGTTCAATCACCGTTGTCGCCGGCTCGACAAACTGAGCGGTGATACCGGCAACACCAATGCCAGCAACCGCCTCCCGGCTGCGCCCGACGGAATCGTCTGCCGCCAGGGTCAGAGTGCCGGCAGACAACCCGGCAATGGTGGCCTCGATATCACTGCCATCGTCCGTGAAACCGGAAATCAGGATCCGCTGGCCGACCTTAAACCCGTCGGTAATCCAGTTGCCCGAGGAACGGGTAAGCGTATCGGCATCGGTTTCACTGTGAACAAAATCAATGGTCACCGAGCCGCCCTGGTCGTCCATGACAACGGGAGATGCCTCGATGGCCGCACCCAGGACATCGTTCTCCTCAGTGAACGCTTCGACGATGGTGAGCGTATCACCATCCGCATCGATGGCAACGACGGTGTAAGATCCGTCGTTGCCGGTGGTGCCGGAAATGAAAATCGTCATGCCGGCGACAAACCCGTCATCCGTCCAGCTTCCCACCGAACGGATAACCGTACTGCCGCTGAAGTCCAGCTCGGTTGTCGCCTGCTCGACAAACGCGGCTTTATTCTCGACAATCGTCAAATTGTACCTGTCCGCCTCGGCTATCAGGGAATCCGCGGCATCGAGAGTGAGGACGGTATCCGTCACAGCGGCGACCGTGTACAACCCGGCGTTGGCCGTGGATCCGGAAACCGAGATCTGCTGGCCGGCTTCGAATCCGTCCTCGATCCAGCTGCCCACATCCCGCTGGATCGTATCGGGCCCGGAGGCGTTGGACACGAAGCTGACGGCCGGTTTGAACTCTGAAGACATGGCCACCAAAGAGGAGAGGGCGGCAAAATCCACTTCCAGGTCACTGTCACGGACATTGCTCGAGTCGGCCTTGATGATGATGTCATTGACCGCATGGATATCCGAGGAAATAATGTCGATGTCGGTCTCGGCCACGTTGTTGTCGTAAAAGGGTACCAGGTCTTCCCAGGTGGTTTCGTTGCTGGCCAGGGCGATCAGGGAAACGGATCCCCGGACATCGATCTGCGCCCCGTCGATAACGATGGTGGGCGCGGAGATGGTGAGATTGAGCAGTTCATCATTGGAACCCGAGACCCCGTTCAGGGTCACCGTGCCGGTGGAGCTGATGCTCAGGGAATCCGGACTGCTGTCGTCGTCGCCGACAATGCCGCCGGTAATGGTCAGGTCGCCATCGACCGTGAGCGTGTGGGTCCCGTCCACGGTGATCAGCCCGTATTCCTGATCACCGCTTTTGCCCATATCGCTGTCAACCGTCAAATCCTCCAGCAGATGGTTGTAATCCCACGACGCGTCCTGAAAAATGGGGGCGGTGTCGATCACACCGGTGCTGTATTCCAGCACCCAGTTGTCTTCATCGTGAAAATCACCTGTCGAGTCGATCGAGGCGGCCACATCCGCGCCGGTCCCGGCTGCCAGGCGTTCCACAAATTCAATGCCCGCATCCCCGTCGGCCACGCTGCAGCCATAAAGGAGAATGTCCCCGTCCGGTTTCAGCGAATTGCTCCAGGCGCTGAGGCTGGACGCCTTTTTCTTCAGCTTCTCCCGGTCCACCTGGCTGCTGCCCAAGCGGAGTTGGGCTGCGGAGCCGTGAGACACAATATGAAGAGCCGCCACATTCTGATAGCGATCCAGAATTTCCGATATCTGGTCGATGCCGTCGCGATTGGCATCCAGTACAATGATCTCGTATTCCACATTCGGGGTCTGGATGATCCGGGTGACCGCGGGAGCTGAATCCCGGGAGTCATCGCCATTCTCCGAAAGCGGAACCGGTTGACCGCCAGGATCGGACTTGCCATCGGGACGAGGGGCGCTGGCATTTTCCGGCGGGGCCTCATCGGCCGACACGTCGAAATAACTGGTAAAATCAGATTCCACCGGATCACCGGCTTCATCGGTTTCAACAATCTGATCAATCAGGCTCTGGTAATCGGGAACGGACGGATCGATGATGACGATTTCATGGCGAAACTGCTGAACATCCAAATAGACGCCTGCCGGTTCCGGGGAATCGCTCGGCCCGTCGCCCGGGGCGTCGGTGGCACCGGTGTCAGCCTCGGGGGTGGAGGCATCGGTGGGCGGATTCGCTGCATCATCGGCCGGGGCCTGATCCCCGGAAGACGCCACCTCATCCGGCGCCGCCACTTCCGTACCCCATTCAGCCCGAGGGACGGAAGCATCGGAATGGGGAGCGTCAAACGCCTGAATCGAATCGCCGGCCACCACCTCGTCCATCATTACGATGGCCGGATTGCAATCCGGTACCAGCAACTGATCATCCTCAATGGTCGGCCCATCGATGGGGATGTCGGCAGACAGCAGCAACCGAGGCTCCAGTGTTTCGAAAACGATTTTCCGGCGCCGGTGGGTCGCCGGGTGGACGTTGGAGTTATCGGCATCCTTGCCTTTTTGAGTCCGATTCGTAAAACGTTTCAGCATCGCTCACCGTCCTTGTTGTGGTCCGAATCCGATTGAGTGCAGCCTGATGATCAAAGCCAATGCCATGCAGGCGTATATGTGTTGTCGCCCAAAAATTTTAAATCCGCATTCCTTACTCAGAACACCCCGTAGTAGCAGCTTTTCAAAATGCTCAGCGCACCGCCCTCCATCCGGTAATCAAAGCCAACATCGTATTGCAGATGATCCAGCATGGCGCGGTTATGTTTGATAAAGGAGACAAGCGTCTCCGGGTAATTCATGCGAGTCAGGAAAAAAATCAGTTGATCGATAGTGATCCCTGAAAAATAGACACCGTCATGCTGCTTTTTATTGGCCACCACGATGATCTTACAGTTCCGCAGTTCGGGCCACAGGACCTGATCAACGGGCACCCGACTCGAATCCATAAACGCGGAGCAGACCACTTTGGTGACGATTTCGTCCATCTGCTTTTCGGCGTCAAAAAAGAAATAAAAATTCTCAAGACTCATCCCCTGCGCCGTCGCCGAGTAGGAAATTCCCGATGAAACGGCGCTGCCCACATTGCCGATATACAGGTGAACCTCATCCAGAGGCCTCTTGCCGGACAGCAACGCACCGTCGATATCAATGGAAAACATGAAATAATGCATGCTGTCATTGACCGCGATGCCGCTGGGGACCATCGGCCGGAGTGCATCCAGAACCCGGGCTACGGAAACCGTCCGGTCGCGCCGCCGGTAATCGTAAAAATAAAATTCCCAGCTGATACCGCCCGGAGAGTTCTTGATTCCCCAGACCGTCCGCCCTTCCCCGATCGCCTCTCGAATCCGCCGGATCACCTCATCGCCCCGGCCATCGACACCAAGGGCATCAAACGAGTGCATCAGCAGGTTGGCCGATCTGAATTTGTTGGCATGGGGTACTTTCGGCCGGTACTCCCACATACAGAAATCAAAAAATCGGTCCTGACCGGTGGTGGCCTCAAGCGGCAACCGGCGGTTTCCGGGTTTTGAACCGACCGGTTCCAGTTGCCGGGCACCGGATGTTTCGGTAACCGGGGAGAGCCAATCGCGTTCATCACCGTATTTGCGCATGTGGGCAGCGGACAGCCCCCAGCAGTTCGTTGCTGTGCACCGGTCTCTGTAAAAACAGGTTCCGAACTGATTTTTTGCAAATTCGCTCCAGAACCGGTCGTGCATGAGCAGCGCCGGTGATCCGCCGTCGACAACTACGGGCTCACCGGCAGAAAGGCACTGGGGAAAATGTTTCAATACCAGCGCCTTTCCCGAAGACCTCACTATGGAAGCCAGCCGGGGCAAAAGACCGGCAAACTCTGCCATGCTCACCAGCAGGTCGTTTCGATCCACGGCGTCCATGGGGTAGTAGTTCCACAGATGGATTTCGCTGATCGCCTCGCTGCAGAGCCGGGTCAACAACTCCGGCAGATGCTGCACGTTGGATCGGGTCAGGACCGTATTGGTAATCACATTGACATCCCGGTCGGCCAGGTTGTGAATCCCCTTCAAGGTCTGATTGAATGAGCCCGGCACGCGGGTCACCGCATCGTGGACCGCCCCGATCCCGTGCACGCTGATGAAGACTTCATTCAAGCCGGCATCAATCAGCCGGTTGAGATAATCGGGATTGCTCAATTTTCTGCCGTTGGTCTGGATCTGCAGTTTTTTGAACCACCCCCTGTCCCTGGCAAATTCCAGGTAGCTCTCCAGGCCGCTGAATGTTGTGATCTCGGCACCCGATAAAATCAGATTCTCATACCGGGCGTCACGGACGATATCGGCAATCAGCGCTTTAAAATTATCAAAGCCAATGGGCGGCAGATTGCGTTTCAACCCGGACAGCATGCAGATGGTACAATGGTTATTGCACCGATACCAGACCGGCAGCACAATGTAGCGGGTCATGTCGATTCGGGAACAGCTCATGCATCATCATCCCGGGTGAGTGCACCGGAAACCGGTATCACCGTGACTGCCCGAAAATCTCCCCTCAACACCAAAGTACACGGTAAAAAAATCCTTGCCCTCCCGGTTGATCCCCCCGGCTATGTGCCCCAGCACTTTGTTTTTCACGGGTTCGTAGAAGGCATGGAACTCCTCTGGCGAAATGGAATAATGCCGGATCATTTCAGCCAGCTGCGGATATATATCCCGAAGTTGAAGATCGGCTTTATAGACATTAATATCAAAGGATCGCCGGTGATTGTTTTCTTCATTGACCTCAACATACACAATGTCCGTGCCGGCCATTTTTTCTGAAACAGCAGCTATCAGCGCTCGTGCAATCGCCAATGCGCCCGTATGCTCAGGGCCCTGCAACATGCCCGATATTCGATCCAGAATCGCATCTGTGGAAAGGAACGGAAAACAGATATACGTTGCCAGCGTTCGCCGGGTATTGTCCGCCGCATCCCACTTGTACCCCCGGTAAAGAAGAAAGGGCCTGGCAGATTCGGGCTTGCCGGCAAATGGAATATCGAATTCAATATACGCCTTGCACACAGCGCCTGAGGGGGTTTCCTCGAAACCGAAATGAACAAACCGGGCAAGGGGAAGGCTCTCATGAAATGCCGGGATCCAGGATGCCGGCATGCCCATTGCCTTGCAGGCCGCCGTAATTTTTTCAAAGTCCCGGGGATGGATCTGTTTTTTATTAAAACCAAGGAGGAATCGATTCGACAGCAGCGTCCGCTCGTAAATTTTAAAAGATGTCTCAAAACCGTATTCGATATTGAGTCCATCGATCATCCGAAACAGCGCGCGGACTTTATCCGCTGCAATTCCCCTGCTGGTTGCGGGCAGAGGGCTGCAACCCGACGCCGCAGCGGGGCCGCTCTGTTCCGGGTCCACCCCGGAACCGGCACCGCCTGCCGACTCGTGATTTTCGATGGTACGACAAAGCAGGTTGGCCAGACGTTTGGCATTGAGGGGCGTCAGGATGATTCGCTCACTGACTGTAAACACGACCTCATCCGGATTGCCGGGTGGGATATGACTGGTCCCAAAAAACAGGTCGATGGCCTCCCGACTGGCATCCACATGGGCCCCCGATGCCTTCAGGGTGCGCACTCTCGAGTCATCCCAGATGATCCGAAATTCACCGCTCGATCGGGCGCTGTCGACCTGCTGAGGCTGAGCCGTAACCGCTTGAGCTTTCACCGTTAACCATCCACCGAGCCAATAGTTGTCATTGCGATCCGCTTGAATACAGAGCAAAAAACAAAACGATACCATCCATGATTCGCGCCAGTGCTCCGGATAGCCTGTCAGTCAGGACTCGAATACAAACTATATCGGGAAAAAAATATGCGGGATACAAAGTGTATTGATTGAACTGCAAATAACCGGCCGAATCACTGCAATATGCTGTCAGCCGGGTATTGATACGGATAAAGCTCCCCCAAACAGCATTCGTAATAAATGAAGCCTGACACATCTGAAAGTCAAAGCCAGCCCGCAAGAGACAATTAGGACAACTTGCAATAACACATAGCTTCAATATAACACAATATATTTATTGTTAACTATATCCGGTAGGCAGAAAATGACCGATGTGGGGGGCAAAGAAAAAGGCCTCAACCTGCACCCCGTAAACATATCGGCGGTACGGCCGGGCCTTTTGAAATGGAACGGAAAAATTACTTGCCGGAATCGGTTGCCGGCACGCCGACCTGAAGCTCGCCGAACCGGGCTTCATACTCCTTCACGACATTACCCAGCAAAAGAGAGAGCCGCTTGGCTGCGTAGGGGTTCAAAATAATCCGATTGGACAACTGGACGGTCAGCTCCTTCTGCCCGGAATGCCAGGTCTGGTTCGAGCCAAACAGCAGGGTGACCTCTTCCCTTGTGCTCGACACGTTGCATACGTTCGCGTAGGTGCTGGCCATCTTCGAGTCATCCCATTTCACTGTGGGCACGCCCTGCTCTGCGGTCT
>ENA-ORCT01000559-ORCT01000559.1-marine-metagenome-genome-assembly--contig:-NODE-559-length-17280-cov-3.324943_pt1 | contig 17280 bp, 13 predicted proteins | sample MGYA00248632_ERZ508511 | MGnify/ENA primary metagenome ERZ508511 (study PRJEB26182, sample SAMN06268839) | marine metagenome | isolation source: Tt an P1-techrep anaerobic enrichment on pine from sediment...
GCCACGATCAGGCTGGCCATGCCGTCATGCACCGGGCCGGTGACGAAGATGATCCGTTCCTTCAGCAGGCGCGAGAAGATGTCGTAGGCCCGTTCCCCGCGCGCGGTCTGCTCGACCACCATCGGCACCAGGTTGTTCATGTAGAATTCGTAAGGATCGTTCATCTCTGCCCGCCTGTTGCTTTGCGCCCATGCTAGGCGCGCGAAACCTCACAGAGTCTTAGGGCCGCGTTCGGGGGGCTGCAAGGGGCGCGGCGCCAGTTTCCTGCGCAGCGAGCGGCGCGGGCGGGCGGTTCACGCCCGCCACACGCGCATTTGCGCGCATGGGGGCTTTCCCTGGGCCGCCCCGGCTTGGCATAACGCCCCGGAGGGGCAATGGAGGACGAACAATGCTGAAACGCCTGATCGTGGGGCTGGGCCTGACCCTGGCCAGCGCCGCCGGGGCCGCGCCGGACCCGAAGAACTGGGACGCCGTGCTGGAAGAGGCAAGCGGCCAGACCGTCTATTGGAACGCCTGGGGCGGGTCCACCGCGACCAATGATTTCATCCGCTGGGCAGGCGATCAGGTGCAGGCGCGCTACGGCGTGACGGTCGAGCACGTGAAGCTGTCGGACACCGCCGATGCCGTGGCCCGGGTGCTGGCCGAAAAGACCGCGGGCAAGGACGAGGGCGGCGCGATCGACCTCATCTGGATCAACGGCGCCAATTTCGCCGCGATGAAGGAGAACGGGCTGCTCTTCGGCCCCTGGGCCGAGGACCTGCCCAACTGGAGATATGTCGACGTGGCCGGCAAGCCCGCCGTGACCTCGGATTTCACCGTGCCCACCGACGGGCTGGAAAGCCCCTGGGCCATGGCGCAGGTGGTGTTCTACTACGACACCGCCCGCCTGCCCGAGCCGCCGAAATCCATGCCCGCCCTGCTGGGATGGGCCCGCGCGAACCCGGGCCGCTTCACCTTCCCGCAGCCGCCGGATTTTCTGGGCACCACCTTCATGAAACAGGCGCTCTACGGCATGGTCGAGGACCCCGCGCTGCTGCAGCAGCCGGCGGAGGACGTGGATTACGACGCCGTCACCGCGCCGCTCTGGGCCTTTCTTGAGGAGCTGACGCCGAATCTGTGGCGGCAGGGGCGGGCCTATCCGCAGACCGGGCCGCGCCAGATCCAGCTGATGGCCGATGGCGAGATCGACCTGGCGATCTCCTTCAGCCCGGGCGAGGCCTCGACCGCCATCGCCAATGACCAGCTGCCCGACACGGTGCGGACCTTCGTCCTCGATGGGGGCACCATCGGCAATGCCAGCTTCGTGGCCATCCCCTACAACGCCAATGCCAAGGCAGGCGCGATGGTTCTGGCCGATTTCCTGCTCTCGCCCGAGGCGCAGGCCCGCGCGCAGGACCCGAACGTGCTGGGCTATGGCACGGTGCTGGACCTTGCCAGCCTGAACGCCGAGGACCGCGCCCGCTTCGACGCGCTGGAGCTGGGCATCGCCACGCTCTCGCCCGACGAGCTCGGCCCCGCCCTGCCCGAGCCGCACCCCTCGTGGATGACGCGGATCGAGGCCGACTGGCAGGCGCGTTTCGGCACCGCGCAGTAGCCCCGTGCGCCTGCGTTACGCCCCCGCGCTGACGCTGGCGCTGATGCTGGGCCCGGTGCTGGCCGGGCTGGCGGGCACGCTGCTGCCCGCCATCGGCATCTTCCCCGCACTGGGCGGCTGGGCGCCCAGCCTTGCCGCGTTCAAGGCGCTGCTGGACTGGCCGGGCCTTGAACGGTCGGTCAGCCTGTCGCTGACCACCGGGCTCGCCGCCACGGCCCTGTCGCTGGTGCTGACCGCGCTGATCGTGGGCAGCTGGCACGGCACGCGCGCCTTCCGCTGGCTGGAGACCGCGCTCTCGCCGCTGCTGTCGGTGCCCCATGCCGCCGCCGCCTTCGGCATCGCCTTCCTGATCGCGCCCTCGGGCTGGATTTCCCGGGCGCTGTCGCCCTGGGCCACGGGCTGGACCCGCCCGCCCGACCTGTTGATCGTGCAGGACCCCTGGGGCCTGGCCATGACCCTGGGCCTGGTGACCAAGGAGCTGCCCTTCCTGCTGCTGATGACGCTGGCCGCCCTGCCCCAGGCCCAGCCGCGCCGGAGCCTGACCGTGGCCCAGGCCCTGGGCTACGGGCGGCTGACGGGCTGGCTGAAGGTGGTCCTTCCCCGCATCTATGCGCAGATCCGCCTGCCGGTCTACGCGGTGCTGGCCTATTCCATGTCGGTGGTGGACGTGGCGCTGATCCTGGGGCCCAACACGCCGCCGCCGCTGGCCGTGCAGGTGGTGCGCTGGATGTCCGATCCGGACCTCGCCCAGCGTTTCACCGCCGCAGCCGGTGCCACGCTGCAACTGGCGCTGGTGGTGGGCGCGCTGGGGCTGTGGCTGGCGGGCGAGACCGTGGCGGCGGGCCTCGGCCGGCGCTGGATCGCCCGGGGCCGCCGCGCCCATGCCGAGGCGCTGGCCCGCGGCATCGCCCTGGTCCTCGGCGCGCTGTCGGCGGGCGCCGTTCTGGCCGGGCTCGCCGGGCTGGCGCTGTGGTCGGTGGCGGGGTTCTGGAGCTTTCCGGACGCGCTCCCCGACACGCTCACCCTGCGCCCCTGGATGCGCCACGGGCCGGAGCTGCTGGAGCCCGCGCTGGACACGCTCCTGATCGCCGGCGCCGCCACCGCGCTGGCGCTGGCGCTGACGCTCGCCTGCCTTCAGGCCGAGCAGCGCTTTGGCCTCACCCCCGGCGCGCGCAGCCTGTGGCTTCTCTATCTGCCGCTGCTCATCCCCCAAATCGCCTTTCTGCCCGGCCTGCAGACGCTGGCGCTGATGGCGGGGGCGGATATGGGGCGCGGGGCGGTGATCCTCGGCCACCTGGTCTTCGTGCTGCCTTATGTCTTCCTGTCGCTGGGCGACCCGTTCCGCAGCTGGGACAGGCGGCATGCCACAATCGCCGCGGCGCTCGGCGCCGGCCCCGCGCGCATCTTCTGGACGCTGCGCCTGCCCATGCTGCTGGCCCCGGTGCTGACGGCGGCGGCGGTGGGGTTCGCCGTCTCGGTGGGGCAATACCTGCCCACGCTGCTGATCGGCGCGGGGCGGGTGCAGACGCTGACCACCGAGGCGGTGGCGCTGGCCTCGGGCGGCGACCGGCGGCTGATCGGGCTTTACGCCATCGCGCAAACGGCGGTGGTGGTGCTCGGATTCGCGCTGGCCATCGCCGCGCCGCGGCTGGTCTGGGCCAACAGAAGGGGGATGCGCGGGGCATGAGCGAGAGCGGCCTGATCCTCGACCACCTGACCATCCTGCGGGACGGCGCGCCGCTGGTTGCGCTCGACCTGCATATCTCGCCGGGCGAGGTGGTCACGGTCATGGGCCCCTCGGGGGTGGGCAAATCCACCCTTCTGGCGGCGATCACCGGCACGCTGGCCCCGGGCTTCACCCTGCAAGGCGGCATCAGGCTCGACGGTCGCGACCTGACCGCCCTGCCGCCCGAGGCGCGGCATGTAGGCATCCTGTTCCAGGACGATCTCCTCTTCCCGCATCTCTCGGTGGGCGCCAACCTCGCCTTCGGGCTGAGCCCCGCCATCAGGGGCCGCGCCGCGCGGCGGCACCGCGTGCAAGAGGCGCTGGCCGAGATCGGGATGGAGGGTTTCGCCGATCGCGACCCGGCCACGCTCTCGGGCGGGCAGAAGGCGCGGGTGGCGCTGATGCGGATGCTGCTGTCCGAGCCCCGCGCGCTGCTGCTGGACGAGCCCTTCTCGCGGCTCGACGCCGCCCTGCGCGGCCAGATCAGGGACCTGGTGTTCACCCGCGCCCGCGCGCTGGGGCTGCCCACGCTCCTGGTCACCCATGACAAGGAAGATGCCGAGGCCGCGGGCGGGCGGGTGATCGCGCTGGCGGCGCAGGCCTAGAGCACGCGGCGGTCGAAGGAGATCGCCTTCAGCACCGCGAAGACCGGCTGCCCCGGCGCCAGTCCCAGCTGCGCCACCGCCGCACGGGTGACGCGCGCGCGCAGCGGCCGGCCGCCCACGCCGAGGAAGACCTCGGCAAAGGCCGCGGCGGGTTCCTCGATGATCTGCTCCACCCGGGCCTCAAGCACGTTCTGCGCGCTCAGCCCCTCGGGGCGCCGGGTGGCGAGCAGCACGTCCCGCGCCCGCACGCGGAGCTGCACCCTGGCGCCCGCCTCGACCGGGGCGACGGGCATGACCAGCGTCTGGCCCCCAAGGTCCAGCCGCATCAGCTGCCAGCGCGAATCCAGTTCGGTGACCCGCGCCTCGAGGATGACGCCCGCCTCGAACCGGCTGCCGCCCGCATCGATGTCGAGCCGGGCGAAGACATCGGCCACCGGCCCCGCGGCCACCACGCGGCCGTCCTTCAGCGCGATCATGTCGCTGGCGATGCGGGTCACCTCGTCGATGGCGTGGGTGACGTAGAGCACCGGCATCCCGAAGGCCTCGGGCAGGCGGGCGATATAGGGCAGGATCGCGGCCTTGCGCCTGAGGTCCAGCGCGGCCAGCGGCTCGTCCATCAGCATCAGGCGGGGGCGGCTGAGCAGGGCGCGGCCGATGGCCACCCGCTGCCGCTCGCCGCCCGAAAGCTGCGCGGGGCGGCGCGCCAGAAGGGGCGCGAGGTCCAGCGCATCGATCACCGCCTCCTCGGTGATTTCCGGGTCCAGCCCCCGCGCGCGCCTGGCGGCATAGCGCAGGTTGCCCGCCACGCTGAGATGGCCGAAGAGCCGCGCATCCTGGAACACCATGCCCACGCCGCGCCGTTGCGGCGGCACGAAGAGGCGGTGGCCGCTGTCCTGCCAGAGGGTGCCCCCGAAACTCACCCGGCCGGTGGCGCCCCGCTCCAGCCCCGCGATCACGCGCATCAGCGTGCTTTTGCCCGCGCCCGAGGGGCCGAAGAGCGCCGTGATCCCCGGCAAATCGCCCCTGTGCCGCGCCTCCAGACGGAAGCCGGGATGGGCCAGGGTCAGATCGAAGGAAAGCTCCGCCATCGCCTAGCCCACATGCACCGGGAACCGGCGGTTCGCGGCATAGACCACCAGCAGGATCAGGAAGGAGAACACCAGCAACCCGCCCGAGAGCAGATGCGCCTCGGCATAGTTGATGGTCTCCACATGCTCGTAGATGGCGATGGAGATCACCTTGGTCTGGCCGGGGATGTTGCCGCCCACCATCAGCACCACGCCGAATTCGCCGATGGTGTGGGCAAAGCTCAGCACGATCGCCGTCAGGTAGGCGCGCGCAGACTGCGGCACCACCACGCTGAAAAACGCGTCCCACGGCCCCGCGCGCAGGGTGGCCGCGGCCTCCAGCGGCGCACGCCCCAGAGCCTCGAACCCCGCCTGCAAAGGCTGCACCATGAAGGGCAGAGAATAGAGGCAGGAGGCCACCACCAGCCCGGCGAAGGAGAAGGTCAGGCTCTGCCCCGTCACGTCGCGCCAGGCCGCACCCAGGGGCGCGTTGGGGCTGAGAAAGACCAGCAGGTAGAAGCCCAGGACCGTGGGCGGCAGGACCAGCGGCAGGGCCGTCACCGCCTCCACCACCGGCTTCCAGCGCCCCCGCCCGCGCGCCAGCGCCAGCGCCAGCGGCGTGCCGATCACCAGCAGCACCAGCGAGGTTGTGCCGGCCAGTTTCAGCGTCAGCCAGAGGGGGGTGAGGTCAGGCAGGGTCACGGGCCTACTCCACCCCATAGCCGAAACGGGTGATCACCGCCCGGGCCTCTTCCGTTCTCAGGAAATCGAGAAAGGCCCGGGCCGAGGCATTCTCGGGGTCCAGCAGAACGGCATCCTGGCGGATGGGGTCATAGGCCGATTGCGGCACGTCCCAGCGGCTGCCCGGGCTCTCGTTGCGCGGGCTGAGCGCCGCGGACAGCGCCACCAGCCCCATCTCGGCATTGCCGGTGGCGACCATGGAGAAGGTCTGGCCGATATTCTGCCCCATCACCAGCTTGCCCTTCACCTGATCGGCGATGCCGAGGGCGGAAAGCGCCTGCTCGGCCGCCGCGCCATAGGGGGCAAGCGCGGGATTGGCCATGGCGATGAAACGGGTGGCCTCATCGGTCATGGCGGCGATGCCGTCGCCCTTGATCCGCTCCGCGTCCGGCGACCAGAGCGTCAGGCGGCCCACCGCGTAGGTGAAGCGCGCGCCGGGCACCGCGGCGCCCTCCTCTTCCAGCCGGATCGGGCGGGCCTGGTCGGCGGCCAGCAGCAGGTCGAAGGGCGCGGCGGCCTTGATCTGGGCGTAGAGCTTCCCGGTGGAGCCGGTGGTCACCTCCAGATCCGCCTCCGGGTGGGCGGCCTCGAAGAGCGGCTCAAGCTCGGCCACGACCTCGGCGAAATTGGCGGCGACGGCGGCCAGCACCCGCTCTTTCGCGACCGCGGGCATCCCCCCCAGCGCCAGCGCCAGGGCGGCCGCGCCGCCCAGCCGCGCGATCGGGCGCAAAAGGGTCTCGGTCATCACTGCCTCCGTCGTTATGCTTGGGCAAACATAACGATCCCGCCCGCCCCTGCAAGCGTCATGTTTCGCCAGACACATCGCCCAGCATCGCTGCCATGTCCGCCCGGCTGCCCGCCGTGGCGGCGACCGCCTCGTCCTGCATCCGGCGATAGAGGGCGAGCACCGCCTCGCCGGTCTCCGACAGCCTTGCGCCGCCGCCCTCGGCCCCGCCGCGGCTGGTCTCCACCACCGGCGCCTCGAAGGCCGCGTTCATGGCCTCGACCAGCGACCAGGCGCGGCGGTAGCTCATCCCCAGCGCGCGGCCCGCCGCCGAGATCGAGCCGGTGCGCGCGATCCCGTCCAGGATGTCGGCCTTGCCCGGCCCCATGGCGAAACCGGGGCTCAGCTTGACCCGGAGCCGCAGCACAGGTTCATCCCTCATCGACATAGCCCTCGACCTGCTCGGAGCGCACCCGGCGCAGGATTTCCACCAGCATGGCGGTATAGAGCCCCATGTTCAGCAGCCCGTTCGCGGCCGCCAGCCCGCCCAGGATGCGCCATTCCAGCGGCAGCAGGATGTCGCCGAAGCCCAGCGTGGTGAAGGCCACGATGGAGAAATAGGCCGCGGGCTCCAGCGCATCGAACACGCCCAGATAGATGAAGGCCAGCGCCCAGACCCAGACCGAGAGGGTCAGGATGGCCAGCACCATCAGCACCGTCACCAGCAGCGTCAGCGCCAGTTTCACCGCATGCGGCGGCCGGATCAGCCAGAAGCCGACCAGCGAGACCAGCGCCTCTGCCGCCCAGAAGCCCAGCGCGGCGATGACAACCGTCGCCAGAATCAGTTCTGTGCCGATGAACAGCTGGTGGAACATGCCTCGAACCCTTGCGGACGCGCGATTCCGGCCATTTGACCCGAATGCACCCCGCGCCGCAAGCCGGGCTCCTCAGGCGCCCAGCCTCTGCGCCAGGTAGGCCGCGGCCTTGTCCGGGGTCTCGATCCGGGGATAGTCCTCCTCGGCGATGGAGACGCCCAGCCGCTTGTGGATCGCGGCCACCAGGTTGAGGATATCCATCGAGTCGAGTTCCAGGTCATCCTGCAGATGCTCGTCGCCTTCCAGCGTGTCAGGGTCGATATCGGGAGCGATATTGACCAGCTCCTCGATAAAGGCTTTGCGGATGTCTTCAGGGGTCATAGGGCCTCCGGGTCTTGCAAAAGGGTTTCGATCTCGGTCAGGAAACGCGCGCCGAGGCGGCCGTCGCTGGCGCGGTGGTCCGCGGCGAGCGAGGCGGTGACCATGCTGCGCGCCTGCACGGCCCCGTCAACCACCGCCGGTTCCATCCGGGGGCTGCCGAAGGTCACCAGCGCCACCTGCGGCGGGTAGATGATGCCGCCCATGGCATCCACGCCCTTCTCGCCCAGGCTGGAGACGGTGATCGTGCCGTCGGTCATCTCGGAGCTGCGCAGCCGCCCGGCGCGGGCCCGCGCGATCACGTCGCGCATGGCGGCCATGGTTTCGTCGAGGCTCAGCTTGTCAGCATCCCGGATCGCCGGCGCGATCAGCCCGCCGCCGCGCAGCGCCACGGCGAAACCCGCATGGACTTCGGCCGAGGGGGCGAAGCCCTCCGTGTAATGGCCGTTCACCGCCTTGGACCTGGCGGCGGCCAGGGCCGTCGCCTTCAGCAAAAGCGCCCCCATCAGCAGCCGCTCCTCGGGCGGGCGGTCTGCATTGGTGGCGGTCAGCCAGTCGGTGGCGGCCTGCAGGTCGATCCTGTGGAACAGGTAGTAATGCGGGATCTCGCGCTTGGATTTCGACATCGCGGCGGCGATGGCCTTGCGCATCTCCGCCAGCATCTGCGCGCGGTCCGCGGCCCGCGGCGCGGGGCGGGGCTGGGCGCGGTCCAGATCGGCCAGCACGATCGCGCCCCCGGGGCCGGTGCCGGCGATTGTGGCAAGGTCGATCCCGCGCAGCCGCGCCTCGTGCCGGGCGGCGGGCGAGGCCGGGATCACGCCGCCGGGGGCCGCGGCGGCTGGCGCCGGCGCAGCCTCCGCCGGGGCCGCGGCGGGCGCCTCGGGCAGCGGGGCCTCTGCTTTCACCGGCGGGGCGGCCGGGGCCTCTGCCTCTGCCTCTGCAGCCGCGGGCGCCGGAGCCTCCTCACCCTCGCCGAGGATCAGCGCCAGCGGCGTGCCGACGGGCAGTTTCTGGCCCAGCGCGGCGTCGAGCCGCGCGACCTCGCCTTCGTCGAATGTCTCGATCTCGATCGCGCCCTTCTGGGTCTCGATCACGGCCACCACGTCGCCGCGCTTCACATGGTCGCCGGGCTGGACCAGCCATTCGACCAGCGTGCCCGCCTCCATATCCGCCCCCAGCGAGGGCATCCGGAACACGCCCATCGCTACCTCCCCAGCACGGCCCTGGCCGCCGACACGATACCCGGCACCTGGGGGATGGCCGCATCTTCCAGATGCTTGGGATAGGGGATGGGCACCTCGGCCGAGCAGACGCGGCCCACGGGCGCATCCAGCGTCCAGAACACCTGTTCGGTGATCCGCGCCGAAATCTCGGCCGAGATCGAGCCCGAGCGCCAGCCCTCGTCCACGATCACCGCGCGGCGGGTGCGGCCGACCGAGGCCATGATGGTGGCGTCATCGAGCGGGCGCAGGCTGCGCAGGTCGATCACCTCGGCCTCGATCCCCTCCTTGGCCAGCTCCTCAGCCGCGTCCAGTGTCTTGTAGAGCGAGCCGCCATAGGTGATCAGCGTCAGGTCACTGCCCGCGCGCCGCACGGCGGCCTTGTCGATATCCACCGCGCCGGCATTGGCCGCGATCTGACCCTCGTAGTTGTAGAGCAGCGCGTTTTCGAAGATCAGCACCGGGTCGGGGTCCTGCAGCGCGGTCCAGAGCATGCCGCGCGCGTCCTCCAGCGTGGCGGGCGCCAGCACGCGCAGCCCCGGAATATGGGCATACCACCCCTCCAGGCTGTGCGAATGCTGCGCGGCCAGCTGCTTGCCCGCGCCGGTGGCCATGCGGATCACGCAGGGCACCCCGAACTGCCCGCCCGACATGTGGCGGATCGTGGCGGCGGTGTTCAGGATCTGGTCCAGCGCCAGCAGGCTGAAATTCACCGTCATCACCTCGATGATCGGGCGCATGCCGCCCGCGGCGGCGCCGATCCCGGCGCCGGTAAAGCCGGACTCCGACAGCGGCGTGTCGCGGATGCGGTCCTCCCCGAACTCGGCCATCAGCCCCTTGGAGACCGCGTAGCAGCCGCCATAGGCCCCCACATCCTCACCCATCAGGAACACGCGCTCGTCGCGGTGCATGGCCTCGCGGATGGCCTGTTTCATCGCCTCGCGATAGGTCATGGTGACCGTCTCGGCCGAAGGCTCCGCCGGCGGGGGCGGCGCGGGGCGCTCCTCGGCCATGACATGGCGGGTGAGGGTCTCCAGCGGCTCCCACGGGCTTTGCTCGGCGAACTCCACCGCCTCGGCGATCTCGGCATCCACCGCGTCCTCGATGGCGTCGATATCGGCCTCGTGCACCAGCCCGTTTTCCAGCAGCCAGCCCCGGAATTTCACGATCGGGCCGCGATTGCGCCAATCCTCCACCTCGTCCTTGTCGCGGTAGAGCTGGGCGTCGAACATCGAATGCGCCCGGAAGCGGTAGGTCAGGCATTCCAGGAACCGCGGCTGGCCGGTCTCGCGCACCGCCTCCAGCGCCTTGCGCGCGGCGACCTCGACCGCGACGACGTCCATGCCGTCCACCTGATGCGCCTCGATGCCGTAGCTTTCGGCCTTGGCGCGGATCTCGGTCTGGCTTTCGGTGCGGGCCAGCGCCGAGCCCATGGCGTAGCCGTTGTTCTCGCAGATGAAGAGCACCGGCAGCTTCCACAGCTTGGCGAGGTTCATCGCCTCGTGGAACTCGCCCTCGGCCACCGCGCCCTCGCCGAAGAAGCAGACGGTGACATGAGGATCGCCGCGCATCCTGTCGGCCAGCGCCAGCCCCGTGGCCAGCGGCAGCCCGCCGCCCACGATGGCATTGCCGCCGTAGAAATTCAGCCCGGCATCGAAAATATGCATCGAGCCGCCACGCCCGCCCGAGCTGCCGGTGGCCTTGCCATACATCTCGGCCATGACCTCGGGCATGGGCACCCCGCGCGCGAGCGCATGGCCGTGCTCGCGATAGGTGGCCACGATCCGGTCGCTGTCGCGCAGGACCGGGATCACCCCGGTCGCGATCGCCTCTTCCCCGTCATAGAGATGCAGGAAGCCGCGGATCTTCTCCTGCGTGTAGAGCTCGGCGCATTTGTCCTCGAACTTGCGGATCCGGATCATGCCCTTGAGCAGCTCAAGCACATGCGCGCGGGTCAGGTGCGGTTTGTCGCCGGTCATTTCTCGTCTGTCTCCAGCGTGGAAATATCGCCCTCGGGCAGGCCCAGCTCACGCGCCTTCAGCAGGCGGCGCATGATCTTGCCCGAGCGGGTCTTGGGCAGGGTCTGGCGGAACACCACCTCGCGCGGGGCGACCGCCGGGCCCAGCTTTTTGCGGGCCAGCCCGCGGATGGATTTCTCCAGCTCCTCCGAGGGCTCATAGCCTGGGTTCAGCGCCACGTAGGCCTTCACGATCTCGCCGGCGGTCTCGTCGGGGATGCCGATCACGCCGGCCTCGGCGACGGCCTCGTGCTCGATCAGGGCGCTTTCGACCTCGAAGGGGCCGATCAGGTGGCCCGAGGTCTTGATCAGGTCGTCGGCGCGGCCCACGAACCAGAAATATCCGTCCTCGTCGGTCATGGCGAGGTCGCCGGTCAGGTACCAGCCATCGGCAAAGGCCTTCTTGTAGCGCGCCTCTTCGTGCAGATAGGCGCGCATCATCGAGGGCCAGCCGGGGCGCAGCGCCAGCTCGCCGATCTTGCCCGGGCCAAGCTCGTGCACGCCGCTGTCCTCATGCTCGACGATGCCGGCGGTGATGCCCGGCAGGGGCTTGCCCATCGAGCCTGGCTTGATGTCCATGGCCAGGGTGTTGGCGATCATGATGCCGCCGGTTTCGGTCTGCCACCAGTTGTCGTGGAAGGGCTGGCCGAAAACCTCGTCGCCCCAGATCACCGCCTCGGGGTTCAGCGGCTCGCCCACCGAGGCCATGAAGCGCAGGTTGCCGAAATCATAGGGCTCTGCCGCCTCCCCGCCCGCGCGCATCATCATGCGGATGGCGGTGGGGGCAGTGTACCAGACCTCGATCTTCTCGTCCTGCAGGGTGGAATACCAGCGCTCCAGCTCGAACTCGGCCTCGTCCACGACCATGGTGCAGCGGTGCACCAGCGGCGCGATGATGCCGTAGGAGGTGCCGGTGACCCAGCCCGGGTCGGCGGTGCACCAGAATTTCGTGCCCGGCACCAGCTCCAGCGCGTAGCGGCCGGTCATGGCGTGGTTGACCACCGCGCCGTGCACATGCACCGCCCCCTTGGGCCGGCCGGTGGTGCCCGAGGTGAAATGGATCAGCGCGGTTTCCTCGGGTGCGGTGTGGACCACGTCGAAATGCGGATCGGCCTCCGCCATCTCGGGGCCCAGCGCCACACAGCCCTCGGGCGCCTCATCGCCCACGATCAGCACCAGTTTGAGCGAGGGGATTTCACTGGCCCAGGCGGCGATCTTGCGGCGGTAGAGGCCGGCGGTGGTGACCAGCACATTGGCCTCGGCGATCTCCATCCGGGTGCGGATCGGCTCGGGCCCGAAGGCCGAGAACAGCGGCGAGAAGGTCATCCCCGCCTTCAGCGTGCCCAGCGCGGCGAAATAGAGCTCCGGGTCGCGCCCCATCAGGCCATAGACCCGGTCGCCCCGCTCAAGCCCGTGGGCCTTCAGCACGTTGGCAAAACGCGCCGTGGCCTCGCCAAGGTCGGCATAGGTGAAATCGCGCGTCTCGCCGGATTTGCCCAGCCAGCGCATGGCCACCTGTTCGCCGTGCCCCGCCGCCACGTGCCGGTCCACCGCCTCATGGGCGATGTTCAGCGCGCCGTCCGGCAGGCCGTCCAGCATCGCCCGCGCCTCGTCCCAGTCGAACCCCGCCCGCGTGGCGTCGGGGTCGGGCAGCACGGCGCGCGCCTTGGTGGCTGCGTCCTTCTTGATGGTGGCCCAGGTCATGGTCTCTCCTCCCTATCTCTGCTGGCCCTGCGCGCGCGTCAGCCCTCCGCCTCGGCCACATGCCGTTTCACGGCCATGAAACTGTCCGGCGTGACCGAGATCGTATCGATCCCCGCCTCCACCAGATACCGCGCAAAGGCCGGATCGTTGCTGGGCGCCTGCCCGCAAAGCCCCACCTTGGCCCCGGCCTTGTGGGCGCGCGCGATCACCTCGCGGATCATCCACAGCACCGCCGGGTTGGATTCATCGAACAGCCCCGCCAGCGCGCCCGAGTCGCGGTCGACCCCCAGCGTGAGCTGGGTCAGGTCGTTCGAGCCGATGGAGAACCCGTCGAAGCGCCTGGCGAATTCCTCGGCCAGGATGACGTTGGAGGGGATCTCGCACATCACGTAGACCTCCAGCCCGTTCTCGCCGCGCCTGAGCCCGTTCTCGGCCATCACCTCCAGCACGCGATCGGCCTCCTCCGGCGTGCGGCAGAAGGGGATCATCACCACCACGTTGTCGAAGCCCATTTCCTCGCGCAGGCGCTTCACCGCCCGGCATTCCAGGGCAAAGCCGTCGCGATAGGCGGGCGAGTAGTAGCGCGAGGCGCCGCGGAACCCGATCATCGGGTTTTCCTCGTTCGGCTCGAACTGGCGACCGCCCAGCAGGTCGGCATATTCGTTGGTCTTGAAATCGCTCATGCGCAGGATCATCGGGTGCGGGTAGCACACCGCCGCGATCCGCGAGAGGCCCTGCGCCAGCCGGTCGACGAAGAACTCGGGTTTGCTGTCATAGCCGTTGGTCAGCGCCTCGATCTCGGCCCGCGCGGCCTCGTCCTTCAGCTCGTCGAACCGGGTCAGGGCCAGCGGGTGCACCTTGATCGCGTTGTTGACCACGAATTCCATCCGCGCCAGGCCCACGCCCTCGGCCGGCAGTTTCCACCAGCGGGCCGCGGCCGAGGGGTTGGCCATGTTCAGCATGATCCGGGTCGCCGTCTGGGGCACGTCGCCCAGCGCGATCTCCTCGACCTCGTACTCGGCGATGCCTTCGTAGATAAAGCCGGTCTCTCCTTCCGCGCAGGAGACCGTCACCTCCTGCTCGTCATGCAGCACATGGGTGGCGTCGCCGGTGCCCACGATGGCCGGAAGGCCCAGCTCGCGGCTGACGATGGCGGCATGGCTGGTGCGCCCGCCCTGATCGGTGATGATGGCCGAGGCGCGCTTCATGATCGGCACCCAGTCGGGGTCGGTGGTCGAGGTCACCAGGATCGCGCCGTCGACGAAACGGTCGATGTCGCGGGCATGTTCGATCAGGCAGACCTGCCCCGCGGCCACCGCGTCGCCGACGCTGAGGCCCGTCAGCAGGGTCTTGCCCGCCTCCTTGACCGTGTAGGATTTCATCGCCGCCGCGCCGAGGCGCGACTGCACCGTCTCGGGCCGGGCCTGCACGATGTATAGCATCCCGGTCTGTCCGTCCTTGGCCCATTCCATGTCCATCGGCTGGCCGTAATGGTCCTCGATCGTGCAGGCCATGCGGGCAAGCTCGAGGATCTCGTCATCGTCCAGCACGAAGGCGGCGCGCTCGGCCTTCGACGTGGGCACGTTGCGCGTCTTGGCGCCACCGCCGGCATAGAGCATCTTCTTTTTCTTGGCGCCCAGCGCCTTTTCCACGATGGGCATCAGCGCGGGGCGGTCGAGGAAGGGTTTGAAGACCTGGTATTCGTCCGGGTCCACCGCGCCCTGCACCACGTTCTCGCCCAGCCCCCAAGCGGCGTTGATCAGGACCACCTTGTCAAAGCCCGACTCGGTGTCGATCGAGAACATCACCCCCGAGCCGCCGATATCGGCGCGCACCATCTGCTGCACGCCGACCGACAGCGCCACCTGCATGTGGTCGAAGCCCTTGAGCTGGCGGTAGGTGATCGCCCGGTCGGTGAACAGCGAGGCATAGCAGTTGCGGCAGGCCTCCAGCAGATCGGCCTCGCCCACCACGTTGAGATAGGTCTCCTGCTGGCCGGCGAAACTGGCGTCGGGCAGGTCCTCGGCCGTGGCCGAAGAGCGCACGGCGACCGAGGGGCGCATGTCGCCCAGGCGGCTGGCCATCTCGGTATAGGCGGTGCGGATCTCCTCCAGCAGGCCCTGGGGCCAGTCGCCCTGGCGGATCATGGCGCGGATCTGCTTGCCCGCCTCGGCCAGCGGCAGCTTGCCCGCGTCCAGCGCCTCCAGCACCGCGCCGATCCGGCCCTCAAGGTCGTTGCTGGCGAGGAAGGCGCGATAGGCGTCGGCGGTGGTGGCGAAGCCGATGGGCACGCGGATGCCGCGCGAGGCCAGGGTCTGGACCATCTCGCCCAGCGATGAGTTCTTGCCGCCCACGATGGCGACATCGCCCCGGCTGAGTTCCTCGAACCAGATGACGCACTTGCCCAATCTCGCCTCCCAAAACGATTTGCCGCGAATACCCCGACGCTAGGGGGCCTGCCGCCCGCCCGCCTTGATCCGCATCAAGGCGACGGGCTTCGCGCCCGCCCACTGTGCGGGCAGGGAAATCACACCGGGATGGCAAAAGAATGGCTGAGGACCGCCCGCAGGGGGCGCCCCGCCCGCCCAGCGCGGGACTGACCACCGACGAGGCCCGGGCGCTGCTGGACAAACACGGCCGCAACGTGCTGCGGACCGTGCGGCAGACGCCTGCGGCGGTGATCTTCCTGCGGCAGTTCGCCGGTTTTCTGGTGGTGATTCTGATCGTCGCCGCGATCATCGCCGCTGCCCTGGGCGAGGTGATCGACGCCATCGCCATCTCGCTGGTGGTGGTGCTGAACGGGGTGCTGGGATTCGTGCAGGAATGGCGGGCCGAGACCGCCCTGGTGGCGCTGCGCAACATGCTGGCCACCACCGCCCGGGTGCTGCGCGACGGGGTGGAGCACATGATCGACACCCGCGATATCGTGCCCGGCGACGTGGTGCTGCTCGCCGCGGGCGACAAGGTGCCCGCCGACATGTCCCTCCTCGGCGCCGCCGAGCTGCGCCTCGACGAAAGCGTGCTGACCGGCGAATCCTTCCCGGTCGAAAAGGACCCAGAGGACCCAGAGGCACGGCTTTTCATGGGCACCTCGGTGGTGGCAGGTCGGGTCGAGGGGCTGGTGGTGGCCACCGGCCAGCAGACCGAGTTCGGCAAGATCGCCGGCCTCACCGGCGCGGTAGAGCGCAAGCCGACGCATCTGCAGGTCAAGCTGGGCCAGCTCGCCCGCCAGATGGGCGTGATCGCGCTGATCGCGGCGGGGCTGGTGGGCGCGGCCGGCGTCTATGCCGGCAAGGCCCCGGCCGAGATGTTCATGACCGCGCTGTCGCTGGCTGTCGCGGTGGTGCCCGAGGGGCTGCCGGCGGTGGTGACCATCACGCTGGCGTTGGGCGCCTCGGCCATGGTGCGGCAGAAGGCGCTGGCCCGCCGCCTGCAGGCGGTCGAGACGCTGGGCGCGGCCAGCGTCATCTGCACCGACAAGACCGGCACCCTGACCGAGGACGCAATGACCGCGGCGCGGATCTGGATGCCGGGGCGGCCCTTCACCGTCACCGGCACCGGCTATGACCCCGCGGGCCATATCGAGCTCGACGGCGAACGCATCCGCGCCAAGGACGACGCCGACCTGGCGGACCTGCTGGAAACCGCGCTGCTGTGCAACAACGCCCGCCTGCACCGCGAGGGCGGGCATTGGAAAATGGTGGGCGAGCCGACCGAGGGCGCGCTGGTGACGCTGGCCTACAAGGGCTGGGCCCCGCTGCCGCGCGACGGCGCGGTGCTGGCCGAGCTGCCGTTCTCCTCGGAACGCAAGCGGATGAGCGTTCTGGCCGAGGCCGGCGCGGGCCACGTCCTGCATGTGAAAGGCGCGCCTGAGGCGATCCTCGAGCGAAGCACGACCCTGCGCGAGGACGGGCAGAGCGTGGCGCTGGACGACCTCCGGCGCGACCGGCTGCACACGGCCTATGAAAACCTCGCCAGCCAAGGGATGCGGGTGATCGCGCTGGCCCGCGCGCGGCAGGACGGCCCCGCCCTGCCCGAGAGCGAGCACGACCTGGAATTCCTGGGTTTCGTCGGGCTGATCGACCCGCCACGCCCCGAGGTGAAAGAGGCCATCCGCGGCTGCCGCGCTGCGGGGATCGGGGTGATCATGATCACCGGCGACGGCCCGCTGACGGCGCGCGCCATCGCCGGGCAGCTCGACCTGCCGGTGGACCGCGTGCTGACCGGAGACGAAGTAGAGAACCTGTCGGACGCGGACCTGGTCGAGGCGCTGGGACAAAAGCCCCTGTTCGCCCGCACCACGCCCGCGCACAAGCTGCGCATCGTCTCGGCCCTGCAGGCGCGCGGCGAGATTGCGGCCATGACCGGCGACGGGGTGAACGACGCGCCGGCGCTGAAACAGGCCGATATCGGCGTGGCCATGGGGGTGCGCGGCACCGAGGTGGCCAAGGACGCCGCCGACCTGGTGCTGCTGGACGACAATTTCGCCACCATCCTGCGCGCCATCCGCGAGGGCCGGCGCCAGTTCGAGAACGTCAAGAAATTCGTCCGCTACCTGCTGGCCTCGAACACCGGCGAGCTGCTGGCCATCGCCGCCAACCTGGTGATCGGCGGGCCGCTGGTGTTCCTGGCCACGCAGATCCTGTGGATGAACCTGATCACCGACGGCGCCACCGCCGTGGCGCTGGG
>ENA-ORCT01000560-ORCT01000560.1-marine-metagenome-genome-assembly--contig:-NODE-560-length-17276-cov-2.786267_pt1 | contig 17276 bp, 13 predicted proteins | sample MGYA00248632_ERZ508511 | MGnify/ENA primary metagenome ERZ508511 (study PRJEB26182, sample SAMN06268839) | marine metagenome | isolation source: Tt an P1-techrep anaerobic enrichment on pine from sediment...
GCTTTCGTAGACTAAAACGCCGTTCGTTGCTGCGCATACATCAGCATTGTTCGGTACATTATCGGGTGCAAAGAAATAGACCTGGATATTCTTAACGGTACAATCTCCAGGATTTGCTATTTCCAGTGAAGCTGTGTATTCAATTGTTTCACCGTCAAAGTAGATGTTACCGCTTTGGCCCAGGCTGTCGTCCAGCGCTGAACTACAAGGTGCTACTTGGGCAAGCAGATTGCCTGTAAACATACAGCAAACCACAAAACAAATTGTTAAAAACTTAATAGTTTTCATGATGCACTCCCTTCCAAAAAAAGAGTTTTCTTTTCGACTTTCAATCCATCTTATGGATTAAAACAGTCATGGCTTGTTAAACTACATTTGTGAGGGGAGGAAATGACGTCGGTTTTCTCCCCTATTGACTATGAATGGTTTTATTGGTCCCTTATGGATTTTTTCTCACCTCCCTTCCGGTACCAACAACCGTACAACGTGATTAATGAAGCACTTATGAATAAAGTCGAGTGCTGATTAAAAATGTTTATTTTTTGATGAGTTTGTGTTGATAGGGGCAAAGATGTTAAAATAGGAAAAACAATCTATTCTTTTCCTCAAGACCCATCTTTCCAGAATGTTAAAGAATTATCCAATATATGTAATATGCTACCGCGCGGTTTGGAAAAAACAACAATAAAATTAATTTAAAACGAAAAAGCATTTTATCTATATTGACATATTTGCGTTTATGTATCTTGAAACGTTGTTTCTTTTTTACATTTATTTGTGCATAAGTTGAGAGGAAAAGACCGGATAAATGTAATATTTCTTTTCGGTATCCTGTTATTCATTAGTTCTTTCGTCTTTCATACGCATGAGAATGTTCATTTTTTACGGTAGAAAAGCGATCTTGACATTCTAAGGATATTCTGCTAAGAAAGCTTTGTCTGGAAATACTTATATGGCCACCTAAGTTGACTTTTTCACTGCTGTTGCGAATAAGCTCAAAAAATTATCAAATATGTCGAGATCAAGGCTGCATTCCAATAAGAAACGGGTAATAAGATTCACAAGGAAACAGCTGCTGTTTCTCATGATTTTGATCCTTTTGGCGTTGTCATTGATCATCAGTTACACTTTCTTTTCGATTTATCATAATGCAGTTCGAGTTGTTGATATTCGCATTGGCGAACATCTGATGAAAGTTGAAATTGCTGACACACCCCGATTAAGGGACAAAGGACTCAGTGGGCGCAAAAACCTCAAGGAAGGATATGGTATGTTATTCGTATTTGACTTTCAGCGTCACGTCAGTTTTTGGATGAAAGACACCCATATTCCCCTGTCGATTGCCTTTATTTCATCAGATGGGAGGATCTTACAGATTAAACAGATGACTCCTCATGATCTTCACAACATCACATCAGATTATGCCGCAAAATATGCCCTCGAAGTCAAACAGGGTTTTTTTGATGAAAATGGTATTGAAGCCGGGACGCGGGTTGATCTTTCAAATGTAACAGACTAATTGATGTGCCTGGCTTTTACGAATGGTCTTTACAAAACAAGATGGAAACTCGATGGCCGCCGGAATTCAACATCTATCTAAGGGTGGAAATCCGGGGATAACAGGTTGATAAACACGCATGTTCGTGGTAAAGTGTAAAGCTATGAAAATGCACCCTCGATTTTGTAGCAAAATCAGTGTCTATAAGTATTTATTTTATTTCAGGATATACGTTAACTGTTTCCTGACGGGGACGGAGTCTAAGATCATGGCAATGACCGTGAAATCTGTTTGTTAGGATATTCGTAAATTGCTGGATACTGATCGAAAAGTTGATTTTGTCGTTGCCGGAACTCAGAAAGGGGGGACCAGTGCGTTACGCTCCTATCTCAAAGGTCATCCGGAAATATGCATTTCTGATCCTGACGCCGTGATTGCATATCTGCGGTCTCACCCGGGTATTGGCTATGCCGAACCACAAGAAGGACATTTTTTTGATACCGAAGTTCATTTTGGTGGTCGAGATGTCGATTACTCAATTTATCATTCCTATTTTCGTCCACGTTCAACGCATCGTATTTTCGGTGAAGTAACCCCTATTTACATGTATTGGTCGCCGGCCATGCAACGAATCTATGAATACAATCCAAATATGAAAATCATTATCATTTTACGGAATCCCATTGAAAGGGCTTATTCTCATTGGAATATGGAACGGGATCGAGGGTATGACACGGTGTCATTCTGGCACGCCATCACCGAGGAAAAAACAAGATGCTGCAATGCACTTCCTTATCAACACAGGATATTTTCCTATGTAGATCGGGGTTTTTATGTAGAACAGTTAAAAAGAATGTGGAATTACTTTCCACGATCACAAACATTGATTCTTCGAAATGAAGATTTAATGAAAGCACCCCACATTGTATTGAAAAAGGTATGTTCATTTCTTCATGTATCTGAATATGAAAAAATTGAAAAAAAAGTCGTTCATGCAAGACCTTATAAATCATTTCTTAGATATAAAGAATGGAAATACCTTAAAAATATTTTTGAGTCAGAGATTACTGAACTAGAGAATTTAACAGGCTGGAATTGTCGCGAGTGGCTGGATTATGAGCATTATAAAAAATCTGTTGGTTGTAATCATAAAACCTCTTCTCTACCCATCAAGGAATTACTTTCGGAAAATTTGAAATCATGTGTCTCAGTAATGTTTCGTAAAAGTATGTGGCAGGATTCAAAAACGCGAGGAAATAATATCAAGAATATGATCGAGAAAAAATGACCAAGCAAAAGCTGTATATTCATATTGGGACGTCAAAGACCGGCACTACCGCTCTACAGAACTTTTTTTACATCAACCAAGATGTTCTAGAATCTCATGGCATCCATTATCCTTTGAATGATGTCTGGTATAGGGCTCATCATCGTCTCGGTTGGGTATTTAATTTTCGTTCAATGGCTAGCTTGCCGGTTGATTTAAAGAGCCCTGAACAAGAGTGGTCAGAAATACTAGAATCAGGAGGTGATAAGACATTAATCAGCTCTGAGACACTCTCCAAATGTAATCCGGAGAATATTGGCTGCATTAAAGGATACATCTTGGAATATGATGTTAAAATAATCGTGTATTTGCGACGACAGGATGCGATGCTAAGTTCTGTTATGAACCAGTTGACTAAACACAACAATGAAACTGAAACCGATGTTCAAAAAATTCCTCGTGAGAAAGATTACTTCAAGATGATACAGCCCTGGGTTGAAAATTTTGGTAGGGAAAATATCATTGTACGGCCTTACGAGAAAGGCCAGTTTTACGGCGGTTCAATCTTTTCAGACTTTTTGCATTTTGTTTTTGGTCTGAAATTAACGGATGAATTTAAAATTCCTGAAAGAGATCACAATTCTCGTTTACATAGAATTGCATTAGAATATAAGCGATTTCTTAATTTTTTGCCTTTAACGATAGAACAAAAGCGAGATACTGTTGAGCTATTACGCCAGTATTCTCAACAGCTTTATGCCCAGCAGCAAGAAGATTATGATATTTCGTCTCCCTCGCAATGTTTAGAAATAATTCAACAATGTGCAGAGAGTAATGAAAAAATCGCACGAGAGTTTCTCAAACGTGAAGATGGGAAGTTGTTTTATGATCCGTTGCCAAATCCAAAGAGGCCATGGAAATCATACCCTGGCTTGTTGTCTAAAGATGATGTGAGACAGATTTCTCACCTTATTGTCGAACGAGATCAGGAGTTTGCAAAGCGACTTGCTTTAGCAATTCGAACGAGCAAAAGATCAAATGATAATGAAATAAAAATCGCCGCCAAAAAACTTGCAGCAGGACTGAATGTACTTATGAACCGACGAGAAAGATCAGAAGTATACAAAGAACGTTGCATACGAGCCGTGCGATTTATATACCACAAATTACCCAAGCGAGTCCAACCTGGACTTAAAAAGGTTGTGTCTAAATTAAAAAACGTAAAAGAGGATAATATAACAAATGTCTAAATGCTGTATCATTTTGTGATGTTTTGTAAACAAGTACTTAGAAGGCATATTGCGGATCAAGTGTTTGACTAGACTTTGAGAAAAAATCATTAAGCAGATAAATACTCCATGTTACGAATAATTCAATATTTTATAGATTGCTTCAACACATATAAGGAACGTATCAATGTGGCACCAATGCCGTCAAAACAAAAGCGACGAACGGTTGCCAGGGTTAAAAAAGCCATTCAACGAAAACTGGCGTCTTCTCCTTTTTTGTATAATATTGGAAAGAATATCTATGTTTTATTGAGGAAGATATATTTCTTTCCGAGACATGTCTATTATTTTTTAACTGCATGTTTTGTTCAACCTGTAAAGTTTAAGTTAAATCCGCTGCCTTTGAAATATGGCGCGTGGTATGAAGATGATATCGATTTTTCAGAATTCAAGACAGACATCAAGTCAATCGCTTATTATTTGCCTCAATTTCACCAGATTCCAGAAAATGACAGGTGGTGGGGGGAGGGCTTTACTGAATGGACGAATACACGTAAGGCCAAACCTCTGTTTAAAGGCCACTACCAACCCAGGGAACCGCACTCTGATATTGGGTATTATGATCTCAGCGATATCCGTGTCTTGAAAAAACAGGCCGCGATGGCTCGGGCTCATGGGATACATGGTTTTTGTTTTTACCATTACTGGTTTAGCGGCAAGCGTCTTTTGGAAAAGCCAGTTGACTTGTTGCTGGAGCACCCGGAGATAGAGATTCCTTTTTGCATTTGCTGGGCGAACGAAAACTGGACGCGAAGATGGGATGGGGGGGATACAACTATTTTAATTGAGCAAAAGTATGATGATGAGGATGAGGTAGCATTCATCAAAAGCCTGGAACCGTATCTTCGCGACCCGCGTTATATCAGAATTGAAGGAAAACCGTTGATCACAATATACCATATATGTGAAATCCCGGATCCTAAATCCTGGATGTCAGTGTGGAGAGACTATTGCAGAAAAAGTGGCATTGGAGAAATTTCTATATATGCAGTTTATCATAGCGCTGTGAATCATAGCAAGAAAGTTGAGGATTTTGGAATTGATGGTTTCGTTGAATTTCCGCCTCATCATTGTGCTTCTCCATTCATTTATAATAAAACGTATCTGTATGATTACGACACTCAATTGCGTCGTTACGTATCTCATGAAAGGCATCCAGAAAAATGTATAAAATCAGTGATGTTGGGGTGGGACAACACTGCACGAAAGGGAGATGAAGCACTTATATTTAATAATTTTAACGCGATGAAATATTTCATGTGGTTAAAAAAAGCGATTACATTTACTCGTAAGAATTTTGAAAGTAATAATCGATTTATATTTATTAATGCATGGAATGAATGGGCGGAAGGTACCTATCTTGAGCCTGATAAAAAGTACGGCTATAATTCATTAAATATTACTTCAAGGGCTCTGTTTGATTTACCATATAACTATAAAGCCGAAGACCATCATGATGACTCTGTGGATATCAAGGCCGAAGTGAACTGTAATCATCATCTAGTGGAAACAAAAGCTTAGTCGACTGATTCATCTGGATGTTGCTTTTGAGAAAATATGACTTCTTACAAAAGGTTTTATACTTTCATCGGGTTTATAGGGCTATTTCGAGAAGTGCCCTTTTTGATCGGGAATATTATCTCCAGAACAATCGGGATGTCGCCAGGGCCTGTAAGAATCCAGTAAAGCATTATCTGCGTGATGGCTGGAAGCAAGGTAAGAATCCCACTCCCTATTTTAATACGACGTGGTATCTGCAAACGTACCCTGATGTTGCTCAATCAGGGATTAATCCTCTCTATCATTATCTGTGTTTCGGCTGGAAGCAGGGGTATGATCCGTGCCCTACTTTTTCGACTCACGACTATCTTCGGCAATATCCCGCTGTGGCTCAAAGTGGCCATGAACCCTTGTCTCATTTTTTAAGGGAGTCAAAAGAAAACTTGGATGTTGCGGATTTAAGTAAAAGTACAAATGACATGGGCAACTTTGGATGTTTAAGAAAAGTGGCAATTCATGCGCATGTTTATTATGTGGATTTGGTGGGGGAGTTTATTGAATATATGAATCATGTCCCCGTTCCGTATGACTGCTTTTTTACAACGGATACGGCGCAGAAAGAGCACATTATTCGCGAGGCTGTTGAAGGTGAATTAAACGCTCAAAAAGTCGAGGTTCGCCGGTGTCCAAATCGCGGCCGGGATATCGCCCCATTTGTGGTGACCTGTAGGGACGTTTTGGCTGAGTATGACCTCGTCTGCCACATCCACACTAAAAAGGCCTTGCATACCGTGGAAAATGACTACGGCAATATCTGGCGAAAAAATATCATGATGCACCTGCTGGGGTCACAGCAACAGGTATGGGCGATCTTAAATTATTTCTCTGATAATCCAAATGTTGGGCTTCTGTGTCCCAGAAATTTCATCCCGATCCAAAAGTATTTGGAGTCGGATATCAATCAGTGGAACATAGAATACCTGGCAAAAAGGATGGAGCTAAAAACCGGTCCACCTCGCAAAATAGTGTGTCCGGCCGGCTCAATGTTTTGGGCAAGAACAAGAGCCCTTCGCAACTTGGTCGACGCCGAATTTGCCTTCTCAGAATTTGATGGTGAGGAAGGACAACTCGATGGTACCCTGGCGCATGCCTTTGAGAGGTTGTTTGTTTACATTGGCAAAGACAATGGATTCACGAGTGGTGTAATACCTTGTCGGGAAATAAGCGAAACAATTAATGAGGTTTAAATGAAAAATAATAGCCAGCAGAGAGGTGTTTTAGTATTGGGAATGCATCGTTCCGGCACCTCTGCGATGACAGCCGGACTTCAAAATGTTTTCGGTGTTAAGCTTTCAGGTTCCAATGACTGTATGTCTGAGGACAATCCCAAAGGATATTTCGAGGATTTCGATATTGTTGATCTCAACACAAAGCTTTTGGACTTTTTCGGGGTCTCTTGGGACAGTTTTGGTTTTGCTGAGGATAGGGATTTTTCAGATACGCGACTTCTTTCGTTAAAAAATGATGCTCTAACTATTCTTAGGAGGAATTACTCTGATCATAAGCTATGGGGACTAAAAGACCCGAGAATTTCGATATTGTTGCCTTTTTGGGAAGATGTTTTAAAAGAATTCGGTTCTAACTATTGTAGAGTAATTGCGTTACGGAATCCTTTAGAAGTGGCTTATTCACAAAAGGTACGTTATGAAAAACAATTGCTAGATCCCGCCCATTGTCGTTGTGGTTCGGATCCTCGTTATATGCTAAATCTTTGGTTTTGGTATAATCTTTATCTTTTGAAGGATTTACCGGATGATAATAATATCGTCGTTGTGTTTGATAATATATTGTCTGATCCAACGAATGAAATGAAGAGATTGGGGCGTTTCCTCGAAATCGATCCGGATTCAAATTGTCTTAGGGAATATACTCAGGGCTTCCTCGACAAACAATTGAAGCATCATAACATTAATGACAGTGAGGTTGATGAGTTTAGAAGAGAGTATTATTATGTATTTGAACTTTACGATCGTTTATTAAAATTTGCTGAGAAGGATCAATTTTATAAACAAGATGCACGTTTGATTCTCAAAGAGATGCCTGATGATAAACTTCTTTCAAATTGGGCTTCTCCAATTTATGCTTATTATAATAATGCAGGCCAACGGCTGGAACGGCTTGAAAAGGCGCAGAATTATGCCAATCAGGTCGTTCAGGAAAACAACCATCTGCGTGATGAACTCTACCTGGTGTATCGGTCGTACTCATGGCGGTTGACGTCCCCTTTACGGAAAATAACGGCTCTGCTTCGAAAGCTGAGAGGATAAATATGCAGGACGAATCCTGTCCGGCCGTCCACGCGAAGAATGACTCTTCTATGATACAATATGATGAAACGAAAATGATATCGAACACCGACAGCACGGCGCCCTCGGAACGTGTTTTAAAAGAAAGAGCTGCGTGTCTTGCCGAAGATAATCGACGATTTCAGTCGCAGGGGCATGGCATCCAGAAGGGATTTATCAATCGAATCCGCCGGATTGTATCAAGATCCCTTGGTATCTTTTCAGGTTTTATCATGTTTCTTAAAAATCCTTCAGCGTTCTCCTGGTGGCTTTCGCGAAGATTGTTTCCGCTGCATCGGTTCCCGATGCGCCTTTGCAGGTGTCTTGGCAGACGACTGTTACCTGTTTGCAAATTTGCAGGACGCGGTGTTCGTTTTTGCGGCCGAAAAGTGTTTCAGATGCGAACTAAACGCATTGGTTCGCTGTCGGAGGGGTTAATGTATGTGGGTGATTGCACGAGCGTGTCTTTCGATATCTTTGATACGCTGGTACGGCGGGATATTGAGCCGCCGGATATATCCAAGCGGCCGACAGCCAAACGGGCGGAACTGTTGTTTCATGCCCGCAGGATTCCGCTGTCGGAGGCGCATTTTACGTATCAGCGTGATCGGGCCGAAGCCGAACTACGGCAACAGGCTGTGAATGGAGGTTACGATAGTGAGTGCGGACTGGATGACATCTTTACCCTGGCACTGAGCCGGATTCTGGGCCATGAACCGGATCCGGCTGACGTACAGTATTTGGTTGATTATGAGTTGGATTACGATATTCAGCATCTCAGTCTCATGCCGGACTGTGAGGAATTGCTGAAGCAATTGAAGCAGCAGGGTAAAACAGTCATTGCCGTGTCGGATATGTATTATCGGCGGGCGCATTTGGTGCGGATATTCTCGGCGTTGGGCATTAGAGAGTGTTTTGATCATATCTTTGTCTCGTCTGAGAACCGAATTGCCAAGCACTCCGGGAGGCTGTTTCAACAGGTTTTGGAAACGCTTGATACCACCCCTGAAAAAATGATTCACATCGGCGACGTTCTGCACAGCGATGTTCGTTGTCCAATGAAGATGGGAATGAAAGCCCTGTGGTTTCATTCACCCGATGAACAGCACCGCCGCTCAAAGTTACAAAAACAACAGCAAAAAAGCCGTTTAACGTCACACGTTATGGAATCGAAGGCTGCCGGCGAATTCGACAAACGAACCCATTTTGAATCAGTCGTCGATTCTGATGTTTTAACCCAGTTTTACACCATGGGCCGGGATTATTTTGGACCTTCATTTTGTGCGTTTACGCTGAATTTGCTCGATTCAGTGATTCGTGATGAGATGGATACAGTCTATTTTCTTGCTCGGGATGGTGACATTTTTATCAAGCTCTATGACCTGCTCCAACACAGCGTCCGACGTTATCAGAATCTACCCATCCCCTCAACACGGTATTTATATGTAAGCCGTCGCAGTACGACCTTGCCGGCTTGTGTTGAGTTTGGCCAACGCGAATATGAGATTGCCTTTCTAAATCCGGATGATTGTGGCCCTTACACATTGCTGCGAAAACTCGGTCTGCGGGAGGAAGTGTTTACGGATCTGATTGAGCGATATTTTCCGAATAAAAAAGACGGTCTGACCAAAAATGCAAAAACGAAGCAGCATTTTTTTCAGCTTTTTGCGGACGCTGATTTTCTGAGTCGGGTTGAAACGGAACGGAAGACGGCTGCGGACTTATTAAAACGTTATCTGGATCAGGAAGCGTTCTGGGGGGCTTCCAGGCGAAATGCCATGGTCGATATCGGCTGGAATGCGACGGTTCAGGCGAATCTGACGCATGCTTTTGCAGCTGATCCGTCGTTCCCAATGATGCAGGGATACTATTACGGACGTGATTACGCTGCGCTAAATGATTATACGCTGTCGCCGAAAAGCCGGTATGGGACCGGCTTCGCCTATGATCGGATTAGTCACCAGTCGATTGCCTATTTGATGCCGTTATTTGAGTATGCATCCTGCGGAGCGCATGGCTCTACGATAGGATATGTACAAACGGATTCCGGCAGCGTCGAGCCTGTGATCGATTCCGGCTATCAGCATCATCCCCAGCAAGAGGCCATCCGTGAAGGAATTCTCGCTTTTGCCCGGGAATTTGCTAGATCGTATGATGATTACGAACCGGATGTTGAGGCGTTGCGGGATGCTGCCGGAGCGAGGTTAAAACAACTGGCGTTATATCCTTCCCGGGATCAGGTGGCCGCGCTGCGTTCAGTGGCAATTGACGCAGACTGGGGCGGAAAAGGACAGCACAAACTTTTCTAAAGAGTTTCTTGAAAACATTTTTTAAGCAAATTGTCGTCCTTCCCAAAACGCTGGGATTGATGATCGCGACATGCACTGCCAAGGGATTCGGCAGGATAGGGGCACTTTATGCATACGGCGGTTTCAGGTTGTGCCTGCGGATGGTTCTGTTTCAGTTTGCCAAAATCAAACGTAATCGGCTCCTGTCCGGCTATGATCCCCGGGCGAATCAACTCACCCCAGCGCAAAGTGAATTCCTTCTGGCCCATTGCACGCGGCAACCGCTTATCTCTATTGTCACACCGGTTTACAAGGTCGATGTAGAGTGGCTCGATCACTGCGTTCGATCCGTTGTCGAGCAGCATTACACAACATGGGAGCTTATCCTGGTTGATGATGGGTCAGATCAACCGGAACTGACGGATTCGATCCAATCCTGGTGTGAAAAAGACCCGCGTATCAAGTCTGTTCTCTTGGATCGAAATCGTGGGATTGCCGGTGCCACCAATGCCGGATTCGAAAAGGCCTCCGGTGAATTCATTGGAATTCTGGACCATGACGATGAACTGACGCCGGATGCCTTGGTGTGGGTTGTCTGGGAACACAATCAACATCCTGAGGCCAAATGGTTTTACAGTGATGAAGATTTGATTACACCCAAGGGTGTCAGTCACAGTCCTTTTTTCAAGCCGGATTATTCGCCGGAACAACTCCTCTCGCGGATGTTTATCTGCCATTTCCGCGTCTATGCGGCGGATGTTCTGCGGCAGATCGGCGGTAAACGCACCGGATTTGACGGGGCGCAGGATCACGATCTGGCCCTGCGGTATGCCGAGGCGATTCGACGGGACCAGATCGTGCATATTCAGCGGGTGCTGTATCATTGGCGTACCATTGCAACATCGGCCGCGACTCATCTCAAAGCAAAACCCAAAGCGGCGGCTGCCGGCGAGCGGGCGGTGACCGAGGCTCTGCAAAGAAGGGGGATTTCGGGATCTGTCACAAGCCATCTGCTGAGCCCAACACTGTACCGGATTGAATTGAAATCTGACGACTGCCCGAAAGCGGCGGTTATTATTTCATTGAGAAACGGTGATGCATCTTTCAAGCGATGTCTGCAATCTATCAAAGCATATACGAGCTATCCAAACGTTGAGATTCTGATTGTTCACGATGGGGATAAACACAACGCTTGCGTTCAATCAGAATGTTCAATTCCGCTCCGGACGATAACAGTCGAGAGGTCTGTTCCCCATGCGGGCAAACTCAATGCTGCGGCTAAAGCAGCCAACGCGGATGTGCTGGTTTTCGTAGATGATGCGGTTGAGATTGTCACGTTAGGCTGGCTGGATCAACTTGTCGCGACAGTTCAGATGGATTCAAGCATCGCTGCCGCCGGCGGGATGCTGATGACACCAGCCCATAAGATTCTTCATGCGGGAATCGTTCTGGGTGTTGGCAACGGTGTTGGATTGGCCTGCCGGAATCTGGATGCTCGCCTGCCGGGTGATAACTGTCGAACTCTTGCTTTGCAGGAGTATTCGGCTTTGAGCGGTGCATTATTGTGTGTTCGAAGAACAGCTTTTGCAGCACTGGATGGTTTCAATAAAGATACATATCCGGACACCTTCAGTGATATTGATTTGTGCCTGCGGTTAAAAGCACAGGGCTTTCGCAGTGTATACAATCCACTGATCCAGGCGATTTATCGTTCCGGTAATTTAAATGAATCGACCCAGGCTTGCAGCGCACTGGATCGACTGCGGCAGGACCATCCAAAAGTATTTACACACGACCCGTTTTTTAATCCAAACCTTTCTCTGGACAATGAATGGTTTTTAGGGTATCGTAATTTCCCCGTCGAAGATCAACTTCCGGAACTCAAAGCGGCCGGACTGAGCGAAGGGGATTCTGATTTAAATGTTAAAAACAAAAAATAGAAACGTATGCTGAAATATTACCGACAATTTTTTCATTATTTTGCCCGGGGATACAGGAAATTTGTTCCTATCGTCATCTTAGGCGCATCTCTTGCCGGTGTCCTGGAGTTGCTGGGTATCATGCTGCTGCTGCCGTTTATCCAGTTGCTAATCAAACCGGAGATTGTCGAAAACAGTAAGATGTTATCGGCTATTTTTCGCTTCTTGAGAATTGAAGGCTCCTTGCAGCAGGCGGCCGTGATTGGTGTCGGGATTCTTCTGATCTTTATCCTGAAAAATGTTTATCTCATGATCTTCTATTTCTGGCAAAATAAAATCCTCCGGTTATGGAAAGTGGATATCAGCGCATCGCTCATGCGGTTTTATCTGTTTTCGCCGTATAAGCTGCATTTGCTGAAAACGTCAAACGAGATTATACGGAATGTAAATAATGTCGTTGTGGTTGTTTTAAATACGTTTATTTTCCAGGGATTCCTGTTAATCTCCAATGTTATTGCAGGAATTATTATTTTATCGCTTTTGATCGGCAAATTTTTCTGGCCAACCGTGATAACTGCGGCTGTTTTAATGTTCACTTCAGTGCTCCAGCATTATTTCATCAAGCGAAAACTGCAGCGCCTGGGTGAAGAACGAAACCGGTTGCAAAAAGAGCAATACAAAAATATCTTTCAGGGACTGCATGCAATCAAGGAAACCAAGGTCCTGGGACGGGAACAGTTTTTCCTGGACAGTTTCTATGGTGTCAATAAAGCGACCATGAACAATGATATGTGGGCGATGTTTTATCATCAACTGCCGCCCCAGGCGACCGAGATCAGTGCGATTTTCTGCGTTGTGATCATGTGCATCGGTATTATTCATTCCACTCTGGGAGACGATCCGGCGATGTTTGCGTCGTTGGGAGTGCTGGCGATGATTGCATTTCGAACGTCTTCAATTGTTAACCGCATCCTCAATTCACTTCAGATGATCAGCCATTCACAGGACTCGGTCAAGATTCTTCTTGACGAAATTCAAAGCCCGCTCTGGCAGGAATACCTTGAAAATGATAAAATTGCTTCACTGCCGACTGATGATATATCGTTTTCGTACGAACAGGAAATTTACTTTGAAAACGTATCATACACATATCCAAAATCTGAAACACCAGCACTCGACCAGATCAATCTGCATATTCATAAGGGTGAGTTCATCGGGATTGTGGGTACATCCGGTGCAGGGAAGACGACATTTGTGGATGTTCTGTTGGGATTGCTGAAACCGGATCAGGGGCAAATCTATATCGATCAGACGGTCCTGGATGAAAAAACACTGCGATACTGGAAAAAGCTTGTCGGGTATGTGCCGCAACAGGTCTATATCACGAATGATACCGTGATTCACAATGTTGCTTTTGGTGTTCCGGATGATGAGATTGATATGGACCGTGTTGAAAATGCTTTGAAAAAGGCTAATTTGTATAATCACTTGATTACCTTGCCGGACGGCCTGGAGTCGTTACTGGGGGAAAACGGCCGCAATCTGTCCGGCGGTCAAAAGCAGCGAGTCGGTATTGCCAGAGCATTGTACCATCATGCGGATGTATTGGTTCTGGACGAGGCTACGTCTTCGCTGGATGTGCCGACTGAAGGGGAGATTACCCGTGCGATCAATGCACTCAAGGGCAAGCAGACGATTATTGCGATAGCACACCGCCTGGCGACGCTCAAAAGTTGTGACCGCATTTTGTATTTTGACGAGGGAAAACTGATCGACACTGGAACCTTTGAATCACTTTCAGAGCGACACTCCAAATTTGATGAAATGGTTAAACTGTCACAGGTATAGCAGTTGACCGGGAGACATTTCTTGAATGATTTCTGTTTGCATGGCAACGTATAATGGGGCTGAGTATATCCGGGCTCAGGTTGGTTCGATCCTGGGTCAGATTTCCAACGATGATGAATTGATCATCTCCGATGATTCATCGATGGATGGAACACCGGGGATCATCGAACAGCTTGGCGATAACCGTATACGGCTCTTTCGAGACAATCATTTCCAAAGTCCTGTTTTGAATTTTGAACACGCACTCAAGCAGGCGTCGGGGGAAACAATCTTTTTATCTGATCAGGATGATCTTTGGGCTCCCAATAAAGTGCATGTCATGACCGAAATTCTGAAAACCTGCGATCTGGCTGTGAGTGACTGTGACGTGATTGATGCATCAGGCCGACAGACGCACCCGTCTTTTTATGCAAAACGACATTCCGGTCCCGGTCTTTTTAAGAATATTTATAAAAATACATATTTGGGTTGCTGTATGGCATTTCGTGCTGAAGTACTGGACTGGGCGCTGCCGTTTCCGAAGGATGTGCCCATGCACGATATGTGGCTGGGAACGATTGCCGAAATGTTCGGCAAGACCCGGTTTTGCCCGGATGTGCTGGTACACTATCGACGCCATTGTAAAAATGCGTCATCAACATATGATCCAAGTCCTTATTCAGTCTTTCAAAAAATGCAATTTCGTTTAGTTCTAATCCAGCGGCTTTTTGAACGGTACCGGCAGCGAAAGGCAGCAGTTCAATGAAGATTTCCGTTATTACAGCGATGTACAACAGTCAAGCCACCTTGCTGGATAATATCAATTCAGTCAATGCACAAATGCATCCCGATGTTGAACAGATTTTCATCGATGGGGCCTCGACGGACGGTTCAGTTCAGGTTGCCCGGAAACATGCAAAAAAACCGTTCAAACTGATCTCCGAACCGGATGAAGGTATTTACGATGCGTTCAACAAAGGACTTTCTCATGCCTCCGGAGATGTGATTGCATTTCTTAACACTGATGATTTCTATGCCGCTGATGATATTCTTGCGCAGGTCAGTGATGTATTTGAGACACGTAACGTGGATGCGGTTTATGGTGATCTGGTGTATGTCAGTCAAAACGATACCCGTAAAATACGTCGTTACTGGAAATCCGGCAGTTACCAGGAAGATGCTTTCCTGAAAGGGTGGTTGCCGCCGCACCCGACCTTTATGTGCAAAAAAGAAGTCTATGAAAAGTTTGGCCGGTTCGACACTCATCTTAAAATCGCAGCTGATTATGAGTTGATGTTTCGGTTTATTCAGCGGTATAAAATATCTCTGGCATATCTGCCGCGGGTGTTTGTCAAGATGCGGTCGGGGGGACGGTCCAACACGATCAAGGGCATCATTGAAGCCAATCTTGAGGTGTTTCAGGCGTTTCGGCAAAACGGGTATCGGATCCATTGGCGGGCGTCTGTGATGAAACCGTTATCAAAAGTGGCCCAGTATTTCAAAAAACCGCCAACGACACTCTAACATGGAAGCTCGATGACCTGTTAAGGATATTCAAATTGATGCAAAATGAATTACTCGATCCGCTGTTCCCGACGGAATCTAATTGGGCTCGCCCGGAGTATTTTTTTGTGATGATGGCGCTGGTCTTTGGATTGGCCCTGGTATTTGTAAATGCGCCGTATCAGGCGCCGGACGAGGGAGCGCATTTCTGGCGTGCGTATCATGTTTCCCAGGGGGATTTAATGACGGCACGCAGCGGCAACGCAGTGGGAGGGTGGATTCCGAAGTCGGTCGCCAATGCGCGTCTGCAGTATGAATACCTGATCGGCAATCCTGACCTTCGAGTGGATATGGAGGTGCTCCGCAGAGATCTGGAGGCTCCGGCGGAAACGCAGAATCGAATCTTTATCGATTTTTTTACTCCGGCCCTGTATACCCCGATTGTATATGCTCCACAGGCAGTGGGAATCGCGCTGGGTCGGGCATGTGGACTGTCACCTTTGAAGATGATGTATGCAGGGCGAATTTCAGCGCTGGTGTGCTGGATTGCCGTACTGTTTGCAGCGATTCGGATGGTACCGGTATTGAAGTGGGCGTTTGTTCTTGTTGCGCTGATGCCGCGAAGTCTGTTCCAGGCGGCGTCGCTGTCGGCAGACGGCCCGACCAATGCACTGGCGTTTCTGTTGACGGCGTTGATGCTGTATGCGATCTTCGGCAAACAACTCAAATTAAAGCCTTGGACCCTGATTTTAATTGTTGTGGTCAGCGTCCTCTTATCCATGTGTAAACAGGTCTATCTGCCGCTGGTGGGGATGGTGATTCTAGTCCCGGCTGGTAAATGCAGCGGATGGCGAAATAAAATAATATTTTGCTTGATCGTTTGCGCAGCGGCCGTGTTGGCAAGCGGATTGTGGTCGATGGCGATACGCGATTTTTACCGTCCCTGGAAGGATGCCAATGCCCCCGAACAAATGGCCTTGCTGATGGCCCGGCCGTGGATTTTTCCGGTCATTGCAGTGAAATCATTCCTGGCTTCATGGGGATCCCTGGTGTTTTCAATGATTGGCGTATTGGGTTTTTTGGATGTATGGCTGCCCAAATGGATTTATTATTCGTACCCGCTTCTGCTGATCGGAGCGGCATTGTTCGATCCTGCCCGAGAGCAATCGTTTCAATGGTACAAGCGAGGCTGGATATTGCTGATTTGCCTTTGTTCTTTTTTCTTATTTGAGCTGTCGATGTACCTGGTCTGGACTCGTCCCGGAGCACCGCTGGTGGAAGGGGTGCACGGCCGTTATTTTCTACCGCTGGTGATCCCGGCGTTGCTGGCATTGTTTTATAATCGTCGTTTAAAAGTGTCTAAACAGAATCTATGGATGCTGGCGGTGGGGCTATACACGCTGTGTGTATTGGGGGCGAGTTGCTGGGCTGTATGGGCACGGTATTACGGGCCGACGAGCGGAATATAAACGCTCATGGGAGCCGAACACAAAACCGCTTGAAATGATTCGTCATGACTGAAATAGAAAAATCCAGAGAGTTTGAACCGACACATATTTATTGTCGACCGGAAATGGTTTTTGTTGTGCTTGCGCTGGTATTCGGAATGACGATTGCGTGTGTCACAGCGCCCTTTCAGGCCCCGGATGAGGCAGCTCATTTCTGGCGGGCCTACCATGTCTCGCAAGGAAACCTGATGACATCCCGAGAGGGTCATAATGTCGGTGGGCAAATTCCCCGGAAGGTTACGCATATCCATGATTCATATAATTACTTGATGGGCTTCCCGGATGTTCGGGTGGATATGGATCTATGGACAGAGGATTGGAACAAGCCGTTC
>ENA-ORCT01000561-ORCT01000561.1-marine-metagenome-genome-assembly--contig:-NODE-561-length-17251-cov-3.375917_pt1 | contig 17251 bp, 10 predicted proteins | sample MGYA00248632_ERZ508511 | MGnify/ENA primary metagenome ERZ508511 (study PRJEB26182, sample SAMN06268839) | marine metagenome | isolation source: Tt an P1-techrep anaerobic enrichment on pine from sediment...
AAGGTCACCGCGTGCATGCACCAACACCTGTGCCGACTCCGGCTCGACATCGGGGAAAAACTCAACGCCGTGATTGAAGCGTGCGTACAGGGCATAGACCAGCAACATGCCCAGCAACATCGCGGTCAGGGTTTGACCGGGACGGGCCAGCAGGAATGCCAGCACATGACGATAGCCCCGCCCGAGCCGGCTGCTCTGGGTCGATTGGGGTGGCACACGCCCTCCCCCACTGGCCTGCCCCATGACCGGGAGAAAGATCAGTGCCATCGCCAATGACGCCAGCAGGCAGAGAATCACCGTAGCCGGCAGATATTTCATGAACTCACCGACGATGCCGGGCCAGAACAGCAGCGGCAGGAACACCATGATGGTCGTGGCAATGGATGCGATAACCGGCCAGGCCATGCGACTGGCCGCCCCGGCCCAGGCTTCGGCGGGCGCCATCCCCTGACGACGGTTGCGATCAGCCAGTTCAGACACCACGATGGCACCATCAACCAGCATGCCCGCTACCAGTATCAACGAGAACAGCACAATGATGTTCAGCGTAAAACCGAGCATATAGATCAGTAGAATGCCGGTGAGAAAGGCACCGGGAATGGTCAGCCCCACCAGCAGCGACGAACGTATCCCCAGTGCCGCCAGCATCACGATCAGCACCAGCACCACCGCCGTCAGCACGTTGTTCAGCAGATCGGTGAGCAGCTCCTGCACCTCCTCCGACTGGTCCATCACATAGTGTATTTTGATACCATCGGGCAGCAGCGGATGTGCCTGCTCAACCAGCGCTTTCACCTGATCGATGGTGTCGATGATATTGGCGCCGGCACGCTTGGAGACTTCAAGCACCACACCGGGCTGACCGTTGATGCGGGCAAAACCGTCAGGATCCTTGAAGGTGCGACGCAACATCGCCACATCCGAGAAGGTCACCACACGGTCGCCATCCACTTTCACCGGCATGTTAAGCAGGTCTTCAATATTCTCGATGACACCCGGTACCTTTAACGGCAAGCGTCCCGAGCCGGTATCAAGGCTGCCGGCGGCCACAAGTCGATTGTTGTTGCTGACCAGTTGATACAGCGCTGCATAGTCCACGCTGTAGCTGTCCAGTACCTGAGGGTCGACAATGATCTCCAGCAGATCCTCACGATCACCACCAATATCCACTTCAAGCACATCGGCAATGCCTTCAAGCTCCTGCTTGAGGCGACGTGCCGCGCCTACCAGCTCGACTTCACTCACCGAACCGTACAGCGCAATCGACATCACGGGAAACAGGGCAATATTGATCTCGTTGACGCTGGGCTCATCCGCCTCGGCCGGCAACTCGGTGCGGGCGGTATCGACCTTTTCGCGCACATCGGCCAGGGCCGTTTTGGGATCGAAGCCGGCATCAAACTCCAGCATCACCGACGCATGCCCCTCAGCGGCGATGGAGGTCATTTCCTTCACCCCTTCCAGCGAACGCAGCTCCTGCTCCATCGGCCGTACCAGCAGGCGCTCGGCGTCCTCGGGGCTGATCCCCTCCAGTCTCATGGAGACATATATGTAGGGGATGGTGACGTCGGGATTGGCTTCCTTGGGAATGGTCAACCAGGCGACGAGTCCGCCTGCCAGCAGAATCAACAGCAGCAGCAGGGTAGCCCTGCTGCGGTTCATCGCCGCACGAATCAGCATCTCCATCAACGCGGCTCCGAAACCTGTTGCACCCTGACCTGCTCGCCAGGAGAGACAAAGCCTCCGCCCAGGGTTATCAGCCTTATGCGGTCGGGCAAACCACTGACCCAACTGCCATCGGTACCGGTACTGATCAGTTCGACCGGCATGAACTGTACGCGTTCCGCGTCGTCCAGCGACAGTACACCCAGCGCGCCCGTGCTATCCAGCGTCAGCAGCGCCGTGGATACCTTGTGTGCCGCCACGCTGCCCGTCTCGATTCTCAGGGTGGCGCTGGCACCCGCCACCCTGAGACGCTGCGGGTTTTCAACGCGAACCTCAACGGTATAACTGCGGGTGGCGCTGTTTGCTTCCTGCGCAATATGGCTGACCGTGCCCTGGAGGCGACGCTGATCCAGCAGGATCACGCTGACAGACTGGCCCAGCGCCAACTGCTCGACTTGCTGCTGCGGCGCCTGGGCTCGTACCCGCAGCACATCCGTATTGACCAGCTTGCCCCACACCTGACCGACGGCAAGATAGTCCCCCGGATCAACCTCCAGTTGATCAAGCACACCGGCAAACGGCGCCAGTGGACGGGTATGCTCAAGCTCAAGTTCCGCGCTGCGCAGCGCCTGCTCGGCACTGGCCAGTTCACTTTTCAGCCGCAGCAATTCGGTCTCCGCATTCAGCCCCTGACGGCGCAGGCTTTGTCCCGCTGCCAGTTGGCTGCGACTGTACGCCAACTGGGCACGTGCCTGCTGCAATCGGCTGCGGCGATCGTTCTCCGACAAGTGCAGCAGCCGATCGCCCTTTCGCACACGCGCCCCACGATCGAGCGGCAGCGCTTCGACAGTCGCATCGATCTGTGCACGCAGATCCACACTCTGCCAGGGCTCGATCTGACCCTGAAGTACAACTTGTCGGTGGTAGGGGCGCGCTTGGCTCTCCCTGGCGGCCACTTTCATGGGTTCCACCTGGGTAGCCTTGGCATCGGGGGCGGTATCACGACTGCTGCGCAGGTCTCCACTGAACAGCCACACCAGCAGCGCCAGTGTCAGCAATAGCGCAAGATGACCGAATCGGGGTATGAGTTGCATGGCCAGACAAAACTCCGTTGTGGGCCTGGATGGGGGCGACTTGTATGGGTTCAGACTACCACCGCACCTGTTTCGGGTCATCCGCTTTCAGCTTTAACCCCACCGTATCTACTGCTACTCTTTCAACAAATAATGTGAAGGAGACTGCACCTGCCATGACTGCAAAAACCGGATTTCGTACCCGTATCGCACTCCCCTTCGTCATTACGGCAGCCGCCCTGGTGTTTGTCGGGCTTTTCAGCGTCAATACCAGTCGCAATCTGGTCTCAGACACCGATGACCTGGCCAGCAACTACCTCCCGGCAATCAGCGAAATTCTTAACGGGGATCGTGACCTCTATCAGGCTCTGGTGGCGCAGATGGCGGCCGTCGATTCGGGTACCAACCTGCAGGAAGCCGACGCACAGGTCGCAAGCTTTGACGAAAATGCGCAGCAGGCGCATGACCGTTTCAATCAGGCTGTTGCGCGCCTTCGCGGTACCGGTGTCTCGAGCTCGTCCGAGGGGTTTGAGCAGGCTTTCCGGCAATGGGAAAGCTCGGCCCGTCAAGTGATGGAGCTGGCCCGGGGCGGCAACCCTGATCGCGCGCGCGCCTTGTCCAAGCAGGTTACACAGCCCCTGTTCGGCCAGCTGAGGGATTACTTTGATCGGGTCGGTTCGCACACCGAACAACTGGCCCAGGAGCGTGGGGCCGAGGCCTCTTCCGAAGGGGTGAGCAGCTCCGTGACCACCCTGATCATCACGCTGGTTGCCGTGCTGCTCAGTGTCGTACTGTTTTTCATTTTCATGCGGCTGATTCTGCGTTCCATCACCGCTCTGCGCGAGCAGCTGGACAACATCGCCAAAGGCGAAGGCGACCTCACCCAGCGTATTCCGGTCGAAAGCAATGATGACCTGGGCCGACTGGCCAGCAGCTTCAATCTGGTACTGAGCAACCTGCAGCAGATGATTGGCAGTATCCAGAGCCTGAGCCGCGAGCTGGGGCATGAGTCCGGTCGACTGGCCTCTGCCGCGCAGGACAATAACGCAGGTGTGAGCCGTCAGACTGATGCCATTTCCATGGTGGCGACCGCCATCAATGAGATGCAAAGTGCCATCGAAGAGGTGGCAGGCAATGCCTCACGGGCCGCCGACATCACCCGTGACGCGGATCAAACGGGCCAGCGCAGCGCCGATATCATCCACCGGTCATCGGCCCAGGTACGTCGGCTGGCGGAGCAGACCGAGAAGGCGGTGACGTCGATTCGAACACTCGCCGACAACTCAAACGAGATCAGCAGCGTACTGGATGTCATCCGCGATGTGGCCGAGCAAACCAACCTGCTGGCGCTCAATGCGGCCATCGAGGCCGCCCGTGCAGGTGAACAGGGACGCGGGTTTGCCGTGGTGGCCGACGAGGTTCGCACCCTCGCCCGCCGCACGCAGGAGTCCACCGAGAACATACAGAACATGATCAGCCGACTGCAAAGCGGGGTATCCGATGTTGTAGCCGTGATGGAAACCGGCAGCAAGGAAGCCAGTGCCACGGAATCACTGTCCAACAGCGCCGAGGCCGAGCTGCAGACGATCCTGCAGGCGATTTCTCACATCACGGACGTCAACACCAGTGTTGCGTCGGCAACCGAGGAACAGACCCAGGTCGTTGACGAGATCAACCGCAGTATCACGGAAATCAACGATCTTGCCGCCCAGGGTGCCGAGCGCTCGCGCGATATCGGCAACATCAGTCGCTCACTGGACGAATATGCTCAACAGCTGCAGCAGCAAACCGGCCGGTTCAAGGTTTGATGCTGCACCGCAACTGGGCAGGCTTGCACCAGTGCACAGCACAGCGGCAGTCGGATGACTGCCGCTTCGCCTCACCCACCAGCTTAATTCTTTTAAAAACATTGCGTTAAAAAAACTGGCCCTGCTCTTGCTGTAACCGTATCAACCTTCGGGCCTTGGCGGCCCTGACAAACTGGCTGTATTCGGATAATGGCGTCCGTCACCTCTCTGCCTCACCGCAGAGTTGGTGCGGGCGCTTTTTTTATGCCCCGCTGCCCGTTTTTCTCGACCGCCAGACAACACAGACCGGCACAAAACTGACCTATCTCTGAGGTGACACCATGGCTTATCTGATCCCATCCGAATTCGTGACCAAAATGGTCGATGCAGGCGAATCCAAAATTCACATGTCCACCCGCGACACCCTTATCCGCGCCTATATGGCCGGCGCGATACTGGCACTGGCCGCTGTATTTGCCGTGACCGTGGCCGTGCAGACCGGTGTTTTCCTGATTGGGGCACTGCTGTTTCCGGTCGGTTTCATCATGCTCTACCTGATGGGGTTTGACCTGCTGACCGGCGTTTTCATGCTGACCCCACTGGCCTGGCTCGACCGACGCCCTGGCGTGACATGGGCGCAGATTCTGCGCAATTGGGGACTGGTGTTTGTGGGCAACTTCGCCGGCGCGCTGACCGTGGCGTTCATGATGTCCTACATCTTCACCATGGGCTATAACACCGATGGCGGCGCCATTGCCGAGAAGGTAGCCCATATTGGCGAGTCACGCACGCTGGGCTATGCCGCCTACGGCTTCGATGGCTGGATGACAATTTTCATCCGCGGCATGTTGTGTAACTGGATGGTCTCAATGGGCGTTGTCGGCGCCATGATCTCCACCCACGTCAGCGGCAAGGTACTGGCGATGTGGATGCCGATCATGCTGTTCTTCTTCATGGGCTTTGAACACTCAGTGGTGAACATGTTCCTGTTTCCGTTCGGCCTGATCATGGGCGGCGATTTCTCGGTAATGGATTACATGATCTGGAACGAGATCCCCACGGCGCTGGGCAACCTGGTGGGCGGTCTGGCGTTCACCGGACTCACTTTGTATACCACCCATGTTCGCACGGCAGCCAAGCGCAAACTGGCAGCCAACGCTTCCTCTGCCAAGCCGGCATCCGCTTCGGCCTGATTCCGGTCATCCAACAACGCAACGCTCTTCCGGGAGCGTTGCGTTGTTGCATTCAAGGGAGAGAAACCATGCCTTCAGGACTTCAGTTAAGCCTGGGCCAGTACTCTAGCGCCGGCCGCAAGGCGTGCAACCAGGACTTTTACGGTGCGCTCATCCCGGTCGAGCCTCAGCTCAGCCTCAAGGGGGCCGCTTTCGCCATCGCCGACGGCATCAGCTCAAGCGATGTCAGCCAAATCGCCAGTTCGGCAGCGGTCCGGGGCTTTCTGGATGACTACTTCTGTACCAGCGACACCTGGAGCGTCAGGACCGCGGCTGAAAAGGTGCTTTCTGCCACCAACTCATGGCTTTGCAGCCAAACACGTCACAGTGTACATCGCTTTGACCGGAATCGAGGCTTCGTCTGTACCTTCAGTGGATTGATTATCAAGGCCGATCACGCCCACCTGTTCCATGCCGGAGACAGCCGCATCTATCGGGTGCGTAACCACACACTGGAACAGCTCACCAAAGACCACCGTTTGTGGATATCACACGAGGAAAGCTATCTGAGCCGCGCACTGGGCATTGAAGACCATCTGGAGCTGGATTATGACTGCCTGCCACTGCAGTGCGGCGATCTGTTTCTGCTTGCCACCGATGGAGTCTACGAGCATCTGGATGCAAAGTGCCTGCTCGATCTGCTGGATCAGCATACCGAGGATCTGGACCGGGCCGCCCAGTCGATTGTAGAGCGGGCCCTTGAGCAGGGCAGTGGCGATAACCTGACCCTTCAGGTTCTGCGTATTGATGATCTGCCCTCACCCGAGCATCAGGTGGTGCAGCAGCAGGTTGAACAACTTCCCCTGCCGCCAACGCTGGAGCCGGACATGCCGTTCGATGGCTATCGAATCCTGCGTACGCTTCACGCCACCAGCCGCAGCCATGTATTTATGGCGCAGGATCTGACCTCAGGCGAGCAGGTGGTCATCAAGACACCGTCGATCGACCTGGGTGAAGACCCGGCCTACCTGGAGCGCTTTATGATGGAGGAGTGGATCGCAAGGCGCATCGACAGTCCACATGTCTTGAAAGCCGTGACGCCCGGCCGACCTCGCACGTACCTCTACAGCGTCACCGAATACATTGAGGGCCAGACACTGGCCCAGTGGATCATTGATCATCCCCGGCCTGATCTGGAGAGTGTGCGCAATATTATCGACCAGCTTGCACGCGGTTTGCAGGCGTTTCATCGCCGCGAAATGGTGCACCAGGATATCAGGCCCGACAACGTGATGATCGACGCGGCCGGACACATTCGCATCATCGACTTCGGTGCCACACGCGTGGCCGGTATCATCGAATCGTCACACGCGCTGGAGCAACCCCACCTGCAGGGCACCGCCCTCTACTCCGCCCCCGAATACTTCCTGGGTGAATATGGCGATTGGCGCGCCGATCTGTATGCGCTGGCCGTCATTACCTATCAGATGCTGTCAGGACGATTTCCCTATGGCAACCGCGTCAGCCGCAGCCGCACTCGTGCATCACAGCAGCGCCTTCGTTATGATTCTGTTCTGGATCGGGAGCGCGAGATACCCGCCTGGATCGATGACACACTGAAACGGGCGCTGCAGCCTGACCCGGCGAAGCGTCATGAGAGTCTTTCGGAATTCGTCTACGATCTGCGCCATCCCAATCAGCGTTTTCTCAATCGCACAAGGGCACCATTGCTGGAGCGCAATCCGGTTCTGTTCTGGCAAAGCGTTTCACTGGTACTGGTATTGCTGGTTATCCACTTGCTCCTGCGGCCCATCTGACGGTGCGTACGTGGATGAAGGCGTAAGGAGACCGAGCATCATCCCTCGGCCCCCTTGAATCAGCAATCGCGGGGGTGTCGATCATCCCCACTCACTCGATACAGACCTCAACTCTGTCACCGTTGAACCTTACCGGCCAGCCAGACAGGACCACGTCCGGCTGCTCCAGGCAAACACCGTCGCAGAGACGAAAGTGCTGCTTATAGAGCGGCGCTGCCACTGACCATTCACCCTCATGTTCACACAACAGCCCCCAGGCCAGCACCTCTGCCTGAGAGAAGGGGTCACGATGGGACAGCGCATAAAGCTGTTCCCGAGCGGCGTCAGGCCAGTAAAGGGCGGCGGCCTCGTTGCCGATTTTGACCGCCACACCCGACCCGGGTACCAGATCGTCACGGCTGCACAGATCCTTCCACGTCATGCTGTTCATCATGCCTCCTCCACGTCCAGTGCCCGAGCCGGAATCCATTGCTCACGCTCAACCACCTGCACAATCCGAGCCCGGCCTGGCTCGTCCGAATTGACGAAGCTGCGAAAGCGCTTGCGCCGGTTCGGATCGTCAACCGTCTCTTTCCACTCACAGCGATAGCTGTCGACGACGTGTTGCATGCGGGACTCCAGTTCCAGCGCAAGACCCAGGCTGTCGTCGATTACAACCTGGCGCAGGTAGTCCAGTCCCCCTTCAAGAGTATCCATCCACACCGACGTACGCTGCAGGCGATCGGCGGTGAAGATGTAGAACATCAGGATACGGTCGATGTAACGCACCAGCGTTTCATCATCCAGATCAGTCGCGAACAGGTCCGCATGGCGCGGTTTCATGCCGCCATTTCCACAGACATAGAGATTCCAGCCACCTTCAGTGGCGATCACGCCAATATCCTTGCTTTGGGCCTCGGCACATTCGCGGGTGCAGCCGGACACTGCCATCTTGATTTTGTGCGGTGCACGCAATCCCTTGTAACGGTGCTCAAGTTTGATCGCCATGCCAACACTGTCCTGAACACCGAAGCGGCACCAGGTACTGCCGACGCAGGATTTCACCGTTCGCAGGGACTTGCCGTAGGCGTGACCGGTTTCGAATCCGGCCGCAATCAGCTCTTCCCATATCAGCGGCAGCTCATCCAGCGCAGCGCCGAAGAGATCGATGCGCTGGCCTCCGGTGATTTTGGTGTAGAGCCGGTATTTCTGACCGATCTCACCCAACACAATCAGCATTCTCGGTGTAATCTCGCCGCCTGGAATGCGCGGCACCACTGAGTAGGTACCGTTTTTCTGCATGTTGGCCATGAAAGTGTCGTTGGTGTCCTGCAGCGGGAGCAGTGCGGGGCTGTGGATATGTTCATTCCAGCAGCTGGCCAGAATCGAGCCGATGGCCGGCTTGCAGATTTCACAGCCCCCGCCACGTCCGTGGCGACGAATCAACTCATCAAACGTTCTGATGCCATCCACACGGATCAGGTGAAACAGTTCCTGACGCGTATGGCTGAAGTGTGCACACAGCGAGCGGTCTACCTGCACACCGCGCTTTTCCAGCTCTGAGTCCAGCACGGTTTTGAGCATGGCGGCACAGCCGCCGCAGCCAGTCGCGGCTCGGGTGCTGGCCTTCAGGTCGGCTACCGAAACGGCCCCATCGTTCATCGCCTCACAGATATCCCCCTTGCTGACGTTGTGACAGGAGCAGATGGTAGCCGTCAGCGGCAATTCAGCACTGCCTGCGCCCGACAGATCACTCTGAGAGCCCGGCAGAATCAAGTCTTCCGGATGCTCCGGCAGCGGCATGTCATTCAGCGCCAACTGCAGCAGCGGGTCGTAGTAACTGTTATCCCCAATCAGAATCGCCCCCAGCAAACGCTTGCCGTCGCCGGAAACCACCAGCCGACGATAGACGCCGGCCCGCTCATCGGTGTAGCGGTAGTTCTGACACCCCGGTGTATGCCCGTGCGCATCACCGATCGATCCCACATCCACACCCAGCAGCTTCAGCTTTGTCGACATGTCGGCTCCCTGGAAGGATACCTTGCCGTCACCCAGCAGATGCGAGAGGGCTGCACGTGCCATGGCATAACCGGGTGCGACCAGGCCAAAATGACGACCGTTCCATACTGCACACTCGCCAATGGCATAGATGTCCGGATCGCTGCTGCGGCAGTGCTGGTCCACATCAATACCGCCACGTTCCCCCAGCCTGAGGCCTGCCTCACGGCCCAGCATGTCCTGCGGTCGGATACCGGCGGAATACACGATCAGATCGGTTTCCAGCTCGGTGTCATCCGCAAAACACATCTTCATTCGTGCACTGTCGCCCTGAATGATCTGCTGCGTCGCCTTGTCGGTATGTACTGCAACCCCCAGCGTCTCAATCTTGTGGCGCAGCAGGGCTCCCGCTTCGTCATCCAGCTGTACCGGCATCAATCGAGACGCAAACTCGACCACATGCACGTCCAGCCCCAGCCGCTTGAGGGCGTGGGCGGCCTCCAGTCCGAGCAGGCCACCGCCGATCACCACACCGACCCTGGCACCCTCGGCACTGGCGCGAATCGCATCCAGATCATCCAGCGTGCGGTAGACCAGACAATGCGGCTGAACACCGCCGGGGATGGGGGGAACAAAAGGTATGGCACCTGTCGCCAGCACCAGTTTGTCGTAGCGGTACTCCCCCCCCTGGGTATGCAGTGTTCTGCACTGGGCATCAATGGACAGAACCGACTCACCCAGTTTGAGGCTCACGGCCGGGTGTCGATAGAGTTCTGGTTGTCCCAACAGCAGCGAGTCGACACTGCCCGAGACAAAATACTCTGACAGGTGTACCCGATCATAGGCGGGATAGCGTTCAGCCCCGAAAATCATCAGCTCTCCCTGCTCGGCAGCGTCACTTGCCAGCCACTGTTCCACAAAGTGATGGCCTACCATGCCGTTGCCAATCACGGCTACGCGCTGGGGACGATGGGTACCGGTGCACTCTGTCTGTTTCATACGGCACTCTCTGTTTTCAGATAAAAAAAAACGGTGCCACTCCTGTGCTGCATATGCCGCAAGGAGTGGACACCGTTGTCCAAAAAACCACTTGATGAGCGTCTGACCTCAGGTCTGACCTGCACAATGTGTTGCAGGGTCCATGCCAACAGATCAAAAAACAGGCAGGACTGGCTTTCTATCGAAACACCGCCGACCGAAGTGAATCAAAACGGTGCAGCACGCGTTAAAGCGACCTTGAACAGGGCACTGAAAAGCATACTCACGGTTTCCCCAAGCCTTCACAGGCGGCGATCAAACGCGCGGCCAGATCTGCCAGGCGAATATTGGCCTGCATCGCCTGCTGCCGCATCTGACGATAGGCCTGTTCTTCGCTGAGTCCATGAAACTGCATCAGCAGCCCCTTCGCCCGCTCTATCTGCTTGCGATCGCCCAGAGCCGAACGGGCCCGTTCCAACTCCTCCTGCACCTGCTCCAGATGACGCGCCTGAGCCACTAACAGGTCGTATACCGTATCGTTCAATCCCCCGCCCTCATGGCCAGGGCTGCGCAGCAACTCGGCTACAGGTGTCAGGTTCACCGGAGCGGAACGCCGTGCAGCGGCCTCAATCAGAGCGTTAAGCTGCTGCCGGTGGCGTTTCAGTTCCTCTTCAGCCTCAGTGGTCTTGTCCCTGCATTTTTGCAGCAGACACTGCTCCAGATGGGCTTCAAGCTGTTGCATGCACTCAATGCGGCAGGTCGCCAGCTCATACCAAAGCTCACTCAGCGGTACCGGCACTTCATCCCCCGGTCTCAAACGGCTGAACATCCCTCTCAGGCGCAGCAGTTCGGCATGCTCCGGTGTTACCTGCAACTTGTTCCAGAGTGCCAGCGGCTCCGCTTCTGCATAGCAGGTGAAGGTATCAAAACTGCGCTGCTGGGCATCCTGCAGATTGATCAGCCGCTCCAGATGCTCGGCTTCAAACATGCCCGCCGCGAAGCCGATCGCCCCCCACGCACGCTCCTGGCCCGCATACTCCTTACCCTGAATGAAGTTGAACGTTGCGACCAGCGCACGTGTCAACTCCGGGTCACCACAGCTGTCCGCCAGTTCGAAAACAACAGCCATCAAACGGGCAATCAGTTCACTGAGCCAACAGGTCAGTGTTGCCGCCTCCAATTGTTGCCGCTGCACCTGCGCACGCAGTAAATCCAGCTCTTCCAGCTGCAACAGTACCGCAGCAATACGATTGCAGAGTCTCATTCCAGCCGGAGCACTGCCCGTGCCCGGCATAAGCGCTGTAACCCCTTCCCGAAAGGACTGTTCAGCCTGTCTGCTGCGCGAGACCTGCTCCGGATGCTGGCGCGCAAAGCGCTCGCCACCCGAAGCCAGATAGATATTTGAGATACCCCGCTCACGCTGCAGTTCGTGAATGAGCCGCCCGGTCAGAATCGCCTGCTGGCAACCCACTGCCAGATGCTTCAATGCTTCAATCTCGGCTTCACGGGCCGCCAGCAGGAAGTGGCGTGTCAGTGGTGTACTTGGGGCGTTCATGGGCGGCCTCACAGCAAATAGGTTGCAGTCATACCTCTGCACAAGCAATTTGTGTTCCAGCTCTCACAGCTGGCACCGGTTTTGCTTGTCTCCTGTGCAGAACATCAGAATCTGGCAACGACGCCTGCTCCGTGATCATCAAACCGATCACGGGCAGGCGTTTTTTTATGAGGAACAGAGCATGTTTACGCTTTTGGCACGTTCATTTGCCGGGATACGGCTGGCCTTGCCAAGCCGACATACACTATTCGGCCACCACTCAGCCGACAGCAATACATCATTATCCGGGCGTGTGGATCTGGTGGGGGCCGGCCCTGGAGATCCAGAGCTGATAACGCGAAAGGGCTGGCGTCTGATTGAGCAATGCGAGGTGCTGCTGTATGACGCACTGGTCAGCCCTGAACTCATGTCGCACATACCGCCATGGATACAGCGTATCAATGTTGGCAAGCTGAAGGGACGACATTCACATTCTCAGCACGAGATTTGTGAGCTGCTGGTCAAACTGGCACGGCAGGGACGCCGCGTGGTCAGGCTTAAGGGCGGCGACCCACTGATCTTTGGCCGTCTGGGAGAAGAACTGAAAGCACTGAGATCTGCCGGTATCCCGTTCAGTATCGTACCCGGCATCAGTGCCGCAGCCGGCTGTGCCGCCAGTTGCGGATTCCCGCTGACGGAGCGGGGACAGGCTTCCCGGCTGAGACTGATTACGGCTCATTCCTGTGATGACACTGAGCTCAATTGGCATGATCTGGCACGGTCGGATGAAACGCTGGTTTTTTACATGGGGCTGTCGATGGCTGCTGCCATCAGCCAAGGCCTGCAGGCTGCAGGCTTGCCGCCTGACTGGCCTGCACTGCTGGTCGAAAAGGGTACCCGAGAGGATCAGCGCAGCGTCCCGTGCACGCTGGCGGATCTGCCACAGACAGTGCAAGAGCATCAGCTGCAGTCACCGGTGTTGATCTATGTTGGATCAGTGGTTACTCAACACCACAGCTCCCCCACCGGAGTATCGACCGAGAACCGGTCCGCAATCTGAGCCTGCAGCAGCTCAGCACAGGCCAGCGCATCGGTCAGAGCATGATGCGGGCGATAGTGAGGCAGATGATAGCGCTCACGGCTCTGTGCCAGGCGGATTGAAACGGGCCTGCGCCCGCGCAAACGATCCCAGAGGCTGAGGGGCCTGCGACGGTGCAGGCGCGCTTCAAGCTCCATGGTATCAATCACCGGGAACTCGATGCCCTCGCCAATTCGTGCCTGCAGTGCCGCATTGAGAAAACTGCGTTCGATGCCGCGATGGTGCACGACCCCAACTCTGCCACGCAACTGTTCCAGCAACTGATCCAGAATCTGGGACAGATCAGGTGCTGCCGCTATCTCTGAATGGGTGATGCCATGAACCACCACCGATTCAGTGCTGAGCCGAGCACGGGGCTTGACCACCCAATGACGCGCACCGGCACAGTGAATACGGCTCAGACTCATCGGCATCAGTCCAATACTGACAATGCCACCCTTGCGCGGGTCCAGCCCGGTAGTTTCGAAGTCGATCGCCACCAGCGGCACATCCTGCAGCGGTGTATCCGGCATCACGGCGCCGGCCTGATAAAAGTCCTTCAGCGCCGGATAGCGTGCCTGCCGAGCCAGCTCGGCAAAGCGGGCCGACCAGTCGTTCACCTGCGGATCCTGGGCATCCCGTGCCGGCTCATCCTGGAGTGCGTTTCGGTCCAGGTAGAACATCAGTTGGAACGCCCGGGTTGATAGCGATATTTCAGAAACTTCTGGGCATGACTCAGAATCTGGAAAGCATCCTTGAGATTCTTGCGCTCGAAGTCAGACAGGTTTTCGGGTTCAACGTTGTTGTCCGGCTCCTGTCCCGCTTCAAGATCCAGTGCCTGATGCCGTATCCGCACCATGGAGATCAACTCCAGCGCATCGCGCAGGTCCGGCCCACGCCCAGGTGGCATCACCGACGCATCGATCACGTCACGCAGACGCTCGAAAGAGTTGCGTGCCCGTGAACCGACTGCCAGCGCGTGTACGCGGATCAGGTCCGCCACCGGCGCCGTTCCGCGCCGCTTCATGTTGATCGAATTGGTATGGCGGCCGTCGGTCTCCATCACGAAATCCTTGAAGAATCCCAGTGGTGGTGTACGCAGCAGGGCGTTACGTGCCATGCAGGCCAGAAAACGCGGATTGCGCTGCGCCTTGCGTCGGATCATGTCGTTCAGCATCTCGGCCCAGCGTGTTCTGCCCCACACGCCTTCCAGGTCGAAAAAGATGGCGCTGTTGAGTAAGAACTCCGGCGTTGGCTTTTCGATCCACTCGGTAAAGTACTGCTCCCACACCCGCAGGGGCTGACGCCATTTGGGGTTGGTGGCCATGATCTTGCCGCTGCAGTAGCTGTAGCCACAGGCATCCAGACCATCGCATACAAACTCTGCCAGCGCCTTGAAGTAGCCTTCATGCTCCTTGGGGTCGTAACGATTGTCGAGAATCATGGCATTGTCCTGATCGGTGACAATCAGCTGCTCTTCCCGCGCCATGGAGCCCAGCGCGAGAAAGCAGTATGGCACCGGGGGCGGTCCCAGCTCGGCCTCACCCAGCTCCAGCAGACGCTGCTTGAAGCTGCGACCAATCACCGCCATGGCACCCCCGATCATGCGCGAGTTGGCGTCCTCGTTCACCATGCGGGTGAAACAGGCGCGTACATCCTGCTTCAGTGCCACCAGCTCTTCCACACTCTGTGCCCGGAAGATGCTGCTGACCACAAACAGGCTGTTCTGCGACTCGTAGCGGATGATATCGGACAGCGCGATCACACCGATCGGCTGCCGGTGTTTCAGAACCGGCAGATGGTGCACATTGAAGCGCAGCATCAACAGCATGGCTTCAAACACGAATTGGGAGTGTTCAACGTACCGAAGTTCGGCGGTCATGATGTCGTTCCCCGGCGTATCGTACGCCAGCCCTGGCGTTACCAGCCGATTACGGATATCCCGGTCGGTAATGATACCCGCCATGCGACTGTCACGTTCAGGATCATCATTCGCGTCCAGAATCAGCAGGGACGAAACACCTTCTTCCGTCATTCGAATGGCGGCCTCGCGTGCCGTGGCCGTAACCGGGAGACAGACGGGTTCACGACTCACCAGTGTTTCAACCCTGGAGGTCATCAACTCATTGGCATCCTCGCGCCGCGCCACGGCCTGACGCAGCCGGGTACGATCCTCCACCTCGACAATATCGGCAAAGGCCTCATTATTGTCGAACAGCTCGCTGAAAAGCGGCTCCGTGATCAGATAGACCAGAGTGTCTTCCAGCGCCACCACCGGAAAGCGGACCCGCTTGTTGCGCAGCAGACCGAACTCACCGAAAAAGCCACCCTCACTCAAGCGGTTGTAGAGATCCCCGTTACGCCGAAACACCTCCACGGCACCGCTGCGAATGATATACCAGTCGTGGATCTCCTCCCCGAAGGTCAGGATCTGACTGCCCGCCTTGAAGTAGGCGACTTCCATCTGTGATGCCACCTGCCCGAGGGTCTCCTCGGGCAGCTCCGTAAAGGGCGTGGTTCGGCGCAGGAAGTCGAGTATCTCGATATGCTCTGCGTGCTGCAGCTCGGCCATTGCTACACCCGGGGCTCTGAAGCGAGTCCCTTGACCATCGAGAAAGCCGCCACCAGCAACACGATGGTGAATGGCAGGCCGGTCGACACCGCCATCGCCTGAAGCGCGACGAGGCCGCCGCCCAGAATCAGGGCAATGGCCACCAGCCCCTCGAAAGTACACCAGAACACCCGCTGTGGGGTGGGCGCATCCACCTTGCCACCTGCCGCAATCACGTCAATGACCAGAGAGCCCGAGTCTGAAGACGTGATGAAGAATACGACAACCAGAATAATCGCAATGAACGAGGTGATCTGTGCCAGCGGCAATACGTCCAGCATGGTGAACAGCTGCAGCGGCAGATCCGCTTCAGCCACGGCGTTGTAGCCGGCATTGACCACCTGGTCGATGGCGGTGGTGCCAAACACGGTCATCCACAGCACGCAGGCCAGTGAGGGGACCAGCAATACCGAGATGATGAATTCACGCACGGTACGCCCTCGGGAGACACGCGCAATGAACATGCCCACAAACGGACACCAGGAGATCCACCAGGCCCAGTAGAATGCGGTCCAGCCGGACGCAAAGTTGCTGTCCTCTCGTCCCACCGGGTTCGCCAGCTCCGGGAGGTAACTCAGGTAGGCCATCAGATTGTCGAAAAAACCGGTGGCGATGGCCAACGTCGGTCCGACAATGATCACGAACAACAGCAACAGCACCGCCAGGACCATGTTGATTTCAGACAGTCGCTTTACACCGGCATCCAGCCCGGCCAGCACCGAAATCAACGCAATCGCCGTGATCCCGATAACCAGTATGATCTGAGTGGTATCGCCCAGCGGAATGCCAAACAGATAGTTCAATCCCGAGGATGCCTGCGAGGCGCCAAAGCCCAGTGATGTAGCCAGACCAAACAGGGTGGCCAGTACCGCCAGAATGTCGATGAAGTGCCCCGGCCAGCCCCAGACCCGTTCTCCCAGAATCGGATAGAACACCGAACGAATGGTCAGCGGCAGCCCCTTGTTAAAGGAGAACAGCGCCAGTCCCAACGCCATAACGGCGTAGATCGCCCAGGGGTGCAGCGCCCAGTGGTAGATGGTGGCGGCCATGCCCAGCCGGGTGGCCGCTTCGGCGTCACCCGCCGCTGCGCCCAGCGGTGCCCAGTCAACCCGGACACCGTTCTCGATGCTGGTGCCGCCAAAGGCACTGCTGAAATGGGACAACGGCTCCGACACGCCAAAAAACATCAGTCCAATGCCCATGCCGGCAGCGAACAGCATGGAAAACCAGCCGGCATAGCTGTAATCCGGAGTCGCTTCCGTTCCACCCAGGCGAACACGCCCCAATGGAGTGAAAATCAGCACCAGGCATATAATGACAAAAATATTGGCTGCACTGATGAAGAACCAGTCCAGATTGGTGGTCAGCCAGCTGCGCAGATTACTGAACAGAGGTTCTACCTGGTTCTGAAATGCCAGGGTCAAGATCACGAATGCAATCACGGCCAGGCCGGAAATCGCAAACACGCGGTTGTGGATATCGAGGCCAAAAGGGCCTACGTTGACAACGATGTTATCCTGACCGATCTGATAGTCAGTATCGATCGGATTCACATCACC